>Ga0056912_1001320_pt1 | contig 11887 bp, 13 predicted proteins | sample EBPBio232013_DNA_FD_55028 | JGI IMG/M metagenome (GOLD analysis project Ga0056912, IMG submission 55028) | Wastewater treatment Type I Accumulibacter community from EBPR Bioreactor in Madison, WI, USA - Reactor 1_5/23/2013_ DNA | ecosystem: Engineered > Bioreactor > EBPR > Anaerobic-Aerobic >... | reverse complement strand
AAGATCAAAGGGAAAAGTTGAGCGTGGTGTTAATTATGTCAGAGGTAACTTTTGGCCGCGTATCAAGGAATTCAAGGACTTGATGGAGTTGAATGAGCAGGCGAAGATTTGGTTAGATACTACGTGTAATCTGAGACTTATAGATGGTAATATAAAGTAGTCCATTTGGGGGGTACTTAATTTTACCATATACACTTATCTTGCTTTACTGGTTACAGTATGTAGGGGCCAAACTATTATGATAAAAAGAAAAACAGCCAAATCAATTAGCTGCTTTTACTAAAATTCGCTTACATTTCCTAAGCTCTTTTTTTAATCGGTTTCTTTTGCGCTGAAAGCTTCTCTTTAAACCTTAAAATATGCTCAGGTTTAAACTTTTGTTTTGAGTATATGAAAAAGAAAGGTTTATTCTCATTTTTTGTTGGTTCTTTCAAAAATTCATAAGTCTCAAAATTTTTACCGTTTTTTTTAGGAAGTTTTGAAAATGTGATATATACTTTTTTACTGTCAAACTTAGTGTTAAAGTTTCCAGTTGAAGTAATCAAAGTTAAATCAAAGGGTATATTCTCAGATTCACAAAAATCTTTCAAAAATAAAGCAACAGCTTTTACTTCATTTTTAATAGATTCGTTTACTTCAATTGAATTAAAACTCTTATCATTTAATACAAAAATATCATATAATTGTAACGTATCTACTAATGGTTTGAAATACCTTAGAACGAAATCATCCCCATCTGGCTCTATTAAATCGGAAAATAGATACTTATATTCATAATAAGACTTCCAGATTGGCTTTCTTCGTGAATCTCTTTCATAAAGTTCTCTTATTAGATCACAATCATCGTAATGTTTTCGTAAATCTGAATGAATATCTGTATCGCACAAAAGTCTATATTTTTTCCCTTCTAATGTAACACCTTCTTTTCCTAATGCACTCATGGAAAACACTTCTTCTATGTAGTTCGCATTTATTCTAGATGAAAGGGAATTTATGCAAAAAGATAACAATTCAGTATCATATTTTACGATGGGGTGAGAAACCATCCACTGAGCTTGTTCTGACTTCGCTCTAAATACATTATCAATAACACTTAAAGAACTCTTTCTAAAAGCAGGATATATACAACCTTCATCATCAAAAACAGCTGTCACTGAAGAAACTATTCTCTCAATGTCAATTGGTACATTAAAAAAACCAGACATTTGAGTGTCCCTCTTTATATAATCCATTTTGTCAATATCTACAATTTCAGAGTTCAACAATCTAATAAAACAGTTCTTTACACCTAATTCATTTTTAATTTCGTGTTTTGTAATATCATGATTATTATAGTCATATGTACTTCCTAATACCATCCTTGCAGCTAATTCTAAATCTATATCTTTTAGATGTTCCATTAAAAAATCTTTAGATTTATTAATTAGTAACGTTGCACTCATAATTTCGTGTGGACTAGGTGAAATTTCAGAAAATTCTTTTTTAAAAATTTCAAACTGACTCTTCTCGGTAGAAATACTTTCAACTGCATTAAAAAGCTGCACATTTATGAAGGGGGTACCTTCCGTTGCCTTTTTTACAAAAAATTTTTCCGTAGTATGAGAGAACGGAGCGTGACCAATATCATGCAATAGAGCCGCATAGTAAAAGGTGTTTGTTATTTTAGCAACAAGCAATTTATCAAGTTCAATATTCAAATCTTCGTAAATATTATCGATAAAATGTACACCCACTTTTTTTGAAAGATAATATGTGCCAAGCGAATGAATAAATCTGTCATGCCTTGCTGCTGGATAAACAACTCTAAAACTGCCTTGTTCTATAGATTTTAGTCTCTGAAATTCTGCAGAGTCAACAATATGTGATGCCATTGAATCAAGATAAATGTATCCATGAACTGAATCATTAATAATTTTTTTGGCCATATTATAAGCTACCGTTTTGTTGATTAATTAGAGTTAATGAGCTTTTAAACTGTTTACTAAATGAATTATTAATATCTGAAGGGATACCCATTACAAAATAATTATTTAACTTTTCCACTATTTTCTTATTATTATTTCTACTATTTTTCGAGAAATTAAAAATCAATTCTTTATTTAGTGATACATTATCTTTCTCAATTTGGAAAAAATCACAATAGTCATCTATTGCAGAATATACAGCATGAGTTGATGCATATAAAACTGCATTACATTCTTGTAAAAGAATAGGATATATTTCTTTTTCAAGTTTAGAAATTTCATTCATAGAAATCTCATACTTACCATTATATACAAGATTACTAAACATAGCACCGAGAAATTGATCAGCTTTTACAAATCTGCTCATAATTATCATCCTCCTAAATTTGATTCTTTCATAATATCATTTACACATAATAATAACAAGCGTACCATTAGACTTATCATTAAATCTGTGTTAACCATTTCTTAGGTTATAGAATTCAAAATGCTCGTCATATATTTCCAAAACTAAATAAAAAAACATAAACATCACACCTGCTCACGTTTGTATTATACCATATTTCGGTCATGTAGACGAGTGTCGAATTATCATCTTACACTTGCCCCGTATAATCTTTTTTTGTTAAAAGCTGATGTGATTACAGTTTGAATGTTACCAAATGCATCGTATCTATAGTCATCAATCTTTTCACCATTTCTATTTCTAAGCGCGGTTGTATGCCAAGACCATCGTATTCATAGTACAAGAGGTCACCATTTGTGTTGATGGTTTCTTACTTAGCAGGGGATATTCTGTTTTTTAACAAACATCTTTTATGCGACCACATCTCTACCTGCATGATAGTACTAATTAATAGGTGATCCATTTTCACTATAAATTTTATGATTCTATGGGTTCTGGCCCAAATATCGTATTTTTTTATTTCTATATCTTGATTTGGCAATATTTGTACTTACGATTCAGAATCAGCTTCATACACACCAATATATTCTTTTTTAATGTCAGCATTGCCATTAATAGATTTTTCAGATGCAATATTTCTCGAAATTAGATCATCATTAACCTTCGCTTTCTCTTTTAAACCCTAATGTTCTCTTCAGTGTATTAACGCATTTCTCTGAAAAGCTTACACCCCCTGTGTATCGTAGGTGTAGTAAAAAACGTGCCCTCGTCACAGATGACACTTGTAAGTCGATTTGATCCATAATAAGTGTATTTGAACTAATCGCCTTAGCTGATAATTTCCTTGACAATACCAGCACTGTCATAAGTAAAAACTTTATCTCCCGCCTGTAATAGCTGATTCGACGCATCATACTATACACGGTACCAACTCCATCTGAATCAATCGATAGCCGATTGCCAGCTACATCATAGTTGTATGATACTGTGTTTTACAGAATTAATAAAAATTCTGGGGTATGCTCTTTTAGTAGCGAGATAGGCAAATAAAACTATTCAGCTATTGAGTCTGTAATTGTGTTAATGATGGTTTCGGTTTTTTGCATGCCCAAGTAGTAGATTGCTATTATTTGAGTTGCTATTGTCAGTTTTACCATTGTTCGATTTGTCTTTAGAACGAGCATTATCTGAGTTTGCAAAAGCAAGTGGTGAGTCTTCTTTATTTTATCTGTAAAATTACTCCATACATTTAGCTAATTTCATTATATGACACATGTGCACACTGAAATGACAGGAAAAGATAAAAAAAACCGAAAAATTGATTTTCGGTTATAAAAGATCAAAGTTATTGTTCTTAACACCCTTTGTGTTTTCGCTTACAGATACCGGACTTATCTCAATTTCTGCTTCGTCCTTTACTGGTTCAATAATCTCAATTTCAATACCCTCATCATCCTTAATCGCTTCAGCCATTTTCTCTTCAGTCTTAAGTGTTATCGGTGGGGACTGAGCAGTTTCCTGAGTTATTTTAACTTCGGATTCAGCTTTAATCTCGTTGATGTTGATGAAATTTACCCTTGAAACAGTTTCCTGGTTATGATGTGCCCTTTCAAGCTCAACATTTGTGAGCTTGAGAGTCTTTTTAGCTTCCACCACTGGAGTTATGATTTCCTTAGTGGCAAGAGTAGCCCAGTCATAAGACGCTTTTACCTTTACCCCTCTTCGGTCCTTTTTCCTTATGAAGTTCACTTTGCCATGTACAGGCGGCATAAGAGAGTTGTTTTTGGTGTAAAAATATGTGACTTCCTGAAAATCCTTGTTGCGTATATCGCCTTCCTCATTGACATTTACCTTCGTCTTAGTCTGCCGCTTAGAAAACGTTATAGACGGGTTCTCTGTTAAAAGCGAGGTTTCAGATGTGCCTTCCATGTCGATGACATCGTCAATGACACCAGATAACACCGAATAAATTTCCATCTCCGAGATGTTTGCTCTACCAAAAACAATTTGATTCGCGGTCGAGTTCAGTATGACGCCTTTAAGGTATTTTAAAAACGGCGTCTTTTCCATTTGATCAAGCGTCTGAAGCGCAACCTCCATTGCGACCTTGAACTTTCTAAATAAAGTAAATGCCTGCTCCATGGATGGTGTAACGATGATTGGGAACTCATCTATTCTCCACACGTGAAAACTTCTTGTAAATTCGGTGCCTGGTCTTCTTAGTGCTGCGTTAGTCATATTTACTGAGAAGAATAAGCCTAACGCAGGCGCATTTAGTGGCCCTATTTCCGGAAGCTCGATATTGACGACAGTAAGTTCATTGTTTGATAGCATCTCGTCAAAATCAATAACCTCTTTAGCTGTAACAAGGTCTCTAATGTAATCGTCCGCTAAAAAGAGTGAAAACTGAACCCTTAGTCCCCGTGCATGCTGCTCAAAGGTTGTCGCGCCCTCACCCATAAAGAAGTTATTGATGTTATCTTTTAGCCATAGATACTTTTCATTTTTTTGTGTGATTTTATCATTTGGGTATAGATAGCTATAGGGTAAATAAATCCTTTTGAAATCACTTAAACAAGCCTGGACATCACCAAGGTTAGGTTGACGGCCCATCATTTCAGGATATGTGAGCTGAAGGAGTAACGCTACTGTCGTAGTTGCAATTCTATTTACTGATGCAAAGTATGGATCGGATTTACCGCCCATCTCGAACATTATTTGCATCACGTCTGCAAGGAGCGTTGCGCGTCTCACTTTCTCTCTGTCTACTGCCCACTTAGGCATATTAGGGGAAATATACAGGATGTTCATCCCTTTAAATCCACTTTTGTGTTCGCCATCAACCCGTTTAGGATCTACGCGGTTATAGGGTTCATTAAAGGCCTCAAATAGCTTACATGCATCGTCTGAGAGTGAATCTTCAGGTACTAAAATCGTCTGTCCTGCAATCTGATACTTACTTATTAGGTCCTCATAAAGTCGTCTAGGTGTCCTTCCGGTAAGCCGATCTAAAAAACTCAGTTCATAATCGTTGTTTGGCTCAAAGTACTTAGTGGAAAAATCTCTATCCTCAAAAGGCGACTTTAATATAAAAAGGCCTTTCTCTGTATACCTAGCAAACAGCTTTTTTAGCATATTCTTATTATAGTTTCTTACCTTTAAGTCATTCAGTATGGCTGGTAATAGGACAGAAGATGTTTTCGCGGTACCTGTGGCGCCGATAATGGCGGTGTGCATTTGCCTATCCTTCTGAGGGATAGTAATTGTCTTTCCTGACCTAATGTCCCTAACGACATTATAAACATATTCAGATTTAGGATAAGCGTCTAAATCAATGACCTTGAAAAGTCTGAACTCCTCTACTGACTTTAGAAAGTCTCTATTTAGTGCCATTGACCTGCTCGCGATAAAGACTAGCAGCATTAAAATCATAATCACCGGGACCGTTGTAGAAATATAGGCCAGCCCAACGATCTTTTCAGCTGTCATTTCTGCAGTTGGTTCAATCTTTAGAATTAATGGCACCGACATTTCGTAGCTGATGATAAAGGTGAGCCTAACCACCATAAAATTCATTGCCCAGTAGGCGATTTGAAACATCGCAAGTTTTCTGTTCCTAAAGTTGAAGCTTTGATAGTTTGTCGAAATCGCCCATAATATCAGCGGCATGATCATGACGATGGCATCGAAGTATATGTTATTGATTTGAGTATAGCCAAGTTCCATTGTCCTATAGGCATTAAAAAAACCTAGTATCGATATCGCGTTAAGTAGAACAAATCCGAAATACCCAGCTCCTACTAACATTTCCTTATAATCGAAAGAGAAATTTTCAAACCACTCTAGCAGCTTAAAGGCTTCATTCCGGTTCGCGTAGATATCTTTACCCTCATCATCCGTTCCCACGACGTGAACGATCACGGTTTCTTCGCCCTTTTCAAGCTTAAGCCCAAGTTCATTTCCAATTGTCGACTTAAGATTATTAGCTTGTTCCTTAAGCAGCGCCAGTTCATCTATATTTACTTTATCAACATCCATTCACATACCTCCATCTAAGGTTTTATAACAATCGCCCTATAAAAATGCAAGCACTTTTTCAACAAAAAAAGAGGCCGTAGCCTCTTAGTTAACACATACTATGCAGTTTAGACCCATTCAATCGAAAGATCACGTTAAGTTATCGTCCGTTGTATAGATGGAACTATAATTCTACTTTCCAATTATTTAATCTAAAATTTGATGAAATCCGTATCTTCGCTCAGCACATTAAGCATCCCGCGTAAATAAGACTCTTAATATCAACTAATGTAAGAGTGCGTATTACAAAGCAACCCGCTCTTAACTACGCAGCGCGGCTTATTGTACCAAAAGACTCTACATATTGGGATAACTGGTAGGCCAGCGCTCCGCAAAGCTCACCCATTAGACTAAACGCCTTTTTAGACATCTCACTTGAGTAAAGTGTTGCGATGCTTGTGTTTTCTCCTCGTTTTGTAACCCCAATCTTGATAGTTAGTCCATGGCTTGAATCGTAATTTAGTTCAGTACGTACGCTACAGTCGACCAAATCTAGTTCATGTGGCTCAGCGCTTACTTCATCAAGCATATCAAGTATTTCCTTAAAGTAGTGATCATTTTTTAGTCTTAGTAAGCACTTAGCAAAAACCTTAACCGCGGTTGTGTTTTGATCAAGCAGAACAAAACCTACCGAGTCAACAAAGTATAGCTTTCCATCAAGAGAAATGATGTCACTTACACTAAGGGACCGCGCTTGATAGTTTTCTGGATGATGTGTATTTAGTAAAACGAATACTTGCTCACACGCGATCATGTCTTCATTACTTAAATCAAAATGTGCTGTATAGACTTCTTTATAGCTAAAACTGTCTACATCCACAAAACCAGCTTGTGCTCCATGAAATAGTCATAATTCATGAATCTGAACTCATTATGTCCTGTTTGATATATTCTGATGTTACGCATAAAAAACCTCCTCTATTCCTCAGACTCCATTTCTCGAGCCCTATCTAATGCAGCTAGAAAATCCATGTTTGGATTCATCTCCAAAATATTTTCCACTAATAAAACCAAAACTTCATTTGTCGTTTTCATAATAGTCCTCCTTAAGAAGCTAAGTACGCTTCATAATCAAGCGCTCCAAATCCTATAATTTTTGAAATTTCAACACATTCTCTGCTAATAACCTTTTGATTCACCGCTAAAGGCAGGCTTCTAACATATCTGTTAAGATTAATCAGTTTACCGACAGAATCCTCAGAGCACTTTGACGATATGATGCGCTCGATAATTTCTTTGCCTAGTGCGTCCATGACAAGGCTTTCACCTACCTCAATGCCATATTGACTCAAATAAGTATCACCATTATGAATCAAGTGATCAAATGGTATGTCATTGATTGCAATAATTACGTCTTTTGATTTAACATCTAGACGCTTTGTCACTCTCAGTTTGGCTTCGAAATCGACACGATCATACTCAATGACAAAAAACTCCCCGAATGGATCCTCAACAACTCTCATTTGGCAAGGTATTGATAAAACGTTAAAGCATATGACTTTGTCCTTCTTAATCCAGCTACCGCTTGTATTAAGCGTGAATAAAGCTTTTAAGATGTACACCTCATTAATCGCCTGTTCTATTTCATCTTCCATAGGAAAACGACCTTTTTCGGCAAAATAATTAATGTTGAAAGCTGCCATTATGTTGGTGTCAAGATAGAGGCGGTTACGGCCAGTGCCAAAATGCTCACTAATCTCTACTAAGCTTCCGTTTTCTAGTTTGCTTTGAAGTGGATAGAATCCACGATTTAGAGGATCAAAAGGTGATTTTTCAAAACGCACTAGCTCATCTGGCCCACTTAAGTACAATGCTTCATGATAATCGAAATGCCCTTCTGATACAGGTGTCTTAACTAGCACAACTACCTTTCCATGATCGTTTTCCTCTAGCGTTACAGCCATGTTATCAGTCTCATAGAGGGTGTTCAGAATAAACACTCTCACATAGTACGATACCTTTCCAAAAGACCATCGATCTTCCATTCATATTTATTGTCACGCATTCGTCAGTAATATTCTTAAGTCTCAATCTTCTCCTCCTAACAAAAAATGGACCTTATAGGTCCACCTCTTCAAAGTAATTTACAATCCTCTTAATCAATTTTCATATTGTTGTTCATTGCACCAAGATACTTAAATACCAAATAATCACTTTCACCAGATGCAGTAGCAAAATCGGATTCATCAAAACTGTACATTGATACGTTCACAACTTTTTTCTCCACACCATAAATTATGTGTCATAAACTAAATCCTCCTTTTCGGGCATAATAAAAGCCTATCCTTCTGGATAGACTTTTCGCCACTAAATAGTGCTACTCATTGGTGGACTTTTGATTTTAAAAACAATAACTTTGAATACGTAAATGATAGCACATGTGTTAGCTTGAGGCAAGATGAAATTTAACGAATCAGTTGAGTTATCAAATGGACTACCATATACCGCCATCTACAACACATCATTAGAATTATCCTCTCAACATGCCTTGAGTAGACAATAATGAGGTTGTCAGGACCCACTGGTTCCTTGGTGGCCGCATATATTTCACATTCAGTCACCCTGACAGACCACTTTATTCTTCTAATTACCGCCATTTTATTCTTACAATTTATGCAAATTGTAAGCAAGAAAACCTTCAAAAGTATTTTGATCTCTTGTAGGCTTTATTCGATACAATTAGCTTATCTCAATTCTCTTATAAAGAGTAACGGTTATCGCTTGATCTTTTCAAGTGCTTCTAAATCACTATAGTACCTGCTTACTGACATATTCATGCACGCAATTCTATTATCAGGCGTCCTAGTTGACAAATACCTCTTATTATAAATCAAGGTGAAATCATGTATCGTGGCAGATAAATTAGAACAACACTGACTCCATTCTTCTAACCCAATCGGAGGGATATCAAGATTAGTTTCTTCGAAATAATACTTATCAAGCAGAGATATTACTGTTTCCATTTCATCCACGAGGTTTTCTTCTGTCTTTGCTCCGTTCAGGAATTCATTATACAATCCAATCACTTTTTCAGCGAGTGTAATAAGATGAGAAATTATCGACTTCATTTTTACAAATAAACTATCCATATCTCCAACATTCTCTTGTGTGAAAATTTTTAAGTTTTCATAATACGAATGGATATTGAAATGAATATCATTTATAACAGTGCTGTTGTCGTCTAGTCTATACCACCACTTTTTATCTTGAAGTTCATCCACCCAAGTAGTATGACAATATAATTACCGTTTACAATATCAGCTCCATCACGTCCGAAATAGCAAAAAACAATATTCGAACTTATTCCTTGCCAACGCTTTCGTGAAATGTCATTCTTATAAACATCCATCGGTTTTTACTTTATTAACAATCTACTGATATTTCATTGAAATTTCTTCAAAGGTAGCTGGATTTTTCAAAATGGTCTTAACTGCATACCTCTTTGCCGAAACATTGTGCAGCGGTTCAACAGCATATATTATATATTCATAGGATTCTTCATAAATTTTCTCAACGCAATATGGATGATACTCCTGCAATTCAAAGAATATTTACCTCCCATATTGGCTCTGAATATTGGATTCTGTTGCTTTAGGGGATTTCTTTTGTTCCATATATCTAAGTAAATAAGCAGCAATTTACTTAAATCGTATAAAGATTTCTGCCCTTGCTTAATAAGATGAATATCTGTTATTGCTTCACAAAGAAAGCTTGTGAATAGGCTAATAGGTTTATCCGGATGTCCATAAGAATATTGAGCTGCATTACTTGATGCTAATACAGCATATCCTTTTCCGGCAAATTCCTCAACTGTATCATTAACATCGAACGTAGCAGTTTGTCCTATGGAAAAGTTCCCAGCCATACACCAATCTAAAATAATTACTTTATTTTTTGCGGGTATATTTTCAAGAATTTCAATAATATCCTTGGTTTTAATAGAGGTATCACTCAGTACAAGATGATGTCCATCAACGAGTGATCCACCTTGACCAGAAAAATAAAAAATCACTGTATCATCCAAATCCGTGTTTCGTCTCAAGCTATCTAGAGCACTAAGAAAATCTCTGTTTGTTACAATCCCAGTTATACCACATGAATCAATATTTGAATTAGCCATTTTGAATCCCGATATTTAATGCGTCGTGAAACGCAATGATATCATTTTTACAAAAAGGTAAGCATGTTTGTCCTAAAGATGTATAATTACTAACGCCAATAATTAAAGCCTTTAGAAAAATTTCAACCTCCTCTCACAAGTTTCACAATTAAAGCAATTTATTATACGAATGGTTCAATAAAACCATCCTCTAAAATTTTACCCTTTCCGATCGTAAAATGTGCGACGCTGCCTCTCATCAATATTCCTAGCCTTCTCAATTTGTTTATCATTATAATTACGTGCCCAGACTACATTGGATTTGTTAATGAATTAATGCGATTTGCACGGGAATGAAAAATTTCCTATTGAAGGATTTATCGAGATGGTTTTACCATCATATACGAACGACCAACCACCTGGAGATATTGGAGTGATTACTTCATTTCCACATCCACATGCACACTTATGAGACATCGTATTAAATTCTATTGATATATAAATAATGCCATCTTCAATCTTCTCGGGTATATATTGTACAAATTTATACTTAAAAATGTAATCTTCATTTGACACCAACACTGTATTGATCGTATATATTGAATGATTATCCTCTAACGCATCATGGTAAAAGCCGCGTAACTTCTTCCATTTTATAACTGCCTGCACTGCATTCAACGCATTTAACTCAGCAATTTGAATGTTCGTTGAATAAGCATCATTGTCATCATCAACCATTTGTATTCGCTGATCAACATGTGAATTCATCTGCGGTGTTACTGTCGTAACTCTAACAGCACCAATCAATGTTGTATCGATTTTCTGGACTCCGATTCCCGTATCGATAAACGAAATTTTTGAGCTTTTAGATACTCGATAATAGGTCTTTTAGCACTGCCTTTATCTATACAGAGAAAAACAAATGACAGACCTTCCAATAAATCCATGTTTTTGCCTATTATATGCTCGTTATGCGGAACTATACCCTTATGCATCTTGCGGTAAATATCATGATGATAATCAACCTTAGCTTTCGTCTGATCAAACTCATCTTTAGAAGGTGCACCGGGCGAACGGAAGGCATTGTGTAGGAGATAATTGTCACCATCAAAAAGATGTATTTCAGCAACTGGAGTCTTAGCAATAAAATCAAGAACATATGATCCAGTTCCGCCTAGACCTATAATTCCTATCCTTTCGTTTTGCAATTTGCGACTTATGTGTACGATGGAAGATCTTGCGGCGTTTGTATCATAGTAATTGAATACACTAGAAAGCTCAGAATCGATAACCTTAAATGTTCTTGGAGTAGCACTCGGATCAACAAGTGAAGCTGCCGCG
>Ga0056912_1001318_pt1 | contig 11892 bp, 1 predicted proteins | sample EBPBio232013_DNA_FD_55028 | JGI IMG/M metagenome (GOLD analysis project Ga0056912, IMG submission 55028) | Wastewater treatment Type I Accumulibacter community from EBPR Bioreactor in Madison, WI, USA - Reactor 1_5/23/2013_ DNA | ecosystem: Engineered > Bioreactor > EBPR > Anaerobic-Aerobic >... | reverse complement strand
AAGTCATTCTTGTTTACACGGGACTTTGATTCACTTCTCTTAAGAGTGTCCTTTTATCTCGCATTGGTTAGCTATTTTACATTGGCGACGCCGACCAAGGTAGGATGGACGACTCTAAGACTGAGGTACCAAAGTTGCCGGAGTTTGATGGAGAATCGGTTATTGTGTTCGAGTGGGCTGATGTAGTTGAGAGAGCCCTTAGGACGGTTGAGTATCATTTGATTGAATGTAGTGGGCCCTGGCTGAAGGGTGTACCGAGTGTGGATACGAAGAAGGAGATTTCGTTGTACTTTTCGTTCCAGAAGGCGGCGATTCGTCGCATTATTGAGTGCCTCACGAAGGGGGCTTGTTCATTCGCTAATATGATGGTGGATGGTGTACTTGAGGTCGGTGTGAAGGTTGCTAGACGCGATTTATGGATGTCAAGATTGGTGTCAGAAAGATCGAAGGTGTCTACAATATTAGCCCAGCATGATTATGAGTTTCCGAAAGTTATATCGTGGATTAATGTTATTCAGGAAATTAAAAACGCGTTTGTGCGTTCTTCGTTGATTGTTTTGGATCGACGCATGAGTACGGTTTGGCCGTCCATGGCTCGCCGGGATTTGTTCATTGAAGCATTGAAGTTTGCTGCGTTGCCGGAAGTAGGCGATACCAAGGTGTTCAGAACCTTAGCAGCAATGTTGTCTTCGTCGGATAAAGACTTGGTGTCCAACACGTTAAGCTTGGTGAATAAGGCTGTTACGACGTCCGATTTAGTAGAGGCGATATGCAAGTTGGATGCGGTCAAGGAGCAAATAAGCGGTGTTTTAGTTGGAGGTTGGCCCTTGGGCCGCAACTCTTCGAGTGAGGCTCTGACTGTCAGTGTTGCTACTACTTCTACACCTCGTTCGTATCACAAGAAGTTTGAATGTTATTATTGTGGTAAAGTTGGACATTCGTATGCAAAGTGCTTCAAGATGACGCGTGATAGAGAAGCTGGTTTACCAGTGGATAAGATGTTGAGCGAGAGGATGCCCGAGTCGAGAAAAGCTAAATTGTCGTCGAAGCCATATGGTGAGTCAAAGATGGAAGGTAAGCCGAGGTCGGTGGTTGCGTTGGCATCGGAACTTTCAGTCGATCCTGCTCGATGGTTTGATGATGATGATGGACCAAAGCATATTAGTACTCTTACTAGAGGTCGTAAAGGATTGATTTACATTGCAGTGGACGTAGATGGTCAAAAGATTCCGATGTTGATTGATTCGGGAGCGGTTTGCAATGTGGCCTCTCTGGACTTTGCCAGACATCTTGGTGCCGTGATTCATGAAGACAGGAACAAGGAAGAGGTTATTCAGTTCGGTAATGGACAAGAGGAGCGTTCCCTTGGTCGCATTGAGTTGACTTTGAGATTCGGTAGAGATTACGCGATTACGTCGTTCTTGGTGTTCCGTGGACTAGCTCATAATGTTATTTTGGGAGCTGCGTTTATGGAGTCTGCAGGAGCACTGATTTGTTTCAAAGAGCGAGTGGTTAGGATCCGCAATTCGGTCGTCAAGTTTGTTGAGAAGGAAGATGCAATTTCCTTTGGCACTGTTGCGACTATGGTTGAGCCACTTAAGGAGGATGAGGTCAGCTTTCGACCCCCTCCTGTGGTTTTAGCTTCGTCAAATTCCATGAGCAAAGAAGAGGAGGAGGCGATGTGGAACAAGATGATCGAGTTGAAGAGTTTCTGTGGCACGGAGGAGCAGCGCAGTCGTCTCAGGTCGTTGTTGATGAAGTTTCGAAGGTTGTTCACGTGTACTCTGGCACAGGCAGGTTGTGCGAAGTTCGAGCCGGCGAGAATCTCGGTGGAAGAAGATGCGTCGCCTAAATGGGCTGGACATCGCCGTCTGTCTGACGCAGAGCATGAATTAATGGACGAAGAAGTTGCGAAGCTGTTGGCCTCGGGTGCTATCCGTGAGGTGCGAGAAGAGTCGACTAGTCGTGGTTGGAATTCAGGCGTGACTTTCGTGAAAAAATCGGATGGAACGATGCGTATGTGCGTGGACTTTAGAGCTCTGAACGCTGTTACGAAGAAGAATTGTTCCCCGTTACCGATACCGGATGAGTTGTTGAGAAGAGCAATGGGCTTCACTTTTCTGTCGAAACTGGACATCATTTCTGCATATCATCAGGTCCCTTTGAAGGAGTCAGATCGCCATTTTACTGCATTCAACACGCGTAAGGGGCGGTACGAGTGGAACGTGATACCATTTGGGTTGACAAACGCCCCAGCCCATTTCCAGACCCGAATGAATTTCTTCTTGGAAGGATTGAATGACGTCGCAGGATTTATGGACGACATGCTTGCTGGTTCAGTGGGTTTTGAGGATCATTACAATGCGTTAGAGGCGTTGTTCACAAAAGCCTCCGAGTTCAACTTGAAATTCAATTTGAAGAAGTGCGTTTTTGGAGTCCGCGAGATCGAGTTTTTAGGTTTCGAGGTAACCAATGGCGGTACTAGGCCTTTGCGTGAAAAAGTTCAGTTTATTTTGGATATGCCGAGACCTGTGAATTCGGATGAAGTCCGTTCGTTCGCTGGAATGGTGGAATATTACAATGGTAACGTCAAGGGTGTTGCGCATTTGTTGACACCTCTGCGTCGCGTTATGACAGGACACTTCGAGTGGAAGGAGGAGCAAGAGATTGCCTGGAAAGAATTGAAGAGGAGGTTAGCAGAGTTGCCCACATTGTTCTCCTTTGATTCCAGCGCTGAGACGGAAATACACACTGATGCAAGTACAGTTGGTCTTGGTGCGGTTTTGGTTCAACGGAAGGATGGAGTAGAGAGAGTAATTCGATTCTGGTCCCGGGCGCTTAGAAGCGCTGAAGTGAACTACGACCCCACGAAATTGGAGCTATTAGCAGTCCATGATGCATTGGTGAAATTCAGGCCGTTCATTTTTGGAAGACATGTCACTGTGTTCACAGATCACAAACCGTTGATTGGATTACTCCGTTCGGGTAAACCGGACTCGGCTTCGGTGATGATTCGTTGGATTTTGAGGATTGGTGAGTTTGACATAACCGTAAAGCACCGCCCGGGCGCTAGCAACGCCAACGCGGACGCTTTGAGTAGGTTCCCTGTCTGTTCGGTAATCCTTTCCAAAGTGGTTTCGTTTGCCAAGGCACAACGCCAGGAAGCGTTTGGAGCCGAACTATTGAAAGCTGCATTGAAAGGTGATCGCAAGGATGTGGTCTTAAAGGATGAAGTCATTTTCATTGTGGATCGTCATGGCCGTGAGTTGATATTCGTACCCGAAGTGCTGCGAAAGAACGTATTGGAAGAAGGTCATAACGGAGAGTATGGAGGTCATTTTGGTCCACATAAGACGTTCCGATCAATTCAAGCTTTGTACTGGTGGCCTACAGTGGAGAAGGACGTGGCAGCATTTTGCAACATGTGCACAACGTGTGTACAAAAGAGGAAGGATCGCATGGAACATGGGATTCCGTCCAACATTCCGTTCGGGGAACCCTGGATGTGCGTTGCGGTGGATTCAGTGGGACCTTTGCCCCTTACTGACGATGGCAATCAGTTCATTTTGGTCGCTATCGATGCGTTTACAAAAAACGTGGAAGTTAAGGCAGTTCCTTCGAATTCGGCAGTGGAATATCTGAAATTTTTGTTGGAAGATGTGGTCGCTCGGCATGGTGTTCCTAGTAATATTTTGGCCGATAACGGAACGAATTATGTGGCATCCGCTGTGAAGGAGTTGTACAAGTCTTTTGGTATTCTGGAGAAGCATTCCACTCCGTACAATCCGCAGGGTAATGGATTGGTTGAAAGATTCAATAGGACCATGAATATGCTTCTTAGATTGGCGTGTAACGGTGATTTAAGTGCTCAATGGGATATTAAGTTGGCCGCGTGCGTTTTTGCTTATCGAAAGACGGTTCATAGTGCAACTGGATTCTCCCCTTTCTTTTTGGAACATGGCAGAGAGGTGGCAACACCCTTGAAGGCATTGATGGCAGTAGATGCGTCTAATATCGTGGATCATCATGATTATATTGAAACCTTGAAGAAGGCGTTGGCTGGTGCGAAGAAAGAGGCGGAGGATTCGATTAGGTCTCAGCAGGCAAAGCGCAATGAAACGTTAACAGTTGCTCAACCTCCCACGCGATTTCGCGTTAACGACTTGGTTTGGGTTCATGAGGATCAGACGAGTGGATCAAAGAAGTTGTATTGGAGTTGGAGAGGTCCTTTTAAAGTGCTTCACAAGTACAGTGATCAAGTGTACAAGGTTGGTGACCTTCGTTCTGGCTTGGTGGTGGATAAAATCAACATTCGTCGATTGAGATTGGCCGCTCAAGTACTGGATTCGAAATTGGAGACTTCATTCCCAGAGTCAGTACACATTGGTGAGAGCCCTGTAGTTTACTCAGCAAACAAGGAACGAGTTGTAGATGATATAGTTGAGGAAGACGACAGAGCTATGGAGGTCGAAGTGAATGAGTTGGATGAGGCTGTGAATGTGGGCGTAGAACCCATGATGGAAGATACAGCTTCTGGTGGTGTAGTACCACAGGCCGCACCATCAACTTTCAGTGCGCCAGCTTTGCCTCGGGAGAATAAGAGGAGTGATGAAGGGAGATTGGCAGAGTTTAAGAAGACAGCTTTAGGCGTGCGTGGATTGAAATCTCAGAAGAAAACGGCGAAATTGGTGGCCCCTCTTTTGCGGTCGGAGAAGATGAAGGATTTCTTGGGATTCTTCACGACGGATGCATTGAAGGCGGTGGACAATCAAGAAACGTTTGAGCGATTTGTGGAAGGACTTCAGGAGTCGGATCTCAGAGAGCATATGTAATCTTTTTGTGGATGGAAGTATGTAGAGATGTGGTTTTAGAGCTCAGGTTGAACATGACACAAGGAAACACAAACGTCGGTTGGCGTTTTGGAAATTACGCCAACGGCACAAATACACAATCCCTAGCCGTGAGAAATACACAAGAAGACTTGTGTATACACAATTGCGAGCTGTCAAGCGGTGGCTGGAACACAAATAAAGTCATTCTTGTTTACACGGGACTTTGATTCACTTCTCTTAAGAGTGTCCTTTTATCTCGCATTGGTTAGCTATTTTACATTGGCGACGCCGACCAAGGTAGGATGGACGACTCTAAGACTGAGGTACCAAAGTTGCCGGAGTTTGATGGAGAATCGGTTATTGTGTTCGAGTGGGCTGATGTAGTTGAGAGAGCCCTTAGGACGGTTGAGTATCATTTGATTGAATGTAGTGGGCCCTGGCTGAAGGGTGTACCGAGTGTGGATACGAAGAAGGAGATTTCGTTGTACTTTTCGTTCCAGAAGGCGGCGATTCGTCGCATTATTGAGTGCCTCACGAAGGGGGCTTGTTCATTCGCTAATATGATGGTGGATGGTGTACTTGAGGTCGGTGTGAAGGTTGCTAGACGCGATTTATGGATGTCAAGATTGGTGTCAGAAAGATCGAAGGTGTCTACAATATTAGCCCAGCATGATTATGAGTTTCCGAAAGTTATATCGTGGATTAATGTTATTCAGGAAATTAAAAACGCGTTTGTGCGTTCTTCGTTGATTGTTTTGGATCGACGCATGAGTACGGTTTGGCCGTCCATGGCTCGCCGGGATTTGTTCATTGAAGCATTGAAGTTTGCTGCGTTGCCGGAAGTAGGCGATACCAAGGTGTTCAGAACCTTAGCAGCAATGTTGTCTTCGTCGGATAAAGACTTGGTGTCCAACACGTTAAGCTTGGTGAATAAGGCTGTTACGACGTCCGATTTAGTAGAGGCGATATGCAAGTTGGATGCGGTCAAGGAGCAAATAAGCGGTGTTTTAGTTGGAGGTTGGCCCTTGGGCCGCAACTCTTCGAGTGAGGCTCTGACTGTCAGTGTTGCTACTACTTCTACACCTCGTTCGTATCACAAGAAGTTTGAATGTTATTATTGTGGTAAAGTTGGACATTCGTATGCAAAGTGCTTCAAGATGACGCGTGATAGAGAAGCTGGTTTACCAGTGGATAAGATGTTGAGCGAGAGGATGCCCGAGTCGAGAAAAGCTAAATTGTCGTCGAAGCCATATGGTGAGTCAAAGATGGAAGGTAAGCCGAGGTCGGTGGTTGCGTTGGCATCGGAACTTTCAGTCGATCCTGCTCGATGGTTTGATGATGATGATGGACCAAAGCATATTAGTACTCTTACTAGAGGTCGTAAAGGATTGATTTACATTGCAGTGGACGTAGATGGTCAAAAGATTCCGATGTTGATTGATTCGGGAGCGGTTTGCAATGTGGCCTCTCTGGACTTTGCCAGACATCTTGGTGCCGTGATTCATGAAGACAGGAACAAGGAAGAGGTTATTCAGTTCGGTAATGGACAAGAGGAGCGTTCCCTTGGTCGCATTGAGTTGACTTTGAGATTCGGTAGAGATTACGCGATTACGTCGTTCTTGGTGTTCCGTGGACTAGCTCATAATGTTATTTTGGGAGCTGCGTTTATGGAGTCTGCAGGAGCACTGATTTGTTTCAAAGAGCGAGTGGTTAGGATCCGCAATTCGGTCGTCAAGTTTGTTGAGAAGGAAGATGCAATTTCCTTTGGCACTGTTGCGACTATGGTTGAGCCACTTAAGGAGGATGAGGTCAGCTTTCGACCCCCTCCTGTGGTTTTAGCTTCGTCAAATTCCATGAGCAAAGAAGAGGAGGAGGCGATGTGGAACAAGATGATCGAGTTGAAGAGTTTCTGTGGCACGGAGGAGCAGCGCAGTCGTCTCAGGTCGTTGTTGATGAAGTTTCGAAGGTTGTTCACGTGTACTCTGGCACAGGCAGGTTGTGCGAAGTTCGAGCCGGCGAGAATCTCGGTGGAAGAAGATGCGTCGCCTAAATGGGCTGGACATCGCCGTCTGTCTGACGCAGAGCATGAATTAATGGACGAAGAAGTTGCGAAGCTGTTGGCCTCGGGTGCTATCCGTGAGGTGCGAGAAGAGTCGACTAGTCGTGGTTGGAATTCAGGCGTGACTTTCGTGAAAAAATCGGATGGAACGATGCGTATGTGCGTGGACTTTAGAGCTCTGAACGCTGTTACGAAGAAGAATTGTTCCCCGTTACCGATACCGGATGAGTTGTTGAGAAGAGCAATGGGCTTCACTTTTCTGTCGAAACTGGACATCATTTCTGCATATCATCAGGTCCCTTTGAAGGAGTCAGATCGCCATTTTACTGCATTCAACACGCGTAAGGGGCGGTACGAGTGGAACGTGATACCATTTGGGTTGACAAACGCCCCAGCCCATTTCCAGACCCGAATGAATTTCTTCTTGGAAGGATTGAATGACGTCGCAGGATTTATGGACGACATGCTTGCTGGTTCAGTGGGTTTTGAGGATCATTACAATGCGTTAGAGGCGTTGTTCACAAAAGCCTCCGAGTTCAACTTGAAATTCAATTTGAAGAAGTGCGTTTTTGGAGTCCGCGAGATCGAGTTTTTAGGTTTCGAGGTAACCAATGGCGGTACTAGGCCTTTGCGTGAAAAAGTTCAGTTTATTTTGGATATGCCGAGACCTGTGAATTCGGATGAAGTCCGTTCGTTCGCTGGAATGGTGGAATATTACAATGGTAACGTCAAGGGTGTTGCGCATTTGTTGACACCTCTGCGTCGCGTTATGACAGGACACTTCGAGTGGAAGGAGGAGCAAGAGATTGCCTGGAAAGAATTGAAGAGGAGGTTAGCAGAGTTGCCCACATTGTTCTCCTTTGATTCCAGCGCTGAGACGGAAATACACACTGATGCAAGTACAGTTGGTCTTGGTGCGGTTTTGGTTCAACGGAAGGATGGAGTAGAGAGAGTAATTCGATTCTGGTCCCGGGCGCTTAGAAGCGCTGAAGTGAACTACGACCCCACGAAATTGGAGCTATTAGCAGTCCATGATGCATTGGTGAAATTCAGGCCGTTCATTTTTGGAAGACATGTCACTGTGTTCACAGATCACAAACCGTTGATTGGATTACTCCGTTCGGGTAAACCGGACTCGGCTTCGGTGATGATTCGTTGGATTTTGAGGATTGGTGAGTTTGACATAACCGTAAAGCACCGCCCGGGCGCTAGCAACGCCAACGCGGACGCTTTGAGTAGGTTCCCTGTCTGTTCGGTAATCCTTTCCAAAGTGGTTTCGTTTGCCAAGGCACAACGCCAGGAAGCGTTTGGAGCCGAACTATTGAAAGCTGCATTGAAAGGTGATCGCAAGGATGTGGTCTTAAAGGATGAAGTCATTTTCATTGTGGATCGTCATGGCCGTGAGTTGATATTCGTACCCGAAGTGCTGCGAAAGAACGTATTGGAAGAAGGTCATAACGGAGAGTATGGAGGTCATTTTGGTCCACATAAGACGTTCCGATCAATTCAAGCTTTGTACTGGTGGCCTACAGTGGAGAAGGACGTGGCAGCATTTTGCAACATGTGCACAACGTGTGTACAAAAGAGGAAGGATCGCATGGAACATGGGATTCCGTCCAACATTCCGTTCGGGGAACCCTGGATGTGCGTTGCGGTGGATTCAGTGGGACCTTTGCCCCTTACTGACGATGGCAATCAGTTCATTTTGGTCGCTATCGATGCGTTTACAAAAAACGTGGAAGTTAAGGCAGTTCCTTCGAATTCGGCAGTGGAATATCTGAAATTTTTGTTGGAAGATGTGGTCGCTCGGCATGGTGTTCCTAGTAATATTTTGGCCGATAACGGAACGAATTATGTGGCATCCGCTGTGAAGGAGTTGTACAAGTCTTTTGGTATTCTGGAGAAGCATTCCACTCCGTACAATCCGCAGGGTAATGGATTGGTTGAAAGATTCAATAGGACCATGAATATGCTTCTTAGATTGGCGTGTAACGGTGATTTAAGTGCTCAATGGGATATTAAGTTGGCCGCGTGCGTTTTTGCTTATCGAAAGACGGTTCATAGTGCAACTGGATTCTCCCCTTTCTTTTTGGAACATGGCAGAGAGGTGGCAACACCCTTGAAGGCATTGATGGCAGTAGATGCGTCTAATATCGTGGATCATCATGATTATATTGAAACCTTGAAGAAGGCGTTGGCTGGTGCGAAGAAAGAGGCGGAGGATTCGATTAGGTCTCAGCAGGCAAAGCGCAATGAAACGTTAACAGTTGCTCAACCTCCCACGCGATTTCGCGTTAACGACTTGGTTTGGGTTCATGAGGATCAGACGAGTGGATCAAAGAAGTTGTATTGGAGTTGGAGAGGTCCTTTTAAAGTGCTTCACAAGTACAGTGATCAAGTGTACAAGGTTGGTGACCTTCGTTCTGGCTTGGTGGTGGATAAAATCAACATTCGTCGATTGAGATTGGCCGCTCAAGTACTGGATTCGAAATTGGAGACTTCATTCCCAGAGTCAGTACACATTGGTGAGAGCCCTGTAGTTTACTCAGCAAACAAGGAACGAGTTGTAGATGATATAGTTGAGGAAGACGACAGAGCTATGGAGGTCGAAGTGAATGAGTTGGATGAGGCTGTGAATGTGGGCGTAGAACCCATGATGGAAGATACAGCTTCTGGTGGTGTAGTACCACAGGCCGCACCATCAACTTTCAGTGCGCCAGCTTTGCCTCGGGAGAATAAGAGGAGTGATGAAGGGAGATTGGCAGAGTTTAAGAAGACAGCTTTAGGCGTGCGTGGATTGAAATCTCAGAAGAAAACGGCGAAATTGGTGGCCCCTCTTTTGCGGTCGGAGAAGATGAAGGATTTCTTGGGATTCTTCACGACGGATGCATTGAAGGCGGTGGACAATCAAGAAACGTTTGAGCGATTTGTGGAAGGACTTCAGGAGTCGGATCTCAGAGAGCATATGTAATCTTTTTGTGGATGGAAGTATGTAGAGATGTGGTTTTAGAGCTCAGGTTGAACATGACACAAGGAAACACAAACGTCGGTTGGCGTTTTGGAAATTACGCCAACGGCACAAATACACAATCCCTAGCCGTGAGAAATACACAAGAAGACTTGTGTATACACAATTGCGAGCTGTCAAGCGGTGGCTGGAACACAAATAAAGTCATTCTTGTTTACACGGGACTTTGATTCACTTCTCTTAAGAGTGTCCTTTTATCTCGCATTGGTTAGCTATTTTACATTGGCGACGCCGACCAAGGTAGGATGGACGACTCTAAGACTGAGGTACCAAAGTTGCCGGAGTTTGATGGAGAATCGGTTATTGTGTTCGAGTGGGCTGATGTAGTTGAGAGAGCCCTTAGGACGGTTGAGTATCATTTGATTGAATGTAGTGGGCCCTGGCTGAAGGGTGTACCGAGTGTGGATACGAAGAAGGAGATTTCGTTGTACTTTTCGTTCCAGAAGGCGGCGATTCGTCGCATTATTGAGTGCCTCACGAAGGGGGCTTGTTCATTCGCTAATATGATGGTGGATGGTGTACTTGAGGTCGGTGTGAAGGTTGCTAGACGCGATTTATGGATGTCAAGATTGGTGTCAGAAAGATCGAAGGTGTCTACAATATTAGCCCAGCATGATTATGAGTTTCCGAAAGTTATATCGTGGATTAATGTTATTCAGGAAATTAAAAACGCGTTTGTGCGTTCTTCGTTGATTGTTTTGGATCGACGCATGAGTACGGTTTGGCCGTCCATGGCTCGCCGGGATTTGTTCATTGAAGCATTGAAGTTTGCTGCGTTGCCGGAAGTAGGCGATACCAAGGTGTTCAGAACCTTAGCAGCAATGTTGTCTTCGTCGGATAAAGACTTGGTGTCCAACACGTTAAGCTTGGTGAATAAGGCTGTTACGACGTCCGATTTAGTAGAGGCGATATGCAAGTTGGATGCGGTCAAGGAGCAAATAAGCGGTGTTTTAGTTGGAGGTTGGCCCTTGGGCCGCAACTCTTCGAGTGAGGCTCTGACTGTCAGTGTTGCTACTACTTCTACACCTCGTTCGTATCACAAGAAGTTTGAATGTTATTATTGTGGTAAAGTTGGACATTCGTATGCAAAGTGCTTCAAGATGACGCGTGATAGAGAAGCTGGTTTACCAGTGGATAAGATGTTGAGCGAGAGGATGCCCGAGTCGAGAAAAGCTAAATTGTCGTCGAAGCCATATGGTGAGTCAAAGATGGAAGGTAAGCCGAGGTCGGTGGTTGCGTTGGCATCGGAACTTTCAGTCGATCCTGCTCGATGGTTTGATGATGATGATGGACCAAAGCATATTAGTACTCTTACTAGAGGTCGTAAAGGATTGATTTACATTGCAGTGGACGTAGATGGTCAAAAGATTCCGATGTTGATTGATTCGGGAGCGGTTTGCAATGTGGCCTCTCTGGACTTTGCCAGACATCTTGGTGCCGTGATTCATGAAGACAGGAACAAGGAAGAGGTTATTCAGTTCGGTAATGGACAAGAGGAGCGTTCCCTTGGTCGCATTGAGTTGACTTTGAGATTCGGTAGAGATTACGCGATTACGTCGTTCTTGGTGTTCCGTGGACTAGCTCATAATGTTATTTTGGGAGCTGCGTTTATGGAGTCTGCAGGAGCACTGATTTGTTTCAAAGAGCGAGTGGTTAGGATCCGCAATTCGGTCGTCAAGTTTGTTGAGAAGGAAGATGCAATTTCCTTTGGCACTGTTGCGACTATGGTTGAGCCACTTAAGGAGGATGAGGTCAGCTTTCGACCCCCTCCTGTGGTTTTAGCTTCGTCAAATTCCATGAGCAAAGAAGAGGAGGAGGCGATGTGGAACAAGATGATCGAGTTGAAGAGTTTCTGTGGCACGGAGGAGCAGCGCAGTCGTCTCAGGTCGTTGTTGATGAAGTTTCGAAGGTTGTTCACGTGTACTCTGGCACAGGCAGGTTGTGCGAAGTTCGAGCCGGCGAGAATCTCGGTG
>Ga0056912_1001294_pt1 | contig 12047 bp, 10 predicted proteins | sample EBPBio232013_DNA_FD_55028 | JGI IMG/M metagenome (GOLD analysis project Ga0056912, IMG submission 55028) | Wastewater treatment Type I Accumulibacter community from EBPR Bioreactor in Madison, WI, USA - Reactor 1_5/23/2013_ DNA | ecosystem: Engineered > Bioreactor > EBPR > Anaerobic-Aerobic >... | reverse complement strand
TCAGTTCTTCCTGACCGGTTTCTTGACCGCGTCGCCCTTGAAGGTGTTGTCGACCAGGGGTGGCGCATCGACCTGCGGGACGTGACACTGAACACAGTTGTAGCGTCCGCCTGTGGCTTCGGCGTGCTTCTTGCCTTCGCGGTCGAGGAAATGGCTGTCACCGATCTTCGGCGCCTTCTTCTTCTGGTAGGTTGCGGCCGAGTGGCAATCGAGGCACTGGTTGCCTTCCAGGTTGATCTCGTCGAAGTTCTCGACGGCATGCGGGATCACGGGTGGCTGGGTGCTGAAAGTGCGTGCCACCGGCGCCTCCGTCCCCGGGCGCTTGCCGGAATAGGTCTTGACCTCGGGTGCCTGGTCAGGCGCGGCGACGTCGCTGCCGCGCATGGAGTTGGCGCCGTCGGCGGCAAGGGCCAGTGACGCCAGGCAACTCGCCACGATGGCGACGGTGAATTTCAGTGACTTGTGCATGATTGGCGCTCCCTCCACGTCAAAGGATGATGATTCTCGAGTACTTCAGTTGCCGCGAGTCGCAGCGTGCCGGGTGATCTGCGCACCGTTGTCGGGCGGATTCTTGTAGCGCAGGTCGAAAGTGAAAACGTCCTTGGAACAAACATCGATACAGCGCCCACAGTTGGTGCAGTTGGCGGCGAGAATGACCGGGCCGATCCCCTTGCCGGCGCCCTTGAGCGCCGGGCGAATGACTTGAGGTTCGGGGCAGACCTCGAAGCAATCCATGCAATCATTGCAGGCAGCGCGTTTCGACGCCGAGATGCGCAGCGGGCTCCATTTGCCGAGGACGCTGTAGAAGGCGCCGACCGGGCAGAGATGCCCGCACCAGCCGCGGCTCATCACGAACAGGTCGAAGGCGAAGACGGCCAGTACGACTGCCGACGCGGCCCCCAGTCCGAAGAGCAGGCCACGATGCAGCATCGACACCGGATTGACCAGTTCCCAGGCAATCGTACCGCTCAGCCCTGCCAGCAGCAGCGTCATCGCCAGTATCGCGTAGCGACTGCTGCGCGAGACATGCGCGCTCCCTTTGATGCCAAGCCGCAACCGTAGCCAGCCGGCGAAGTCGGTGACCAGATTGACCGGGCAGACCCACGCACAGTAAGCGCGACCGCCAACGAGAAAGTAGAAGACGGTAACGATCAGGGCGCCGATCAGTCCGAGCCTCGCGGGCACATGTCCGGCAACGAGCGCCTGCAGGACGACATACGGATCGCTCAGGGGCAGCGTCTCGAGCGTCAGGCTGTACGCAAGGTTGCCCTTGACGATCCACAAGCCGGCGAGCGGCCCCAGGAGAAATAAGGCGAGGAGCGACAACTGACTGGCCCGGCGTGCCAGCAACCACCTGTGCGCAGCCAGCCACCCCTTGGCGGCAACTGCTTCGGCGCCGATACGCTTGTTGTTCATCGCGCGTCCTTGCTGGACAGGCGCTTGCCCTGCTCAGTCCCCGGTTTGCGTAACGCGCTGTCGCCCTGTGCGGTTGGTTCGCCACCCAACCCGGGTGGCAGGCTGGGCAGCGGCGGGCTGCTACCTGGATCGAAGTGTCCTTCCAGTTTGACTCCCTCGGGCAGGCGGTCCGGTAGATCCACGAGGCCCTGGTCTTCGACCAGCGAGTGCCCGCCAGCCTTGGTCTTCTCTTCCCAACCGAGGCGGTAGTGCTCGCCGAGCGCGCCCTTGGCCAGTTTTGCCGGCAGTACCCGGATCGATGCCTCGTCGGTGACGCAAGCGTTCTCGCACTTGCCGCAGCCGGTGCAATGCTCGGAGTGCACCGTCGGAATGAACATCGTGTGGCGGCCGGTGCGGGTGTTCGGGCGTAGATCGAGTGTGATCGCCTTGTCGATCACCGGGCAGACGCGGTAACACACGTCGCAACGCATACCGAGGAAGTTCAGGCAGGTTTCCTGATCCGACAATACGGCGAGGCCCATCCGAGATTGGTTGATGTCGGTCAGGGCATGGTCGAGGGCGCCGGTCGGGCAGGCCTTGATGCAGGGAATGTCCTCGCACATCTCGCAGGGTCCGCTGCGTGCCGTAAAGTAGGGTGTGCCCGTGGCGACCGGCGATTCCGGTCGGGCCAGATCCAGAATACTGTAAGGGCAGTCGCGCACGCACATGCCGCAGCGGATGCAGGCGCCGAGGAAATCGCCTTCGGCGCCTGCCCCGGGTGGGCGAATCGCCAACGGCGGCCGGGCCTTCGCCTGCTTGGTGTAGGCCGCCAGCCCCAGGCCAAGTAATCCGACGCCGCAAAGCAGGCGGGCGGAATCGAGAACGAACTGACGCCGTGCCGGGCCTTTCAGGGCGCGGGGCGTCGCCTGGCTGGCGGTGGTTCCTGGCGTGGGCATCGCGTGAGGTGGCCGAAGCAGGTGGTCAGCCCGGGGCGGGCGATGCGCTGCCCGCCTAGGCACTCCCTGATTGTTCTGGGCGGGTCGATCAGGCCTTGATCACCTTGCACGCGCATTTCTTGAAGTCGGTTTCCTTCGAGATCGGGCAGGTGGCGTCAAGCGTCAGTTTGTTGACCAGGCGATGTTCGTCAAAGAAGGGCACGAAAACGAGCCCGACCGGTGGCTTGTTGCGCCCGCGTGTTTCGACACGCAACTGAATCTCGCCGCGCCGGCTGGCCACCTTGGCGACATCGCCACGCTGCAGTCCACGCTTCTTCGCGTCATCAGGATGCATGTACATCCAGGAGTCAGGCATCGCCTTGTACAGTTCGGGGACGCGTCGGGTCATTGAGCCGGTATGCCAGTGTTCGAGCACACGTCCAGTGCATAGCCACAGATCGTAGTCCTTGTCGGGCATTTCGGCGGCCGGTTGGTAGGGCAGGGCGAAGATCACCGCCTTGCCGTCCGGGTGGCCATAGAATCTGACCCCCTCACCCTTCTTGACGTAGGGGTCGTAGCCTTCGCGGAAGCGCCACAGCGTTTCCTTGCCGTCGACCACCGGCCAGCGCAAGCCGCGCGCCTTGTGGTAGGTGTCAAACTCGGCCAGATCATGGGCGTGGCCGCGACCGAAAGCCGCGTACTCCTCGAACAGTCCCTTTTGCAGATAGAAGCCGACCGCCTTCGATTCGTCGTTGTCGAAACCCTTGTAGGTCTGGCTGAGCGGGAACTTGTTGACCTGGCCATTGGCGTAGAGCACGTCGTACAGTGTCTTGCCCTTGTACTCCGGATTCTTGTCCAGCAGCGCCGCCGGCCACACTTCGTCGGTCTTGAAGCGCTTCGAGAACTCGATGTACTGCCACAGGTCCGATCTCGCCTGACCAGGCGCCTTGACCTGTTGACGCCAGAATTGCGTGCGCCGCTCGGCGTTGCCGAACGCTCCTTCCTTTTCCATCCACATCGCGGCCGGCAGAACCAGATCGGCCGACATTGCCGAGACGGTCGGGTAGGCGTCGGATACGACGATAAAGTTGTCAGGATTGCGCCAGCCAGGAAAGATTTCGTCGTTGACGTTCGGCCCGGCCTGCATGTTGTTGGTTGTCGTCGTCCAGTAGAAGTTGATCTTGCCGTCCTTGAGCAGGCGGCTTTGCGCGACTGCGTGCGCGCCGATCCAGTCCGGGATCGTGCCGGGTGGCAGTTTCCAGAGTTTCTCGCTGGCTTCCCGATGTTTTGGATTGGTCACCACCATGTCGGCCGGCAAGCGGTGCGAGAAGGTGCCGACTTCGCGAGCGGTACCGCAGGCGGATGGCTGACCCGTCAGCGAGAACGGGCTGTTGCCGGGTTCGGAAATCTTGCCGACCAGAAGATGCACGTTGTAGATCATGTTATTGACCCAGGTGCCGCGCGTGTGCTGGTTGAAACCCATGGTCCAGAAGGAAGTGACNCGGGTCTTGGGATTGGCGTAAGCCTGCGCCAGCGCCTCCAGCTTGTCTTTGGGTACCCCCGAGATCGCGTGCGTCTTGTCGAGTGTGTATTCGGCAACAAACGTCTTGAACTCGTCCAAGCTCATCGGGCTCGCGGCGGCGGGATTGCCTTTTGGCTTGCCGTCTTCGCCGGGGTAGCCGTTGTTCATCGCCACCTTCTCGAGTGGATGATTTGCGCGCAGGCCGTAACCGATGTCGGTAACGCCCTTCTTGAAGTTGACGTTGCGAGCGACGAATTCCTGATTCACCGCGTTGTTCTGGATGATGTAATTGCAGATGTAGTTGAGGATGGCCAAGTCACTCTGCGGCTTGAAGATCAGTTCGTTGTCGGAGAGTTCGGTCGAGCGGTGGCTGAAGGTGGACAGCACGTGGATCTTGACGTCCTTGCCGGTGAGTCGCCGATCGGTGACGCGTGACCATAGGATCGGATGCATTTCCGCCATGTTCGAACCCCACAGCACGAAGGCATCGGCGTGCTCGATGTCGTCGTAGCAGCCCATCGGTTCGTCGATGCCGAAGGTGCGCATGAATCCGGCGACCGCTGACGCCATGCAGTGGCGCGCGTTCGGATCAAGGTTGTTGGTCAGCAGACCGGCCTTCATCAGTTTCGCGGCGGCATATCCTTCCCAGATGGTCCACTGCCCGGAACCGAACATGGCGATGTTGCGCGGACCACCCTTCTTGAGTGCAGCCTTGCACTTGTCGGCCATGATGTCGAAAGCCTGGTCCCAGGAAACCGGGGTGAACTCGCCGTTCTTATCGAACTTGCCATCCTTCATGCGCAGCAGCGGCGTCGTCAGGCGATCCTTGCCGTACTGAATCTTGGACAGGAAATAGCCCTTGATGCAGTTCAGTCCCTTGTTGACCGGGGCGTCGGGGTCGCCCTGGGTGGCTACGATGCGTCCATCCNTCGTTCCCACCAGGACGCCGCAGCCGGTGCCGCAGTAACGGCAGGCGCCCTTGTCCCAACGCACGCCGTCATCCTTTCCCGGTGCCGCCTGTNCAAAGCCGGGAAGGCTGATGCCGGCGACACTGGCGGCGGCAGCCACCGCATGGCTCTTGATAAAGTCACGACGTGTCAAAGTCAATTTCATCTCATGCTTCCTCATCAGGATCGGGTTCGAACTGGTGGTAGACCATGGACGCCGAGAGCACGCCCGGCTGCTCATTGATCTGCGCAAAAAGCTTGGTCACTGCTTGAGTCGAGTCGGCCTCGATGGTCACGATCATTTGCCCGGATTCGGTTGCCACATGCACCTCGACGCCACCGAGCGCGCAGAGACTTGCCTTGACCCGGGTAATCGCTTCGGGCCGGGCATTGACCAGTACGCTGGAGATATTCATGAATTCGCGACGCTCCTGTGCACAGGTCGGCCGGTTGCTGTGCCGGTACCGTCCGGCACGGACCGNTACAGTCCTGCGTCAGACGGACACTCTAAGCCTCTCGCAGAAGCTTTTTCTTGATACAAATCAAGCGNAAAAAATATGAGAGCGGGATTCGCCGGGCGACGATCCGCGGTTGGCGGCGGGCGGGCGCAGGGGCCATGCACCGGCCCGGTCAGGGCTGCCGGAAGGGGNCGCTCACGCAGCGAGCGGTCGCCGTCAGCGCAGTGATTGGTGCCGGGAAGNCTGCGGGCATTCCCTGCAGGAAGCCGCGGGCCAGATGACTGGNCACGCCGANGATAGCGAAAAAAAAACGCGGAACCGNAGTTCCGCGTCTTCCCTTTTCCTTGTCCCCGCGAGTGCCGTCAGGCCGGCATCCTGAACCTGGATTCAGTTGGGTCACTTTCCTCCCGCATCAGGTATGCCCGACATGTGGGGCACACACAACAGCAGTTTCGATGGTCGGCGACCGATGCCAATAAGCATTGGTCCAAGGAATCTATGACCTTAACAAACACCGCAGGGAACTCTCTCGAAGGCTGGGAGGAACTTTACGTTCCAGTCACTCCCCGGTTTGCNGCGGCTTCAGCACCGCCNCAAGTTCCGCCTCCATGAAAGAAATTCTACGCCGAACGTCGTCGATGTCCAGCCCTATTTCAGATTCAATTTTCTGATGCTGCTCGGGGCTTTCCTGATTCCGGTGAAGGTGCTCGTGGGCAATATTCAGGGCGGCCATGACGGCGATCCGCTCGGATAGATTGCTNCTGGTCTTCTCGGCGATGTCGCGCATCTTGCCATCGACGTAGGCGGCGGCGTTGAGCAAGGCCGCGCGCTCCTCGGGTGGGCAGGCAACACGGTATTCCTTGCCGAGCAGGGTGATGTCGAGAAAGCTGGCTTCGTTGGGCATCAGATGCGGATTCTTCAGGCCTTGGCCTCTGGCAGTTGCAGGGCAAGCGCTTCCAGCCGGGCGAAAGCGGCTCCCATGCGCTCGGTGAGGCGGTTCTTGTCGGTTTCGGCGGCAGCGAGACGTTCGCGGAGTCCGTCATTCTCCGCGCGCAACGTCTGGCAAAGTGACACGACCTCGGTGATCCGGCTCTCGAGCGCATTGAGTTCATCAAGCATGGGCCAGACTATAGAGTCAAAAAGCTTGTTCGGTCAAGGCGTAAGAGGCGGTTCTCAAGGTGGTTTGTGCCGGCACCGGCGCTTTGTCTCGTAATCACGNAGGCGTCTGGTCCGAAGCGAGGTTATACTCCGCGCTTCCGCGGACCTCGGGTCGCGGGAGAGATCGTGCAAGGTGCCGCAATGCAGCTTTGCTGCAGCGGTTAAACGGGAAACAGGTGCGTGTTCATGCAACATCATGCCTGTGCTGTCCCCGCAACGGTAAGCGAGTGTGGGCGTGTCGATAGGCCACTGGGCGAAAGCCTGGGAAGGCGACATGTCAAGACTTGCAAGCCCGGATACCGGCCTTCGCACACATGGACGGAGGTGCCGCGGGGATGCGGACACGCAACGCTCGGCGCGCTCGCGCCTGTTGATGGTATCCCTGTGCAGTTCCGTATTTTTGCTCGCCGACCTGCGGGGACGCTCGTCGGCAACAGGGAGAAACCCATCATGCATCCAAGCCAGGCGCGCGCACATTCTGCCGCGAAACTGCTCACTCTTGTCGCCGTATTCTTGTCGACCGCGGCAAGCTCCGCTGACCTGCCCCTTGATCCCATTGTCGTCACCGCGACTCGCCAGCCAACACGCAGCAACGAGTTGATGAGTGACGTGTCGGTCATCACGCGCGAGGAGATCGAGCAGGCCGGCGAAACCTCGCTCGCACAACTGCTGGCAAGGCAACCGGGAATTCAATACATCGCGAACGGCGGTGCGGGGAGCAATAGCGGCGTCTTCATTCGTGGGGCGGCGAACAATCAGTCGATCCTGCTGATCGATGGTCAACGAGTCGGCTCGGCGACCACCGGCAGCCCAGCGCTCTCGCGCATCCCGCTCGACCAGATCGAGCGCATCGAAATCCTGCGCGGCCCGGCGTCGTCGCTCTACGGTGCCGATGCCATCGGCGGCGTGATCCAGATCTTCACCCGGCGCGGCGAGGGGCCGGCGCGTGTGAACGCCAGCACAGGCTATGGCTCCTACCAGACGAGCGACAGCACGGTCGGCGTGTCGGGCGGCACGGATCCCGTTTCCTACAGCGTGCAGGCCGGCTACATCGACACACGCGGTTTCAGCACGGTTCACAACAAGCAGGACAGCAATTACAACCCCGATCGCGATGGCTATTACAACAGGAACTTGAGTGCCAGCTTCGCCGTTCGCCCGGCCAAGGACCAGGAAATCGGTGCGAACCTGCTGGCCAGCCAGGGTACCAACCAGTACGACGCGAATGACTTTGGCCCTCTCGGTGCGGCGCCGAACTACAACAGCGACCAGACCGTCAGTTCCTACTCGCTTTNTTCGCGCAACCGCGTGAATGCGACGTGGACCAGCACGCTGCGTGTCGGGCGCAGCACGGACGATGCCAGGGACTATGCCGGCGCTGTCAGAAGTGCCTCCTTCCGCACCGACATGGATCAGGCGTCCTGGCAGAATGACATCAAGTTGCCGGTCGGCGAAGCGCTGCTGGCGGCCGAGTACACCCAACAGAAGGTGTCCGGTACGACCGACTATGCGGTCAGCGAGCGGACCATTCGTTCCTTGCTGGCTGGCTGGAACGGCCGCATCGACCAGCACCGCCTGCANTTCAACCTGCGACGTGACGACAACTCACAGTTCGGTGGTGAAACCACCGGTTCTGCNTCGTACGGTTACCAGNTTACGCCGGAGTGGCGTGCNCACNTCTCCTACGGAACGGCGTTCCGCGCCCCNACATTCAACGAACTGTACTTCCCCGCCAGTTTCCTTTTCGCGGGTGGTAACCCGGATCTGAAGCCGGAGAGAGCGAAGAACGCCGAGNTGGGCGNCAACTGGGAACACGCCAGCCATCGCTTTGGGGCCGTCTTCTACAACAATGATCTNACCGACCTGATCGAATTCCGGCCACCGACTTTTGCGCCGGTGAATGTCAGNAANGCCTTGTTGCGGGGCGCGACGCTCACCTACGATGGGCGTTTNTCGGGCTGGGGGTTGGGGGTCGCCATCGACTTTCTGGATCCGCGCAACGAGGAGAATGGGCCNAACAACGGCAATCGCCTGGCGCGTCGCGCCGAGCAGCAGATGAGCAGCTACCTCACGCGAACGTTCGGTAACTGGGAANTGCGTGGCGAGTGGCAACTCGTGGGCAATCGCTACGACGACCCGGCCAACCGCGACCGCCTCGGGGGCTACGGTCTGNTCAACCTCTATGCGGACTATCGTCTGCAGCGTGACTGGACATTCTTTGCGCGCGCCAACAACATCTTCGACAAGTATTACGAGACGGCCGACAACTACGCGGCAGCGGGAGCGAACGTTTTTGTCGGTATTCGCTACGCGCCGAAGTAGGATACGGCATGCCCACCCGTCGCCGTGCCGTGCTGATTCTCGCTGCCCTCACCGGGCTGTCGCAGTTGAGCATCATCCTGGCATTGATGGTGGGCAGCATTCCGATCAGCCCGGCAGAGGTCCTGTCGACGCTTGNCGATCCCGGCGGCAGCATTGCTGCCGATGTGGTGCGCAATCTGCGTCTGCCGCGAGCCCTGACCGGGTTCGCCTGCGGTGGCTTGCTGGCGCTTGCCGGCGCGCTCCTCCAGGTCCTGTTGCGTAACCCATTGGCCGACCCTTANGTCCTGGGNATNTCGGGCGGCGCCGGCATCGGCGCCCTGCTGGCGATCATTCTGGGATTCGGGGTGGTGGGCGTCAACGGCCTGGCTCTTGGCGGCGCGCTCGGCGCCATGTTCCTGGTGTTTGGCCTGGCGCATGGCGACGGCGGCTGGACGCAGTCGCGCTTGTTGCTGACCGGCGTCATCGTCGCCGCCGGCTGCGGTGCCGTCGTCACGCTGATGCTGGCTGTCGCTCCCGACGATCGCCTGCGCGGCATGCTCTTCTGGTTGATGGGTGATCTGTCGCAAACCAGCGACCCGNCNCTGNCCCTGATCGTGCTCGCCGCGATCCTGCTGATCGCGCTGCCTTTNGCGCGCGAACTGAATCTTCTGGCGCGCGGCGCCGACGTCGCTCAGGCGCTCGGCGTCGCCGTTCGCCCCTTGCGCCGCGGCGTATACCTTGTCGCTTCGCTGGCGACCGCCGCGGCGGTGACGCAGGCGGGCGCGATCGGCTTCATTGGCCTGATCGTACCGCACCTCGTTCGCCTGACCATCGGCAACGATCAGCGCTTGCTGCTTCCTGCCTCGGTGCTCGCCGGCGGCAGCCTGCTGGTGATCGCCGACACCNTGGCGCGGACGATGCTTGCTCCGCAACAACTGCCGGTTGGCGTGCTCACGGCGCTGATTGGCGTGCCGGCTTTTCTCTTCCTGCTTTCCCGTGCGACACCCGGCCGGCACTGAGATGACTCGCCCCGCGCCCCTGCTGACAACCCATGGTCTACGCGTCGGTATTGCCGAACACACCTTTTGCCGCGACCTCGCTCTCACCGTAAGGGCCGGCGAGTGCTTGGCCATTCTCGGCCGCAACGGCGCTGGAAAGTCGACCCTGCTGTCGGTGCTGGCGGGCTTGCGCGAGCCGCAAGCCGGTGAGGTGCTGCTCGCTGGCGAGACCTACGCGAGGCTCGGCGCTCGGGCGAGCGCGCGCATGCGCGGTTGGTTGCCGCAAAGCCGAAGCGAGGCTTTCTCGTCGACGGTACTCGAAACGGCGCTGGTCGGGCGTCACCCGCACCTCGCACGTTGGGAATGGGAGTCCGCGACCGACGCGCGCATCGCCCGGCAGGCGCTAGCCGCCGTCGGTCTCGGCGATCTCGCGCAGCGCGACGTGCACACGCTGTCCGGCGGCGAGCGGCAGCGGCTGTCGATCGCCAGCTTGCTGACCCAGGCGCCGCGCCTCTACCTGCTCGACGAACCCCTGGCGCACCTCGATCTCAATCACCAGATTGCGACTCTCGAACTGCTGGCNGANCTGACCCGCGACGGGCAGACAGCCTGCGTGATGGTCCTGCACGAGCCCGGCCTGGCGGCCAGGTTCTGTTCGCGCGCCTTGCTGCTTTTCGGCGACGGGACGACGCAGCAGGGCGCTTCTGACGAGGTCATTACCAGCGATTCGCTGAGCCGTCTTTACGGCTATCCTCTGCGCGAAATCGGTGACGGGCGGCAGCGCTGGTTCATGCCGGCGTAGGGACTGCTGGTCCGCTGGCCTGTCGACAATCGCCGGGGTGACGCCTGNTGCTGCCAGCGGGGCGACGGTTGCGCGCCGTGGCCGGCCCGCCGACGTGCGTTCAGCCGAGGGAGCCGGACGCCTTCCTGCGGGCCGTCTGCCTGGCCTGTTTGCGTCGGTACATGTCGGCGTCCGAGCACTGAAGCAGGGATTCCACGTCTTGCCCATCGTCCGGGTAGATCGCCAGGCCGACCGCGGCGCCGGCTCTTGCCCCCGTCGCCGTCGGTGCCAGCGACAGCAGCGGTGTCTCCAGCAGGTGCTCGAGTTTNCTGCGCGCGCTCTCGGCGTCCTGGCGATTGTGCACGGCATCCAGCATGACGACAAACTCGTCGCCGGCGTAACGCGCCACCATGTCTCGACTGCGCAAGCCGCCGAGCATGCGCTGCGCTNTTTCCTGCAGCACCTTGTCGCCGACATCGTGGCCGAAACTGTCGTTGATATGCTTGAAATCGTTGAGGTCGATGAAGAGGATGGCGAAAGGGCGGGGGTCGGCGACGGCGTGCTGCTGGACGAGGCGGTCGTCGACCCGGCGCAGGAAGGCCTCGCGGTTGGCCAGACCGGTCAGTCGGTCGCTCAGCAGTTTGCTTTGCATCGCCCGGAAGCTCTTGGCGAGATCACCGATTTCGTCNCGCCGAGTGACGTCCAGTGTCGCGTTGAAGTCGCCGTCGCCGACGTTGCGCGCGGCGNTCGCCAGCCGTTTGAGGTCGCCGGCGACCACCGACAGGACCATCAGGCCGATCACCACGGTCATCAACGATGCCAGCAGGGCGAGTCCNACGTTGCGCTGGTAGCTCTGCGTNACACCGCCAAGGAAGTCGCTGCGCGGGACAGCGATGACGATCGTCCAGTCCAGTCCGGCGGCATCCTGAAGGCGGGCGTAGGCCGCTTCCACCGGTTGGTCGTCGGCNGTGGCGAAAACGGCCGTACGGGGATGGGTGGCAGCCGCGGAATCAGGCAGCAGCTTNCGGATCTCGCGGTAGCTGTCTACCACCAGCGGATCCGCACTGGCCTCCGCGTTGAGTCGGGCGTTGCCGCCGGCGGCGTCCTTGCGCAAGTGCGGGCCGCGCGACGTGCCGATCAGGTTGCCGTCCGGTTCGACCACGTAGGCGATGCCGTTGGCGGTCAGTTTCAGCGAGCGCAGGAACTGGTTGACCTGTTGCAGCGACAGATCGGTAGCCACGACGCCCTGGAACTCACCCNGCGCGTTGTTGACCCGGCGCGCACGCGTGGCGACGAGCTCCTCGGTCTTGAAATCNATATAGACCGAGGTCCAGGTGTGCAGGGCTGAACTCTGTCCGGACTTGAACCAAGGNCGCTCACGTGGTTCGAAGACGCGGGTTTCGCTTACCGGCTCGCGCAACTCGCCAGCGATTCCGCTAAAGCGATAGATNCTTCGCGGGCCCTTGCCGCTGGTCCGCAGGCGCAGTTCGGCTTCCGTCTCCGAATGTCGCCAGAGGCCGAAGAACTCGCCGTTCCGATCGCCATAGTAGGC
>Ga0056912_1001258_pt1 | contig 12346 bp, 10 predicted proteins | sample EBPBio232013_DNA_FD_55028 | JGI IMG/M metagenome (GOLD analysis project Ga0056912, IMG submission 55028) | Wastewater treatment Type I Accumulibacter community from EBPR Bioreactor in Madison, WI, USA - Reactor 1_5/23/2013_ DNA | ecosystem: Engineered > Bioreactor > EBPR > Anaerobic-Aerobic >... | reverse complement strand
AGTCGCGCCATTAGTGAAGAGAACAGACTCAAGCGCGAAGCCGATGGTATTTGGCCAAGTAAACTAACTGCCACACTAAATGACGGCAGCCAACTGACCGGACACTATAAGGGCACCACTCTTGACGAATTGGAAGAATCTAGAAAACTTGACGAAGATACTTTCGAGATAAGCATCTGGAAGAAAGACGGTGATTCATACACCAATCCGGCTTACCCAGGCGAAGTGCGCAAGAACATGTCACTCAAGCCTGACGGCACCCTTAGCTTTACAGACCAGGAAGGCAAACTGCAAACCAAGTACAAAGACGGCGCCAGCGCAGTAACCGAGAACGGTATCACCAGGAAATCGGACGCTCAAGGCAACCTAGTTGAATTGACCAATAAAGACGGCGATAAAAGACACATCGAATGGGAAGATGGCAAAATCGCCGCTGTAACAACAGAGCGTAAAGACAAAAACGGAGCTAGCAAGACAGAGACCCTAGCAGTCAAAGAAGGAGACAAAGAAAAACAAGAACTAAAAATTACAGCTGATGGAGCGATTGAGTACAAAAAAGAAAACGGCAATCTCATTAGAGACGACTTTAGAAAGACCACTGAGTATGATCAGCTTGGTCGTCCCTTAGAGCTAAAATTTGAAAGTGGTGCAAAACGCCAATTTACATACGACGGCGATAAGCTGCAAGCAATCAAAGATACATTCACTGCCGCTGGAGGGGAGGAAAAACAGCGCACTCTAACAAGAAAAGGTGATAGCGATGTTTTCGTTTTAGACGAAAACAAGAAAGAGAGAATAATTGAGGGACTGCCTGACCCTGACGGCGATTATCAGTATAGAAACAAAGTCGAAGATAAAACCAGCAGAACCTCTAAGAGCTACGATCTAGAAAGAATCGCCAGGGGCGAGTTGTCGCTCAGCTCGGACAATCTACAAGAAGCCAAGGAAGACCTTTTGAGCGCCGCCAGAGCGCAAAACATGAATACTGAAAGGCTTGATAGATTTGTCGGCGATCTAGAAAAGAATGCCACTAAATGGGGTGTCAAAGAAGAGAGTCTAGTGAAGTCACTCGACAACATTCGCGCGCTTCTCGATGAAAAGCTGGTAAGCCCGCTTTACTCCAGAAAAGAATTGAATCAATTGGCTGAAACTGCTTTGCACAATATTGGCAATCCTATGCAAATTGATCAAGGGGCTCACCCTACCTGCAATATAACCACAGTAGAGATCTACACTGCCACAAAGCATCCAGATGTCTACACCCAACTAGTTAGAGATGTTGCATCAAAAGGCAGTTGGACGACTGCTGAAGGTGAAAAGTGCACACCGCCCAAAGAAGCCTTAAGACCGGGTGATGACGAGAAAGCTTACGATATAGACAAACCAAGCAATAAGGTGCGCAATATCTCAAGCCAACTGGTGCAGATGAGCCTAATCAACGCTATGTATGCCACCGGTCGCATGGATCAAGAAACCGCAGTGAACGGTGTCAAGCAAGTTGAATCAAGACGAGACTGGAACTACATAATGGTACCGTCCCAGAAAGTAACAGGTCAGGAATTGTACAACGGTCAGATGGTACAGGTTACCCGCACCATCGGAGAAGATCGTCTGCGCAACGGCAAAGGCCAATTTGTCGGCAAAGAAGACAGCGGTCCGAACCTGACTGTCGAAGATAATATAGAGGCATCAAAAATGCTGCTCAAGAGTGCGATGCCGTATGTAGCCGGACCCTATAGGTTAGGAAACGACCCATGGGTATATGATTTGCCCGATGCGCCGCGCCTAAACAAAGCTAAGCAAGACGGTATGTTGCCTATGGGCGTGCCCACTATAGGTGGTGCGCATGTGCAAACAATTCATGACATCGCCAGGAACTCTGCCGGTGAAACAGTAGTTTTGCTGGATAACCAACACGGCGAAAGAATGGATGGCTGGGTAACCATTCCCCAACTGCATCAGACAATAAAAGAGAAAATCGAACTAAAACCATCGATAAATCGCTTCGGTAAGCCTTTCCCAGCCGATGTACAAGAAAGCTCGCGCCCCAGCTATTAAGATTTAAACCATGAACAATAAGCAAGAAACAGATCTACTTATATTTTTCGTCAATAGCACGGTGCCTTTGCCTGAATCTTTTGACCAGCCCATGCCGGCAGATTGCATAGTTGCACTGCCTGCCAAAAGAGCCAAGCTGAGGCAAGCCTATCTTTTGGCGACAAGCCTAAACGAGCAAACTAGTACTAGTGCTAGTACTAGTGCTGCGCAAGAGCTTATCATCGAGCTTGAGCCAGCTGGCAATAGACAAGAGCAAATACAAGACTGCTTACGACCTTTCATCAAAGAAGTTGAGACCATAAAGCCAGATCGGCTTTTCATTCTTAATGATGACCTTGGCGCTCTTGCAAAGCTAGAAATACTGGCTCCTTTAACCAGCGAGCTTGAGGACCACGCCCTGAGTATCATATGCCTAGCGACCGGATAGTCTAAGACCAACAGCCCTTTTACTCACGCATTTTTCACGAATGCAGGCTTAGTTTTGTGGCACTTACCAGTTTTCTTGCCGGAGTACGCCATGACCCAGAGAGAGCAAAGACCGCTCAGACTGCCTTTAGATATGAGCAAAAGCTGTCAGACTGTCACCGATACCGCCCAGAGAGTCGTAAATAAAATGCCCGAGGCGATGCTGGTCGGCGTCATTACCACCGGAGTATCAGCCGCCTCAGGTCCCGAAGCTGCCATTCCGCTTGGTATTTTAGCTTTCGGCAATACTATAGGTAAGGCAATTTTGCCCAAAAACCTCTTCAACTAGGTGGCGAAGCTAGCCCCTTAAGTCAGCCCCTTAATTTAGCCCCTTAGATTAACCAGCCAAAAGTTCTGAAACGATCTTTTTGACCAAGTTGCCGTCGGCTAGACCCTTAAGCTTGGGCATAGCTGCTTTCATAACCATGCCCTGATTGCGTTCGCCTTCGCCTAGACCGGCAATAATATCTTTGACAATCTGCTTGATTTCATCTTCAGACTTTTGGGCAGGCAAATAGGCGCTGATTATTTCCTTTTCGAGGGTTTCTTTCTCGGCTAGTTCGTTGCGTCCAGCCTTAGTAAACTGGTCGATTGAATCGTTGCGCTGCTTGACTAGCTTGACCAGAACATCAATCTCTTCTTGGTCGTTGATATCGCGCTTAAGCTCGGTTTTCTTGTAAGTAAAAGCAGAGAGAACCGAGCGTAATGTGTCGACTTTCACTTGCTCGCGGGCTTTCATAGCCACCTTAAGGTCTTCTGAAATTTTTTCCTTGAGACTCATCGATTAACCCTTCACTGACACGATGTACAACTTCTCGGCTATCATACTCCCTTTGAAAGTGTTCACATGCCATTCATAACACCAAGTCTAAGATGGCGAAATAGAAAAGAGGAGGCTCGACTGTGAATACAAATAAAGTCAGTAAACTGCAAGCATTGAGCTTTTGCCTTGCGCCCCTCTTAGCAGTTTCCGTTTGCGGAATCTTTCAACAGGCTAGCGTAGGCAAAGATAAGTCCCAGGGAGAAAAGAAAATCGTGAGCGAGTCAAAAATTTATAGCTTCAAAGCCAAGACTCTGGATGGCAAAGACCTGTCTTTCGACAATTACAAAGACAAGGTAATGCTCATCGTCAATACAGCCTCACAGTGTGGCTTCACACCGCAGTATACCGGTCTGGAAGAACTACACAAGAAATTCGCTGAGCGCGGTCTGGCCGTAATGGGCTTTCCTTGCAATCAGTTTGGTGCTCAAGAACCGGGCAATAGCAGCGAGATTGGCGCCTTTTGCAAGAAGAACTATGGCGTCGACTTTCAAATGTTCGAGAAGATTGACGTAAACGGCAAGGACGCCCACCCGCTTTACAAGTATTTAACTGGTGAAGCGCCCGGTGTGCTCGGCAGCGAAGCAATCAAATGGAATTTCACAAAATTCCTCGTCGACCGCAAAGGCAATGTGGTTAAGCGTTATCCGCCGAATACCAAGCCTGAAGACATCTCCAAAGACATCGAGAAATTACTCTAAGCAATTATAATTAGGTCATGCCCTGGCCAAACTCTGGTGATTATGTTGAAGCCCTGAGAGATTCAGGGCTTTGCTTTGCCGACGATGAGCTGATAGACGGCGAAGTAGATGTTGATCACAATGGGCTGCCCCTAGCTCTGGTGGGTAATTCTTCCTCGGTTTTCCGGGTGGTGAAAAACGAAAAGGCCTGGGCTGTGAAATGCTTTCACTGGCATGATGAAAGCCATGAAAGGCGCTATCGCGCCATAGAAAAAGCCCTAAGGTCGGTAGACAGCCGTTATCTGATCAAGTTCGAATACATCAAGCAAGGAGTTAAGGCCGCCGGTGCCTGGTATCCCATTGTCAAGATGGAGTGGGTTGAAGGCGAGAGCCTAGACTCTTACATACTTTCAAATATTCAGTTTCCCGATAGACTCGCAAATGTCAAAAGAGACTTTCAAGACCTGCTGCAAACGTTAAACCGCGCCGGTCTCGCCCATCTCGATTTGCAACACGGCAATTTGCTTGTCCAGATGGACCGCATAAAACTGATAGACTATGACACATTTTTTGTGCCCGAATTAGACGGGCACGACAGTCTAGAGCTAGGGCATTACAATTACCAGCATCCACGCCGGGACAAACAACACTTCAATCTCAGTCTTGATAATTTCTCTGCCTGGATTATCTTTTCATCGCTGCACTGCATCACCCTCGATACCAGCCTTTGGCACAAACTAGCCGGGGGCGATGAATGTCTTTTATTTAGGCAAGAAGATTATGGTGATCCTTTCAAATCTTATGCCTTTGCCTTGCTTGAAAGTCATAGCCATCCAGAGATTCGCAATACCGCTAAACTGATTAGATCATTTTGTGAAAGTGAAAACGGCCTTGAGGCCATTCCATCTGTAAGCGAGGCACTTACATGCAAAATAGATTTGCAGCCCTTGCCTCCAATCAGTACGGTGCCAGCCTGGATCAAAGCTAGAGAAGCCAAGCTGGGCAAATCTATGATTAGCTTAAGTCATGAGCGCAAGACAAATGAAGGCATCACATACGGTACCTTCAAAGACTTCAATGAAGCAGTCAAGTCAAATGATAATTTTGAAGATATTGAGCTGAGAAATTCAATTTGCTGTCTCGAAGACACTCAGATTGGTAAGAATTCGCGGGTCTATCACTTTCTTGGTGAAGATAGAGAGATAGCGCTCAAGTGCTTTATGTCGCATGTGCCCAATAGACAGGAACATTATGAGGCGATAAAGATTGCTCTCAAGGGGGGCATCAAAGAATATGTCGCCCAGGTTTATTATTTGCCGCGTGGCATCAAAGTAAACGGCGAATGGCGACCAGCTCTTAAAATGGATTGGCTTAAGGGGCAAACCTTAAACCAGCTAAGAAAGACTCAAATTAATGAGGCAACAGCGAGCTATCTTGCCGACCGTTTTGCCGAGATGATTTTGTGCCTGCGGAGGCAGGGCATTGCCCATGGTGACCTTAGTTTTGATAATATCTTGCTCTGCAATAACGATCTAAAGATAGTTGATTACGACAGTATGTATGTTCCCGCCTTGATGGGCAAAACTGCCATTGAGACGGGTGATCCGGCTTTTCAGCATCCCCGCCGTTCACTCAAGCATTTTGGCGCTTATCTAGATAATTTTTCCAGCTGGTTAATTTTCTACATGCTAAAAAGGCTATATGTAAACCCAAGCTTGCCAGAATTAGTAGAAAACTGTTTGAAGGATGAAAGACAAGCTGATGTAGTAAAGACAGCTCTGCGCAATATGGAACTAGACCGCAAAGCTGACGTCAAAGAGATGGCTGCCTTACTGAAGCTGATCCTCGGTTATGAATTTCCGGCGGTTCCCATTCTCGATGCCGAGCGCAGTTTGACTAGAGCCCTCAAAAACACAACCGATGTAGTGAAAGAAAATATATCCAGCCCCTTCCTCAAGAAAAAGCCGAAAAACTAGAAAGCGAAACGGACAAAAGCAAAATGAAAAGAAAACAGTTAACCGTTCTCAGTTTATCTCTCTGCCTGCTTGCAGGTTCAGGCAGTTATGCGGCTGATAAAGTCTCGCTTAAAGACAGGTTGCTAGGTGCCTTTCGCCGATCGTTTCAAATTTCCACTGCCCAGGAAGAAGCTTTGAGTACAGAGATGGACAAATCTGTGCGCAAACAGTTTCCTGTCTCAAACGACTCTAGGGCGATAGGCTTTGTTAAGGTAATGATGGATAAGCTCTCAGCCAACGCCAAGAGCCCTTTCCCAATCACAATCACTGTTCTGGAAGATTCCAAAACTGTAAATGCTTTCGCTATTCCGGGCGGTCGTATTTATGTAACTCGCGGTATGCTCAATCTAGTCGATAACGATGCCCAATTGGCAGGTGTTTTAGGGCATGAGCTGGCCCATGTTACGCTGCGCCACGTCTCGCAGAGGGTGAGCGACCAGACTACAGCCGCTCTTGCAGTCAGACTAATGCAAAAACTGACTGACAAAAACATTGAACAATCTAGAGTGACAAATGCTCTCAAGTATGTGATGTTTCAAAAGTTCAGCCGCGATGCAGAATACCAAGCCGACCAAGCCGGCTTAAGGTATATGGTTGAAGCCGGCTATGATCCCGAAGGCATGGTGCAAGTAAAGGATAAGCTTCTTACACTTTCGAAAGGCTCTAGAGGTCTTGAGTTTTTGAGCAGCCACCCCGACACTGCCAAAAGAAAGGCAGAAGTGCAGGAGTTGATCAAAGAGAACGGCTATAAATCAAGTGGACAGGTGTTGCTTACACCCGAGTTTAAGGCGAGTCTGCAAAAGTAAAACTTGGGTTTGAGAACTGGCAATGTCGGCTTTACGGCTTTCACATTCAGTCGACTGATTGTCGAGGCCGACAATCCTGCGGCGTTCTTGCCGAGCAGAGCTGCAAGAGCCTCGCCGAATTCCCCGGTAGATATGCCTTTCAGATAGAGCCAGGGCAGAAGTTCTTCGATGCTTTTGGTTCGCCGCAAGTATGGCGGCAGAATGGTCGAGCTAAATTTTACCTTGCCGGTGTGCTTGCGCCGGTCCGTAGCTTTCGGTGCATGCACCGCAACTTCCCCGATGCCGGTCTGTATTTTTCGTTCTGGACCATATCCATTTCTTACGACCTAGCGGTTGCCAGCATCGTCCTTGATGTGAGCATGAGCAGTCAAGAAGGTATCGATCTGAGCCTCCAGAACCTGAACCAACAGCTGCCGAGCACCCCGCCGCAGCACCTCGGTGCGAGGATCTTCAGCCCGAACCTCTGGCTTCTTTAGTCCGATCACTGTATCTTTCTTCATTAGGCGTATCCTCTCTTGGTTTGGCGATTGAAAGAATACGCCGCCTTATTCAAAATTTCAAAACACTACTTTTGAGAATAACTCTCACAACCATTCGTAATCTTTCACGCTGAGCAAAACAGCGGCAACCTTGCCGTAGTCGGTTATTTCTACCGCTCCATCGCCGGTATTAACTGCTTCAATGAGTGTCGCGAGCTCGTCACGAGCTTGCGCTTTACCAATTCTCTTCTGAATTTTGATAGATGCCATGACGCCTCCCTCGATTCGTACAAAATATTGTGCAACATATTCGGTCGGCGGTAAACCTAAGTAGTTGATCCGGTCTAACTCACATAAATTCAGCGGCTATGGCAGCTAGGTCGAGTATAAAGCGTGGATTTTCCTCATAGGCAAAGACCCGATCAGCCATGGCTTTATCGCTGACCAGTTCGCCTCTTGCCTCGGCATGCAGTCTAAAGAGGTCATACAAGTTTGCCTTCTTGAGATTGACCATAGCCTTAAGCATCATGCTAAAGCCAACTTGATTATTGATTGGATTATTCCCCGCTAGACCAATTAGGGCATTTCTTATGCGCTGAAAGGGCGTGGGCCCGGAAGCAGGCAATGAAGCAGGTAATGAAGTTGGTAAGGGTGCAGGCAATGGTGCTTCGCCAACCTGTTGTGGTGCAAGCCTGTTAAGACTCACCGCCTTAAGCGATAGATCGCACCATATAGCTTGCCTCTCCACTAAATCAAAAATAACCGGCACCGCTATTTTTGAGTCGGCAGAGAGATCGAGCTTGTTTTCTACTGTTCTTGGCTCATATATTTCACCAGACTGTGGCTTTTCTCTAGACATCCAGCCGGCAAAACACTCCGGCAGTTCGCAGTATGATTGTCGGGTGTAACTACACACCGACATCACCACATAGCGAATCTTTTTGGCCAGACATTTCTTAATTGAAAAATCGACAAACTCTGAAGCCCCTTGCGGTGCGTCGACAATGTCGCCGCTATGACAGCCAAATTCATGCTTTAGATCGTAATAGGCTATGGTGGCATAATGGGACAGATCGTCTTGAAAAAAGATAGCTGATAGATCAAGGTCGGTGCGATAAAGACCATTGCGCCAGAAAACAAAAAGACGCAGAGTGTCCTTTGTGCTTAGAGCAAACCGGCTGCCGCGGGCGGCCGTATAAAGGGCCTTTGATGCAGACCTTAAGGCGAAAGGTTGATTGAACCTCTTAAGATCAGAGGAAACATAACATTTACCGAGGGGCGGTAGCTTGGCAAAGCGCTGCTTGAGCTCGTCTTCAATAAGCTGCACCACATTAAGACAGAGAGTCTCAGAGAAGAGCGGTAACATGTCTTTTAGGCAAAATGCCTTACTGATCGGTCCTTTAGGCATAAAGACACGGCAAGCACGCTTCTTATGGCGATGCTTGAAGTGTTCAGCCATCTGCAAAAGGCTTGGTGTCGGCACTTCACCAATGACGGTATCATAGACACTGAGAACTTGCCTTTGCCAATCTGATTTTTCTGTTTCTGTATCAGTATCTGAGCCAGACTTCGGCTGATCAGGTGATCTTCTCAATAGCAAATCCAGGCGTCTAGAAAGCTCACCCGGTCGAGTCCTTAATAAGTTAAGTGCTTGTCTAATATCTGAGACAAGATAACTTTCTAAAAGACTATTGAATCTTTCCAGCGGCTTATTATTTCTGACTTTTGTGATTGCATCAAAAAGCTTGGGATATCTGTCCTTGAATTCACCAGGGTGAAGTTTCTCTGCCAGTCTGACAAAAGGCTTGGGATAGCGAGAGAGGTCTTCAGCTAAATGCGGCGTTAGCTCAAGAGCTCTCATGAGCAAATGTCTTGTCTTTCTATCAAAGGTCTTATACTTTGTGCCGGTGGCAAGCGAAATGTCGCCGTCGCTTAAGGCTGCAGAAAAGCGCAGAACATCAATGGCGGTGCTAAGTTGACTGACAATATAGTCGCTTACTTGTGTCCAATTTTCGGGTTTGTCTTTGCCGTACAAATAAATAGCCTTAAGAACAACCGCTTTGATCTCGCGATTGTTGATGGGTTTTTCAATAAAATCAATTGGGTTTCGACCGTATTGCGGTAGATAAATGCGCAAGAACCAAATCAGATCGCTTTGCGCCTGTTGGTCCAGAGAGACTGGAGAGTCTAAGAGTGGTCTAAATAGCTCTTCAAATTGGGACAAGCTGCCTAGTTCAATCTTTTGATAATTGGTGTATTCAGCTAAGGCCGCTCGTGGTTTCTTTATTGCCGGAGGTATGAACTTGCCATCGGTAAAGTAATGGCTGAGAGCATTGATATACAAGAGAGCATCTGCCATTTCCATCACTTGCTGAGGAAAATTTGGATACATGGGTGGAACCACCGGAGCCCAGTTGTGGCGAGCCCGCAGGGCATCACAGCAAGCCTCGTTTAACTCTTGTAAGGCATCTAGCGGTAATTGAGTAAGCTGTTTGAACAGGTCTTCTGAAAGTAGATAGCCGAAATACTCAAGATTGGCGACCAAAGAAGCATGCATATTGGCTGGGGCTTCATGAGCATTATTTAGGTTGGGCAGATATAGTCGGCAGGCTCTGCGCAAAAAGATTCTATTGAGATCGCCTGAAATTGAGGTCGTCTGCATGGCTCTGTCGCACTTAGTAAGGTTGTCGCGGAGAGCGGAAACTCTGATTTCATTGATATAGAAGGAAGAACTTCCATAGCCGCGACCTTAGTATTTTGCCCAGTGATTAAATCGCTAAACGCAAAGTAATCTCGCCACTACACCTTGTTAACCGATTAAGCCCTATGCTCTGCCCGTCACTAGTAAGAAAGGAAGATTTTATGGGCTGCGGAGTTTATGATTACCCGGCAAGTATGTGCGCCACTGAGCAAAAGCCCACTATTTTGATTGGCCGCTACGAGTTCGAAGGTCCTTTTGATAGACCCTGGGATATCGCCGAGAGAAAAGGCGTCTATGCCGTTTTATGCCTCACCGATGGACTTTATGAATTGCTGGATATCGGCTTCTCAGCAAATCTGAGAACCTCATTGCTAAATCACCCAGATCAAGATGATTGGTTGGATGCATTCTGCGGCTCACTGGTGGCGGCAGTGCTCTACAGCGATGCAATGACTGATGACGAAGCTACTTTGCTGATTGATTCTATCGAGCGCGAATTGAGTCGGAACGAGTTTTAGGTCTGCTTTCTTCAATCAGCTTTAGCATAGCCGCCTTCGCGCTCCGCCTTGCAGGTGTAATGAAAGGCCAAAGCATATAAAACCAGGGCAAGCAGGTTCATGGCGGCAATGCCTGTAATCATCGAGACATATTCCATGGCTCCGCCCACCAGTGTGCCCAGTAAGTTCATACCAAGCAACCTCGATTGGTCTTTGCAATTACTGAAAGTAATGGCAAAAATCCAGGCGGCAAATGGAATGGGCAAGGCTAAAAAGAGACTTGAAACAATCGTTCGCGGCACTATATCTAGCCCGGCAAAGACCGAGATAGGAATAAAATACGAAAGTATCAAACTGACAAATATGCAAATATAGGGGACCTTGAGGTTTTTCGATTTGAACTTGAGTTGAAGAAGGTTAGCAACCAAAATCATAAAGAGCACCGAGCTAATCACAAAAGCATTTGTCAGCCATGTGGCGCCCAGCACCAAACCCATTTGCGAAACGCTTTTCACCTCAAGCAGCATAAAGCCTGCGCCTAGACAAAACATAACCCGGCTGAGATTTTCTTTGGTAGTGGCACCGAAAGAGCGGCGCACAAAGGTCCAACCAATAAGCAGAGTAAAGAGCAGACCAGCGCAATAGGTAAGACTCATCTCTCTGCCGCGCAAAAATAGGAACGGCCAGTCATCGGTGGTTGTTTCTACTCGGTCCCAGTCAGCTATGAGCTTGGGAACATGGTTGTCTTCAACATATTTGCGATTGAATTGTTTATAGCCGGCAGCAAGGGCGGCTTGCTTATCTAGACCAGGACCGATCAAGATAGTGACAGCTTGTCCATTTGGAGACCAGAAAGCCAGCGGTTCTTCGCCAAAGACCTTCTCGATTGTTTTAAACACCCTAATTTCTTGCCACCAAGTCATGGCATAAAAGGTCACTGCCAAAATTCCTTTATCGTTTAAAAGTCGCTTAGCATTCTTGAAGCTTTCTTCGGTGTAAATATAGTTATCTAGGCGAATGGAAGACATAGACGAAAAGGCCGCGTGAGCATCTAGGTAGGCAAAATCTACCAGATCATATTTTTTTTGGCAGCGCTGCATATAGGCTCTGGCATCATCAATATGAACCGTCACCGCAGGATTATCGTAGGGCTTTTCAGGGTGAAGCTGCTTTCCTTTTTCAATAAATGTCTTGTCTAGTTCAACAGCATCTATAGCGGTCAAACCGTGCCTGAGTCCGCAGGCTAAATCATTACCGGCACCGGCGGCGATGATCATTGCTGTTCTAGGTTTACTTCCGATTAGATCGTAGAGCATGTCATAGTAGCGCAGCACCTTTTCCTTTTGCTTTTCGGTTAGGCGGCATACTGTCTCGGGTCGGTTGTCGTAAGCGCCCATAATGCCATCATGGTTTACGTCGATGTTGTAACCATAAAATAGCTCGGGACTGTTGCCGTCGGCCGGAATGATACCGTCTCTGACACTGATGCGATAATAAGGTGACCAGATGACACCTGGATCGGCTGTGGCAAAGCCCAATATGGTTGCTACCAGCAAAGCCAGGATTTGCAAGGGTTTGCGAAAGAAATAACTACCCAGCACAAAGATCAATAGCATCCACCAACCTGGTGGCAATGAGAAAAAAGACATTAGTGAGAAGCAAAACACGCCTAGTAAACTGGCGGCAATGTCGACTGTATAGGCTTGCAGGGGCTTGAGCTGATCAAAAAGAGAGCCTATTTTTTGCCCAACACCAATGAAAGTCAAAACAAGCAGATAATATACACCCATCAAAACGGCATAACCTTTGAAGGTCTGCAAGACAT
>Ga0056912_1001255_pt1 | contig 12365 bp, 9 predicted proteins | sample EBPBio232013_DNA_FD_55028 | JGI IMG/M metagenome (GOLD analysis project Ga0056912, IMG submission 55028) | Wastewater treatment Type I Accumulibacter community from EBPR Bioreactor in Madison, WI, USA - Reactor 1_5/23/2013_ DNA | ecosystem: Engineered > Bioreactor > EBPR > Anaerobic-Aerobic >... | reverse complement strand
GCCGGTTTGTCGATCGCTGCCGGTGTTGGCATGATGGGACGGCGCGCGCGAGTGGCGGAATAGGCAGACGCGCACGGTTCAGGTCCGTGTGCCCGAAAGGGCATGGGGGTTCAACTCCCCCCTCGCGCACTCTTGGGTAGTCCCTCAACTACCCGACGCGGTTTCCCGAAACTCCCGGCCGGAGTCGATCCGGCCGGGAGTTTCGTCATTGCGGGATCGCTGAGGTCCGGCCGACGGTCAGACCTCCGATTCGTATGCAGTGAGGCCACTCGGAGGTGCTCTTGGACGAAGTGCTCGGTCAGCTGCTCCGATAGTCTGAGCGGGTGCCCACCGTAGATGTCGACGTGGAGCGCTTGCGCGAGGTGTGCGAGCGTTACGGGGTCGCGTCCTTGGATGTGTTCGGCTCGGTCGCGCGGGGCGACGACGGTGCAGACAGCGACGTGGACCTGCTCTACGTGTTGAAGCCCGGCGTGGGTTTGGGGTTCCGGCTGTTCGACCTTGAGGACGAGCTGACCGATCTCTTCGGCCGGCCAGTCGACTTGGTCGCGCGTCGGTCAGTCAACAAGTACCTCCGCGAGCAGGTCCTTGCCGATGCGCAGCCCCTCTATGCGGCGTGAGCTCCTGCTCCTTCGGGAGATGCGCGACGCTGCGCTCGCGATCCGAGAGCTCGTTGGTGGGCGAAGCGTTGAACAAGTCGAGGCTGACGGGATACGCCGCTCGGCCCTCCTGTGGCACTTCACGGTCCTCGGTGAGGCAGCGAGTCAGGTGCCACCGGCGACGAAGAGCGCCGAGCCAGCCATCGCTTGGCGCGCGGCGACAAGGATGCGCAATCGGATCGTTCACGGCTACTGGGACATTGACGTCGCGACGCTCGTCGCCACGGCTGCCGATGATCTCCCGCAGATGATCGCGCAGTTGGAGCGCTTCATCACCGTTCTCGATGGAGACGACGAGCCCGATCAACCAGGCTGAACCACTGGCCCAGCGTGCGGCCCCTGGGCGAAGCGCCGGACCGAGAACTGGTGTGCCTGGCGGTCCCCTTGCGCTGTGCCTGGAGCAAAATGCAGCGCCTTATCTGCGCAGACCAGCGAATTTCGGGAACTACCAAGTCTCGGGCAATTCCCTGACCTACCCCGTCATAGTTTCCCGAACTCCGGGCCGGAGGCGATCCGGCCAGGAGTTTCGTTGCTGTCTCGTGGTCACTTCCGTGCACATGGTCTACCCACGGTCGAGCAGAGGCGCATTCAAACGGATCAATACCTTATGACTCCATGTGCCCTCACCAACGAGACGTTCATATCTATGCGAGACCATGACGCATGGACACCGGCGCACGTCGCGGAGGCGGTTAGGTCCGGACGATGCCGTGTGGGCCTTCACCGCGCACCCTCACTGTCAGGCGGCGCGGTGGATTCGTGCAGGACACGGGCACGTTCACACTCCAGGTAGAGTCTTTCTCTAGACAACAATTGTCTTCTCTAGAGAAGAGCAGAGTGCTGGTCGTCGGCTGTGATCGTGGACTCGGAGTAGACGGCGACGCGCCTAACTCCGAGGAGATCCCTGCCATCGCCGTCCGCGAACTTGTGGCCAGCGCGTTGGTTCACCGGGACCTCAGCGCGCACAGTCAGACCAAACGCGTCGAGCTGCGACTCACGGATGCTCGATAATGACGGTGTTTCACACACTCAGGACGGACTCTTCGTGGCGAGCGGCCTGCGCCTGCGAATTCGGTCGGTCCAGGCGACGACGTGACCACGCACGGCCACGCCGTACGGGCCGGCCTTGAGTTCTGGCAATGTGGCAGCGACAGAGGTCGCCGCCCGGACCGGGCTGAAGCTGCATCAGCTGCGTTATACCTTGAAACGGTTGAGCCAGGCCGGATGGATCGACATCGACGGCGGCTGGGGCGATCGCGGGGCGACGTATCGACGGAGAGCCAAGCCATGACGAGCAGCTTCGAACTGGGCGGGGCTAGGACGCGACCGAGTCACTCGCTCCAGATGCGGGTCGGCTGCGATCACGCCGAGGTCTGGGCCGGTGACCAGCACGTGGCCAAGATCCATGCCCCGGGCACCGATCCGGAACTGCTCGCCCGCCTACTCGCCGTCGCGAGCGACCCGCAACTCGCGGAGATCCTCCTAGCCCCGTTGGCACCGCACCCGCACGTGGCGCCGAACGGCCGATTAGTCACCCTCTGGCCGCGTGTCGAGGTCGTCGAGCCGCAGGACGTGGCTGGCTACCCGTGGGCCCCGCTCGGGGATCTGCTCGCCGGCCTGCACGACGTACCGATCCCGCCCGGTCTGCCCCGCGTGGACCCCGGCGTACGGGCGCGCCGCGTCCTGGCCCGGCTCCCGGACTCCGCGCCGACGGCGCTCTTGACCGCCGTGCTCGCGACCACCGCCGCGACCGACCACGACCTGGCCGTGGGCGACCCGGTCGGCGATCTCGCCCGACTCGGGGCGTTCTGGGCCGCCGGCCTGCTCCCCACGACGGCCTGGCAGAGCCTGCTCACGGCGTACCACCGGCGCCGCCCCGGCGGCATCCCCGCCGACGACACCGAACTGTGGCGGCGGCTCGACCGACCCGCCCGCATCGCCCTGGTCACGGCAGCAGCCCGGGCCGTAATCAGCGGGCAGGACCCGGAAGCCACCGACCTCCTCCTGGGTGCCTGTGCTCGAATCGTCCGCGAGGACGCGCCAAGATGAGGTCATGACGCAGCCACCGCCCTATCTGCCCCCCGTCGATTCCGTCGCCGGCGCGACCAACACCCTGACCTGCCCGAAGTGCCGCGGCACGATGCGCACCTACGAGCGCAACGGGATCCACCTGGAGCAGTGCGACGGGTGCCGCGGGGTGTTCCTCGACATGGGGGAGCTGGAGGCGCTCACCCGACTCGAGGCCCAGGTGGCGCAGTACCAAGCGCCGCCGCAGCAACCGGCGTACGGGAATTTCGGCCCGGGCTGGGGACAGCACCAGGGGCGGCCCTATCGCAAACGCGGGTTCGGCGGGCTCTTCTTCTCCAGCTGAGGGCGCGCGCTTGCGAGCCCCGTACGACGGGTTCGGGCGAGGCTCCGGCACCCACGTCAGGCCCCCGCTCAGGCGTCAGGCCCCCGGATCCGGCCCCGGCCCCCGCTCCGCGAGGCCGGCCGCCTCGATGCAGCCCTCGACGTGCGGCCAGTGGAGTCGTTCCTGTTCCAGGCGGACCCGCGATCCATAGGTGTCCTCGACGAGATCGCGGTAGAGCTCCGCCTCGGCCGGCGTCAGCTGGGTCAGCCGGGCTGCGGTCGGCGACGGCTCGGTGCCCCACCGGTCGCGGTGCGCGAGCAGCGTCTGCGCATCCATGGCCAGCGATTCGACCTGCGGGATGCCGGCCCGTAGCCCGCTCAGGATGGCGAAGCCGTGGGTGTCGAGGTCCCCGGAGTAGATCACTCGCGGCGCGGCGCGGGCCCACGGCAGGCGGCTCAGCCGCGGGGCGAGGTAGCCGGCCCCCCACAGCACCACGCCCTGCGCGGGGACCGGCCACGCCTGGAAGGTCTGCAGGTTCTCCACGATCACGACGATGCCGGTTTCGACCCGCAGCTGCGCCAGCTCGACCAGCCGCAGGTTGGCCTCGGTCAGCACGGGCGGCAGACCGGCGAATCCGGGGCCGAACCGCAGGTGCACCAGGCGTTCGGGCACGCGCAGGCCGAACCGCTGGGCGAACGTCCCGGCGCCGCCGGGTGAGCCGTCGACCGGCAAGGGGTCCACGCCGCCGGCGATCAGCAGCTCGGCGAGCAGGGTGTGCTGCTTCTCGACAAACTTCGTGTCGACCCCTGGGGCTGAGATCTGCCGCAGCCAGGCGCCGGCGGCTGCCGGTGAGCGCAGCCACCGGTACGCCGCGAGCAGCGCCGGCCACGATTCGCCGGCCCGCAACGCTCGCAGCGGATGCGCGGCGATCCACCCCAGGAGTTCCGGAGCCTCGGCGCGAACGGACTGCACCACCTCGTCGAAGGCGGCCACCTCGCGCTGCACGCCCAGCAGCCGCCAGGCCTGGTCATAGTCGTCGAGGACGGCCCGGTCCGGCAGGCTGTTGCGTCCCCCGATCCGGCCGCCGACAGGCTTCTCGACCAGGCCATAGGCGGCGCCCCCGGCGCCGGTGCGCACGAGCGCGTCCCGCCAGCGGCGGGCCTCGTCGAGCCGGGCGCCGATGTCGCTGGCGCGCGGACCGCGGATCGGCAGCGACAGTGGCGGGAAGGGCTGGCCCGTGGCGTATGCCGTGAGCAGCGAGCCGTTGGTCCATCGCCGGCGCACCGCCGCCCTCAGGTCCGCGACGGTGGTCCAGTCAGGCATGGTGACCCGGCACCTTTGCCGCGAGGTAGGCCTCGCGTTCGGCGTGGTAGTCCTCGATGGTCAGGGTCCGAAGGTGGGACCGGTCGCCGCTCCGGTTCTCGACGTAGCCGACGGCCCGCACGAACGGCTCGATGACGTGGACTTTCTGCAGCGGGGTCACGACGAGCAGTTGCAGCCCGAGCCGCCGGAACAGGTCCAGGGCATAGCGGGTCGAGGCGTCGGAGCCCCGGCCGAAAGCCTCGTCGATGAGCGCGAACCGGAAGTCCCGCGAGTGCCGCACGCCCCACTGCAGCCGGAACTGGTAGGCCAGCGACGCGGCCAGGATCGTGTAGGCCAGCTTCTCCTTCTGGCCGCCGGACTTGCCGTCGCTGTCCGCGTAGTGCTCCCACTCGCGCCCGGTCTCACGGTCGCGCTCGGAGGCGGCGAACACGAACCAATTCCGCACATCGGTCACCAACGCGGTCCACCGCCTGTCCTGCTCGCTCTGGCCGGTCCGCCCACGGAATCTCTCCAGGATGCGAGTGACCTGCAGGAACCGCTCCTCCGAATACAGGTCGTCACCGACGAGGGCGTCGTCCGTGCAGGCCCGCAGGTCGGCGCGGAAGTCCTTGACCTCCTGGTGGGGGGTGGGTTGGTGCAGCAACGTGATCGAGCGACCGGGGTTGTATTCGATAGCCGCCAGGGATTCGTTGATCGTGGCGATCCGGCTCTGGATCTCCCGCGCGGACTGCCGCAACCAGCTGTCGAACGAGGCGATTTCCCGGATCGCGTTCGTATTGAGTTGCTCCTTGAACTCCGCCTCGAACCGAGGCAGGTCGTCTCCGGCCACTCGGTCGCGCAGCGCCCGGTATTCGTCGGCCGCCTCGATCGCCGCGTCGAGGTCGCTGGTGAGGACCGGCCAGGTCTGGCGCACCTGGGCCATCGCCGCCACCGCACGGTTGGCCGCGCTCGCCTGGGCTTCCCGGCCCTTGTCGATGCGGGCGGTCAGCAGATCGCGGTGCCGCCGCTCCAGATCGTCGCAGCCAGGCTCGTCGAGCGGTTCGGGCAGGGTCGCGGTGAGAAGCTCGTACGCCGGCTGAACGCGCTGGGCGTCCGGCAGGCTCACGTCCCGGGCCCGGACGGCCCGCTCGCGCCGCTCGGCCAGCATGTCGACGGCGCTGTTCAGGGCTCCGATCCGCTCCGTGAGGACACCCTCGCGGCGCTGCTCAGCGGTCAGCTCGAGGCTGGCGGCTTCCAGTTGGGTCGTGAGCTGGGCCAGCTGCTCGTTGCCGCGCTCGATCGCGGCCTTCTCACCGGCCAGCGCGGTGATGGTCGCGGCAGACGACCGCCAGTCGACGTCGGCGAAGCTCGAGTAGACCTCGACGCGGGCCAGGGCGAGCCGGCGGCTCTCCAGCGCGGCGAGCGGGTCGGTCACCTCNCGCAGCCGCNCGAGGACGTCGTTCTGGCGGGACTGGCAGGCGGCCCCGCGGGCCATCAGGGCGTCGATCTTGTCGGCGTTGGACCAGCCGAGCACCCAGCGGGTGCGATCGTCGATCGAGAATCGATCATCCTTCTCGTGCCGGCTGCGGTCCTTGATCTGTCCGGCTCGGGTGACGGCCCGGTCGCGATGTCGTCGGAACTCCGTGACCGATTCGACGCAGGTGTGATTGGCCCGGCGGGTGCGCAGCTCGCTGAGCAGCCAGTCCTGATGTGGGCCTTCTCGGACGTCGAGGAGATCTGCGAGCACCCGTGTGCTGGCTAGCGGCGCGTCCTCACGGACGAACCGGGCGGGGACCCGGTAGTAGACGATCCGGCCGCCGAGGTGGTGTGCGTCGATCCAGGTGGTGGCCGCCTCGTAGTGCTCGGCCGGCACCAGGATCGACAGGGCGAACCCCCGGAGCACGCGTTCGGCAGCCCCCCGCCAGTCCTGGTGCTCGGCACCGACCTGCACCAGCTCCCCGACGAAGGGGAGGGCAGACTCCGGCACCTGGATGCCCGCGGCCACGGCCTCCCGGATGCGCAGGCTCCGGGTGTCGATGCTGCTTTGGCGACGCTCCAGGGAGCGGATCTCGCGCCCGATCTCCTCGCCCTCGGAGCGCAGGTGGTGCTGCTCCACCAGCAGCTCGGTGCGCTCGTTGTCGAGTCTCGATTGCTCACCGTCCAGCTCGCCCACCAGCTCCCGGGCCTGGGCCCGGACGCTCGCGAACGAGGCCGCGTCCGCGATGGCCGGCAGCCCCGCCGCCGCCAGGCTCTCGGCGAGCGCGTCGGCGCGCTTGCGGCGCTCGTCCCGCTCCTGCTCCGTCCGGGTGATCGTCCGCTCCAACTCGGCGAGTCGGTCGCCGCCGGCACCGTCGCGCTCCCGTTCCAGCCGGCGCTGAGCATCCGTCAGCTGGACGATCCGTTCCCGGGCGCGGTCGCGCTCGTCGCGCACCGCATCGAGGGTGGCGCGCTGCTTGGCCGCCGCGGCGTCCAGCAGCCGCACCCGATGCCCGGCCACCCACCCGGGCAGCGCCTCCCGCGCGAGCTGGTCGGCGGCGATTTCGACCCCGAACTGGTCATGCCGGTCGCAGTGCGCGACCAGGGGATCGAGCGCGGCGATCTGGTCGCGGGCGACCCGCACCGCCTCGTGCGCCTCGGTGAGGTCGTCGAAGTGCCGCAACAAGGTGTCGATGCGAACCCCGACATCGGCGGCCTCGAGCATGTGCTGGCGCACGAACTCGGTGAGATTGCCCACCGACTTCATGGAGATGGTCTGGTGCAGCAGCTCCAGAGCCTGGTCCGAATGGATGCCGAGCAGGCGCCGCAGCCTCGCGCCGTAGTCCGGGAAGGCATCCGAGAGCTGCGCGCCCCCGTGCCGCAAGCGTCGCCGCAGGGCGCCGAGGTCGTGACCGAAATCGGTGAAGTCGGGCTCGATCGACAGCTCCCGATCACTGGTCAGGTAGAACCGTTGCGGCTGGCCGCCACCGCCGTCCCGGCTCCAAAACACCTGGGCCAGCGTGACGACACTCTCGGCGGCGCCGGGCCCCTGGTTGCGGAAGACGGCCAGCAGCACCGAGTAGTGCCGGTGATCGCGCAGGCCCACCGAGCGCCGGTTGCCGGTCGTCTCGTTCTGCTCCGCCTTGTAATGGCCGAGCACGTACGAGCGGAGGGATCGCTCGCGGGTGTCGGCCCCCGCCGCCTTGTTGTAGTTGATCCGTTGAGCGGGCAGGAGCAGCGTCGTCATGGCATCGACGAGGGTCGACTTGCCGGAACCGATATCGCCGGTGAGCAGGGTCGTTTCGCCGCCCAGCTGGAGCCGGTAGACCCGGCCGTCGAAGGTGCCCCAGTTGTAGACCTCCAGTCGGTCGAGGCGGTAGCCGGGGCGGGCGTCGTCGGCGAGGTCGAGCTCGATCGCCGAGAAGAGACCCCCTTGGTCAACGGTCATGATGGTGCTCCGCTCTGGTCCTGGATCACGCCGAGACTGACGGCATACTCCTGCAAGCGGGCGTCGAACTCGTGCAACCACTGGCCGTCGATGAAGGCCTTGATGATTCGACGCACCTCGAACTCGGCGTTCGCCCCACTGGAGCCCTTGACCGGCCGCAGGTATCCCAGGTCGACGACCTTGCCGATGGTGGCGTCGACCTGATCCACCAGGCGCGCCTCGTTGGGGCTGTCGGCCAGGAAGGTGCGCAGGTCGGCGACGATCCGCTCCCTGCTCAGGACCAACCGACCGACTCCGTCGGTGGCATCGAACTCCAGGAGCGCCTTGCGCAGGAGGGCGAGGAGGAGGCTTTGCGGCAGGGACAGTTTGTGCCGGGGGATGAGTCTCGGCAGGGGCTGCTCGGGGTCGTCGGGCCGGGCCCGCAGGTAGGCCCAGCCCTCGGCCTCGTCGACGATGACGTCCAGGCCAAGCACCGCCATGTGGTCGATCAGCTGGGGACGCAATCGGTGGACGTGCTGCCAGGCCTGCTCGTGGGTGTCGCGGTAGACAACGCCCTTCATCAGCGCGATCGCCGCGATCGAGAGGTTCGGCGACTCCGCGTCACGAGAGGTCATCGGAGCCCCTTCGGTCGGCACGGTGCGCGGCGGGGGCCCGAACGAAGGTCACCTGCGCGAGGGTGAGCTGACGAGCTCTGCCGTCGTGGGCCGTGTAGGGAATGGTCACGGGGTGGGCCTCGTCGACGACGACGTCGATGTCGTCCTCGGCGAGCGCGAGATGGGCCACGATCTCGGCCAGCCCGAGCGCCGGGGGGTGCTCGCGCAGATGACTGGCGAGGTCGACCTGGGCGCGGCGCCGTAGGGCATCGCGCAGCGTCGCCGTGATCCTCGGCAGGTCGACGAAGGTCTGGTGGAACAGGCTGGTCGGGTCGACATCCTCGGGCGTGCTCGGATCGGGGCCGGGGGCACTGAGGGCGTCGGTGGGTGGCGGACGATAAAGAGGGCGCTCCATGGGTAGGGCCGGCCGAGGGGCGGCAGCGTCGAGTTCCATGAAGCCTGGTGAAGCGCCCGCAGCGGGGGCGCGCACCGCGAGTGCGGTGCGTTCGATGGAGCGCACCAGATCCATCACCCGACGGTTCTCGAGCCACACCTTGTCGTCGAGAAACCGGCGGAGTTGCTCGGACAGTTGGCGGACCGTCTGCTGGGTGCGCTCGGCCGCCACCAACCAGTCCTCGTGGATGTGCGGCAACCGCGCGTTCACGGGCAGGTCGGGGATCGTGGGCAAAGCTTCGAGCAACTCGGCGAGTTCGTCCTGGCGGCGCCGGCTGAGCAAGAAGTCGTGGAATGCCTGAAAACTTCGGCCCTGGTCGGACGCCGCGATCGCGTGGCGGTCTCCGACGAGGAGATCCAGCAACTCACCCTTCCCGCCGCTCCACCCGGCGATGAGTTCCCGGGCCCCTCGATCGAGCGCCCGGAAGTTGTCCTCGACCTCNCNGAAGTCGCTGAGCAATTCCCGGGCGGTGCGGTCGACATGCTGCAACCGGTCGAGNAACGCCGTGGGCTCCAGGGGCGGGTTGTCGCCCGCCTCGGCGCGGGCGATGTCCCGGTCCAGGTCGGCGCGTCGCTGTCGCAGTTGGTCCAGCCGGGCCTGCGGGTCGNCGGCGGCGCCGTGCACGATCTGGCGCAGCAGGTCGACCACGGTGTGCAGGCGCGACTCCGTGCCGACGAAGGCCCGCTTTTCCAACTCNGAGGCCCACCGGTAGGCCCGTTCCAGCTCGCTGGTGGCATCGTAGGCGGCCTCGTCCTGCCCGTCCGGATAGAACTTGCGCAGCAACCCGGCCTGAGGGTCGGCCCAGGTGTCGACGTACTCCTTCGCGGTGCGCGGGTACGCCGCGTGCTCCCCACCCGCGGCGTCGTTGACGGCTTCGAGCAGATCCGCGACCAGGGCTACCAGCTCGCTCTCGCCGACCGTCCGGCGGTTGTCGACGACGAAGACCCGACCGAGGATGGCCAGCACCATCGGGGCCGTGTCGGCCCGCATCAGGCGCCAGGCCGCCGAGTGCTGGCGGAGCGCCACGAGCCGCTCGAAGTCCATGAGACAGCAGGGTAGTTGCGGCGACCGANAACGGTCGCTGCCGCCCGGAGGGAGAGCATCGACGCTGNCCACCCGCCTCCCTNCCGGCCGTCGCGATGGAGGCTATCTGCGCGGGACGCGAGAGATGGCGCCCGGCGACGTGCGGCCGACCACGCTCGCCTCGGCGCCCAGGGCACCCGGTTCGGACCACGCCGGCAGGGGGGCGTCGAGCGCGGTGCCGAGGCGGGCTTCGAGGTCGCGGCAGGTCTGCCGGAAGTCGTCGTCCGGGATGGTGCCGCCGCTGCTGATCGCCGCGAGCACCGGCAGGACGTCGGTTCCGGTGGCCGCGATCCGGCGGTCGGCCTCGCGGACCCGCTCCTCGGCCTCGATGGTCGCCAGGGCCGCGCTGCGGCGATCCTGCTCCGACCTGGTCACCTGGTCGCGGGTGGTGTCCATCAGGATCCGTACGGCGCCGCCGCCGAGCGCGCAGGCCATCGGCCCGACGTACGCCGTGGCCACCAGCACGACCAGCAGGTCGCCCCGCACGACCTGGATCACGGCGAAGAGCGCGGCGGAGATGAACGTCACCGCCACCCCCAGCCACGGCCGCACCCGGAAGGACAGGATGGCGACCCCACAGTCGAGGGTGATGTTCGCAAACCAGAACCGCCAGTCGTCCTGCCAGGGCAACTGCAGGTTGAGGGTGAGGACCGGTGGGATGGCCAGCAGGGCGAGCAGGGTCGCGCCGTACGCCGTGCGCGCGCGCAGCGGGATCAGCAGCAGCCCCACCGTCAGCACCGGGATGAGGACCATGCCGACGAGGACCACCGGCACGCTGCGCACCACGTCGAGGTAGAGCAGCCCGATGAACTCGTGCAGCAGGATCGCCACGACCCCGCAGGCCACCAGCGGCGCGAAGGCCGCGCCCGACCATTGCGCCGCCGTCGGGGCCCCGGCCCCCTCCCACCGCAGTCGGGTCGTGACGCCGTCGTCGCGGGTCTCGACCAGCACCTGACCCCCGACCCGATCCATCGCCTGCACACTGCCGCGGGCGAGGAGCTGNCCGCCCGGGTCGCGCGGCGTGGTCGCGGTGTCCGCCNCGGTGAGCACGACCTCGGCAAAGGTCCCCGANAGCCGGCCCTGCACGTGCACCCGGTGGCGCCCGCGGCGGCCGGCAACCTCGGTGAGGACCGTGACGGTCGCCTCGACCAGCGCAGCACGGACTCGGTAGTCGGTGACTTCACCCACGATGTCGAGATGGATCCCGACGCCCATCCGGGCGGCCGCGGCGCTGATCGCGGCCGCGGTGGGCATCGCTTCCTTGTCGCGGCGGCGGCCGACGAGCACGGCCAGCGCCTCGGCCGCCGGGGCCCGGGCGTCCTCGGGGATCACCGATCGATTCGCCGAGCCCACCTGGTGCAGGGCCGTCAGGATCTTGTCCTGCAGCAATCGGGTGGAACTGTCGCGTTCGAAGGCGCGCCGTTCGGTCCGCAGCGCCGCCTCACCGGCGGCCCTGGCCAGCGTTGCCCCCTGCTCGACCTCGGCCGCCGCGCGGGCGGCGATCGCGAAGGTCCAGCCCACCAGCACGCCCATGTTGGCGAAGATGCCGCCCTCGAAGCAGGCCTGCAGCGGCCCGGTGACCGGCGCGCGCACCAGCGCGATCCACACCCCGTAGACCAGGGCGGCCGGGATGCCCCACCGGGGCGTCAGCCGCATCAGGAGCGTGACGACCCCGAGGGAGACGGCGTGCAGCAGTACGGGGTAGCCCGGNCCGCCCAGCCCGGCCCGGCCCAGCACCGGCATCAGCGCGAGAACGACCACGGAGACCGCACTGAACGCCGTCACGCCGAGGNCTGGGCTGCGGCCGGACACCAGCGGAGTCACCGCGATCACGACGCTCACCGCCAGGCAGGACACCGCCACCAGCCGGAACGCGTCNGTCGCGCCGGGCGTGGTGAGCAGCGCCAGGAACGTCGCGATCAGACCGACGACCTGCATGGCAAAGGCGAGCAGCACCTGGGTACGGCGGATCAGGGCGGCACTCAGCGTGGGTCGGCGGGTGAGGTCGCGAGGACGGGAGCCGAACCGGGCACGCCGCCCGCCCTGCAGGCCTGTGCCATTGGCCCGTGCGCCCCGAGTCATGAGTGCAGTCTCGCGTCAGGTGCCCATCCCGGACAATGCCGAGTGACCACTGATCCGACGTACCGCCGCTGACCTCCACCCGTCGGGCAGCATTCAGCCGGCCTGCTGGCGCAGTCCGGCCAGGAGCAGATACCGAAGAAGCCAACACGGCCCTGCCGCTGACGATGATGACGGCCGGCATGATCGCGGCGTACCGGCGACCCGCAGGGCGGTCGTACGCAGCCGCGCCGCGGCGTACCTCAGCGCCCCTGTGGGGGACGACGCGATCGACGGGTCGACGGTTCGACGGGCTAGCGGGTCGACGGCGCACCCGCGGCGGACCGGTCGCCGAGCAGCCGACCCATGCCGACGCTGAGGGTGACTGCGGCCACGGGAGCCAGGACCAAGACGACGTACAGCCAGGGGGAGCTGAAGGCGGCGT
>Ga0056912_1001253_pt1 | contig 12384 bp, 2 predicted proteins | sample EBPBio232013_DNA_FD_55028 | JGI IMG/M metagenome (GOLD analysis project Ga0056912, IMG submission 55028) | Wastewater treatment Type I Accumulibacter community from EBPR Bioreactor in Madison, WI, USA - Reactor 1_5/23/2013_ DNA | ecosystem: Engineered > Bioreactor > EBPR > Anaerobic-Aerobic >... | reverse complement strand
GACTAATTTTATTTACAAGTTTGAACGACAACGTGAAATCTCCAAAGTTATGAGATTTCACTCATCAGAACTAAGCCGCCGACATCCCCCCCGAACTCTTTAACTCACACCGAGCGTTTCCAAGAGTTGCTTTTAAAAATCCATTTGAGGGGCGCGTAGATCATGTCGATCAATAGACTTTGTACCACCAGAGTTTCACCTCTGTTTACACGCTTCAGGAGATTGTTAACATTGCACAAAACAGTTTGGTTTGCAGCGTTAAGTTGGTTCCATGCCTTAAAGCGATCATAGAGCCAGAGGACAGTGGACTGGTCTATCTGGGGTAAAGACTTGACATGTTGCAGATATTTGGCAATTAGGTCGACTTGCTGATGAACGTCGGTTCCTTCCCATCGGTTGACTTCACTATTTATGTTTTCGTCATCAACTTGAGATACGATGGGGAATTTGAATACTTCATACTTTTTCGGGAGATTGGGAGGACCAAGTAAAACAGGGTTTGCATCGGCTACCGAACGTCTCACATATTCACCACCAACCATACGTATTTGAGGAGGAGGAGAGCTAGGAGGAGAAAGTATGGGAGTTGGGGCCACGACCTGGGGCGCAGGATTGGGCACATGCGTTGCAATTGGAACTTGAGCTTTCGGAATGATACGGGTTTCATCTTCGTCGGAAAAGCTCACAGCTTTCTTCCTTTTCTTCAATTGCACAGGCGCAGGTTCAGGTGCCTTATGATCAGGTAAAGAAATGTTCAGAATATCTCTTTCTGCCTCAGTAACAATTGAGAGAGTGGGAGGTGCAACGCGTGGAGGTAAATACAATTCAAGTTGGCTAACGTTCACAGTGGACTTCTTTCCATCGCCGTCCATGATTGCATACGTGTTTGGTGATTTACCATTTCCAAGAACTTGATAGGGACCAGATCGACCATCATTGAAGGTGCCATCGAATAATTTGGGAATACGACGCCATACCTTCTGACCGACCTTGAATTCTCGAACGACTCGCTTTTTATCATACCTGGCCTTGTTCACTTCAAAGGCTTCCTCAGTTGCTAAACGGACAGCCTTGCTAGCTTCCAGGCGGCGCTTGCGATAATAATCATGCAGTTCGCCTTGCGAGATCACGATGTCATCTCCATCTTCATCCTGTCTAACCCAGCCCATATCATAGGACTTATTAGGAGCTACTCCGAATAATAATTCGTGGGGAGAGTAACCAGTGACAGAATGAACGGAGGTACGATACACGGAAAGAACATGAGGAATGTAGGTTTCCCATTGGTCCTTTTTCTTGTACATGCACGAGTTAAGAGCTTCTTTGAGTGTGCCATTAAATCTTTCGACCATACCATTAGTTTGAGGATGGTACGCAGTGGTAGTGAGTTTCTCGGTATGCATCATCAAGTATAACTCACGCGCCACCTGGCCAATTAATTCGGAACCTTGATCGGATAACAGTTGTTTTGGAGGACCAATCAATGGTTCAAGTTCGTTCATGATGATTTTAGCCAAAGTCGCCGCATCTTTGTTTTTGACGGGGAATGCCCATGGGAATCTGGAGTAATGATCCATGATCACCAAGCAATATTGATTACCATTAATTGAAGTTGGTAATGGGCCGATCCAGTCGATGCCTACGCGCTCGAAGGGGCCATCAGGGGGCACAAAGGGCTGAAGCATGCCTGCGCGTTCACGTTTCGATTTTTCTTCATTGCAAACGGGGCATTCATGAACATAACGTTTAACGTCCTTATCTAACGAAGGCCACCAGAATCGTGCGTAAATGGTTTTCTTAGTACGATCACGACCTTGATGGGTACCATTCTGGTTGGAATCATGGAAATCATAAAGGATGTTCCTTCTCAACTCAGTTGGTAAAACAATACGGGGACGAACAGATCCTTCCAAATGATTAGGATTGTATACAAGGACACGACCTAAAAGTTGAAGGTGACGAAGGAAACGTTTCGATTGGATGAATTTCTCAGGGAGCTCTGTCTTGTTGGCTACAGCTTCATAAAGGGCTTTAGTTTCTTCGCAGCGTTGTTGCCACTCGAAAATAGGCCTCGTCTCCCCCCGAACAGAGAACAAAACGTCCTCGTTTGGCACGACCTTTTTCAAGAAATTCACCTTGATACAAGGGGGTCGGGAACACCAATCAGCAACTTGGTTTGAGGCACCGGGTTTGTACGTGACAGTCAGTTGAAGATGTTGGATTCTGTCAAGCATACGCGCCGTGCGACCAGAGTGAAGGAGGGCATCGCCTTTCTTGAATATCCATTGTAATGACTGTTGATCTGTCCTAACAAGGGTTTCATTTCCTTCTAAATACGGTTCCCAATGAATTACGCAAGCATAGATGGCAAGGCCTTCGCGATCAACAGTACCATAATTTCTTTGTGCTGGATTGAGCGAACGCGAGTAAAATGCAATTGGATGTTCTTTGCCGTCCTCACCAATTTGCGATAAAACACCACCTATGCCAACTCCTGACGCGTCAGTTTCCAAGATAAAAGGCTTGGACAAATCAGGGTGAGCAAGAACCGGAGGAGAAGTGATTAACTTCTTCAATTTATGAAAAGCGTCAAGTTGAGGTTTTTGGAATGCCCATGGGACACCTTTCTTCAACAGATCGCATAAGGGACGCGCGATATCGGCGTAATTACGAATAAACTTACGATAGTAACCAGACAGACCAAGGAAGCTGCGAACTTCTGAAATATCCTTGGGGACTGGCGCATTGACGATCTTCTCCACGTTTACAGGGTTAGGAACGATTCCGTTGCGAGTGACCTTATGGCCAAGAAAACTAACCTCAGATTGGGCCCAGCGACACTTAGATTTCTTAATGCAGAATTTGTGTTTTCGAAGCGTCTTAAGCACTTCCTGGACATGAACCAAATGTTCCTCGAATGATGCAGAAAAGATAATGATATCATCTAAATAAACCAAACAATAAGCAGCATGCTCCTTTAAAAATGAGGACATTTGCCGTTGGAAAAACGCAGGTGCGTTTTTTAATCCGAAGGTAACCACAGTAGGAGCAAAATTGCCAAAAGGTGTTGATATGGCCGATTTTCCAATACTTTCAGGATCCAATTTGAACTGATGGTATCCTTCAGCACCGTCGAAAACCGTGAAAAATTTTGCACCATGGAAAGAGGCTAAAATCTCATCGATACGAGGCAGAGGGAATCGATCATCCTCTGTGACGGCATTTAAGGGGCGATAATCAATAACGCCACGCCAATCACCATTTGCCTTGGGTACCAAAAACATGGGGGAACCCCATCCTCCATTGTAGGGGACCAAAATGCCTTGATCAATCATGTTATTCACGATTTTCTCTAATGCAGATCGGTAATTGGGATTCAGACGACGAGGTGGGCAATAATGAGGCTTACTCGTTGTCGTAGGAATTTTCATGCCTTCTGAGTTTACAACCTGACCTGCTGCCGTCAATTTGTCGACAATAATGTCACCAAACGAGCTGATAATGCGATTTATCGCTTGGTCTTGATCGGGTAGAAGGCTGGAACTATCAAGAGGGACTTCACGTACATCCTCTTCTTCAGGTGTCAGAATGTTGATGAGATCGGCTGCATCCATTTCTTTTTCTAGCACGGATTGAATGGAGCAGACCACGGGTAATGAGACGTCGACAGGCAATAGTGGTAGCCTTTTTCCGTTAACACGAAAAATGTCTCTTGCTTCGTCAAAATATAACTTCGCCTTGAATTTGCGATAAAAATCAATGCCTAAAATAGCTTGTGGCATGTTGGGGTCGTTTACGACGTAAAAGCGATGGGAAAAGAACGAGGATCCAATCGAAAAATCCAATTGGATCGAGCCCACTGTCTTGCCAGAGGCAAAAGCACCAGACATCTCGATCTCTTCGCGAGCGATTTTCTTCCTGAGTTTCAACGGTAAACCATCGAATCGGAAAAGGGAATGGGTGGAGCCAGAATCCAAAAGAGCGGGAACGTTCTTCCGCTCGTCATGGATGTGACGGAACGAGCAACCGACAAATAATAGTCTCGAATGGTTAATCGAGCGGTTAATATGACTTAAGGCGACCCTGGGCAGGTTAGGGTCGGATGGTGAAAACGGGGCATCTTTTAACGACCTCCCTGGGCCCCGTTCTGAAAATTTCTTCCACCATTATTACCGTTGTTACCGTTGTTGCCGAAGTTACGTCCACCGTTGTTGCCGAAGTTACGTCCACCGTTGTTACCGTGGTTCCCATTGTAACCACGATTGTTTCCATTGTAGCCACGATTGTTTCCATTGTAGCCACCACTTCCACCGTAACCGCCACGATTGTTTCCATGGTGACCATTGTTGCGGCCACCACCGTTTCCATGGTAACCACCACGATCGTCGTGCGGATGGTCATAGTAATCTTCTTGGACGCGATCTTGCTCCTCACGGCGCAAGGTTCTTCCACGGCTTCTCGACCTTCCACGGCTTCTCGACCTTCCTCGACGGGGCTCTTCTTCATCGTTGAATTCTTGAGCGGTCGCTAAGGGTGCGACAGGCCCAGATGACGAGGCAACCGGAGGTACAGGGGCAGTAGAAGTCGATGGAGGAGCGGTGGGAATAATAGCCAATTTTAATGACTTCGGCTTGTAATCCGAACCATAGATTTGGGTCACCGCGGTTAAGAGACGCTCAGCAGTTTTGGGGTAGTGACCATAGGTCTCAACCACCCACGCCAGCTTCTCATGGAAAGTAAGTCTCTTCCAGCGACCATCGAGAGTTTCAAGGTCATTCCTGAACTCGCCCACATTGTTGGTGAACTTCGTTCGGTTAACCAGAAGGTAAGCCTTAAGGGGAGAAGGTCTCAAACCCTTGAGGATGAAATCAATTAATTTCTCGTCATTTTCATGGACGAAATCGTTCGTTGCGCGGATCATCCAGCGCTCCAATGGTTCCTTAAAAGCTTGGCCCCATTGGATGAACGACCTCTTTTGAACGAGGTATTCAAAAATGTTTGACATTAACGATTTTCCTTCTCCAACGTTCTTGAGAGCAGAGGGAAGGAAGGTTTGAATCACTTTGGCTTTGTTGTTGACAAAGTGTTGAAACCAAGTATCGTTCCAAGCATGAGACCACGCAAAATGAAGAACACGCCACAAGAGTGTGTAACGATCCTCTTCGGACGTGATCGTTTCCAGTGGCGGATATTCACTAATGAACGACTCAAAAGCATTTTCTTCGCTCAACCGATACGTGGAATCATTCGATAGGTCGGGAGCGGTATTGGCTTTGGAACTCTTGAGGGCGGCAGAAATTTGGGATCTCGCCACAACTTCGTCTGTCCAAGGCGGAACAAAGAAGGGATCCAACTCGACAGGAACCTCAAGTTTCATACTGGACGAAGTAGAATGAGAATGAGAAGGAGAAGGAGAAGGCGAAGGAGAAGGAGGAGGAGGACGGGATGCAAGGGAGGAAAGGGACGAAGCTGTCTTGTCAACCTTTTCCTTTAAAAATTTCCAGCCCGTGGAAATCACTTCATGGGCCTCCTCTTGTACGAGAAGTCTGGCCTGGACTTCTGCGATTTGGCCTCTCGCTTCGTGAAGCTCAACCGTGGTGCGTTGAAGGTCAGCGATGAGAAGCTTGTTTTCCGCCAACACAGAGGTTAGCGACTTATTGAGAACTTCCATTTGGTTGTTCATGGACTCAATAATCAAGCGACTCCACTCCTTCGGATCGAAGGCTTCGTTGAGAAGCGGGGGAGCTTCGATTCGCACCGACGTGGCAGCTTCATCTTCATTGGCGCTGGTGGCGGCGGACACTGCAGCAGTACCCTTTACAGGTACGTCCTTGGCTTGTGGAACAGCCACAGATGCTTTTTTCGCCTGCGGAGCCGATGAGGAGGTAGAAAGAGCAGCATTTTCCTTTTCCAACTCTTTCGTATCCTTTTGGATCTCGGCTACGGCTGGCGGCAGCGGTTTCGACGCGGCCTTGCCCTTGGTACCTCCGGGCATCTTAGCGTTGTTTTTCGGATCTGAAATAACCGGAAGAATCCAGAAAAACAAGAATTAACACCAATGAGTAAAATTTGTCTGGGGTCTAGTTCAAACTCCCTGGACGCCAAAAATGTGTCGTAGACTTAATTCGAAATATCAACGACCTGTCAAAGAACCAAAGAAGGTGATCAATCTTCCAAAGTCGATTTCAGCAATGACTAATTTTATTTACAAGTTTGAACGACAACGTGAAATCTCCAAAGTTATGAGATTTCACTCATCAGAACTAAGCCGCCGACATCCCCCCCGAACTCTTTAACTCACACCGAGCGTTTCCAAGAGTTGCTTTTAAAAATCCATTTGAGGGGCGCGTAGATCATGTCGATCAATAGACTTTGTACCACCAGAGTTTCACCTCTGTTTACACGCTTCAGGAGATTGTTAACATTGCACAAAACAGTTTGGTTTGCAGCGTTAAGTTGGTTCCATGCCTTAAAGCGATCATAGAGCCAGAGGACAGTGGACTGGTCTATCTGGGGTAAAGACTTGACATGTTGCAGATATTTGGCAATTAGGTCGACTTGCTGATGAACGTCGGTTCCTTCCCATCGGTTGACTTCACTATTTATGTTTTCGTCATCAACTTGAGATACGATGGGGAATTTGAATACTTCATACTTTTTCGGGAGATTGGGAGGACCAAGTAAAACAGGGTTTGCATCGGCTACCGAACGTCTCACATATTCACCACCAACCATACGTATTTGAGGAGGAGGAGAGCTAGGAGGAGAAAGTATGGGAGTTGGGGCCACGACCTGGGGCGCAGGATTGGGCACATGCGTTGCAATTGGAACTTGAGCTTTCGGAATGATACGGGTTTCATCTTCGTCGGAAAAGCTCACAGCTTTCTTCCTTTTCTTCAATTGCACAGGCGCAGGTTCAGGTGCCTTATGATCAGGTAAAGAAATGTTCAGAATATCTCTTTCTGCCTCAGTAACAATTGAGAGAGTGGGAGGTGCAACGCGTGGAGGTAAATACAATTCAAGTTGGCTAACGTTCACAGTGGACTTCTTTCCATCGCCGTCCATGATTGCATACGTGTTTGGTGATTTACCATTTCCAAGAACTTGATAGGGACCAGATCGACCATCATTGAAGGTGCCATCGAATAATTTGGGAATACGACGCCATACCTTCTGACCGACCTTGAATTCTCGAACGACTCGCTTTTTATCATACCTGGCCTTGTTCACTTCAAAGGCTTCCTCAGTTGCTAAACGGACAGCCTTGCTAGCTTCCAGGCGGCGCTTGCGATAATAATCATGCAGTTCGCCTTGCGAGATCACGATGTCATCTCCATCTTCATCCTGTCTAACCCAGCCCATATCATAGGACTTATTAGGAGCTACTCCGAATAATAATTCGTGGGGAGAGTAACCAGTGACAGAATGAACGGAGGTACGATACACGGAAAGAACATGAGGAATGTAGGTTTCCCATTGGTCCTTTTTCTTGTACATGCACGAGTTAAGAGCTTCTTTGAGTGTGCCATTAAATCTTTCGACCATACCATTAGTTTGAGGATGGTACGCAGTGGTAGTGAGTTTCTCGGTATGCATCATCAAGTATAACTCACGCGCCACCTGGCCAATTAATTCGGAACCTTGATCGGATAACAGTTGTTTTGGAGGACCAATCAATGGTTCAAGTTCGTTCATGATGATTTTAGCCAAAGTCGCCGCATCTTTGTTTTTGACGGGGAATGCCCATGGGAATCTGGAGTAATGATCCATGATCACCAAGCAATATTGATTACCATTAATTGAAGTTGGTAATGGGCCGATCCAGTCGATGCCTACGCGCTCGAAGGGGCCATCAGGGGGCACAAAGGGCTGAAGCATGCCTGCGCGTTCACGTTTCGATTTTTCTTCATTGCAAACGGGGCATTCATGAACATAACGTTTAACGTCCTTATCTAACGAAGGCCACCAGAATCGTGCGTAAATGGTTTTCTTAGTACGATCACGACCTTGATGGGTACCATTCTGGTTGGAATCATGGAAATCATAAAGGATGTTCCTTCTCAACTCAGTTGGTAAAACAATACGGGGACGAACAGATCCTTCCAAATGATTAGGATTGTATACAAGGACACGACCTAAAAGTTGAAGGTGACGAAGGAAACGTTTCGATTGGATGAATTTCTCAGGGAGCTCTGTCTTGTTGGCTACAGCTTCATAAAGGGCTTTAGTTTCTTCGCAGCGTTGTTGCCACTCGAAAATAGGCCTCGTCTCCCCCCGAACAGAGAACAAAACGTCCTCGTTTGGCACGACCTTTTTCAAGAAATTCACCTTGATACAAGGGGGTCGGGAACACCAATCAGCAACTTGGTTTGAGGCACCGGGTTTGTACGTGACAGTCAGTTGAAGATGTTGGATTCTGTCAAGCATACGCGCCGTGCGACCAGAGTGAAGGAGGGCATCGCCTTTCTTGAATATCCATTGTAATGACTGTTGATCTGTCCTAACAAGGGTTTCATTTCCTTCTAAATACGGTTCCCAATGAATTACGCAAGCATAGATGGCAAGGCCTTCGCGATCAACAGTACCATAATTTCTTTGTGCTGGATTGAGCGAACGCGAGTAAAATGCAATTGGATGTTCTTTGCCGTCCTCACCAATTTGCGATAAAACACCACCTATGCCAACTCCTGACGCGTCAGTTTCCAAGATAAAAGGCTTGGACAAATCAGGGTGAGCAAGAACCGGAGGAGAAGTGATTAACTTCTTCAATTTATGAAAAGCGTCAAGTTGAGGTTTTTGGAATGCCCATGGGACACCTTTCTTCAACAGATCGCATAAGGGACGCGCGATATCGGCGTAATTACGAATAAACTTACGATAGTAACCAGACAGACCAAGGAAGCTGCGAACTTCTGAAATATCCTTGGGGACTGGCGCATTGACGATCTTCTCCACGTTTACAGGGTTAGGAACGATTCCGTTGCGAGTGACCTTATGGCCAAGAAAACTAACCTCAGATTGGGCCCAGCGACACTTAGATTTCTTAATGCAGAATTTGTGTTTTCGAAGCGTCTTAAGCACTTCCTGGACATGAACCAAATGTTCCTCGAATGATGCAGAAAAGATAATGATATCATCTAAATAAACCAAACAATAAGCAGCATGCTCCTTTAAAAATGAGGACATTTGCCGTTGGAAAAACGCAGGTGCGTTTTTTAATCCGAAGGTAACCACAGTAGGAGCAAAATTGCCAAAAGGTGTTGATATGGCCGATTTTCCAATACTTTCAGGATCCAATTTGAACTGATGGTATCCTTCAGCACCGTCGAAAACCGTGAAAAATTTTGCACCATGGAAAGAGGCTAAAATCTCATCGATACGAGGCAGAGGGAATCGATCATCCTCTGTGACGGCATTTAAGGGGCGATAATCAATAACGCCACGCCAATCACCATTTGCCTTGGGTACCAAAAACATGGGGGAACCCCATCCTCCATTGTAGGGGACCAAAATGCCTTGATCAATCATGTTATTCACGATTTTCTCTAATGCAGATCGGTAATTGGGATTCAGACGACGAGGTGGGCAATAATGAGGCTTACTCGTTGTCGTAGGAATTTTCATGCCTTCTGAGTTTACAACCTGACCTGCTGCCGTCAATTTGTCGACAATAATGTCACCAAACGAGCTGATAATGCGATTTATCGCTTGGTCTTGATCGGGTAGAAGGCTGGAACTATCAAGAGGGACTTCACGTACATCCTCTTCTTCAGGTGTCAGAATGTTGATGAGATCGGCTGCATCCATTTCTTTTTCTAGCACGGATTGAATGGAGCAGACCACGGGTAATGAGACGTCGACAGGCAATAGTGGTAGCCTTTTTCCGTTAACACGAAAAATGTCTCTTGCTTCGTCAAAATATAACTTCGCCTTGAATTTGCGATAAAAATCAATGCCTAAAATAGCTTGTGGCATGTTGGGGTCGTTTACGACGTAAAAGCGATGGGAAAAGAACGAGGATCCAATCGAAAAATCCAATTGGATCGAGCCCACTGTCTTGCCAGAGGCAAAAGCACCAGACATCTCGATCTCTTCGCGAGCGATTTTCTTCCTGAGTTTCAACGGTAAACCATCGAATCGGAAAAGGGAATGGGTGGAGCCAGAATCCAAAAGAGCGGGAACGTTCTTCCGCTCGTCATGGATGTGACGGAACGAGCAACCGACAAATAATAGTCTCGAATGGTTAATCGAGCGGTTAATATGACTTAAGGCGACCCTGGGCAGGTTAGGGTCGGATGGTGAAAACGGGGCATCTTTTAACGACCTCCCTGGGCCCCGTTCTGAAAATTTCTTCCACCATTATTACCGTTGTTACCGTTGTTGCCGAAGTTACGTCCACCGTTGTTGCCGAAGTTACGTCCACCGTTGTTACCGTGGTTCCCATTGTAACCACGATTGTTTCCATTGTAGCCACGATTGTTTCCATTGTAGCCACCACTTCCACCGTAACCGCCACGATTGTTTCCATGGTGACCATTGTTGCGGCCACCACCGTTTCCATGGTAACCACCACGATCGTCGTGCGGATGGTCATAGTAATCTTCTTGGACGCGATCTTGCTCCTCACGGCGCAAGGTTCTTCCACGGCTTCTCGACCTTCCACGGCTTCTCGACCTTCCTCGACGGGGCTCTTCTTCATCGTTGAATTCTTGAGCGGTCGCTAAGGGTGCGACAGGCCCAGATGACGAGGCAACCGGAGGTACAGGGGCAGTAGAAGTCGATGGAGGAGCGGTGGGAATAATAGCCAATTTTAATGACTTCGGCTTGTAATCCGAACCATAGATTTGGGTCACCGCGGTTAAGAGACGCTCAGCAGTTTTGGGGTAGTGACCATAGGTCTCAACCACCCACGCCAGCTTCTCATGGAAAGTAAGTCTCTTCCAGCGACCATCGAGAGTTTCAAGGTCATTCCTGAACTCGCCCACATTGTTGGTGAACTTCGTTCGGTTAACCAGAAGGTAAGCCTTAAGGGGAGAAGGTCTCAAACCCTTGAGGATGAAATCAATTAATTTCTCGTCATTTTCATGGACGAAATCGTTCGTTGCGCGGATCATCCAGCGCTCCAATGGTTCCTTAAAAGCTTGGCCCCATTGGATGAACGACCTCTTTTGAACGAGGTATTCAAAAATGTTTGACATTAACGATTTTCCTTCTCCAACGTTCTTGAGAGCAGAGGGAAGGAAGGTTTGAATCACTTTGGCTTTGTTGTTGACAAAGTGTTGAAACCAAGTATCGTTCCAAGCATGAGACCACGCAAAATGAAGAACACGCCACAAGAGTGTGTAACGATCCTCTTCGGACGTGATCGTTTCCAGTGGCGGATATTCACTAATGAACGACTCAAAAGCATTTTCTTCGCTCAACCGATACGTGGAATCATTCGATAGGTCGGGAGCGGTATTGGCTTTGGAACTCTTGAGGGCGGCAGAAATTTGGGATCTCGCCACAACTTCGTCTGTCCAAGGCGGAACAAAGAAGGGATCCAACTCGACAGGAACCTCAAGTTTCATACTGGACGAAGTAGAATGAGAATGAGAAGGAGAAGGAGAAGGCGAAGGAGAAGGAGGAGGAGGACGGGATGCAAGGGAGGAAAGGGACGAAGCTGTCTTGTCAACCTTTTCCTTTAAAAATTTCCAGCCCGTGGAAATCACTTCATGGGCCTCCTCTTGTACGAGAAGTCTGGCCTGGACTTCTGCGATTTGGCCTCTCGCTTCGTGAAGCTCAACCGTGGTGCGTTGAAGGTCAGCGATGAGAAGCTTGTTTTCCGCCAACACAGAGGTTAGCGACTTATTGAGAACTTCCATTTGGTTGTTCATGGACTCAATAATCAAGCGACTCCACTCCTTCGGATCGAAGGCTTCGTTGAGAAGCGGGGGAGCTTCGATTCGCACCGACGTGGCAGCTTCATCTTCATTGGCGCTGGTGGCGGCGGACACTGCAGCAGTACCCTTTACAGGTACGTCCTTGGCTTGTGGAACAGCCACAGATGCTTTTTTCGCCTGCGGAGCCGATGAGGAGGTAGAAAGAGCAGCATTTTCCTTTTCCAACTCTTTCGTATCCTTTTGGATCTCGGCTACGGCTGGCGGCAGCGGTTTCGACGCGGCCTTGCCCTTGGTACCTCCGGGCATCTTAGCGTTGTTTTTCGGATCTGAAATAACCGGAAGAATCCAGAAAAACAAGAATTAACACCAATGAGTAAAATTTGTCTGGGGTCTAGTTCAAACTCCCTGGACGCCAAAAATGTGTCGTAGACTTAATTCGAAATATCAACGACCTGTCAAAGAACCAAAGAAGGTGATCAATCTTCCAAAGTCGATTTCAGCA
>Ga0056912_1001248_pt1 | contig 12401 bp, 7 predicted proteins | sample EBPBio232013_DNA_FD_55028 | JGI IMG/M metagenome (GOLD analysis project Ga0056912, IMG submission 55028) | Wastewater treatment Type I Accumulibacter community from EBPR Bioreactor in Madison, WI, USA - Reactor 1_5/23/2013_ DNA | ecosystem: Engineered > Bioreactor > EBPR > Anaerobic-Aerobic >... | reverse complement strand
TGGAACGACGACGAGGGCGCGCGGCTGTGGCTGCGGGCGCGGTTGCCGGCGCCGCTGGACGCCGATGCGCGCGCGGCCTGGACGGCGATGGCCAGGACCCTGCTGGACTCGGCGCTGGAGGCGACCCGGGCCAAGGTGCGGATGGACAAGCTGGAGCGGTCCGGCCGCCTGCAGCAGGCGCTGTACGAGATCGCCGAGCTGGCCGGCGCCGAGGTCGAGGTGGGCAGGATGCTGCACCGCCTGCACGGCATCATCGACTCGCTGATGTACGCGCCCAACTGCTACATCGTCACCTGCGACGAGAACTTGAGCTCGGTCCGTTTCATCTACTTCGCCGACCAGCTCGACACCTATGTCCCGGACGAGGAAGAGGAGTGGACCGAACGGGAGATGCCCAACAGCCTGACCTTCGGCCTGTTGCGCCATGGCAACGCCGTGCGCGGACCGTCGATCCATATCCGGCGCCAGCTCGGGCTTCCGTACAGCGAATTCCAGGGGCCGGATGCGCAGGACTGGCTGGGCGTGCCGATGAAGCGCGGCGACCGGGTCTGCGGCGCGATCGTGGTCCAGAGCTACGACCGCCCGGCCTGCTACACCGACGAGGATCGGGCCCTGCTGGGCTACGTGGCCCAGCACGTGTTGACCACCCTGGACCGGCGCGAGGCCCAGGCCGAACTCGAGCGCCGGGTGCGCGAACGCACCCTGGAACTGCAGCACGCCAACCGCGAGCTGCAGGAGGAGGTGGTCGAGCGCCAGCGCGCCGAACGCCTGCAGCACGCGCTGTTCCGCATCACCGAGATGGCGATCAGCTCCGAATCGCTGCAGCAGTACTACGCCAAGGTACATGCGGCGGTGGACGAGCTGATCTACGCGCGCAATTTCTACATCGCCATGCTCGGCGAGGACCGCGAATCGATCGAGTTCGTCTATTCGGTCGACGAGACCGGCAGCGAGCGCCCCGCGCGCAGGCTCAGCAGGGGCCTGACCGAGTACGTGCTGCGCACGCGCGAGGCGCTGCTGGCCGACTACGGCGTGCTCCAGCGCCTGGTCGCCGCCGGCGAGGTCCACGAATTCGGCAACCGGGCCAGCAGCTGGCTCGGCGTGCCCCTGCACCGCGACGACGAGGTGGTCGGCGTGGTCGTGGTGCAGAGCTACACCCCGGGGATCCGCTTCAGCGTGGACGACCAGCGCCTGCTGGCCTTCGTCGCCCACAACATCGGCAACGGCCTGGCCCGGCAGCGCGCCCAGGAGCGCCTGCGTGCGGCCCATGCCGAGCTGGAGCGGCGTGTGGTCGAGCGCACCCTCGAGCTGGAGCGCGCCAATGAGCAACTGGTCGCGCAGATCGGCGAGCGCATGCGCGCCGAGCAGCGCCTGACCCACCAGGCGCTGCACGACGCATTGACCGGCTTGCCCAACCGCAGCCACCTGCTGGATTGCCTGGCCAATGCGATCGAGCGCGCGCGGCTGGGCGACGGCATGCCGTTCGCGGTGCTGTTCCTGGACCTGGACCGGTTCAAGCTGGTCAACGACAGCGTCGGCCATGCCGCCGGCGACGAATTGCTGGTGGAGGTGGCCAAGCGCATCGTCTCGGCGATGCGCGCCGACGATGTGGTCGCGCGCCTGGGCGGCGACGAGTTCGCGATCCTGGTGGAATGCCCGGACGGCGGCGCCAGCGTGCGCGACCTGGCGCCGCGCCTGCTGGCGCTGATGGGCCGGCCGCTGTGGGTGGCCGGGCGCGAGCTGTTCCCTTCGGCCAGCATGGGGATCGCCCTCTGGCATCCGCGCTACGAGCGCGGCGAGGAACTGCTGCGCGACGCCGACGCGGCCATGTACCGGGCCAAGAGCGAGGGCCGCGATCGCTACGCGTTCTTCGACGAGGCCATGCGCGAGCAGGCCCTGCGCAGCCTGGACCTGGAGGCGGACCTGCGCCGGGCGATCAAGAACCGCGACTTCCTGCCGTACTACCAGCCGATCGTGCGCCTGGAGGATGGGGTGATGCTCGGCCACGAGGCGTTGCTGCGCTGGCAGCACGAGCGCCGCGGCCTGCTGCTGCCGAACGAGTTCATCGCCCTGGGCGAGGAGAGCGGGCTGATCGAGCAGGTGGACTGGTTGCTGTACGAGCAGGTGATCGGCGAACTGGCGCGTGGCGGCAGCGGCTACATCTCGGTCAACGTCTCGCCGCGGCACTTCCGTTCGCCGGACTTCGCCGACCGGCTGCTGGGCCTGCTGCAGTCGGCCGACGCCGACCCGGCGCGGCTGCGGGTGGAGATCACCGAAGTCGCGCTGCTGGAGGACGCGCCGCGCACCCGGCGCATCNTGGACACCCTGCGCAAGCATGGCGTTCTGGCCCAGCTGGACGACTTCGGCACCGGCTTCTCGGCGCTGTCCTACCTGCACCGCTTCCCGATCTCCGGGCTCAAGATCGACCGCAGCTTCGTCTCCGCGCTGGAGGGCGAGGGCGGGCGCCAGGAGAGTCTGGCCCTGGTGCGCGCAATCCTGGCCCTGGCCGGTACCCTCGGCATCGAGACGGTAGGCGAGGGCGTGGAGACCGAGACCCAGCGCAATACCCTGCTCGCGCTCGGCTGCAAGTGCGGGCAGGGCTTCCTGCTCGGGCGCCCGGCGGAGCGGCGGCGGGACTGATCCGGCCGCATGCCGGCCGGGCCGCGGCTCCGGCCGGCGCACCGATGCGGTTGCGGCGCCGTTGCGGCCGCCCGTCTAGAATGCGCGGATGCAGCACGACGCCGTCACCCGCCCCACGCCCCCCACCTCGGCCGCACCCTGGCCGCGCCGATCCACCCGCCAGGTCATGGTCGGTGGGGTGGCCGTCGGCGGTGGCGCGCCGGTCGTGGTGCAGTCGATGACCAATACCGATACCGCCGACGTGGCCGCGTCGGTGAAACAGGTCGCCGAGCTGTGGCGCGCCGGTTCGGAACTGGTGCGCCTGACCGTGAATACCCCCGAGGCCGCCGCGGCGATCCCGCGGATCCGCGACAAGCTGGCGATGATGGGCGTGGAGGTGCCGCTGATCGGCGATTTCCACTACAACGGCCACCAGTTGCTGGCCGCCGAGCCGGCCTGCGCGCAAGCCCTGGCCAAGTACCGCATCAATCCCGGCAACGTCGGCTTCGGCAGGAAGAAGGACGTCCAGTTCGCCGCCATCGTCGAGAAGGCGCTGGAATACGCCAAACCGGTGCGGATCGGCGCCAACTGGGGCTCGCTGGACCAGGCCCTGGCGGCGCGGCTGATGGACGAGAACCACACCCGCGCCGAGCCCTGGGACGCCGGCCGGGTGCTGCGCGAAGCATTGATCCTGTCGGCGCTGGATTCGGCCGCGCGGGCGATGGAGCTGGGCCTGCCGGCCGAGCGCATCGTCCTCAGCTGCAAGGTCAGCGGCGTGCAGGAGTTGATCGCGGTGTACCGTGACCTGTCCTCGCGTTGCGACTACGCCCTGCACCTGGGCCTGACCGAGGCCGGGATCGGCAGCAAGGGCATCGTGGCTTCGGCGGCGGCGNTGGCGGTGCTGCTGCAGGAAGGCATCGGCGACACCATCCGCATCTCGCTCACCCCCGAACCCGGACAACCGCGCNCCGCCGAGGTGGTGGTGGCGCAGGAACTGCTGCAGACCACNGGCCAGCGCGCCTTCACCCCGATGGTCACNGCCTGCCCGGGCTGCGGCCGCACCACCAGCACCTTCTTCCAGGAACTGGCCAAGACCGTACAGGAGCATGTGCGGGCGAAGATGCCCGAATGGCGCGTTTCGCATCCGGGCGCGGAGAACCTGTCGCTGGCGGTGATGGGCTGCATCGTCAACGGGCCCGGCGAGTCGCGCCATGCCGACATCGGCATCTCCCTGCCGGGCACCGGCGAGGCGCCCTCGGCGCCGGTGTTCGTCGACGGCGAGAAGAAGGTCACCCTGAAGGGCGAGAACATCGCCGCCGAGTTCGTGGCCCTGATCGACGCGTACGTCGACAACCGCTATGCGCGCAAGGCCATCTGAGCCGCTGCCGCCCGCCGCCGCTCAGCCGTCGTAGCCGGCCAGGTAGTCGTCCAGCCTGCGCTCGCGCAGCAGCGCGGCGGCGTCCTCCCAGGTCGCCGGCTGGTCCAGGCGCAGGCTTTCGAGGATGCGCACGATGCTCAGCTCCACCTCGGGGCTGGATGCCAGCGCCGGGTCGGCGCGGCGGGCCTCGATCGCATTGAACAGGATCGCGTTGGCGTCGGCGTAGGCCAGCGGTGCGTGCTCGCCGTAGGCGTTGCGCCAGGCCGCGCTGGCCAGCACCGCATTGACGTGCGACTGGATCAGGTAGGTGGCGCGGCCGATCAGCTTCAGGTTGCCCGGCTGCACCGCGGTCATGGTGTTGCCGACCACCCGGCCAAGCTTGGCCATCACCCCGGTGGAGTGCGCGTTGAGCAGCATCTTCAGGGCGATGATCCGGTTCAGCTCCAGCGCGTCGCCGGACGGCAGGGCCAGGTCGATCAGGCGTGCCTGCGGCGCGGCCGCCTGCAGTGCGGCGCGGGCCGCGGTGCCGACCGGGGCATCGCCGATCCGGACCGCGAACAATTCGGCGTTCTTCCCGGCGAACGCGCGCAGCCAGTCCGCGCCGGGCGCCAGGGGTTCGTCGCCGAGCAGGATCATCGCGCCCAGATCGCCTTCGCGCGGGCCGCCGCGGGCCATGTTGCCGGCCGAGAACGACAGGTCGTACAGCTGTTGCTGCTCGGAACCGGCCAGGGCCAGGCTGTTGAGTGCGGCGCGGCGCAGCCAGGGATCCTCGATCTGCTCCTTGAACGGCTGCTCGTACAGCGCCGGGTCGAGCCCGTGGAATGGTCGGTGCAGCAATGCCTGCCAGGCCTGGGCGGCGTCGCCGGCCGGGTTCCAGACCTGGATCCAGGAGCGGCGCTCGGTGGCATCGGTGCGGTCCAGCGGCGCCAGGCGGAAGGTCGGCGCGCGCTCGGTCACGTCCACGAACACCGGCATCAGNGCGCGCTGGGCCAGGTAGGTGGCGTGCTGGCCGCGTTCGTACACGGCGGCCTCGGCGTCGGTCCAGGCGGCCAGTGCGGGCGCGGCTGCGGCAACGGTGCGCTGCAGCGGGTCGAACTGGCGCAGGNGCGAGGCGATGCCGGCGTCGTCGGCGAAGCCGAGCTGGCGCATCTCGTCGGCCGACAGCAGTGGCGAGAGCAGGTGGCGGATCGCGTCCTCCATCACCACGCCCAGCGCGTACAGGCTNGTGGTGGTGGCCTGCATCCGGGTGGAGCCGGTGATCGACTGCGGGCCGGTGGCCAGGTTGATCTTGGTGATGCCCGGATGCTCGATCACCGTGCGGCTGCGCTCGAACGGCAACAGCACCTCGTCCGGATTGTTGTAGACGAACCAGGTCCTGGACGGATCGTCGGCGTTGATCTCGGCGCCGCGGCGGGCGGTGCCGATCACCGCCGANGTCTCGCCGCCCTCGGTCACCGCGAACACCACGTCGTCGGGGCCGATGCNGTTGTCCTGCAGTTGCAGGCGGCCGATCAGCTGCAGGTCCTCGAAACCCTCCAGCGAACTGATCAGGGCGCGGTCGCCGCCGGTGATCTCGCCGCGCACGCGGTCCTCGATCCCGGGCAGGGCGGCCTGGACCTTCGGCCACGACGGCAGGGCCGCCGCGCGTTGCCAGAACGGGCGCCACAGTCCGCTCTCCAGGGTCTCGGCCAGGCGGCCGGTGGAGCCGGTGCCGTAGAAATAGACGCGGTGGCCGTCGCGCAGCGCGTCCTGCATCGCCTGCGACGCCCGCTCCATGAGGGCCAGGCGCGCGGGATCGTCGGCCACCGCGGTCAGGGTCCGGGCCACGTCGCGGTCCACCGCGAACAATGCCTCCAGGCCGGCGGTGGTGTCGGCGGCGATGCGCCGGCTCAGGTCCATGGTCTGCGGATGGCGCTGTTCGGTCAGCAGGGTGTGCAACTGGAACTGCTGCTTGTGCTGCACGTAGTCCATGGATTCCACCGAGGGCTGGATGCCGAGCCGGTCGGCCAATGCGTTCTGTTCGCCGGCGCCGGCCTGGGTCGTGCCGNTCGCCAGGGCCAGCAGCAGCGCCGGCGCGCTGCGCAGCCGGCGCGCGCGCGGGGCGGGCCGGTCGTTGCGGAGTCCGGGATGGATGCCCATGCAGGCAAGGATGGCTGGCATGCGGTTACTCCGGTGTCGAGGGCAACAGGGTAATACGATCCAGTACCCACATCGCCGGGCGGGTATCGCCGCTGAANCGGATGCACAGGTCGTCGAATCCATGGGCCGGCGAGGGCAGGGCGACGCGCAGGCGGGNGAAGCCGTCNGCGCCGGGCGCGGCCGGCAGCGGCGCGGTGGCCAGGCGCGGGCCGGCGCAGCCGCCCGTGCGCACGTCCAGTTCGCCGTGCGCGGTTTCGGCCGGCAGGAAGCGGCGCTTGGCATCGTCGGCGCCGAGCTGGATCAGGTAGGGCAGGCGGCCGGCGCGCACTTCCAGTTCCGCGATGCCGTCCAGCGGCGCGTCCTTCCACAGCCAGCAGGGCTCGAAGATGGCGACATCGAACAGCGCGCGCGGGCCGTCGGCGGGACCGTCGTCCTCCATCCGCAGCACCGGACCGTCAGCCGTGCACAGCGCGAGTTGCTTGTTGTCGCGCGACAGCAGCGAGGAGCGGGTGAGCACGAACTCCTCCACCGGATGCACCGGCCGGCCATCGGCCAGGGCGACGGCAGCCAGGCGCGCCGGCAGCTTGACCGGTTGCAGCGGCCGTTCGTAGTCCAGCCATTGCGGCGTGCTCCGGCCGGGATCGAGCGTGTAGCGGATCGGATAGCCCAGCGGATTGGACAGCGCGATGCGGGCCTCGCCCTGCGGCGAGTCGCCCGGTCCCGGCAGCAGGTCGGCTTCGGCGATCACTTCGAACGGCGTGCGTGCGTAACCGATCCCGAGTGTCTCGTAGCGGCGCAACTGTTCCGGCAACCTCCGCAGGAAACTGGCGTAGTCCTTGCGCTCGGCCGGTGTCCAGCCGGTTTCGGCCACCGCCGCCAGGCGCGGCCAGGTGTTGTGTTCGACCCCGGCGAAGGTCCGGGTGTCGCCGGTCCACATGTTCGCCTGCAGGCCCAGGATGTGGTGGCGCTGCGATTCCTCCAGCGCTTCGGGTACCGGCTCGAAGGCGTAGAAGGTCTCCAGCNTATTGAGCTTGGGGCGCCCGGCCGGCTCGTTGGGCGAACGGGTCTGCAGGTAGTCCAGGTACAGCGCCGACACCGGCGACATCACCACGTCGCGCCCCTGCCGCGCCGCCTCCAGGCCGCCCTCGGTGCCGCGCCAGGACATCACCGTGGCTTGCGGCGGCAGGCCGCCTTCGAGGATCTCGTCCCAGCCGACCAGGCGGCGGCCGTGGCTGGCGAGGCTCTGTTCCAGCCGGCGCACGAACCAGCCCTGCAGCTCCGACTCGTCGGCGATGCCCAGTTCGCGCATGCGCTCCTGCACCCGTGGCGAGGCCTTCCACTGGTCCTTGACCGCCTCGTCCGCGCCGATGTGGACGTAGGGGCGGGGAACAATGCGGCGATCTCGGCGAATACGTCGTCGAGGAAGGCGAACGTCCGTTCCTCCACGTTGAACAGGTTGGAATGGATGCCGCGCTGGTTGGAAACGGGAATGGCTTTTCCCTCGACGCCCAACTCCGGATACGCGGCGATGGCGGCGGTGGCGTGGCCGGGCACGTCGATCTCCGGTATCACCCGGATGTGGCGCTGCGCGGCGTAGGCGACGATGTCGCGGATCTGTTCCTGGGTGTAGTGGCCGCAATACGGGCGCGGCCGGCCGCTGGCCGGGTCGGTGCCGGCGTCGCCGCCGGGGATGCGGCAGCCGCCGACCTCTGCCAGCTTCGGGTGCTGTTTGATCTCGATCCGCCAGCCCTGGTCGTCGCTCAGGTGCCAGTGGAAGACGTTGAGCTTGTGCAACGCCATCGCGTCGAGCACCCGCTTGATCTGCTCCACACTGTGGAAGTGGCGGGCCGAGTCGAGCATGTAGCCGCGCCAGCCGAAGCGCGGCGCGTCCTCGATCCGCAGCGCGGGCAGGGCGAAGCCGTCGCCGCCCCGGCTCGCCGCCGCATCGGCCAGCTGCCANAAGGTGACCGCGCCGTAGAACAGTCCGGCCTGGTCGCCGGCGACCAGGGCGATGCGCTGGCCATCGATGGACANCCGGTAGCCTTCGGCGGGAATGCCGGCGTCCGGATCGATCGCGAAATCGATCCCGCCCGGCGGGGGGGCGCCCTCGCCGGTGGCCAGCGCGGGCGCCAGGCGCAGGCCGGTGGTGCGTTCGAGCAGTTCGGAGAACTGGCGTGCGGTCGTTGCCGCGGCCGGATCGCGGTAGCGCAGCGGCGTGTCGGCGGAGAGGCGATGTTGCCCGTCCGCGATGTCCACCTTCGCCGGCATCGGGATCAGCGGCAGGGGTTCCGGTCCGGAGGCCAGGGCCGGAGCGGCGAAGGTGGCCAGCAACAGCGGCAGCCACCGGCTGACGATGCGCGAAGTCCTGCGGCCGGTCTGCGATCCCATCCACCTGCTCCATTCGGCGCGACACGGACCCGGGCGGATCCGGGCCCGTGCTATAACCCGGCGCAACCATAGCAGAGGCCTGTCGGCATGGCCGTTTCCCTGTGCAAGCGCATGCCGGTACCGGCGAACCGTATCCTGCTGGTATTCGTGCTGGCGTTGTTGCCGGTGGCGCGCTCCATCGCATCCGATTGCGATTGCGATGGGCCATCGGTGGCGCCGGTGCCGGGTATCGAGATACTGCTGGACGAGCGGATCGACCTGGTACGCGGCAAGCGCGTCGGCCTGGTCACCAATCCCACCGGCGTGGACCGCGGACTGCACAGCGCCGTCGACCTGCTCGCGCGGCACCCGCAGGTGGAGCTGGTGGCCCTGTTCGGGCCGGAGCACGGCGTCCGCGGCGATGCGCAGGCCGGCGAGCACGTCGGCTCCTCGCGCGACCGCGCCACCGGACTGCCGGTGCACAGCCTCTATGGCGAACACCGCGAGCCCACCCCGGCGATGCTGGAAGGCATCGAGGTGCTGGTGTTCGACATCCAGGACGTCGGCACGCGCTTCTACACCTATCCCTACACCCTGGCCGGCGTGCTCCGCGCCGCGCGCAGGGCGGGCATNCCGGTGGTGGTGCCGGACCGGCCCAATCCGGTNGGCGGGACGCAGGTGGAAGGCCCGGTGCTGGAGCCGGAATACGCCTCTTTCGTCGGCTTGTTCCCGATTCCGGTCCGCCATGGCATGACCCTGGGCGAACTGGCGCGACTGTTCAACGAGGANTTCGCCATCGGCGCGGAGTTGCACGTGGTGCCGNTGCGTGGCTGGACCCGTGCGCGGGCCGAACCGGGGCAGGCGCTGGCCTGGGTGATGCCTTCGCCGAACATGCCCACGCCCGATACCGCCCTGGTCTATCCGGGCACGGCACTGTTCGAGGGCACCAATGTTTCCGAGGGTCGGGGCACCACCCGCCCGTTCGANACCGTCGGCGCGCCGTTCGTGGATGCCGACGCGCTGGCTGCGCGGATGAACGCACTGGAACTGCCCGGCGTACGTTTCCGGCCGGTGCGGTTCACGCCCACCTTCTCCAAGCATGCCGGCGAGCTGTGCGGCGGCGTGCAGCTCCACGTCATCGACCGCGACGCGTTCCTGCCGGTGCGCACCGGCCTGGCCCTGGTCAAGGCGATCCACGACCTGTATCCGGAGCGATTCCGGTTCCTGGAAGGCGATGCGCAAAACCAGGGGCGGCCGTTCTTCGACCTGCTGGCCGGCAACGGCTGGATCCGCCAGGCGATCCTCGCTGGCGAGCCGCTGGAAGCGATCGAAGCTCGCTGGCAACCCGGGTTGCGGCATTTCGAGGAGCTGCGCCGGCCCTATCTGATTTACTGATTCGGGTACAACGAAAAAGCCCGCACGTTGCGGGACTTGCGGGCTCCGGGGTGGCGCATGCATCGCTTCGACGGCCGTCATATGCCGCTGCGGGACGCTGAGGCGTCCTGTTTCAGGAATGCATCGATTCCAGGCTGGACCCAGAAGGCGCCCAGTCTCCGTCACCGCCGCGCGGCGGTCGCGCCCTGCTGGATCAGGTAAGCGCGTACGGCGGGGTCCTGAGCCTGGTTGAGCGGCGTCCGCCATCGCCCCAGCCAGCCGTCGGCTTCCACGCCAAGATTGACATTGGCGCCGTGCTGCACGAGGTAGCGCACCGTAGGAAGATGCCCGGCACGTGCGGCATTGATCAAGGGTGTTTCGTCGTACGTCACCATGCGATTCACGTCCGCACCGGCCTCGACGAGACGCTCAACCGCCGGCTGAAGCCCCAGTCGGGACGCAACGATCAAGGGATTCCCCTCGCCGAGAGATGCCCTGTCGGGATCGGCGCCGAGCGCCAGAAGCATGTCGACGGTATCCAGGTTGCGCGAGCGCACGGCCTGGATCAGAGGCGTGCCTTCGTTGAGCACGCGCGCATCGATATTCGCACCGCTCTGGACCAGTTGGCGCACCTGAAGGCTTTCCCCGGCGCGCGCGGCCGCCAGCAACGCGACTACCCGGGCATCGGGCTCCGCAACACCCCGGTCCGGCAACTCGATGCGGGGGACGGCCGCGATGGCCAGGCCCGCACATGCGGTCAGGAGCAACGCGCAGAACGCCATCGCCGCCCTGCGCTTGGGGGTTCCGGACTCGATGCCTCGGCCAGCAGTCCGTCGATGCGCTGCGTGAGGGCGCTGCGCCGACCGAACATGCCGACCGCAAGCCAGTCGCGTCGATCATCCAGTTGGGACAGGATCTCGGCGCTGGTCAGTAGCGAGTCGGCATATCCGGCATCTGCTGCGCTGTTCAGCGCAGCCCGTGCATCGCACGCCATCTCTCGTGCCAGTTCCAGGCGTGCGGTCATCGCGTGCAGGAAGGGATTCCACCAGAACACCGCTGCCGCAGCACGCAGCATCGTGCACCACCACAGGTCCCCGCGACGGATGTGCGCGACCTCGTGNCCTACGATGTCTTCCAGCGCCTCCCGTGGTAGTCGGTCGATCAGCGCCTGCGGAATCAGGATGTGGGGACGGAGCAGTCCAACGACCATCGGTCCATCGGCGACGGTTGCCAGGATGGGGATGTGGCGCGGAAGCACGTGCGCCAGTGAAGCTTCCAGCACGGAATTCCGTTGCACTGATCGACGCAAACGGCGCGCCTGGCGCGCACTCTCGATCAGACGCATCCATTGCCACAGCGTGCCGAGCATCCATGCCAGTACCAGAAGCGTCCCGTAAGAGCGCGGAATCTCCATGTAGATCATGTCCGGCTGGTGACCGGCGTCGTACACCGCTTCATCCACGCGGGCTCCCTCTTCCGGCAGCAGCACGATGGGGGTCGGAGCGGCGGCGGAATGAACGCGCGCGACGTCCAGCCAGCTCGGGAGGAACGATGCGAAGGGCAGCAGCAATGCAAGAACGAAGGTGGCCAGAAGCAGCCAGGATCGCCTTTCGGCGCTGAGCGGACGCAGGTGCATCAGCAGCAACGCTACGGTGAACAGGGCAAAACTCACGAGTACGTGCAGGGCGGCAAACTTGAGCGCGACCTCGATCTGGTTCACTTTCCCCTCCCGGCCTTGGCGAGCTTGGCCTTGTTGACCTTGTCCCGCAGCGCCCTTAGCTCATTGCGACTGACGCCTTCCTCACCGAGCAGGTGTTGCGCCAGAAGATTCGGAGAGCCCTCGAAGAACTGCTGGAGAAGGTGGTCCAGGGCCTGTTTGCGGGCCTGCTCGCGCGTGATCTTTGCGCGATAGATGAAGGCGCGCCCCTCCAGGCGGTGAACGACGAATCCCTTCTTGGCCAGGATGCCGAACATGGTCAGGACGGTGGTGTAGGCGACAGGCCGCTGTTTTGCCAGTGCATCGGCCACGTCGCGCACCGACGCCTCGCGCTTGTCCCAGAGCACTTCAAGGATCTCCTGCTCGGACCTTGTCAGCGTGGGAGAAACGGGCCTGGCCATGGCATTCCTGTGGTCGGAGCAGCGCCCGTATCGGAGCACGCACCCTGCGCAACTGTCAACTAGTTCTTTCGTTGTTACTGCTGGTGGCGGAGGGTCGAGTCCTCGGTTTTCGAGGGCGGAGGTCAAACGAAGGGCGCCAGTCCCCACAATCGTCAAAACTAAATTACTAGTTGACTGGTTCTTCGGGGCGCGCTAACCTCATCGAAACTAATTAAATAGTTTATAGCGGCGAAAGACGGGCGCACCGGTGTTCGCCCGAGCAGGCAGGTACACGTCTCTGAGAGTCGGCGGGATCCAAAGCAGGACCAAGCAAAGAATGCGGCCGTACGCCGGATCGAGTGCAAGCGAAGATCGTGGTGGCACGGCCGAGTCAATCGACATCCACTCAGCAGGTCAGGGGTCGCGA
>Ga0056912_1001203_pt1 | contig 12901 bp, 1 predicted proteins | sample EBPBio232013_DNA_FD_55028 | JGI IMG/M metagenome (GOLD analysis project Ga0056912, IMG submission 55028) | Wastewater treatment Type I Accumulibacter community from EBPR Bioreactor in Madison, WI, USA - Reactor 1_5/23/2013_ DNA | ecosystem: Engineered > Bioreactor > EBPR > Anaerobic-Aerobic >... | reverse complement strand
AGTTTTCCAACCTACTGGCCCAAAACAAGCTAGGTCTAGTGCTAGGTCCTGATGGTAAGCCCATGCTTGCCCCCGAGGGAATGAAGTCGACAGACGGGAAACTGCTTCCGCCTCTGGATGCGAAGACCCTTGCTAGCCTTGATATAAAGGCTGTGGAAGCTTTAGTTAAGAGCCAAGTAGATAGCAAGACTGCGCCTTTGGGAGAGTCTGCCAAAGGGGGCGTGGGCGAAGCCGGGTTGAAGACTGCCGCCGGCATCGGTGATCTCAAGGCTGTCGATGCTGCTGCTGCCGGAAAGGCGACAACTAGTGCCGCCGCACTTGGTTTTGAATTAAGCAGTCAACAAGGGAAAACAGCCATCACCGATAAGACTGCCGGCACTGGTGCTGATGCCCAAGCCAAGCTGGAAGGCAAAGCTGATGCTACCAAATCTGATCTTGGCAGAGCCGATCTAGGCAAAATTGATATAGGCAAGGCAGAGAGTGGCCAGATTAAGTCAGATATCGCTAAGCAAGATGCTAAGCCCGAGCTTCAGAAAGCTGATAAACCTGAAGCAGTGAAGGCTGAGCCTATTAAGGTTGAGAAAACCGAAACTGCCAAATTGGAAGGTAATAAAGTCGAGAAGGCTGAGAGCCGAGATGGCGTCGCCAAAGCTGAAAGTAGAATCGATAATTCCTCCCTTTCCAGTCGAGACGATTTTGCTTCGTCTCACCGTATAGATTTAGCCCAACCTGAGGACGGTGGCGATTCTTGGACTAAAGATTCTGATGCTAAGACAAAAGACGGTCAGCTGAGTGATAAAGATGAAACAATGCTTGGCCTTAAGGACAAGCTTGAGGGTAAAAAGAAAGAAAGCGAGGAAGATAAGCTAGAGGACGAGAAGCAAAATAATGCCAGGGCGGCAATGCTCGCTGCCATGATGAATCAGAAGAAGCAGCAGGAACAGGCGGAGAAGGATAGACAACTTTTGGTTGAAGACGCGAAGAAAAAAGGCGAGGACAAGCGCCGTAAGTATCTAGTCAAAGAAAAAGACACTCTTGAATCTATTGCCAAAAAACAATTGAGAGATGTGCGCTTGCACGCTTTGATCTATGAGATCAACAAACATATGCTGCCGGTTCGTACCGAGAGAGGCAAGCAGACCGTAGATCCTAGACCTGGCACTTCTATTTGGCTGCCTTCCGAGCTAGATATTCGTGAGTATCGTTCAAGGCTCTATGCCGGCGGACGCTCTAATGCAACAAGTGCACGCAGCGAACAGTCTAGTAGCAACCTTACAGTTGAAGAAGAGCTGAGTGGGCGCTTTGGCACAAACTGGGATGGAAAGTCTGAGTCAGCCGCCCATGCCAGTATGCTCGGTGCCGCCGTGGCTAAAAGCCAGGTAAGAAGAGCAAATATCGAGAAGATCCTTGGTCCTATTTCAAGTCGCACAGTAGACACCGGGCGCATCAGATATATAGTTCGTCTAGGTGACAGTCTCGATGGCGTCGCCGCCAAGCATCCGGCATTAAAGGATAGCTCCTTGTGGCCGCTGCTAGCTTCTTTAAACGAGATTTCTGATGACTCTGATGATGAAGGTAAGCCTCGCACTGTCTTAAAGCGCGGTATGGTTCTCAACTTGCCGACTCCCCAAGAAATCGCCGAATATCGGGAGGCGCAAAAAGAGTTCGAAGACTTACCGGAGCATCTACCGGGTGAGGAAGATTCAAGCTCACCTGAAGAGAGCATTGAGATAGAGGCTGCTCGTTTGCAAGAGGCTGCCAGGGCGGCAGCTGCAGCCTACGCAGAGCAGATGCGTCGCGAAGAGGGCGCCGCCGAGCCTGAACCAGATGTTGATGAAGATGAACTAGATGAAGATGACATAGATGAAGATGAGCTTGACGATGACAGCATAGAGCAAGCTCCGCATGCTCAAACTCCGCAAGCGCAGCCTCCGATTCAGCCGCTTCAATCGGTTGAAGGCTCTCAAGCCGTTGTTTCGGGTTCTCAGGGTGACTTGACCAAGCCGCTTCCAGTCTTTGGCTATAACGCTGCCGGAGTCAACTTACAAACCTTGGCCAGCCAAGATGAGACCATGCCAATACCTGCCGTTTCACCTGCTGCAAATGTTGATATGGTAGCGCCTGTAGTATCGCAGGAGCCGCAGATACCGTCGCAAATGGCACAGCCTGTGGTGGCACCAGCACCATCGCCAGTGGTGTCTAATGCGGTGCCACCCGTGATGCCTAACGCAGTGCCGCCGGCAGTGCCATCGCCGGCAGTGGTGCCGACAGCTGAAGCGCTTTCTCGCGCTTCTAATGCACCTGTGAATACAAATCCAACTACAAATGTTGGCACCTCTGTATCGGTGACCAATCAACAGGCTCCGCAAACTGCGCCTGATACGGAGCCACTACCAACCGGGCTCGAGGTCTTCAGTCGTCCCCCGGTTGTGGCTGGCGACCGTTTGATGTGGGAGGTTCGTCCTGGAGTGCGCATAGTCAAGTCTTGCATGCGCTGGGACCCTTCCATCGGTGTCTATCGGGAGCAACTTGAGATGCTGATCTCTGGTGTTTGGTACCCGGTGATCTTCTATGAAGTCTTTGCTCAGAACTCGGTAAGGCATGAATATATGCCTGGAGGAAAACGTAAGTCGGTGCGAATTGACCTGCCGCCGTCCACTGTATCTGAACTGGCTGATAATGATCTGGCTACTAAGTGGCTGCAATATTGCCGAGCCTTTCTCTCTATGCTGCAGGCTCAACCGCCCCAGAATCCACCTCCTCAGACTCAGGCGCCGCAAACTCAGCCGCCCCACTAGGTTTAATGTTAAATCTGGGCTTTCGCTTGGCTTCGGCTGCCTCCGAGGCAAAATTTGTTGTGTGGCTAACAGTATTTATGGGCTTGAAAAGCATATATTATATAGTTCTAAACCGGGAGACCGGTTGGGCCGGATAACCCGGAAAACTGGCGTCAATTTACTAGTCCGCATTCTTTAGCCAATTTTCTTTCAAGGCCGTCCGGTCAGAGCTTAGAGTGAGTAGGTCCACCTTCTCGATATTCGCCGGAGTGTCAGTTTTGGCAGACGATACAGAAAAGAAGAAAAACACCGATCAGCCCGCTGAAAAGGCAGCTGAAGCAGGTAAAGACAAAGCTTCTGCTGCCATGGCAGAGGAAGTTGTAGCCAAGCCCGGGCAAGCTCAGAATGTGCCGGCTGTTGAGAAGACGCAGGGCGTCCCGACTACCGAGAAGAAGATTTCAGACGACACACTTTTTGTTCCGCCGGTTTCGAGCGACCCCCGCTTTAAGGACATCGAATCGAAATATGGTGGTTCTTCCGCCTCTTCGAAAGTCGGCGCCCCGCCGATTTCTCTAGACAAAATCAAGCCCAGCCAAAAAGACGATGCCGAGAAAGATAAGGCGACTGTCGATGACCAAGACATGCTGGCTTGGGCTAATGCAGTTGCTTCGCCCGATTCGGCCGCCGTCTCTAAACAAGGTGATAACTCAGGCAAAGACAACTCCGCCAATAAAACTAGCGAAGCCAATAAGTCTGGCGAAGCCAATAAGTCTGGCGAAGCTAATAAGTCTGGCGATGCTAATAAATCTAGCGAAGTAGCCAAGCCTCAGAACGGTTCTTCATCAGACGGTTATTCGGTCAAAATTGGCGATACAGTCGTCCCTGGTCAGCCTCCTTCTCAAGTTGGTAAGGGCGTAGATGCCTCTGTCTCCGCCGCCAAGCCGCCTGCCCAGGTGGGCGACGGCTCCTTGCCGGTTAGCCGTCCTACTGCCGTTTCCCGCGATGGTTTGACTGTAGAAATGCCCCCAATGTCGGCTGAAGCGGCTCCTGTTTCGTCGGGGGAAGGTCTCGCCGAACTGCCTCCTCTAAGCCAGACGGGCAACGATCTCAATTTCGCTCCATCAGAGCCGGTCGGTCGTGCACCGTCTACGGGCTTTGATGGTGCAGAACAAGGTCTTAAGGTCGTTAATAACGCCGATGGTTCTTTGTCTTCAATAACATTGAATGGTGATAGTTATCGTTTTGTGCCGGCAACCAATAGCTGGCTTAAAAATGGCGAGCCGTTCAATGGTGCCAGTTATGATGCAAGCAAGGGCACTTTTACTCTCGATAATCTTGATGGCAGTCGCAATACCTACGGCAAAGACGGTAAGTCTAGCCATGCTGAAATTGCCGACGGCAAAGTTACCGCCAAGGCAGATTTTGATGCTAACGGAAACTTGACTGCTTATGTTCGCGGCGATCAGAGTTTCATCAAAGATGAAAAATCAGGAGTCTGGTCACGTTATGATGCCGCCACCGGCAAGACCGATATCTTAGCCGGCGCAAATTATGATTCAAGTTCGAAAGAGTTCACCTTTGATCTCAAAGACGGCAGCAAGGAAACTCTCAAAGCTAATGGCGACAGAGTGGTGCAAGGACCTGAGTCTACAGGTAACTTGCGTTATGAGTATTCAGCAAGCGGTGAATTGACCGGTTTTAGCAGTGATCATGTTGGTTATTTGCATAAGGTGCAAGTTGGCGATAAAGCCAGCACCTTTGTCGATGAACAAAATCTGGGCGGCTATAGCGTCAGTCAAAATGAGTTCGGTAATGTCAACATAGTCAAGCCGAACGGCGATAAGATCATGCAGACTACCAACGGCACAAGATCTGAGTCGGCAGCAGACAATAGCGCCACCCGTTGGTACGGGGCCGATAATTCATTCGTAGATCAGTCTAGTTTTTCTGATTATCTAAAGGTTGAAACCGCTGCCGATGGCTCGCAGAGTGTGGTGCGGTTTTCTATGACTGGAGAAACCGAGACCTTTCAGTTGGTCAAGGATGATCAGTCTGGTCTGCCTCCCTATGCTACATACGATAAAGAAAGCGGCGACCTTGTTCTGCATAGAGGAAATGGGGTTACTGAAACACTACAGAGTGACTTTACCCGTCGCTTCGCCGATTCTATCGATAGTAGAGAGCCTGAGACCGTTTATGGTCGCGATGGCGGCTACCTTTATGACCAGGTAAATGGCAATAAAGTAAGCTATAGACTTGATTCTAGTGGTGGCATAGTTGGTGCGGAGTTACCTGACGGCAGTCGCATAGACAAATACGATAGTCCTGATGGTTCCAGTGCCTATGTTCGCACCGATAGGCAAGGACAAAGCGAGTATGTTCTTGATGTGCGTACCAATTCCGACGGCGGTATCGAGTACACTTCGGGCAGTGAAGTTCATCGCGTCAATCTTGATGGCTCTTCCAAAATTGAAGATAGATTCCGCGGCGTAACAAAAGATATTGATGCCGACGGTCGAATGGTTTCCATGACCGATAGCAAGGACGGTTTTGTCTATCAGTTCAAATATGGCAATGATGGACAGCTTTCTGAAGTGACTAACCGTGCTGGACAGTGGCGTGTAGTTGACGGAAGCTCTAGAGACCCGGTAACCGGTGATGCGAAGTGGGAACGAGTTTCTGAGATATCGAAAACCCCGCCTTTCGAGACTAAAGAGGTTCCCGAGAAAAGCCGTCTTGTTTGGGAAGGTTCGATCAGTACTGAAGGTAATGAATACACTTTCTCTAGAAAAACGGGCGACAACCTGCGCCCTGAGCAAAACGCTGCCGGTGAAGAAATAGGCTCTCGCTATATTGGTAGCAACGGTGTGCAATATAAGTATGATGGGGTGTCGCCCAATATTAAGGGTTTATCAATAAGTAGAGACGGCGGCAAGACATTCGAGACCGTTCCGGGCGAAGTCGTGCAGGAGTCTGGTTCCAAGCTGCCTTCTATAGTCACCCGCGGCACTGACGGCAAAATATTGACCAAGGTTAGTTATGATGACCGTGGTAATACTACCACCACAGATGGTGACAAGCGGGTGCTAAGCAAGCTTGATGCCTCTGGTAATGGTGTCACCTATAGCTTGAATGAGAAGGGTGAGTATACCAGTGTTATGACCGTTCGGGGCGGTATTGTAGATACAAGACTAAATAAAGACGGCGAGAAGATAACGGTTGACTCTAAGACCGGCATGCCTATCATCACCCATGGTGATAAATCTGTCACTAAATACGATACCGTGGGCGGTTACCAAACTTCTAGCGCCAATGGTTTGTTGCTCTCTCAAGTTGGTGCAGATGGTTCGGTCAAGAACTTCAAATATGAAAATGGGCGACGCATCGAGAGCACTTTGGCCAGGTCCGACGGTAGCATTAGGCAGGAATATTATAGTGGCTCAGATACGACTGTTGTGGAACGCAAGGGCGACAATTTCAGTGTGAGGAACGGCAGCGGCGCCAAGCTGGACGTTACAACGAACAGCGATGGCAATCGCGTGGTCAAAGCTGCAAATGGCACGCAGATCGTGGTCGGTACTGATGCGACGGTTGACAAATCAGGAAGAATTAGCTCTACGGATGCGACCGGCAATAAGATAGTTATTGCAACTGATGGTAGTCGCACTGTGACAGCTCCAAGTGGCAAAGTTGATCGCTATGACAGCAGCGGTAAACTGATTGTTCCTGTAGATGTCAAACCGGTCTCTGGCAGCTCAGCTGGCATAGATGCCGCCCAGACCAGACCGGGAAATCTTCTGGACAGAATCGCTTTACAGAGGCAGATGGTATCTGGCGACGCTGCCAAACCTGTGCAGACCAAAGTAAATCCAGCCATCGCTGCAGACGGCGCTGCGCCATCGAAAGAGGCTGTAACCGCCGCTGCGGTAGACCAAGCTAATGCCGACAAAGCGGGTCAAAGCCTCTGGCAAACGGTAAAAGATGGAGCTTCTTCTGCCTACGATACGGTGACTGGCGCGGCTTCAAGTGCCTACAATTGGGCTTTTGGTGATTCGAGCACCGGCAAGTTTACCGAGGTGCCGCCTAACTTTAAGAAGAATGCTGATGGGCAGTGGGTATCCACCGATGGTAAGGTCTATAAAGATATTTCTGTGGACTCTGAGAAGGGCACACTTAAGCTGCAGCATCTCGATGGTAAGCTGGAGACAAGAGAGCGCAGCGGCGATTACACTCTGACTTATCCTGATAGTGGGTCTGGAGCAACCACTGCAAGCTATAAGGCCGATGGTTCGCTCAGATCGGTGAGCATATCGGGTAGTACTTTCACTTACGACGAATCAGCCAAAAATTGGAAGGATGCTGACGGTAAGGTCTATCAAAATGTATCTTTTGACGCCAGAAGCAGATTTGTAGATGTGTCTGTCACATCAGCAACCAGCCTGCGTTTTGGTGAGGGTACTGATAAGGTTTTGACTAGCGCTATTGGGGGCTATTCCGGTAAATTTGATAAGAATGGCAATCTGGTATCGGTCACCGATGGAGGTACCGTCTATAGCCAAGTAGATGACCCTAATGCACCAGGGACCAAAATCTGGCAAAGTGCAGATGGTCAAAAGCTAGACAAGCTTGCTTTAGATATGAGCGGCAATCTTGCCATAGAGAAAGCCGGCGAGAGTATAAAAGTGGAGCCTGATGGCACGCGCACTACAACCTTTGCCAACGGTGAGAGCGTTATTACTTCCACTTCGGCAAACGGGGTCCATCAGACTGTCAATCTTAATGCTGAAGGTAATCCGACTCAGATTGTACGAGGTGCTGATGTCTATTCTTTCGATTCCACTTCCAATGTCTGGAGTCGAAACAATATGGCGATTGAAGGTCTTTCTTATGATAAGACCACAGGGGCTTTCACCGCTAGAAATTTAGACAATACATCAGATACTTATGGAAGAAATGGTGCTTACACCCGAGCTGAGCTGGTCGACGGCAAGGTCGTATCTAGTCGGAGTTTCGACAGCAATGGCGAACTGATTGGATATTTGAGAGGCGCTGACCAGTTCACCAAAGACACCAGCACCGGAGAGTGGAGTCGTCTCGATACTAAGAGCAATACTGTTGAGAAGCTGAAAGGCGCTTCTTTTGACGGTGAGAGCGGTAACTTTACCTACGAGTCGCTTGATGGAATCAGGCAGACACTGAGGATGGACGGTTCACGCGTGGTCATGAATGATGCGGCCGGTCACCTTGTCACCGAGTATGACAAAGATGGCAAGGTCGCTCGCATCAGCAGCGACTATATCGGCGATATTAAGAGGGTTCAAGATCCATCCAATCCAGAGAAATTTATCTATGTAGATCAAAACGGCAAGAGCGGCTACAACCTTGAACGCGACGAGCGTGGCTTTGTCAACATAACTAAACCTGATGGCTCTTCGATTGTTCAGCTGGATAATGGCACCCGCGGTGAATTTACCGCCGACGCCAAGAATTACCGCTGGTATTCGTCTGACAACATGCTGACTTCGCAGGTTGGACCAGCTGGGGAAGTTAAAGTTGAATATAACTCTGATGGCACCCGCAGTGTAAACATGAAGCTGCCTGATGGGCAGACCGAGTCATTCAAGCTTGTCGACGCTGCAGATAAGAATGCTCAGCCACCATACGCGGTATACGATAAAGCTACCGGAGAGCTTGTCTTGTATAGGGCTCAGAATATCTCTGAGACTCTACAGAAAGACTTTGGCCACAAGTTTAGCGAAGTCAAAGATGGAGTCAAAACCGAATCGGTTTATGACATAAATGGTAACTTTGTCTCGGAACGAGTAAGCAGCAGTAAGATGGATGCTGTTCTCGATGCCAATGGCAATATAGTTTCGGCGAGGCTATCAGATGGTAGCACTATTGCCCGGAATGATGATGGCTCTTATGTGCGCACCAAGCCTGATGGCAGCACCGAACAGATTTCGGCGGCGAAAGCGAATGCTGATGGTAGTATCGAATACAGTACTCTCAATGGTATCAGCGCCCTCTATAAGGCAGATGGCTCTTATGTTGTAACTGATTACATCAAGAATCAAGAGAAGAGCTTCAACACCGATGGACGTCTGGAGTCGATTTTAGACAAGACCGACGGCTTTAAGTACGAATTCAAGTATGACGAGGCCGGACAGCTTGTTCAAATCAAGAACCGAGAAGGAGTTTGGGCTCACGTCGAAGGTTCACCTCGCGATCCTATCACTGGTGACACTCAGTGGAAGCAGATAGCCGCTATTTCGCCTACTGATAATACCAAGACAGTTGACCTACCGAAAGAAGCGCAAAGAGTATGGGAAGGCACCATAAGCACCGCCGGTGGTGAGTATCTGTATGCGCGCAATACCGGCGAAGCCTATCGACCTATTCAGAATGATAAAGGTGAGGTTGTTGGTGGACTCTATAGAACCGACAGCAACGTTCTTTATAAGTATGATGGCGTGCCTCCAAATGTTAGCGCTATGCAAATCAGCAAAGATGGTGGCAAGACATTTGAGTCAGTTAACGGTCCTATAGCTGTCGATGCCAATTCTAAGTTGCCTGTAGTAACAAACCTAGACTCTAGCGGCAATGTGGTTAGCAGAGTTGCCTATGACGATAAGGGCGGCACTATTACGACCGATGCCAATGGACGTGTATTGAGTAAGCTCGATGCCGACGGTAAGGGTTTTGTTTATCAAGTTGGACCCAACGGCGAATATACCTCTGTTGACCGAGTAAATACTGGCTTGTCGGTCAAGATGAACGGGGCAGGCGATAGCATCACGGTCGATGCTAAGTCAGGGTTGCCTGTCATCACCCATGCTGACGGATCGCGCACCAATCTACACACAGATGGAAGCAGCGAGACCTACAGCAAAGATGGAAAAGTTATTCAATACATCGGCGAGAACGGCAATAAAGTCGAGTACTCGTGGCAAGGCAATAGTCTGGTCAGCCAGAGGACTGTATCTGCAGACGGAACCATTTCTGTTCTGCGCAACTTTGACAGCCACGGTGATGTGACCTCTGTGCTCACTACTGCTAATGGCAAGACATCAATCACAGATGGAAACGGCGTTAGCAAGGGTGAAGTGATCTACAACGCCGACGGCTCAGCCATGATTAAGATGCCTGAGCAAGCTGGAATGCCAGCTCGAGACATCAAAGTTGAGGCAGGGCAGTCTATCGGTTTTGACAAGCAGGGCAATATTGTCGTCATGGACAAGACTGCTAATGTCGAAACAACCCACATGCTTAATGGCACCACTGTCACTAAAGACTTCGCAAATCAGACCATCAAGACCGAGACTGCTACAACAATCAAGATTGAGGATGCAGCTAAGAATGTCGTAACAACAATCGACAAACAGACAGGCGTCAAGATTGAAGAGAACAGAAATACTGGAATAACAACCCAAACTAATGCAGACAATTCTAAGGTTGTTACTGATACCAAGACAGGTACAGTCGAGCGTTTCGATGGCAATGGTAATAAGGTAGTTGAGGCTCCTCGACCAGCAGCCGATGCCGCGACTACGGCAGCTGCCGCCGCGGCTGCGGCTGCTGCTCTAGCAGCTGCCGAAGGCAACAAGCTTGCAGCACAGCGTGCTGAACAGCAGAGAGCAGCTGAACAAGCTCGTGCTGTTGAGCAACAAAAGGCTGCCGAGCAAGCTCGCGCCGTTGAGCAGCAGAAAGCTGCCGAGCTGGCTAAACAGGCAGAAGCTGCCAAGGCTGATCCTTCAAAATTGCCTCCTGTGGCGGTGGACCCCACCCAAGCGAAGCAGGATCCGCTGAAGGTAGACCCGGCTAAGGCTCCAGAACTACCGAAGACTGCCGAAACCGTTAAGGCGCCGGAGCCAGTTAAGTCAGCGGAGCCGGTCAAGTCAACCGTTGATAATGCTGCCGCTCAACAGGCGGCGCAGTTAGCTGCTCAGCAAGCATTGCAGAATGCTATCGTTAAAGAGAAGGTCGCTGCCGCACCGGTCGAGACTGCCAAACCTGCTCCTGTGCCGGAGACCAAGCCTGCGGCCGGTGCTGATCCTGCTAAGACTGCAACGCCTACAAGTGATCTCGGCAAGGTTGCTCCAACAGTTGAACCAAGTAAACCTATTGTTGTGGATACTGGTGTTAAGCCGGGCGGTGATCTGGCGAAAGCACCAGCGACTCCCGAATCCGGTAAGGTTGCAGCTCCAGAGCCAATCAAGATGCCGCCTCCAACTGAAGTTTATAAGCCTCCAGTTGAAGCAACTAAGCCAGCCCCACCTGATAGTGCAGCTGCCAGAGCTATCGCTACCGAAGCAGCGCGACCTGCTGTGGTCGATGCACGCCCGACAACAAATACTGACTCAAGCAGAGTCGTTGTGCCTGAACTGCCGCGTACCACCACTGGAACTGCCACCACAACAGATCCATCTCGTGTTGTAACTGATGCTTCAAAAACTGGAGCCGTTCCTAATAATACGAATCCAAATCCGACTCCAGCACCTGCTCCGGCGCCAGCACCGGCACCATCACCGGCTCCAGTACCGGCTCCGGCACCTGCACCGGTACCAGCCCATGGAGGAGCCCCAGTACCAGCACCTGCTCCAGGTCCGAATCCTGCGGCGCCCAACCCCGCACAGAATTCTGGTGCGGCTCAACCGCAGGCTGGTGCAGCAACCGCCGCTCAACCTGCCTCTGGAAATCTCGCTCAAGCAGCTGCCACAGGTACTGCTGGTGCCGTGAACGCGGGCGCGGTCACAGGTCAGCAACAACAGGCTGGAAATCAGCCGCCAGCAGGTAGCCCGCCTGCGGCAGGCAGTCAGCCTCCGGCAGGGGCGGTCGGACAACAAACTGCTGGACAGCAGACCGCAGTTCAACCGCCTGCTGGAACGCAGACGGCACAGCAGCCTGGCGGAGCAGCTTCCGGTAATTTGTCACAGGTGGCAGCAACGGGGCAAGTGAACGCTGTAAGTCCGGCAGGTCAATCTGCCCAGGGGGCACAGCAAGGTTCCCAAGGCACAGCGCAGAATGCGCAAGGACAGGTTAATGCCGGACAGGCTTCTCAAGGCCAAAATACAGGCAGCAGTAATCTGTCTCAGGTCGCAGCGGGAGGCGCCGCTAATCAAGCGCAGCCTGCAGCATCTGCCGGTTCAGCTGCGGGACAAGCGAACCAAGGCACTCAGACTGCTGCAAATGCGGGTGCCGCCAATCCTGCTGGAAGCCAAACTGGAGGCAACCTTGCACAGGTTGCTGCTGGAGGTGCCGCACAGACCGGTGCTGCTACTCACACAGGGAATGCTGCACAGACAGGAACTGCTGCACAAACAGGAGCTGCTGCACAGACAGGAACTGCTGCACAAACAGGAGCTGCTGCGCAGACAGGAACTGCTGCACAGACAGGAGCTGCTGCTCAGACCGGAACTGCTGCACAGACAGGAGCTGCTGCGCAGACAGGAGCTGCTGCACAGACAGGAACTGCTGCACAGACAGGAACTGCTGCACAGACCGGCGGAAACCTATCGCAGGCGGCAGCTGGTGCGCAGACAAATGCTTCTACTGCCAGTGGCGCAGCTCAACATACTTCAACAGCTCAGACTGGGGCAACTGCTCAGACTGGAGCGACTGCTCAAACTGGAGCGACTGCTCAGGCTGGTGCAACTGCTCAGACTGGAGCGACTGCCCAGACTGGAGCTACTGCTCAGACTGGAGCGACAGCTCAGACTGGAGCGACAGCTCAGACTGGAGCGACAGCTCAGACTGGTGCTGCACAAACCGGAAATACGTCGCAGGCAGGTGGCAATTTGTCTCAGGCGGCTTCAGGCACTCAGGCGAGCAGCGCAACTAGTGGATCTGCTGCTCAAACGGGAGCGACAACTCAGACTGGTGGAGCTGCTGCTCAGACTGGGGCAACGCAAGCAGGTGGAGCTGCTGCTCAGACTGGGGCAACGCAAGCAGGTGGAGCTGCTGCTCAGACTGGAGCGACAACTCAGACTGGTGGAGCTGCTGCTCAAACTGGTTCGACGCAAGCAGGTGGAACTGCTGCTCAAACTGGAACAACGCAAGCAGGTGGCAACCTGTCTCAGGCTGCTTCCGGTTCTCAGGCGAACAGCGCAACTAGTGGGTCTGCT
>Ga0056912_1001202_pt1 | contig 12902 bp, 9 predicted proteins | sample EBPBio232013_DNA_FD_55028 | JGI IMG/M metagenome (GOLD analysis project Ga0056912, IMG submission 55028) | Wastewater treatment Type I Accumulibacter community from EBPR Bioreactor in Madison, WI, USA - Reactor 1_5/23/2013_ DNA | ecosystem: Engineered > Bioreactor > EBPR > Anaerobic-Aerobic >... | reverse complement strand
ATGCTGCGCAGGTCATTTCGACCAGACGGTTCCAAGTGTGGAGCGGGATGCTCCCTTTCCGGAAGCTAGGATCAAAGTGAGGGCGGGACGCCCGATGGGTTCGCGTGCTGCAGGCGGGATGCCGGGGCCGCGACGGCATTCCATCAAGAGACGGCTCGATTGGGCCTGACGTTCCGTAACACCTTGCCGTCTCGCTACATCAGAGCAATCAACATGACAGCGAAGTTTATCGAGCAGGTCGCGCCCGACCGGCTGGTTCCGCATGAGCGCAACGCGCGCACCCATTCATCGAAGCAGATCCGGATGATCGCGAAGTCGATCCAGCGGTTCGGGTTCCTGAACCCGGTGCTGGTGACGGCGGACAACAGGATCATCGCCGGCCACGGCCGGGTCGAGGCAGCGAAGTCTCTCGGGTTGGCCGAAGTTCCGGTTCTGCGTATCGAGGGTTTGAGCCCCGACGAGATCAGGGCCTATGTCATCGCCGACAACCAGCTCGCACTGAAGGCGGGGTGGGACAGGGAGACCCTGGCGATCGAGCTCCAGCATCTGGGCTCGATCGATTTCGATCTCGAGGTGATCGGCTTCGAGACCGCCGAGATTGATCTCATCCTCGATGCGGAAGCAGGCAAGGCGGATGACCCCGGTCGGGAGGATGATGTGCCGGCGCCGGATGCGGGGACGGCTGTATCGCGCGAGGGAGACCTCTGGCTTTTCGGCCCGGCCGGAGCGCCGCGACACAGGCTTCTCGTCGGCGATGCAAGGTCCGGTGATGTTTACACTCGGCTGATGGACGGCGTCAGCGCCGCGATGATGATCACCGACCCGCCCTACAATGTGCCTATCGCGGGGCATGTCTCGGGCCTCGGCCGCAAGGTCCATCGCGAGTTCGCCCATGCGTCCGGCGAGATGAGCGAGGAGGAGTTCATCGCATTCCTCGCCGCCTTCATGGAGGCTGCCGGGGAGCATCTCGTGGACGGCGCCCTGAGCTACGTTTTCATGGACTGGCGACACCTCGATGAGCTTCAGGCGGCGGGGCGGCGGCTGGGGCTGTCGCTCGTGAACCTCTGCGTCTGGGTCAAGACCAACGCAGGTATGGGTTCGCTCTACCGCTCGAAGCATGAGCTCTGCCTGATCTTCAAGCGCGGGGATGCGCCTCATCGCAACAATGTCGAGCTCGGAAAGCACGGTCGGTCGCGCTCGAATGTCTGGACCTATGCCGGCGTCAACACCTTCCGCGCCGGACGCGGGGAGGATCTCGCGGATCACCCCACGGTCAAGCCGGCACAGATGATCGCCGATGCCATCCGCGATGTGACGAAGCGCGGCGATGTGGTGCTCGATCCCTTCGCTGGCTCCGGCACGATCCTGATCGCAGCGGAGATGACCGGGCGCAGGGCGAGGGCGATCGAGATCGACCCGGTTTACGCCGATGTCGCCATCCGGCGCTTCGAGGCCTTCACCGGCAAGCCCGCGATCCTTGCCGAAACCGGCGAGACCTTTGAGGTCGTGGCGGAGCGCCGCATGGCCGTGCCGGTCGCGGCAGAGTGACCGCATTCACGCCAGGCGGATCCATTTCCGCCCGGCAGCGAACCAATCCCGAAATCCAGGGTTACGATGCCATGAGCAACGAAAATGATGACTACAAGGTCGGCTATGGCCGGCCACCACTCAAAACCCGCTTCGAGAAGGGCAGGAGCGGCAACCCCAGGGGGAGGAGGAAGAAGCCTGCTCTCCCATCCATTTCCCTCCGCGGGATTCTGGAGGAGCTTCAGCCTGTGCAGGTCGGTGGCAGGAAGGTCAGAATGAGCAAGGGCGAGATTCTCGTCAGGAAGGTGCTGGAACGTGCGCTTCAGGGTGACTTGCGATCCACCAGGATTCTGCTCGGGTTTATGGCCAAGGAGGGCATGATCGACCGTGTCATGCAGCCCGCTTTCGACTTCGCAGGCGCGAAGGACGAACTGGCCAGAAGGCTGGGTGTCTTCATCGAGGAGGCAACATCCGGGCAGGAGGACGGCGCCTCGCGAGGGTGATGCTTCCTGCAAGGCGGGCGGGGCGGCCCAAGGGTCATCCCGCTCGCGCGATGAGCCAGTCGAGAAGGCCGCTGCGTAAGGAAGCCTCGGCGAGGGCCTCTCCGGACCAGATGGTGACCTCGGGTCGCCCCTGCGCTTGAAGCGTGCCTTGCGTACTGTGGCAGGCGAAGATCAGGCGGGCGAGACCGATATTGGCATCGAATCGCTCGATATAGTCATCGAGCACCCGCTGGCTCGCCCGTGACTTCACCTGCACAAGCACCCGTTCGCCGGATACGGGATGCTCGACCAGAAGGTCGGCATCCTTCATGGTCCCGCCCAAGGTCGAGACGCGGTGCCAGCCGCCACGGGCGAGCAGCACATCGACCAGCGTCTCGAAATCCGTCTCGTGCAGGCCGGCGATCAGCGCCGTGATGATCCGCAGCATGGCGGCGCGTGCCTCCAGCGCATCGGCGACCACCGGGGCCTGCTCCCCGATAAGGCGTCGGCGCAGGTAATCCTCGGCCTCAACAGCGCAGAGGGTCTGGCGATAGCCCGCGACCTTGGTCAGGCGCGTCGAGAGGTTGTCCTTGAGAAGGATGGCGCCGGTGAGGTCAGTGTTGCGCCACGGTTGGAGCGTGCGGCGCAGGCGCATGCCGCGTCCCTCGGATGGGCCGATCCATTCCACCGGCAGCTTCGCCCGCGCCCACCAGAGGCAGCCGTCCTCGAAGGTGATCCAGATCGTCTCCTCGGGCAGGGTGTAAAAATCCATGACCTCGCGGGTAAAATCCTTCGCCTTGCCCGGCGTGCGTCCGAGGGTGATGCAATGCGCGATGATCGCGTCGCGGTCTGCCCGCATCGCGAGGTCATGCGGCACTTCGCGGTGATCGAGATAGATCTCGCCCCGCTCCAGCGCGGCTTTGGCAAAGGCGCCCCCGGTGCCGAGCTTGATGTAGCGGACCGGTGCGGTACGGATCCCGTCGGGTGTCATGGGTCACCATCCTGTAGACAATCAGTGACATGACCAACCCTTGCTTCGGGCGGCTCAGTCAAGCGGAATGTCACTGATCGTCTGTAGATTGATCGTCGACAGAACGGTGATCTCGCGCTCGTGGATATCATCGAGCGCCTCAGCTTCAACCTGCGCCGGCTTCGCAATGCGAAGGACTGGTCGCAGGAGCATCTTGCCGAGGAGGCCGGCATCCACCGCACCTATGTCAGCGATCTCGAACGCGGCGCCCGCAACCCCACGATCACGGTTGTCGACAAGCTTGCAAAAGCCTTGGGTGTGCCGGTCGGTGCCCTGCTCGATCTGGGCCAGCATCGGTCTGATTGAAGGCCGGCGGCCGGAACGCCCGGGCTGCGCCGGGCTCTATGCAACCGGTGCGTGAACGGACTTTCGGAACCTGCTACCCTTTATCCCTTGTCCTGTCTGCTGGGCGAAGAAGGCGCAATCGGGGCACCTCCGCGAAGCTATGGACCGCCGGCCAAGATACTTTCGCCGTTTCCACCCCGTTCGCCGGAACCGACTGGACTTCCCCGCACAGGCAAGCATTCGTGCGTCACCGCCAGCGATGAGGACACGGGAGGGCAGGATGGCAAGCAGGAGCGGCAGCAGGAGACACCGGCTTGGGCAGGATGCATCGCCTGCACGACAGGCGCCGGATAACCCGATCCTCGGTGCCACGATCGAGGCCCTTCACTGGCGGCTCGGCGAGGGAGCGACCCGCATCGCCGATGCGAAAGCCGCCCTGCGCCGGGGGCAGAGCAGCCGCGCGATGGAGCACCTCTTCGAAATCGAACCCCTCGTCTTCGAGGCCGAGCGTATCCTCTCCGCGACTTTCCTGCTCGTGAAGGAAACGGCCCCGGACATCGCGGCATCACCGGACTAGGCACCGCGCGTCGTATACCGCGGAGGAACAGCACGATCAGGGTCCACCCCGCGCCTCACCCGGACGCGGGGTCGGGGTGGTGGCAGCGCCGATGCTGCCTGACCCCGAAAGGATCCTCACCGTGGCCCTGACCGAAACACAGACGTTCCTGCTTTCTGCCGCATCCCGGCGCGATGATCTGCTGATCCGGCTGCCGGATAACCTGAAAGGCGGCGCGGCGGACAAGGTCGCCCGCGGCCTCCTGAGCAAGGGGCTCGCCGAAGAATGCGTGGTCTCGCGGGATGCCCCGGCATGGCGTCAGGATGATGCCGGCCAGTTGATCGGGCTGCGCATCACCCGGGCCGGCCTTGCTGCCATCGTGCTGGACGAGCCTGACGAAGCCCCCTCAACTGCTGACGGGAGGACCGAGATTGCCGGCCAGGCTCATGAAGGCATCGATCTGTCGCCTCCATCGGTCTCCGGCGGCGGAGGTGTCGCGGGCAGCAGCCGACTCCGCGCCGGCACAAAGCAGGGGCAGCTGATCACCATGCTCTCGCGTGATGACGGTGCGAGCATCAGCGAGATCGCCACCGCGCTCGGCTGGCTGCCGCACACCACACGCGCGGCACTCACCGGCCTTCGCCATAGGGGCTACGAGATCGGGCGCGAGGCAGGTGGTGAGCGCGGCAGCCTCTACCGCATCACGGCCATGCCGATCACGGTGGTCGTGGTGACCGATGCTGCTCGGGCAGAGGCGGCCTGATCATGAGCAGCAACAGTCAAGGGAAGGTCGAGGTCGCGCCAACACGCGGCTCCGACGACGGATTGACCCGGCAATCTCCGCGCTTTTCCCGGTTCCAGCCGGATGCAGAGAACGCCGGACCGGGCAGCGACCTCAAAGCCTTGCCGGGCCTGGACATCGACAGGCTTCGCCTTCGATACCGCCAGCTTCATCGCAAGACAGCACCGGCTCATCTGCCACGCTGGTTGTTGTTGCGGATGATCGCTTACCGCATGCAGGCTCTCGCGGCTGGTGATCTCGATCCCGAAACAATCCGCTTCCTCGACCGGGTTGCACGCGACCAGAAGCGAGGCAGGCCGAAAGCAGGGTCAGGCAAAACCGCATCCACCGTTCCGTCAGGTGCAGATGAAGCGGCGGTAGCACCTGTGCCTTATCGCCTCCGTCCGGGAACGCAGCTTGTCCGGGAGTACAACGGCGTGCTGCATCGGGTCGTCGTGATGGAACGCGGTTTCAGCTGGAACGGAAGGATTTTCAGCAGCCTGTCGGAGGTTGCCCGGACGATCACCGGCACCAGCTGGAACGGTCCCGCCTTCTTTGGTCTGCGACCGAGGAAGGGTCTGTCCGTCCCTGAAGGTACCGCCGCAACCGGAAAGTCGGGAGTTTCATCTTGAGCAGGGTGGCGAGCCGATCCGCGCAGGCACAAATCCGGAAACTGCGCTGCGCGATCTATACCCGCGTCTCCAGCGATGCCGGGCTCGAGCAGGAATTCAACTCGCTCGACAACCAGCGCGAAGCTGCCGAGGCGCATATCCGCGCCCAGCAGTTCGAGGGCTGGCAGCTCATCCCGACCCAATACGACGATGGCGGCTTCTCCGGCGGCTCTATGGAACGCCCCGGCTTGCTGCGCCTGCTGGACGATGTCCGAGCCGGGATGATCGACATCATCGTCGTCTACAAGGTCGACCGCCTCACGCGCTCGCTGGCCGACTTCGCCAAGCTGGTCGAACTGTTCGATGCCCATGGTGTCTCCTTTGTCTCGGTGACCCAGAGCTTCAACACCACGACCAGCATGGGGCGGCTCACCCTCAACGTGCTCCTCTCCTTCGCCCAATTCGAGCGGGAGGTAACGGGCGAACGGATCCGGGACAAGATCGCAGCTTCGAAGAAGAAGGGGATCTGGATGGGTGGAAACGTTCCCTACGGCTATCGCGTGGAAAGCAGGAAGCTGCTGATCGCTCCGGAGGAAGCCGCGGGTGTCCGCATGATCTTCGAGCGCTATCTCGCGCTGGCCTCGGTCCCTGCGCTCGTCAGCGAGCTGGCGGAAAAGGGTTTTATCACCCGCCACAGAAAACTCACCAGTGGCAGGATCATCGGTGGCGTTCCCCTGACCAACGGCCCGCTCGCCGCCATCCTGAAAAACCGGATCTACCTCGGCGAGATCAGCCACAGGGGCCAGTCTTTTCCGGGCGAGCATGAGCCGCTCATCGATCAGGAACTGTTTGCCGCGGTGCAGAATACCCTTGCGGGGAACAACCGCCGCTCGGTGGAGAAACAGCGCGCTTCGGGCGCACTTCTGGTCCGCCGCATCTTCGATGATCGCGACAACAGGATGACACCTGCCCATGCCAACAAGTACCCGGGCGGCCGCACGGGCAACGCCGGGCGCGTGCGATACCGTTATTACGTTTCCTCGGCTGTCCTTCAGGGGCGGAAGCAGGAATGCGGAACGGTGCCACGCGTCGCAGCTCACGAAGTCGAGGAACTCGTTGTTTCTGCTTTGAACGAATTCGCTGCAAGGCATCAAGGAATTGGTGGAACCCGGGCAAACGAAGTTGGAGGCATCAGTTCTCCGGAAGCCCTTCCAGGCCATAGCTCGTTATCGACAGCCGCGGACCTAATTGAAAACCATCTCGACCGAGTGATTGTCGGGCCGAAGGTCCTGACAATCCATCTCAGGCCGGAGTATGAGGGCGCCCTGATGCCTCCGCCGATCGCCTTGCCATGGACCCGCCCTGTCCATACGCGGAAGCGGGAAATGATCCTGCCGACGGATGGCGAGGTCACCAAGGGGCATCCCATCCGTGCCGAGGCCCGCGCCCGCCTCGTCGCTGCCATCGCACGCGCCAGGGGCTGGGTTGCAGAGCTTTCCTCCGATCCCCGGGTGACAATCACCGCGCTAGCTGCCCGGGAAAACCTCTCCGAACGATCCCTGCGCATGACCCTGCCGCTGGCCTTCCTCAGCCCGGCCATTGTCAGGGCCGCTATCGACGGAACGCTGCCCTTCGGCACCGGAGTGATGGCTCTGGCTGACCTGCCGATGGACTGGGCTCAGCAGGCACGGGCAGTAGCAGGTGCCGGCAGGTTGGATCCCAGGAGAGCAATCTCATGAAGGTGGATGAGGAGCTCGGCAATCTCGTGACGAAAGGCTTTCGATTGATGATTGAACCGGCCTTCTTTGCGTCTATTCTGCGGATCGTCACTGCCTTCAAGAATCGCGATCCGCTCCATGCCGTCACCGCAAGATATTGCCGAAATACTTTACTCCATTCTCCCGGAAGATGGATCAGCCATCGGCAATGCTTCTGCGTTGACCCAAGTGCGTGCGCAAGTGCCCGACCTGTCGGAGGAAGATTACGCGGCGGCGCGGGATGCGCTCGTCGCGTCTGGGCGTGGCATGAAGGGGCGCGGGCGCGGTGGATCGATTGCGCGGGCCGTCGATGATGATCTCGAAGACGAGGATTCGACGGACGGCGCTGAGGACGCCGAGGATGAAGACGAGGACGAATTCGCGCTGGAGGTCGAGGACGAGCCAGCCGCACGGCCGCGCAAGGCGGCCAAGGGCAAGCGCAAATCATCTCGCTCGAACGGGCCGGTGCAGGTCGTGAGCTATCGCCACCTCGACAAGCGCACCAACAACCCGGAAGTCGGGATGGTTCATCCCGAGAACGATCCCGACCAGCCCAAAACAACCTACGCCTATGATCCGCATATCGATCCGGCGTTGATGTTCGACACCGCGCGGGCGCGGATCGAGAAGGTCATCGACGACGCGCTTGCCTCAGGCGAGGCGAACACGATGAAGGAGGCGCTGCTTGAACTGAAGCGCATGCAGGCGCCCTATCTCAATTGGGCAGGCAAGGCCGAGCGGACCTCGTTCGAGATCGATACCGTCTCGCTGCATGTGCACGAGCGGGTGGACCCGGCGACCATTCTGGCCAATGCGCGCAAGCGCCTGAAGGGCGAGAAGGCCGGAGAGGTCTGGCGGCAGGCGGATCTGTTCGCGGCGCCGTTCGAGAACCTGCCGCTGCGCCAGGCGGTCGATTTCTACCGGCATGAGAAGGGCTGGTCGAACCGGCTGATCGCGGGCGACAGCCTGCTGGTCATGAACTCGCTGCTGCAGAAGGAGTCCATGGCGGGCAAGGTGCAGATGATTTACATCGACCCGCCCTACGGAGTTCGATATGGGTCGAATTTTCAGCCCTTTGTAGGCAAGCGCAAGTTAGCCGATGGGGACAAGGATGAGGATTTGAACCAAGAGCCCGAAATGATCAAAGCATTTCGGGACACTTGGGAGCTTGGAATACATTCATATCTCACGTATCTGCGTGACAGGATGATACTCGCGCGCGAGTTGTTGAGTGAGAGTGGATCGATCTTTATTCAAATTTCGGATGAAAATGTTCATCTTGTTAGGGGTGTTTTAGACGATATATTCGGGTCAAAGAATTTTGTTTCACAAATTTCATTTTCAAAAACGGGGAGTGTTTCGGGAAACTATCTCGGAAAAGTGTGCGATCTTATTCTATTCTATGCAAAGGATCAGTCGAAACTGAAATACCGAGTCCTGTATGATAAGAAGGAAACCGATGACGAATACTCTGAGGACCCGTTGAAGTCCGATGGGTATCGATCCACCACAACTTTCGATCACAATTTCATGGGACGGAAGTGGCCTTGTGGACAGAACGAACATTGGAAGGTTACCGAGGCTGGGCTGCGTCGCGTTGAGAAGGCCAATCGGATCATTGCAAAAAAGACGTCATTGCGCCTCCGAAAGGAAAGTTCGGATTTTGAGTACAAGGTCTTTCATTCGGTTTGGCTAGGTTTCGGTGGCGCGTCGAATATGCGTTACGTCGTTGAAACCAACACAAAAATTCTCGAGCGCTGTATCTTGATGGCCACGGATCCAGGCGATCTAGTGCTCGACCCGACATGTGGCTCGGGTACAAGCGCCTTCGTTGCCGAAAGATGGGGCCGTCGGTGGATCACGTGTGACACGTCTCGCGTTGCTACAACGTTGGCCAAGCAGAGGCTGATGACAGCGAGTTTCGACTATTTTCGTTTGCGCTATCCGCACGAGGGACTGAAGGGCGGTTTCGTCTATCAGACAGTGCCGCATATCATGCTGCAGTCGATTGCCAACAATCCCGACATCGACACGATCTACGAAGCGAAACATCCCGCCATCGCCTCGGCGCTGGCGACGCTCAACGCCGCGCTGAAGGGGCTGAAGCTCCGGCATCGCTCGCCGCAGGGCGGGCGCAAGGGCGAGTGGATCGACTTCTCGGCGTCCGGCAAGATGCACAAGCTGGCCAATGGCGAAACCGCGCCCGCGGATGCCCTGCTCGAATGGGAATTGCCGTTCGATCTGCCAGAAGACTGGCCCCCATCCGTAGCCGAGCCCTTCAAGGCCTTCCACACGGCCCGACAGGCTATGCAGGCGGCGATGGATGCGTCCATCGAGGCCCATGCCGAGCAGGAGACGCTCTACGACAAGCCGGAGAAGGACGAGACGCGCCTGCGCATCACTGGGCCTTTCTCCGTCGAAGCCGTGCCCGCGCCGACGGTGCTCAGCCTCGATGAGTCGACGCCGCCGGTTGAGGCCGACGCGTCGGTCGCGCGGTCCGGAGAAACCTCACGGCAGGCGCTCTGGCGTGGCGAACTCCTGAAGACCGGCATCCGCGGCAAGGGCGGCGCAATGCTCAAGTTCTCCGAGCTTGAGGCGATCCCCGGCTGCAAGCATCTCCATGCGTCCGGCTCTTTGGAAACCGGAGAGCGCGCGGTCGTCAGCTTCGGCCCGGAACACGCGGCGCTGGAACAGAAACAGGTCGAGCGCGCCATCGAAGAGGCGCAGACGCTGGTTCCGCGTCCGAAGATCGTCGTGTTCTGCGCCTTCACCTTCGATCCGGAGGCCGCCAAGGATATCGACGAGATGAACTGGCCAGGCGTTACGCTGCTGAAGGCCCAGATGAACACCGACCTCCTCACCGAGGACCTCAAGAAGGCGCGTTCATCGAACCAGAGCTTCTGGCTCATGGGCCAGCCGGATGTCGATCTGCGGCGCGAGGGAGACGAATGGCGCGTCGAGGTCAACGGGTTCGACTATTTCGATCCTCGTTCCGGTGAGCTTGTCTCGGGCGGCAAGTCCAAGATCGCGATGTGGTCGCTCGACACCGACTACGACGGGCGCAGCCTGATGCCCCATCAGGTGTTCTTCCCCATGGCTGGCGCAAAGGATGGCTGGAACCGCCTGCGCAAGACTATCCGCGCCGAACTGGACGAGGATTTGCTGGAGCAGTTCCACGGCACCGTGTCGCTGCCGTTCAAGGCGGGCGAGAACCGGCGCGTCGCCGTCAAGATCGTCGATGATCGGGGGATCGAAAGCCTGAAGATCATGGGCCTGGAGTGAGGGGGATGGAGAAGCCGAAGTCCCTCATCATCAACTCGCCCTTTATCGCCCCGCACCAGCACTGGATCGAGGGCAAGGGCGGCGTGCTCGAGGTCAAGCCCGAACGCAGGCCGGCGAGCTACGAGGTGTTCGATGCGCGCAACAACACGCGCCGCGTCGAGATGCTCGATCTCGTGAACACGATCCGCTCGCGCGTCGACGCCTGGCGCGATGCCGGCTGGCCGGGCGTCACGATCGTCACCAGGCGTTTGCTGGAACACTGGCACGACGAGACGGCGCGCGAATATCCGTTCTACTTCTGCCAGCTCGAAGCGATCGAGACGCTGATCTGGTGGGTCGAGGGTGCTCCGGAGTTCAAGCAGGGCATCGTGGCTCCGGGCGACGGCGGCCCTTGGGAGCGGCTCTGCAACAAGATGGCGACAGGAGCGGGCAAAACCACGGTGATGGCGATGATCATCACCTGGCAGGCCCTGAACGCGCTGACCTATCCGAAACGCAGCAAGGACTTCAGTCGGGCGGTTTTCATCGTTGCGCCGGGTCTGACGGTGAAGGGACGCCTTCAGGTTCTGATCCCGAGCGAGGGGAGCTACTATGATCAGTTCAATCTCTGCCCGTCCGAGGCCTTTCGCCAGAAACTGAACCAGGCCGAGGTGTTGATCGAGAACTGGCACACGCTGATGCCGGCGGCGCAGCCGAAGCGTTCGGTTGTCAAGAAGGGCGCTGAATCCGATGAGGCGTTCACCCGCCGTGTCCTCGGGAAACTGGCGAACCATCGTGACATCATCGTCATCAATGACGAAGCGCACCACGCCTATCGCAAGCCTGCGGAATTGAAGATCAGCAAGAAGGCGGCCGCAGACCAAGGCATCGATCTCGACGAGGCGACGCGATGGATCGAGGGGCTCGATAGGCTGCACAAGACCCGCCGCATCCAACGCTGTTTCGATCTCTCGGCGACGCCATTCGCGCCGACAGGCAAGGCCAGCACGGACACGGCGCTGTTCGATTGGATCATTTCCGACTTCGGATTGAACGACGCGATCGAAAGCGGCCTCGTGAAGACGCCCCGCGTGGTCGTCCGCGATGACGCGCTGCCGGACGCCAGGACGCTGCGACCCAAGCTCTACCACATCTATCGCGACCCTTCGGTCTCCGAGGATCTCAACCGCAAGGCCGAGCCACACGAACCGCTGCCGAAGCTCGTGCAGGATGCCTACACGCTGCTCGGCGCAGATTGGCGGAAAGCGCTGGCGGATTGGGCCGGTCATCATTCGCCGCCGGTGATGCTGACGGTTTGCAACCGGACGGAAACCGCTGCACGCATCGAGCGCTACTTCAATGCCGGCGATGCCCACTGGCCGGAGCTGCGCGCTCCCGAGCGGACGTTGCGGGTGGATTCCAAGGTGCTGGAGAAGGCGGAGATCGGCGAGCAGGCTGCATCCGACAAGGGATATGAGGAGCGTCTGAAGGCGATCGTCGATGCTGCCAACATCCCAGCCACGCGAAAGGAGAGCCTGAAGGAGTTGAAGAAGGAAGAACTGCTCCGCGAGATCGTCGACAATGTCGGCAAGCGGGGCGGCGCTGGCCAGGACCTGCAGAATGTCATCTCCGTCGCCATGCTGTCGGAAGGCTGGGACGCCAAGAACGTCACCCACATCATGGGGCTGCGTGCCTTCACGTCCCAGCTCTTGTGCGAGCAGGTGATTGGCCGCGGCCTACGCCGTGTCACCTACGACAAGGACGAGAACGGTCTGTTTCGGCCTGAATACGTGAACGTCTTCGGCGTGCCGCTCTCGATCTACGAACCTGCAGAAGGTGGTGAGGCGCCACCTCCGCCGAAGCCTTCGACGCAGATCGATGTCGTGCCGGAACGTGCCGCGTTGGAGCTGCGTTGGCCAAACATCCTGCGGATTGAGCAGGTCGTGAAGCCGGTGCTCGCCGTCGACTGGTCAAAGGTCGAGACGCTGACGCTCGATCCTGCGGCAACTGCAATCACGGCGGAGCTGGCGCCGGCACTCGGCGGCGCGACCGACATGAGCAAGGTCACCCAGATCGATCTTGCGGCGCTGCCCGAGGGCTTTCGCCTTCAGCGGCTCATCTTCGTCGCGGCGCGCAAGGCGTTCTCCGCACTGCACGGCAGTTTCCAAGGAACCGAAGAGTACCTGCTGGCCCAACTCGTCCGGTTGGTCGAGGAGTTCCTAGCCTCGAACAAGATCGATATTCCATCGCTGTTCCACAGCGATCCCTTGCGACGCCGGATCCTGATCGCCCTCAACATTGATGGGGTAGTCACGCATCTTCTGCGCTTCGTAACCGAGCAGAACACGACCAAACTCGAACCGGTGTTCGATGAGGAGCGCCCCATTGGTTCGACCGCGGACATGCGGGTTTGGTACACCACCAAGCCGAACATCCTGACGCAGAGATCCCACATCAGCCATGTCGTCGGGGACTCGTCGTGGGAAGGTCATGCGGCAAACGTCTTCGAGACACGCCCCGAGGTGGTTGCCTACGCCAAGAATGACCATCTCGGCTTCCACATCAGCTATCTGTGGCAGGGCTCTCGCCGACGGTACTTGCCAGACTTCATC
>Ga0056912_1001192_pt1 | contig 12981 bp, 10 predicted proteins | sample EBPBio232013_DNA_FD_55028 | JGI IMG/M metagenome (GOLD analysis project Ga0056912, IMG submission 55028) | Wastewater treatment Type I Accumulibacter community from EBPR Bioreactor in Madison, WI, USA - Reactor 1_5/23/2013_ DNA | ecosystem: Engineered > Bioreactor > EBPR > Anaerobic-Aerobic >... | reverse complement strand
CTCCCGGCAAGCTGGAGGCGCTCCTGTCGCAGCTCACCGCCAGCAAACGCCCGCTGATCGTCTCCGGTGGTGGTGTGAACCGCTCCTGCGCCGGACCGGAGGTGACTGAACTTGCCGAGCGCCTGAACATCCCGGTCTGCACCACGATGACCGGCCAAGGCACGATGCCCGACGACCACCGGCTCGCTGTCGGGGTCATTGGCGATAACGGCTTTCATCCCCATGCCAACTGGGCGCTGGAGCAAGCCGATTTCGTGCTCTTCGTCGGTTCCAGGATGGGCTCGGTCGTCACCATCGGTTGGACCTTCCCGAAGATCACGCTGAACAAGCGGGTCGCGCAGATCGACATCGATCCAGAGATCATGGCGAACAATTACGAGAACGTCCTGTCGATCCCGGGCGATGCCAGGCTCGTGCTGCAACGTCTTATCGAGATGGTTCCCGAGCCGGCAGACACGGGCCGGACGCAGGACTGGATCGAAGACCTCAACGCTTTGCGGGCGGAATTCTGGAAGAACGCCGAGGCATTGCTGAGTTCGGAGGCCATGCCGCTCCGTCCAGAACGAGCTGTACGCTGCTTCAACGAAGCACTGGAAGCTTACGGGAAGCCAGCGCATATTTACTCGGACGCCGGTACGCCGACCCCCCACATGACGCGGTTCCTCAAGCTTAAGGACCGCCGGACCCGCTTTGCGATCCCGCGGGCCTTCGGAGGCCTCGGTTCGGCGTTGCCGGCAACCGTCGGGGCATGGCATGCGGACAAGAAGCGGCGCCCGATCGGCATGTTCGGCGACGGCTCATTTGGCATGACTGTCGGCGAACTTGAGACGCTCGTTCGCCTGAATGTGCCGGCAATCCTATTGCTGTTCAACAACGGCACTTTCGGCTGGATCAAGGGACTGCATCGCCTGAAGGGGCACAATCAATGCTTTGGCGTCGATTTCATGCCTCCGCGTGGCCAAGCCATCGCCGAGGCGTTCGATGTGAAGGCCTGGACGGCCAAGACGGCCGCCGAGCTTGATATCGCGCTCGCAGAGGCTTTTGCCCATTCGGATGGCCCCTGCTTGATCGACATCCACGTCGAGTCGATCGCCGATCGCGTACCGCCGGTCTATTCCTGGCTCTCGAAACGCGGAAAGGATCCACTGAGCGTCTCGGCGGAAGAAGTCAGGTACTTCTAAAAATTGAGGTGCGCCGATTATGTATCGGCGCACTCAATTCGAATGATGACGGCGGAAACAGGAGCGTCGGTGGAAGCCGGCATGGTTGAGGCTTTTGCCACCCTCCAGCACGAGGTGGCCGCGCTTGGCCGAAAGATCGAGGCGATGCCTGCCAGGCCGGGTATGCGGGCCTTGTCGACGATGCGCCTTCATTCGGCGAGTTTCTCGGCAAATTGGCGCAGCTGGAAACGAGGCTTCCCGGTATCGCGGATTATCCGTCATTGTACCCCAGATCAGCATGCGCGAGCGGTCAAGCGTGCAAAGGAGGGCTGCCCTAGAGATCACCCGCCAGTTGCGGGACGAATCAGGCGCGATCTGGCGGGATCGCGCATGGGCGTTGAGGAGCGTGACTGTAACCACAGTATAACCACGGATTTTCGGGGTATCCTGCCAACGCCGTTCTGGTGCCCGAACGCACGCGGAAATTGCCGAAACCGCGCGTTTCCACGCGTTTTTTCCATTCAGATATTTCGGAGAAATGGCGCGCCCGAAAGGATTCGAACCTCTGACCCCCAGATTCGTAGGGGATGTGTTTAACTATCAGAAATTGCTAGAAAAATACACGAAAATCGACAATTTTGAACGAGATTTCACGAAGGACGTCGGACGACCGTTCCGTGAAAAATCGTGAAAGATTATATAGAGTTGTCCACGGGTGCGCGGGTGGAGCCTGTAACCACGGTGTAACCACCGCCATGTCCTTGTGGCCTTCTCTCAAGTGGAGCGTCATGCTGGCGATGAACCGGCACGCGCTCTTGACTCGCCACGCTGACCTTTGATTATAAGAACATAAAGTGAACATTTGAGCGGCAATCATGTCCTTCGCCATGAGGAGAATTCCGGATTGTCAAGTCCATGCAGCGCCCGGGTTTTCCCTCGCGGCGGCGGTACTGCATGAATTCTACGCATCTGCCGATGCCGATGGTGTGAGTCTTACGGCTCTCGCGCTGATGCTGGGTGCGAGCCGTGGGAATAAGGCAAAACTCTGGATCCGGCATGAGGCTCTGGCGAGCGAGACAGGCACGCCATACCCGGCAGGATTGGTGGAACTGGGGTTTGACCCGACGCTTCTGCTGTTTGTTCGCGCACTCGATGTCCCATCCGCGCTTCAGGCTGGCCTCGAAGGGGCGCGATGCAAGGCTCTCGGCGCGGTGATCATCGATATCAGGGGTGAGGCGCGGGCCTATGATCTCACCGCGAGCCGTCGCCTTGCGCTGGCTGCGAAAACCTCCGGTGTGCCGGTTTTCCTGCTGCGGAGCGGCGCGACGGTGAAGGCGAGCGCCGCTGAAACCCGCTGGCTTGCGCGCTCGGCCCCCTCGCGCGCCTTGGCCGCGAAAGCGCCGGGGCAGCCGGCTTTTCACCTCACCTTGCTGCGTGCGCGCAACGGGCAGGAGGGAGCGCAACATCATCTGGAATGGAACCGCGATGCTCAACGCCTTGAAAACCGTTTTGCCGAAGGGGAAGCCGGATACGGAACACGTCCCGATGACAGGTCAGCCCCGTCGTTATCTCGCCCTGTGGTTCCCATTTCTCTCAACCGATCGCGCCCGGCGCGCGATGAACAGCCCCACGCGCAACGAGCGGGATGAACGCCCGTTCGTGTTGGTCGAGAAAGATCGCGGCGCGTTGCGGATCGCGGCGCTCGACCGCGTAGCAGCAGGCATCGGTCTTCGCATAGGCATGGCGCTCACAGAAGCACGCGCGCTCTGGCCCAACCTCGAGGTGGCGGAGGCCAACAATGAGGCCGACACCGATTTTCTACGCCGCGCGAGTGATCTCTGCGACATGTTCACCCCCCTCGTGGCCCTGCACGGGCGCGATGGCCTTATCCTCGATATCACGGGCTGTGCGCATCTCTTCGGCGGAGAGGAAGCGATGCTCGGGCGCGCGCGGCGCAGGCTTGCAGGCCTCGGGTTCACGACATGGGCAGCAATGGCTGACACGCCGGATGCTGCATGGGCTTTCGCGCGCTACAGGCGCAACAGGATTGCCGCTCCTGGAGAGGAGAAAATCCACGCGCGCGCGCTGCCGATCACGGCTCTGGATCAACCCATCGAGACAACCCTTGCCCTGAGCCGCGCAGGGTTCCGCATCTTGGCTGACCTTGCCGATCGCCCCTCGCATCTGCTCACGGCGCGTTTCGGAGCAGGACTTTCTCATGCCCTGCGCCGCGTTCTGGGGCATGAGGATATCCGCATCACGCCGCTGCGGCCCGCGCCGCTCATCGTAGCAGAGCGGCATTTCGCCGAGCCCCTGGCGCATGTCGAAAGCCTGCTCGGCGCGCTCGAAAGGCTTGCGCAGGATATCGTTGAAGCGCTGGAGCGGCGCGGAGCGGGCGGTCGCGCGTTCGAGGCGAGCTTCTTTCGCTCGGATGGCGCGGTGCGGCGTGTGATGATCGAGACAGCGCAAGGCACCCGTGACCCAGCCGTGCTGATGCGGCTTTTGAGGCTCAGGATCGATACGCTCACCGATCCGCTCGATCCCGGTTTTGGCTTCGATGCGCTGCGTCTTGCGGTTCATCGCAGCGAGCCCCTCGATGCGCAGCAATCCACGCTGGAGGGCGGAACCGCGCCTGCGGAGGAAGCGGGTGAAATCGCCGCTCTCGTCGATCGACTCACCGTCCGCTTCGGGCGCGAGAATGTGCGTCGGTTTGTCGGGCGCGACACGCATGATCCCGTTCGAGCCGGGGGCAGCGTGCCGTATCTTTCGGGCCATGCGGCAGCCCCTTTTCCTGCGCCCGAACCGGGGCAACCGCCCGCGCGACCGCTCACTCTGTTCGAATATCCGCACCTCATCGAGGTGCTGGCCGAGGTGCCGGATAGCCCGCCCCTGCGCTTTCGATGGCGGCGCGTGCTGCATGAGGTGCGGTTGGCGGAAGGGCCGGAGCGCATCGCGCCGGAATGGTGGCGTGAAGCCTCTGGCGGGGGTGATCGCCCGCCCGCCACGCGCGACTATTACCGCATCGAGGACGCCAACGGGCATCGCTTCTGGATTTTCCGCGAAGGGCTTTACGAGGATTCCACCGCGCGTCCGCGCTGGTTCATGCACGGGCTTTTCGCGTAATGTATGCCGAACTCGCCTGCGCGACGAATTTCTCCTTCCTGCGTGGAGCTTCGCCGGCGGCGGACCTCGTTCTCACCAGCGTGCTGCTGGGGCATTCGGGGCTTGGTATCGCGGATCGCAATACCGTCGCCGGGGTTGTCCGGGCATGGGGGGCGCTCAGGGAGTTGCGCGAGGGCGGCCTGTTGCCGCCGGTGAAGCAACGCGAAGGCTCCGGGCCGGGGGAATATCGCGTCGAGATCACCCCGCTGTCCGATTATGAAGCCCAAGCCGAAGCCTTGCGGCATGAGGTGCAGACGCGGGCGCAGACCTTCAAACTCGTCACTGGCGTGCGTCTCGCTTTCGCGGATGGCACGCCGGATATCGTTGTGTATCCGGAAAATCGCGCCGGTTGGGGGAGGCTCTGCCGGCTGCTCACCCTTGGCAATCGCCGCGCGAAAAAGGGCGAGTGTCATCTGAGGCTCGATGACCTTCTCACCGATGCCCGCAACCTCCTGTGGATCGTGATGCCGGAGCGCGACCGGCGAAACCTCTCCGCCCTGCTGCCGCGCCTCGCGGAAGCCGCGCCCGGCGCGCTCTGGCTCGGCGCAACCATGCCACGACGGGGTGATGACCGACGCAAGCTTGCGGAACTCAAGGCAATCGGTGAAGCCCAGCGCATCCCGCTGCTGGCAACGAACGACGCCCTCTATGCCGAGCCCGGCCAGCGCGATCTTCAGGATATTCTCACCTGCATCGGCGCGGGGCGAACGCTTGAGAATGTCGGCCGGCTGCTGGAAGCCAATGCCGAGCGGCACCTGAAACACCCCAATGAGATGGCGCGTCTCTTTGCTGATGCCCCGGATGCAATCGCCGAGACGCAGCGCCTGCTTTCGCGCGTTGAATTCGATCTCGGCCAGCTCACCTATGAATACCCCGATGAGCCCGTGCCGCCGGGAAAGGATGCACAAGGATGGCTCACCGAACTCACCTTCCGCCACGCCGCCATGCGTTATCCCGATGGTGTCCCGGAGAAGGTCGAGAAGCTACTGCGCGACGAACTCGCGCTGATCGGCAAGCTCGATTACGCGCGCTATTTCCTCACCATCCATGACATTGTGCGCGTCGCGAACGACAAGGGAATCCTCTGTCAGGGGCGCGGCTCGGCCGCGAATTCCGCCGTCTGCTATGTGTTGGGCATCACCTGCGTGGACCCAGCCGAGCACAACGTGCTCTTCGCCCGTTTCATCTCCGAGGAGAGGCGCGAACCGCCGGATATCGATGTCGATTTCGAGCATGAGCGACGCGAGGAGGTCATCCAGCACATCTATCAGCGCTATGGGCGCGAGCGTGCGGGCCTTGCCGCCACCGTCATCCATTACCGGCCGAAAAGCGCGATCCGGGAGGTCGGCAAGGTGCTGGGTCTCTCGGAGGATGTCACAGCCGCGCTCTCCGGCACGCAATGGGGCAGCTGGGGCTCGGATATCACCCGCAATCAGGTGAAGCAGGCGGGGCTCGACCCCGATAACCCCTGGATCGCGCGCGCGGTCGGTTTTGCAAAACGGCTGATCGGCTTTCCGCGCCATCTCTCCCAGCATGTCGGCGGTTTCGTGTTGACCCGCGACCGGCTCGACGAACTTGTGCCAATCGGCAATGCCGCCATGGCGGACCGCACCTTCATCGAATGGGACAAAGACGATATCGACGCGCTTCGCCTCATGAAGGTGGATGTGCTGGCGCTGGGGATGCTCACCTGCATCCGCAAGGCTTTTGAGTTGCTGCGCGACCACGAGGGCATCGACATGGGCCTCGCCGATGTGCCTCCGGATGACAAGCCGACCTATGACATGCTCTGCCGGGGCGACAGCGTGGGCGTGTTTCAGGTCGAAAGCCGGGCGCAGATCAACATGCTGCCGCGCCTCAAGCCACGTGAATTCTACGATCTCGTGATCCAGGTCGCGATTGTCCGCCCCGGCCCCATCCAAGGTAACATGGTACACCCCTATTTGCGCCGCCGGGCGGGGATGGAAGCCGTCACCTTCCCCTCGCCGGCGCCAGAACATGGCCCGCCGGATGAACTCCACGCGGTTCTCGGCAAAACCAAGGGTGTGCCGCTCTTCCAGGAGCAGGCGATGCAGCTCGCGATGGTTGCCGCGAAATTCTCCGATGTCGAGGCGAACCAGCTCCGCCGCGCCATGGCGACCTTCCGCAATGTCGGTACCATCGGGCGCTTCGAGAGCCTGATGGTGGAACGCATGGTGGCGCGCGGTTATGCGCGGGAATTCGCGCAGAACTGCTTCGAGCAGATCAAGGGTTTTGGCTCCTACGGTTTTCCCGAAAGCCACGCCGCGAGCTTCGCGAAGCTTGTCTACATCTCCTCCTGGATCAAATGCCATCACCCCACGATCTTCGCCGCCGCCCTGCTGAACTCGCAGCCGATGGGCTTCTATGCCCCGGCACAGATCGTACGCGATGCCCGCGAACACGGGGTGGAAGCGCGCCCGGTCGATATCAACCACTCGTTCTGGGATAACACGCTGGAGTGCACCGAAAGCGGCGCTCTCGCTTTGCGTCTCGGCTTCCGGCAGGCCGAGGGTATCCACGAGGCGGAAGCGAAGCGCCTCATGGTCGCACGACGCGAGGGATTTGCCTCGGTCGAAGAGCTTTCCACCCGCGCGCGGCTTTATGGCCGACCCATGCGCGCGCTGGCTGATGCCGATGCCTTCCGCTCCATCAGGCTCGACCGGCGGCAAGCTCTATGGGAGGTGCGCCGCTTGCCGGAGGATGATCCGCTCCCCCTCTTTGCGAGTGCTGCCGCGCCAGAACTCGGGGTTGAAACCGATGCCAACCTGCCCGAAATGGGCCTCGGCGAGCATGTCGCGACCGATTATCAGACCATGCGCCTCTCGCTGAAAGCACACCCGATGGCGCTGCTGCGCCCGCTGTTCCGACGCGAGGGAATCTGTTCGGCGGCGGAAACCGCAAGCCGCGCCGATGGACGTTTCACCCGCATGGCGGGGTTGGTGCTGGTGCGCCAGCGCCCCGGCAAGGGGAATGCGATTTTCATCACGCTGGAAGATGAAACTGGTGTCACCAATTGCGTGCTCTGGGCACGGCAATTCGAGGCCCTTCGACGCCCTGTCATGGCCGCGCGGCTGATGCTCGTCGAAGGACGCGTGCAGAAAAGTCCCGAGGGTGTGGTGCATCTCATGACCACGAACGTGATCGACCGCTCCGATGCGCTGGATCTGATGTGGGATGCCCAGCGTTCAGGTCAGGCGCTCACAAAGTCTCTGCTGTCACCCGCCGATGAAGGTTCCACACTCGGCACGCCCGGTAATACGCGCGATGCCCGCCACAGCGTCGTCCCCTCGCCGCTCCATCTCGTACCACCTCCACGCAACCGCCACCCGCGCGATGCACGCATCCTGCCGAAAAGCCGGGATTTTCATTGAAACAAAGTACAGCCCAACCAAGCCTGTTAGCTCTCCACCCCATAGACAACGATAAATCCACGGGGTTGTAAAAAAAAGAAGCTGTCTTCGCATAAGGTGTAATATGGAACTGTAATGTATATTTGCAGTCCGTTTGCTGGGGCGGAGACGTGAATCCTGCACTACTAGGTGATCGGCTACGAGCTTATCGTGCAGCAATCGTTTTACCTGTCCCAGACTGCACCCGCGTCCGATAGTTCGTGTTGTCGCGCCTTAAGCGTCGGACAAGCGCTCCGTTTGTCCCAACGCGAGGTGGAGCACGCTGCAGGCAGTATTGCCCGTCTTCTCATGCTCGACAATTGATCTGCGTTGCTGGATTCTATGCAGCGCAGATACGTTTTTGGAGGGAGCTTCATGTCCAAAGTGGGTAAGCGGGGACCGACGAAGACCAGGTCACGCAGAAAGTCACCACTTTTCGCGCAAAATGAGATTCCAAAATACCTCACAGAACACCTTCACAAAAAGGTAGAATTAAAAGATGGATTTGGCATCAAAGATGTCCTTCATGATGATTTATATACTGATGAAGACTCTTGGAATCTGCTCAATGAGCATGGAATTGAGCCGGAAGCGCCAATAGACCTTTTGTTGCAGGCGATTCAAAATGGAATTGAGAGCAAACATTTAGCTTCTGTATCGTCAAAAAAATCAAAAATTAATAAATTTAGTCAGGAAACAACAATAATTTCAACTATTCTAAGAATAAGAGAAATCGGAACAAGAAAAAATATGGATGAAGCGTTGTTCCGGGAGATTGCAAGATATTTAACCGATGAAGCAGTCGGTCAGATCAATGAGAATGATGATGAGATAGAATTTAAACTACAGAGTGCGGCAAGGAAGGCAATCAAAAAATTTGATCTCCATAACGAGTTAAGTGTCAACCCAGAATCTATGGCGAGGGATTTAGCGATAAGATTTAAACGGAAATTTGAAGTGAATATGGCGCGAGCCATAGATAGACCGGAAGAACTAACCAATAGGCTAGAGAAACTTCTTGATGCTATCGATGTGCTGGCTAAATTTGGAGTGCCCGTCGACACATCCGTGATCCGCAGTGACCTAAAAATAAGGCAAGTGGGTCCTGAATAATTCTAGCCCTTCCTCCAAGGGCATTCGGTTTCATCCAATGCTGGCCTCCTTCCCATTAACAAAGGAGGTCGCACATGAACTTTAACAGCGTCAGCTACGAGGACCGTTGGCTGACGGTTCCCCAGGCCGCCAAGGCCACCGGTGCCGGCGCGCACAACATTCGCAAAGCTATCAAGGATGGGTTGCCGACGTACCACATCGGCAAGAGCCGCGTCTTTGTAACGCTCCGCGATTTGCGCGAGTGGGCCAGCAAGCACCGCCACGGGACGACCGGGTTGGCTGACTGACCCTGAACGGCCCTGGCCATTCGCAATCGCCTAACTCCCTTGGAGATACGGAGAATCATATGACTTGTATTCATGAAGAACTGGAAGAGGTTAAGGCCGAAATGGCCCGCCTTGCGCGCCGCAAGATTCGGTTGGAGAGCGCCTGGGAGCACGGTCTCGGCTTGATGAAAGAGTTCATCAGCAAGGAGATCGAGCGTATCGAAGTGCTTGAAAAGGCGGAAGCCGAGCTTGAGGAGCTTGGCGCGGAGTAATCGGCAACTCTAAGTCCGGGCTGCGAGTGCGCCGCCCGGACTTTCAAACGATCCAGCTTCTATTCCCTCGACAACTCGAGCCTATCCCCTCCGGGCGCACCATCTGCGCCCGGCAACGAGGGAGCTTTGCAGCATTGAAGGACCAATCGCATGTCTACGATCAGCAAGACCAAAATCATCCGCAGCCAGGCGGAACGTGAAGAGAATCGTCGCCTATTCCGTGTGCTTCAGGAAAAGGGACTGTCGCCCCGCGTCGTCACCGACGGCACCAAGGCCTGCCATAGCCACAACTGGCAAGTGCCGGATGCCCAGCAAGCTACGGCTACGCTGGACGCCTGGGCTCATCAGGCGGGGGACGCCGGCATCGCGCTCCTTCTCGGTGCGCCGATTTCGGATGGCACCCATCTCGGCGTGATCGATGTCGACAACGATGCATACACTCGCGCTGTTGCGTGCCTGCTCGGAAACCCTGCGGTCGTGAAGATCGGTAGGAAGGGCGCTTCCTTCTTTGTCCGTGTCGCCGGCACGCCGGGAGGCAGCTTCACGCGCAACCCCGAGTTCCGCAACCGCGCGATCGTGAACGGCATCGAGACGGATAAGGTGAAGGTCGTTGAATGCCTATTCGATGGAAAAATCTCGGTATTGCCGCCTTCGATCCACCCGGACACGGGCAAGCCCTATGCATGGACCGGGCCGACGATCGAAGACGCTGACCTGCTCCAACTACCGGCCGTGTGGTTTGACCACGATGGCCCGGGACTTAGCCTTCATCTGCTCAAGGCGGTCGTGACCAACAAGCACTTCATGCAGCTCGCAAGCGGGGTTTCGACACATGACGCAGCGCGCGACTTTTCGGCCGCCCTCGTCGCCTTCGAGCCGAGCGATGCGCGGATCGAGGAAATCGTGAAGGCGGTTCTGCCCGAGGGGTATTCCGGCAATACGCTTGTAGAACTGCCGGGTTTGATCCGAGGAGCCCGCGAAAAAGGCTTGGACAAGCTCATCGGGGGGAGCGGCAAGAAGCGCAAAAAGTCGCAAGCCGATGAGGCGGTCGAACTGGTCTTGGCGTCGGGTGTGCGGTTCTTCCACTGGAAAAAGATTGGCGCGTTCATCGAACTGCCGACAGCGGAAGGCGCATCGATCAACTACAAACTGCAATCTGAAGAAGCCGAGGATTACATCCGCGATCTTTACTTCGGGGCCTACGAGGGCGGCGTGTCTGATCGCGCCATGAAAGATGCCCTCGCGACGATCCGTGGTCATGCGCGCAGCAAGGGGTTGGCGATCAAGCCCACCTTGCGTGTTGGTGGCGATGAAACACGGGTCTTCCATGACCTTGGGCGCGCGGATGGTCTGATTATCGAAATCGACCGTGATGGCTATCGTCTGACCAAGGCTCCGTCTGTCCGATTGATCCGGGCCGCAGGAATGCGGGAATTGCCACTGCCCGCGCCCGGTCCAGAAGCGAACTCCGGCTTGGTCAAATTCTTCAATCTGATTGGGGTTGCCGAGGAGAACCGGCCATTATTGGCGGGGTTTATCATCAGCACGCTGCATCCGACCGGACCATACTGCGTGCTGGCGGTCGACGGGGACGCCGGAGCCGGCAAGAGCGTTCTGTGCGAGTTTATCAAGGGAATCGTTGATCCGCATGATGTGATGCGGCTATCCGTAGCTTCTTTCACGACATTGGTGACCGAAGCGTTGATCGAGCGACATTCTCGGTGAACCAGGGGTCAGGGGCCGGGCAAATCAATCTGAGGTCCTCCGAGCTCCTCTTCTCACTCAAGGGCCACTTCATCGGTCACGCCAATTCCAGGTCGCGAGGGTGTTCGTTCTCACTGCAATGCAACTTGACCCTGTTTTTGGCGCATCATGCTGGTCGCACAATTGCAGAGGTAAGCGCCATGCCTGCCTCTGAAGCCTTAACTGGCAACCCTGACATTGCTCGTTCGATTTCTGCGCGTACGCTGGATGGCAACGACAACCAGCTCGAAAACACACATGGTGTGCGCCCGCCGCGTGCTAGCGAAGACGAGAAGATTGCCAGGCAAAGGCAATGGTTAGACGTCTATCTCGCTCATATCCGGGAATTCCTCCGCGAGCGTTTTGCCGCCTGCTATGACCTTTCAGCTATCGAGGTCCAGTTGCGATCGGTCTCCCGCTGCGAGACCTACTGGGAACTGGACACTCCAGATGCTGTGGCTTGGGCATCTGACGCCATCAGCTACGTTGCCACCGGGCCAGTAGAAAGCGTTGAGAAGGTCCACCACGATCGCCTGCACAATTGCCGCTCGATCGTTGCCCAGACAGGAAATAAAACTGAAATCGCAATCTATGCCAAGACATCTCGCCTCGTTCGTTTTGAGGTTCGCCATAAGGGACGAATGAAGCAGACCGCAAAAAAGGACGCTGCTTGTACCAACCGTGAGGTGAACGACACCCTGATGGGGCTATCTTTTGACGCTCATAGCCGGATGAAGTTCCTGTGGGATGATATCGTGGCGGCGGTTCCCTGTCAGTCCGCGACCACAGAACTAGTCGATCTTATCATGAAGCTCGCCAGCGTGCCCCAGGACATCCTGAAGCGCGACCTAGTTGCTCTGCTGCTCACAAACGGCGCGGTTGAGCGCACGCAGGATGGTGGTCTGATGACGGATGAAGGGATGGCGGCGCTCAAGGCAGCGGGGCTTACGGGCCGCGCCAAAGCGTATCCACGCCATACGCCGCGCGCTCGCCTAAAACCGGTCTATTTCGCTGTTGTTAAAGCTATTCAGGCTTCGGTTGCTCAAAGTCATCAAAATGACGGCGAGTGAAACTGGATTCATTTTTCTGGGGTATCGTTCGACTCGTTTCGTGTTCGCGCCGCCAGCCTCGCCAAGGTCGAGCGTGAGCAGCCTGTCGCATCCTGAATGGTTGACCAGCTCTGCTTGGCTTTGAGCATGGAGAGGATGGCGGTGTTGCGCTGCTTGTCCTCGGGCCGCCCCCTGAAACGGCCCTCTCGCTTGGCGCGCTCAATGCCTTGGGCCTGTCGCCGCTTGCGGTCGTCATAGTCCTTACGCGCGATGGCGGCGAGCATGTCGAGCATCATCGCGTTGATGGCGTCGAACATCCGGGCGGAAAAGTCATCTGCCGGGACAGAGAGCATCGCCCAGGACGTCGGCAGGTCCAAGGCCACCACCCTGACGCTTCGATCCGCGATCGCCCTCTTGAGCCTTCCCCAGTCCTCAGCGCCGAGGCGTGACAATCGGTCGACCTGTTCAACGAGCAGCACGTCGCCGGGCTGGCAATCGGCCAACAAGCGAAACAGCTCCGGTCGCTGGAGCGATGCGCCGCTCTCGTTCTCCACATAGAAGGCAGCGATCCGCATGCCACGATCAGCCGCGAACCGCTCCAGGTCTCCCCTCGCGCGCTGGGCGTCCTGCTCTACCGTCGACGCACGCAGATATCCCCGAACAAACATTTCCCGATCCAGTCTGATTTAACTGGTTCTTATAATATCAGTTCGATTTGACCGGTCAAATGGATTTATCGAACTATTTCAGAGTCTTGGTTGTCTGGTTCGGTTTGGGCATGCTTAAAAGAAGCCAGGCCTTGCTTG
>Ga0056912_1001177_pt1 | contig 13116 bp, 13 predicted proteins | sample EBPBio232013_DNA_FD_55028 | JGI IMG/M metagenome (GOLD analysis project Ga0056912, IMG submission 55028) | Wastewater treatment Type I Accumulibacter community from EBPR Bioreactor in Madison, WI, USA - Reactor 1_5/23/2013_ DNA | ecosystem: Engineered > Bioreactor > EBPR > Anaerobic-Aerobic >... | reverse complement strand
TCCACCCTTTCGGTAACTAAGAGGACAAAGCGAATATATAAACGAAATTTGTGCAGAAAATGAAGAAAACTTGGGTGCTCCTATTGCTTTTTAACATAACACTTATGAATTATGATTTCGGATTACCCCGGGATTTTTAGAAATATACAACAGATTATTTAAAACAGCGTTTAAAGTACGGCTAAGGCTGCTCAAGGACGAAAACTCATAACTCAAAAGTCATAACTCATAATTAAAATATTCTTTTCTTGCACAATTTATTTATTTCAGTTATATTTGCAGACTAAATTTGAATTAACTCAAACAAACAAAAAGATTCCAAAAAGTTAACTATGGCAAACCACAGATCTGCTGAAAAGAGAATCAGACAAAGCGCAAGAAGACGCGACATCAACAAAGCTTCCATCTCCAAGATGAAAACTTTGGTCAAAAAGGTTCTTACCACCACAACTCTCGACGAAGCTACTGCTTTTTATAAAGAAGCTGTCGCTCATCTTGACAGAATCAGTGTTAAAGGAAGAATCCACAAAAACAACGCTTCCCGCAAAAAATCGAGATTGACTCTCCACATTAACAGCTTAACAAAAGCTTAATTGCCTAAGGAACTTCTGCGGTCACCGCAGAAGTTCATTCCGGGTTGTCTCCCTCTTCAATTTTGCAGGTTTCAAGGGATAGCTATACCCTTTTCACCGTAACCAGCGTCAGGTCGTCAACCGGCTTACCAAACTTTTCCACTTCCGATATTATTTTTGTCGTAATCGCCTCGCTCCCGAGATGTGAGTTGTCGATCAGCAATTGCTTCACCTTCTCCATTCCAAACATCTTTTTCCCTCCGGAAAATGTTTCAGTAACTCCATCAGTCAGCAACAGTATTATGTCGCCTTTTTCAGGTGCGATCCTCTCTTCCTTAAAATCGAATTCCTTCTTCACTCCGAAGGGTATCTGTTTTATCATCCCTTCCACAACTTCTCCCGTTGCAGCTTTGAAGTGAAGCAAAGGAAGGTGCCCGGCAACAGTAAAGTCGCAACCCCCCTCGGACAGTTTAAGTGATGAAGCAGTGATGAACATTTTCCTCTCCTTCATCGAATAAAGAGTTGAATTTATAAATCGATACGACTCTGCAAGATTGCAACTCCTGTCCAAATTGCTCCTCAGGGCACTTTTGAACATTCCCATCAAAAGTCCTGCGCTCACCCCATGACCCGATACATCTGCAACGGTTATTACAATTTCACCTTCGGAACCGGTATAAACATCAGACAGGTCACCGCCAACTTCCCCGGCAGGCTTCGCAAAACTGAAAATTTCATAACCGCCGGAGGTCATCGACACTTTGGGAACAAGTATGTCGTGCAGTTTCTTTGCGAGGTCTATTTCTGTTTTATATTTGAAGTGTTTATACCCTTCACCGTTTATAAATACAATGAATAACACATACCCCAGAACCATAAGGAAAAGAATCCCCAAAGCGTGAAACTGAAAATACGCCGGATTATTCAACTGTGTCGCCTCAGATGGCGTCTGAGTGCTGTTATAAAAGATCAAACCGAACTGGAATATTATTGACGGAACCAGAAATTTTAAATCCCTGATAAAACTGTGTGCATATAAAGCTCCGGTAAGTCCCGAGATAACGCAGTTAATCACGATCATCCAGTAAGATGATCTGCCCATTGACATCAGACTGGAGACAAATCCCAGTATTGAGAAAAGAAAGAAAATCGCGAACAGAAAAGTAAGGTATGACCGCCAGGGTAGGCTCTTAAAAAAAAGATTGTCTCTTCTCTGTCTCTTTAAATAGTTTTTTAACGACATATAACTCTCAGTCATCAATTATTCCGGTGATTTTAAAGACCAAAATAACAAGAATTTTTTTCAATTTAGAATATTAAACCATGATTTTTCACCGTCCATCCGTTTTTTTTCATTTACCTCTTGACTTTGGTTTTCGATTTTCACATATTTCCACCGTATCTTTTTGATATTATTTTGATATCATTTTAACTTATGGAGTCAGCAATGATAAAAGAAAAGGAAATCCGGACATCTAACGGATTCATTTATCTCTTCACATATATTTCACTGATACTGCTCGCAGCATTGGTATTAATCTACCGGGGTAACAACGCCTCAAATGATTACAGGGATGTATTTTATATAGTTCCTTCAATACTTGTGATAATCTTTTCTCTCATTATGATGGGGGGTCTCTACACAATTGAACCGAACAGCGCGGTTGTTCTCCTCCTTTTTGGTGAGTACAAAGGAACTGATCGCACAGAAGGTTTTCACTGGGCAAATCCCTTTTACACAAAGAAGAAACTTTCTTTGAGGACGAACAACTTTGACAGTCAAAAACTGAAAGTGAACGACAAAAAAGGGAATCCGATAGAAATTTCTGCGGTTGTCGTATGGCGAGTAAATGAAACAGCGGAAGCCCTCTTCGCCGTCGAAGACTACAAAACCTACACAATTGTTCAATCGGAGTCTGCCATCAGGCATATTGCCACAATTTATCCCTACGATTCCACAGAAGATGATCCGATAAGCCTCCGCTCCTCCCTCGATGAAATATCACAGGCACTCGGTAAGGAAATCCAGGAAAGAATTGCAGGTGCGGGTATCGTCATCGAGGAAGCCAGAATCAATCACCTTGCATACGCTCCGGAAATTGCTCATGCGATGCTTCAAAGACAACAGGCAGAAGCTGTTATCGCAGCAAGAACCAAGATTGTCGATGGTGCAGTGGGAATGGTGGAAATGGCATTGAAGAGATTGAGCGAGGAAAATGTAATCGAACTCGATGAAGAAAGAAAAGCTGCCATGGTGGGCAATCTGATGGTTGTGCTCTGCTCCGACAGGGCTGCTCAGCCGATTATCAATTCAGGTACTTTGTATTAAAATGGCAGAGAAAAAGCCGGTCATCCTTAGAATCGATCCAAAACTTTACAATGCCCTCAACGAATGGGCAAAGGATGAACTCCGCTCTGTCAATGCTCAAATTGAATACATTTTGAGAGAACAGGTAAAGAAAAGAACCGGGAAATCTGAAAAGTGAATTAAAGAAAATTGGGATCGGGGTTGTGAGATTTTGTTTACACTATTTCTCAACCCCCGGTTTTAATTTTTTTCCGGATTCATCCATCTCGAAACTTTTTCGTTCAGTGTCTGTCGGGAGAACGGTTTGGGCAGTATGTCGTCAAAACCCTGTCTTATGTACTCATCGTCATCTCCACCTTTAGTATAAACAGTACATGCAATCACAGGAGTACTTTCATATCCGGGAATTCTTCTGATCAGATTAACAGCTTCCAGCCCGGACATCCCGCCGCCCAAATTGATATCCAGAAGAACAAGTTCATAGTTCCTTTGCTTCATCATCTCCAAGGCAGATTCTGCGTCCCCCGCCAATTCCAGCACCATGGTCGAACCGAGCATCTTTTGGACTATATTAAACACAACCGGTTCATCTTCGACAAGAAGTATTAGACCCGATCCGGAACACTTCCTTGTGTTTACAGGTTCTGCCAATGAATAATCCTGTTTCCTCACGGTGAAAACTGCATCGAAAACCGTCCCTTCATTTTGAGTGCTCCTGACATCAATCCTTCCCCCCATTTTTTCGGCAAACATTTTGGAGAGTGTGAGTCCCAACCCGGAACCCTCAAAAGCCCTGTTGTATCCCTCACTTACCTGTCTGAATGCACTAAATATCAATGGAATTTTCTCTTCTGCGATTCCAATCCCCGTATCTGCAACCCGGACTTTAACCTCAAGCAACTCGTGCCCGTTTTCCGTTATCATCATTTCAGTATGAATTGAAAGACTGACTTCCCCTTTCATCGTGAATTTAATTGCATTATCCAGCAAATGGTAGATAATCCTGCTGAACATTTCCTCATCGAGAAGAGCATAAATAGTCTCTTCCGGAAGTAAGATATTATATCCAAGCCCTTTTACCCCGGCTTTTTCCCTGAAAATATTGAACTGATCCTGTGCAACGGCACAGACATTTATTACTGTGGTATTAACCGGTAGAAGTTTTGACTCCGCATGTGAGAGAGCAAGAATCGACTTGATTGTTTCCAACAGTCTGTTGGCGGAATATTCAATCTTTTCAGTCATCCCGCGAAGTTCTGAATCCTCCAGTTCTTCATTCAATATTTCGGCGAAACCGAGTATGGCTATAAGAGGGGTTCTGAGTTCATGACTCATATTTTGCAGAAAAGCAGATTTCAACCGGTTGGCTTCCTCGGCGGCGGCTTTGGAGAGTTCCAGTTGTTCGAGCATTTTCTTCCGGGTTGTAATATCCTCCTTCACAGCAACAAAGTGGGTTATTTCACCGGAATCGTCGGATACGGGAGCGATCACAGCATACTCCCAGTATAAATCACCATTCTTCCGTTTATTCAGCAGTTCTCCTCTCCAGATATTTCCCGCCAGAATCGTATTCCATAAATTTTCATATTCCGACCTTTCCATTCTCCCGGATTTAAACAGCTTTGGGTTTTCCCCTGATAATTCTTGTGAAGTGTAACCTGTAATTTGGCAATATCTGGAATTTACATAGATAATTCTTCCGAAGGTATCTGTAATAAATATCCCGGTGGGACTCTGCTCTACCGCTCTGTTGAGGAGTTGAAGCATTTTTTGAGCTTCCTTCTTCTCCGTGACATCATGTATAATGGAATGCAAACAGAGTCTGCCGTCGATTATCACCTTGCTGGAATAGACTTCCACCACCCTGCGTTCCCCGTTTTTCAATTTATGCACAAAAACAAAATATGACTGTTCCTCCAGTAATGATTTCTTCATGAGTGGCAAACAATCTTCCCCGAGTGAATTGATCTGAGTCATCCTTTTTTGTTTGAGTTCTGCCACGCTGTATCCGTAGAATCTGGCAGCAGATTCATTCGCTTCAACCACCTGCCCATCGGTTGGATCGAAAATTAACATTACTGCAACATTTTTTTCAAACAGCCCGCGGAAATTACTCTCCGACTGGATCAGTGCCTGCTCTTTCAGAATCAGACCGGTTACATCGGAAACCAAAACATGTCGTGCCGGACGGTTTCTGAATACAACTTCGTGTGAGATGATTTGGACATAAATGAGGGTACCGTCTTTTTTAAGATGTCTCCAGATACCTGCATTATTATAACTCTTTGTTGTGTTCGCAACATCCTCATGCAGTTTGGTTATGTCATCCTGGGGTCTGATATCAGAGAGTGTCATACTTAAAAACTCTTCACGGGAGTATCCATAGTTTGCAATCGCCGCATCATTGACGGCAAGAAACTGAAGGGTTTCCAGGTCATAAATCCACATCGTCTGAGGATTTGTATCGAACAGCAGACCTGTAGCCTTAATGTTTGGAGATTGTGTGGTAATTTTCTTCATATTAAATAATTTCGATTTTGAGGAAAAAGCACAATTAATAAAAATGCACTATTAGTCGAAATTGAAGAGATAGAAGGATTAAACAAAATATCTCGACGCCCGCTTGTTAAAATAATAAATAAACATTAAATAATTTATTAAATCTGATGAAAATTTCAACATTAATTTAATGAAAAATGATTGAAGGTATACTTAAATCAAAATCCACAAAGCAACTGATTCTCACCTCAATTTCAATATCCTTATCGCCCCCCGGAGTACCAGGTAAAAAACAACTGCACCAATTACAAGATCAGGGAATCGAGTGTCTGTCAAATGGACGAGGACGCCCGCGATAATCACCCCTATATTGGCGAGAACATCGTTTGATGTAAAAATTTTACTCGCCCTGATGTGAGCTTCATCGTTCTTTGACCTGTTGAGGATAATCAAAGAAGCACCGTTTCCCAGAAGTGCGAGAGATGAAACGACTATCATTCGAAGATATTCAGGTGTCTCCTCGGGATAAATAAACCTCCGCACCACCTCAAAAAATCCGAGTAGTGCAAGGATCAACTGAAGATATCCGCTGATTGAAGCTACTCTTTGCTTCCTGGATAGGTGTGAACCCACGGCTGCCAGTGCCATTCCGTAAACAATCGCATCGGCAAGCATGTCCAGACCATCGGCAACAAGCCCCATCGAATTTGAGAGGAAGCCGGCAACTGTTTCAAAGATGAAAAAGAAAAAATTAATGGCAAGAACCGTAATCAAAAGTTTTTTCTGGTGATGCTCATCATCCCCGTGCGATTCAAAGATCTCCTTGTCGGATGCTGCACTCTCTATCAGAACGGTATCGAGATCAAGTGATTCAAGTCTTGTGTAAATCTCTTCTGATTCCCCGGAATGCAGGACCGTCAGTTTTCTGTTTGCGAGATCAAACTCAAGATTTTTTATGCTTGTGATTCCTGAAAGTTTCATGCGGATCATCTGCTCCTCCGAGGGACAATCCATCTTTGCTATCTTATATGTGTCAATTTTCATGATTTTACATAATTCAGAAGTTTTTAGCGGCGGTATGGTTGTTTAACTTCTGTATTCAAAAGACAGGATAAAGTTTTAGAAACCTCATTGTGACCGTTTTATCCCCGTCTATAAAGTAAAATGAGAGCATCCCCTGTTCTGCGGAAGAACAAAAAACTTCGTCATCGGTTGTTTTGTTGTCCCGTTTCCAGGAAACCTTGTAATAATCCTTTTTCCCGGTTTTAATCATGTCTCCTTTGAATTCACCATCAAGCCAGTCGCTTTTGTGTAATGCCCCGGAATAATAGTAAAGCCGGTATTCCCTTTCATTCATTTTCTCGATACCGATTCGGAGTTTCCTGAAAAGTTCGTTGCTGCCCGGTTCCTTCATCAATTCATAGACACCTTCAATCTCCTTCGCTCCCTCTTTATCAAGTTTTTTTCTGAATTCTGTCTCTGTCAAGCCTGTGGTTCCCTTTATCAGTTGAGGGGCTCTGTCAGGATCGTAGGTTGCCCTCTTGTGGTTAAGCAGTTTTCGCCACTCTGTTAGCAGTGTCCGTTCAAGAGAAAAGTCAACTTTTACATTTCCCTTTCTTACAAACTTATAGAAAAGCCCGTTACAGTCGCTCACATGAATATAGATGCCGGATATTTCAAACCCGTCAGATACCCAGTTGAACCTGAAATTGACACTGGTGCAGGAAGTGGAGGCTTTTCTGCTGAGTTCATTCTTCTCCTCAGATGTAATGTAGCAGGGGTCAAGACCAAGTTCACCGAAATACTTTTTGAATGTTTTCACAAGTTCTCCCGATTTCCCCTGATCAATCACTGACTGGGTTTGCTCATCCATCTCCACCCATACGCTTTTAAATCCCGTTATGAAATCTTCGTACGAAAGTTTTGGATTGCTCTGTTCAGTTGGTTTGACTTTTTGCGGAATTATTGTTCCACAAATGAGTAAAATGAAAATCAGAAATATTACAGGTTTCATAGAAAGCAGGTTACGGATACGATTTTAGAAAAAGCATTTATAATTGTACCCCAATTTATTGAATTTTTTCTAGATTTGAGAATCTTTATTCCAGAATTAAAGGAAGACCCATGTTTGGAAATTTTATGAATGAAGCACTCAATCGCGGGATGCGGAAGGTAATACAACATTACATCGATCCCTATGGAGAAGTAACAGCTCTTTCAATTGACGACAGCACAAAGGAAATAAACGCAACTCTTCTGCTGAAAGGCGAATTGCAGACACTTGAAGTAAGAATAATCGGTTACAATTTCGTGAGAATGGGAGATAAAGGCTTCATGACCTTCCTTAATCTTTCCACTTCGCGGGAGTGGATGAATCTTGCGATGCGTGATTTTCCACCAAAGGAAATCAAGGAAAAGAAAGTGGAGATTCCCCCCTCTGCGGCAGTGATTTTAAATTTTTTGTTTTAGTAAAAAAGGAAAAAGGCTGCCTCAAAAAGGACAGCCTTGTTCAGTCCATACAGGTTAATAAAGGTTCCCTGATTACTCAATACAGACTTTCATATACCACCTTCCATGAGCCATCGATCTTCCTTAGTTCCAGGCGCTCATCATCCTCCCGCCCGCTCTTATAAACAATAAGCACCTTTAACGCGGCATTGTCAGCATTAATAATAACATCTTTAAACAGTATCTCTTTTATGCCGCCTTCATTCGCAAATTTTTGGCTGGCTGCTTCATTTTTCTCAGAGAATCTCTCATACTTGTGCTCTGAAAACTCTTTAAAATAGATAAGGTCAGAGGCACTTTTATCTTTTTTTTCAATTCTTTTTAAAAGTTCTTTTACCGCTCCTTCAGGTGACCTTGTTCCTGAACAGCCTACCAGAAAAAGAAACGATATCGCAATCGTAAGATTTGTTATTTTTGATTTCATATTTAGTCTCCGGTTTTGATAGTTAAGTTAAACTTGATATTAGCCACTCTTTCGCATCAAATTATCTTGACGATCAGAGCGATAATCAAAAAATCGATCAGGATGAGGAATATTAATTCCCAATCAAAATCCCGCTTGCCCATTCTGCCCGTCTTTTTTCTCTCTGTTTGGAGGTGAAAATTCGAATCCCTCGTTCATAAAAAAGCGATATGCTATCGAAATTGCCATTACACCCAACACAAAATGGGGCAGGAAATTAAGCAACACTTTGAATCCTGCAAGAAGAAGAGCAAGGAACACTTCAGCGACATGATCTTTAAATATTTCGGGCATTTTGATTACCAAATCAATCATGAATCCGATGACAGTCCCTATAAATAAACAGAAGAGGGACCAGATTAAATAATTGATATTTGCATCAGCATAGCTCTCATAAAATCTTACCGGTTTAATCAGATTGTAAATACTCCGGATTGATACAGTCAGCCCGAGTCCAATTGCCACAATATACATTATCCCCGAAAAAAACATATCAGCTTCGAACAGTTTGAACGGAATTTCAAGAAATGTGATACTCGTTTTATAACCATTCCTGCTGCCTGTGTCGTAGTCAACAGACAAAAACAACAAGAGAATAAAAAATACACCACCAATTCCTGCAAGCATGTTGGAAACCCTGGCGGTTTTAGGATCAGTCAGATTTTTATTACCAACATACATCAGGGTAACTGAAATCAAAAGAATCCATAATACCGTGGCGTAAGGCAGATTAGCATTATCCATGTAAATGAAAGCAGCAGGTTTCAGAGCAATGAAAAACATCATGAACACGGGAACGAGTATCCCTGAAATTAAAAGCTGCCTCCCTTTCATCAATGAGGGTGCGATAAGATATACAAGTCCAAGAATTAACGGCAGGAGAAAATAGATCTTTGATTGTTTCGCAATAAAATCATATTTGTCAGATTCACTGCTTTGCAACCTTAAAATGTTGGGTACAATCAATTTCCCGTCGGCATAAATGGGAAAAACAAATGAGATTATTAAAATGACTCCGGCAACCATGAGAATTTTTCTGAACTGTAATTCATTAAAATATGGTGACTCAGAGATGAAATCAGGATCAAAATCTGTGTTTTGCATAAGACACTCGATATTTAATTTTAGAAAAGTGAATAAAAAATTATTCAGAAATGCAGATGCCCCATACTCGGGGACACCCAATGAGGTTAATAGCAGGAAAAAACTGTGGCTCGGAAATCCAGTAAACTAATTTTGGGCAGGGCAAATTATTTTATAAAACCGGCATAAAACTTATTGGTTAGTCATCATCTCTCTCTTTTTTACTGTGGTCTTTTTTCTTTTTTTCTCCCTCATTTTTCTTCCCCTCACCGCCCTCAAGACCGTGTTTGTCACTTGACCGGTGGCAACGGACGCAATTCTTAAAGTCCGTTATTCCTTCTTTCAAATGCTTGGATGAAATTTTCGCCTCATTATGCTCGTGGCAGTTGTAGCAGGTGTATGTTTTAAAGTTCTGCCCCGATGTGTGGCAGTTCGAGCAGGTTGATGGATGATCTTTATCGAAAACAAAATACTTGGAATGGTCGAATGTTGAGGGCTTCCATCCTTTCGTATTGTGGCAGGCTGAACATGATTCACCGGCATTGAAATTAGCATGCATGTCATCTTTCGGCTTGTCTTTTTCGTGACACCGGTTACAGTTCTTGACATCGACTCCGTTCAAATCATGATTGAATTCCGCCTCTTTCCAGTTCGATGTGTTATGGCAGCTTCCGCATTCAACCTGAAGACTCGCGTGAAAATCATCTTTGGGCTTTTGATAGTCGTGACAGGCAGAGCACTTTTCTCTGACACCTGAGTTAATTATATCATGCGAGAATTTCTTTACGGCAAGGTTTTTCGACTCCCCTGTATGTTCTCTGTGACAAACCACACAGTCGATCTCTCTGATGTTTTTGTGCAGAAGAAGAGCCCGCTTGTTTTCCCTTGCAGGATGTGAAGCCGTAGCAGTTGTAACGCCAATTTGATCCTGTTTATGGCAGGCTATACATTTTTCTGTAACAGCCCCTTGAACAAGAGTATGGCAGGTCATACAGTCATCTTTCAGATTTTCATGTCCCTTGCTCAGGACACCCGGGTTGATTGAGTAGTAAGGAGACACAAAAAGCATCATGACGCCGAAAACCACAGCACCGATAAACCAGTAATATGTCCGCATCATCTCCAGCTCCACATCAAAAGAGTGCCGAAAATGTGGATAAGAGCCAGAGCCATGAAAATCATGTTCAACGGCATATGAACCTTCCGCCACTTCTGCATTTTATCGACAAGCAAAGCCTGAAACAACACTTCTTTGTCTATTTCTTCCTGTGTCATTTCCTTCGCCTTCATCTCAGCGATCCTCTCCTTCAGATCCTGCTTCACTTCGTTCAGGAGAAATTTCCCCGTCAATCCGCTGGCAACAACAATTATCATCGCAAAAAGTGCAGCCCAGGGAATGATCGCGTTGAAATGTATTCCACCATGAACTATTATGACAACTGCCCCGAGCCAGCCGAGGAATTCATGAAATGCGAGCAGTTTTTTGGGAACACCCGAGGTGATAATTTTTCTTTTACGCAATGAGTATGTAAACGAAACGATAATCAAAACTGTACCGGCAATTCCCAGATATCTCCCTACCTCTACCAGATTGAAGAGATGCAGCATGTAATCTATGAAAATGGAGATTGCTATCAGACCGGCAAATAAAAGTACAGATGGAACTATCCGTTTCATTAAAAATCAAATTTGTTCAAAAATCAAAATGAAAATAACAATTTCCGGAAAATGCACCAAATAGTTATACCAGTTATTATATTTATTATTTAGTCTAAATCTTAATAAAGAAGTCTGGCCCCTCTATCCGGTTTAAAACAAAAAACGGATGAACCATTCACAGGTCCATCCGTCAAAGATTTTGAAAATCTTAAGGTAAGAGAACTTGACTATTTCGCCGGCTGGATGCTGGTGAGAATGGTCGCGATATCATTGGAGTATTTAGTGATAATATCGTCAGTTCCCATCGCCCAGACGAGAAGTGAAATATTGGCAGCAGGTGTATCCAGTACACCAACGAAAAGCTGTGCGCCGTCTGCTGTGCCGGAAACCGAAATTGCGTTCATTCCGTTAACGACTTCATTTCTTGCGTCACCAAGTTTTATCTCTTTGAACTGACCCGCTAAAATCTGATCTGCTTCGCCAAGAGCTGCATCCAAAGCATCTACATGAAGGACTTTGAAATAGACAAAGAAACCACCTTCTGCAGGGGATGCTATCATCATTTTATCTGATGTCTCATACTGCCAGCCGGCGGGAAGTGTAACACTGACCTGTGCATCAGACTGGGTAAATGTTTCCTGTGCAAAATTTGTATTTGCGAAGAAAATGAACAATAAAAATGCGGAAAATGTTAATTTCTTTAACATAACGCCTCTTTCTTTGAATGTGATTAATTGATTATTGATTAAAAAATTTGCGGAGGTACCGCACAAATTGAAACTGATCTATCTATTAAATGTGTGTTTCTATATGCTTCTACATACGGAACAAATTATTGTTCCGGATAATTATTAAATATTCTTATTAATTTACTTCAGCATACCCGGTAAGTGACTAATATCACAAAATGATTAGCCTGGTCAAATTGAATTGAAAGTTAACCCCAACCCGAACGATAACTGTTTGCAGCAACAGATTATCCGGCATTATTAACATCACGATAATTTTCAACGCAAATATAGACTAAATCTAAATAATAATCAATAGGTATTAACACTTATTTTTGTTGTTTTATAATAAATTTTTATCTGTATCCGGCTGAATCTGATTTCCTTTCCACACCTCCTTCTGTTTTTATATGAAAGAAAGAATGTGTCCAGTCAGGAAACCGGGAAGTAACACTGACCAGCCTCAACGATGGAACTAAATTTCTTCATTTTATGTATTTTATAATAAGAGATTCGAGTGAATAACCGGGAACAAATCAACCGGTTGACTCTCAAAAAACATTAATAAACGGATGTTTTACGGTGCTTAAATGTTTATATTTAAACCGTAAATTATTTCAGAAAGGATTACATATGAGTGATAATTCACAAAGCGGAGGCAAGTGTCCATTTCCCCATTCCTCTGGAATTGGCGGAGGCGGCACACAGAATAAAGACTGGTGGCCCAACCGGTTGAACCTCAACATATTAAGACAGAATTCTCCCCTCACCAATCCGATGGATGAAGGATACGACTATAAAGAAGCCTTAAAGGATCTGGACTTTGAAGGGCTGAAAAAAGACCTTACCGCAATTATGACTGATTCTCAGGACTGGTGGCCAGCTGATTTCGGCCATTACGGACCATTTTTTATTCGTTTGTCATGGCATGCTGCCGGCACCTACAGAACGAGTGACGGAAGAGGCGGAGCTTCCGGTGGCTATCAGAGATTTGCACCCCTGAACAGTTGGCCCGATAACACAAACCTCGACAAGGCACGCAGACTGCTTTGGCCAGTTAAACAAAAATATGGCGGCAAAATCTCGTGGGCTGATCTGCTTGTCCTCGCCGGAAATGTAGCTCTCGAATCGATGGGATTCAAAACCTTCGGATTTGGTGCAGGAAGGGAAGATGCTTGGGAGCCGGACAGCAGTATCTACTGGGGCAAGGAAACCTCATGGCTTTCAGATGAAAAACGCTATTCAGGTAAAAGAGACCTCGAAAATCCTCTCGCCGCAGTTCAGATGGGACTTATC
>Ga0056912_1001142_pt1 | contig 13601 bp, 5 predicted proteins | sample EBPBio232013_DNA_FD_55028 | JGI IMG/M metagenome (GOLD analysis project Ga0056912, IMG submission 55028) | Wastewater treatment Type I Accumulibacter community from EBPR Bioreactor in Madison, WI, USA - Reactor 1_5/23/2013_ DNA | ecosystem: Engineered > Bioreactor > EBPR > Anaerobic-Aerobic >... | reverse complement strand
CTGGCCGGCAGCGACGCGGTGCTCGGCGGCAAGGCCACGGCCGACGTGCCCGACTGCGCCATCGTCGACATCGGCTACGCCAAGCGGCGCGACCTGGCGCTGGAACTGCCGCCCACGCNGCTGTCGGCGGTGATGTCCAACGAGCAGTGGGAACAGGTGTACGCGCGCCTGGTCGAACTGGTGCGCGCGCACCGCACCACCCTGGTGTTCGTCAACACCCGGCGCATGGCCGAGCGCGCCGCCTTCCACCTGGGCGAACTGCTCGGCCGCGAGGGCGTGGGCACCCACCACGGCAGCCTGTCCAAGGAGCTGCGGCTGGAAGCCGAGCAGAAGCTCAAGCGCGGCGAACTGCAGGTGCTGGTGGCCACCGCCTCGCTGGAACTGGGTCTGGACATCGGCGACGTGGACCTGGTGTGCCAGCTCGGTTCGCCGCGCTCGATCGCCGCCTTCCTGCAGCGCGCCGGGCGCTCGGGNCACCACGTCGGCGGGGTNCCGAAGGCGCGGTTGTTCCCGCAGACCCGCGACGAGCTGGTCGAATGCGCNGCGCTGCTGGATTGCGTGCGCCGCGGCGAACTGGACGCGCTGCGCGTCCCGCCGGCGCCGCTGGACGTGCTGGCGCAGCAGATCGTGGCCGAGGTCGCCGCCACCGAGTGGGACGAGGACGCGCTGTACGACTGGCTGCGCCGCGCCTGGCCGTATGCACGGCTCGGGCGCGGGAAGTTCGACGAAGTGGTGAAGATGCTGGCCGACGGCTTCAGCGACCGCCGTGGCCCGCGTGCCGGCTGGCTGCACCGGGATGCGGTGAACAAGCGCCTGCGCGGCCGCCAGGGCGCGCGCATGGTGGCGACCATGTCCGGCGGCACNATCCCCGACACCGGCGACTACGCGGTCGTGCTGGAGCCGTCTTCGACCTTCATCGGGTCGGTGAACGAGGATTTCGCGGTCGAGAGCATGGCCGGCGACATCTTCCAGCTCGGCAACGCCAGCTACCGGATCCTGCGCATCGAGCCAGGCCGGGTGCGGGTGGAGGATGCGCAGGGCATGCCGCCGAGCATCCCGTTCTGGCTGGGCGAGGCGCCCGGGCGCACGGACGAGCTTTCGTTCGGCGTCTCGCGTTTGCGCGAGGAAGTCGCCGCGCGCATGCCGGACGCGATGGCGTGGTTGTGCGACGAGGCCGGCCTGGACGAACACGCCGCGCGCCAGTTGGTCGACTACCTCGGCGCCACCGCGATTGCCCTGGGCGCGATGCCGACCCAGCGCCGCATCGTGCTCGAACGCTTCTTCGACGAGACCGGCTCCACCCACCTGGTGGTGCACAGCCCGTTCGGCAGCCGCCTCAACCGCGCCTGGGGCCTGGCCCTGCGCAAGCGCTTCTGCCGCCAGTTCAATTTCGAACTGCAGGCGGCGGCCACCGAGGACGCGATCGTGCTGTCGCTGTCCACCAGCCACAGTTTCCCGCTGATCGAGGTATCGAAGTANCTGCATTCGTCCTCGGCGCAGGACGTNCTGGTGCAGGCACTGCTGGACGCGCCGCTGTTCCCGGTGCGCTGGCGCTGGAACGCGACCACCGCGCTGGCCCTGCCGCGCTTCCTCGGCGGCAAGAAGGTGCCGCCGCAGCTGCAGCGGATGAAGTCGGAGGACCTGCTGGCCACGGTGTTCCCGGACCAGGTCGCCTGCCTGGAGAACATCGTCGGCGAACGCCAGGTGCCCGACCATCCGCTGGTCGCGCAGACCCTGGACGACTGCCTGCACGAGGCGATGGATACCGAAGGCTGGCTGGGGGTGTTGCGCGGGCTGGAATCCGGCACCATCGAGGTCGTGGCCTGCGACGTCACCGCGCCGTCGCCGCTGGCGGCCGAGGCGCTCAACGCGCGCCCGTATGCATTCCTGGACGACGCGCCGCTGGAGGAGCGCCGCACCCAGGCGGTGCAGACCCGCCGCTACGCCGATCCGCAGTCGGCCGGCGACCTGGGCCGACTCGATGCCGAGGCGGTGGAGCAGGTGCGTGCCGAAGCCTGGCCACGGGCGCGCAATGCCGACGAGATGCACGAAGCGCTGACCGGGCTGGGCGTGGTCAGCGCCACCGAAGTCGCGCGCACGCCGGCGTGGGAGCCCTTGCTGCAACAACTGGCGCGCGACGGCCGTGCCACCCGCACGACCGTCGCGGGGCGGCAATGGTGGGTCGCCGCCGAGCGCCTGCCGCAGTGGCTGGCGCTGCACCCCTCGGCGCTGCAGCAGCCGGGCATCGCCGTGCCGGCGGAGTTCGCGCAGGTCGAATGGAGCGCCGGCGATGCGGCGGTGGCGCTGCTGCGCGCGCGCCTCACCGGCCTGGGGCCGGCAACGGCGGCGGCGCTGGCCGACGGCCTGGCGCTGGCGCCGCTGGACGCGGACATGGCCCTGCTCAGGCTGCAGTCGCAGGGCTACGCGATGCAGGGCAGATTCACCCCGGGCACGTCTGCATCGGGCGCGTCCACGCGCGGTGCTGCGGCCGACGAGTGGTGCGAACGCCACCTGCTGGCGCGCATCCACCGTTACACCCTCAAGCGCCTGCGCCGCGAGATCGAGCCGGCGGCACCGCGCGACTTCATGCGCTTCCTGTTCGACTGGCAACGGGTGGCGAAGGCGGCGCAGGTCAGCGGTCCGGAGGCTCTGGCCGGGGTGCTGGCGCAGCTGGAAGGCTACGAGGCGCCGGCCGCGGCCTGGGAAGGCGAACTGTTGCCGGCGCGGATACGCGACTACTCGATCGCCTGGCTGGACGACCTGTGCACCGCCGGGCGCATGCTGTGGACCCGGCTGCGTCCGGCCGAGGCCGAGCCGGGGGCGCCGCGTGGTCCGGTGTCGCTGCGCGGCACACCGCTGCTGTTGCTGCCGCGGCGCAACGCGTCGCATTGGACCGCACTGGTCCGCGACCCGCCGGGCCAGGTGCAGGACGACGAGGCGATGCTGTCCTCGCGCGCGCAGAAGCTGGCCGACTTCCTCGCCGCGCACGGTGCCTCGTTCTTCGACGAAATGCTCGCCGGTACCCGCCTGCTGCAGACCGAACTGGAGGATGCGCTGGCCGAACTGGTCGCCCGCGGTCGCGCGCACTGCGACAGTTTCGCCGGCCTGCGCGCGCTGCTGGTGCCGGCCTCGAAGCGGCCCACGCCGGGCGGCCATGGCCGCCGCCGCGCGGCGCTGTTCGGGATCGAGGACGCGGGGCGCTGGGCGCTGGTGCGGCGCGCGGCGGCGGATGCCCTCCAGGCCGCCAGCCCGGTCGACGGCTCCGCGGGCACCGCCCCGGCCGCGCGCCCGGTCCGTGCGCCCAGGCCCGACCCGGAGGCGGTNGAGCACGTGGCGCGCGTGCTGCTGCGCCGCTACGGCGTGGTGTGCTGGCGCGTGCTCGAGCGCGAGGCCGGCTGGTTGCCGCCGTGGCGCGAACTGCTGCGCGTCTACCACCGTCTGGAAGCGCGCGGCGAAGTGCGCGGCGGGCGCTTCATCGCCGGCCTGTCCGGCGAGCAGTTCGCCTTGCCGGAGGCCATCGGCCTGCTGCGCAAGGCGCGCTCGCAGGCTGGCGACGGCGTCCTGGTCTGCGTCAGCGCGCTGGATCCGCTGAACCTGTCCGGGACCGTGGTCGCCGGCGACAGGGTGCCGCGGATTGCCGGCGCGCGTCTTGCGTTCCTCGATGGCATGCCGGTGGCGGCGCTGGTCGCCGGCGAGCTGCGGCCGATGGCGGCGATGGAGGCACTGGCGCCGGAAGCGCGGGCGGCCGTGCGCAAGGCCCTGCTGCGCGAGCCGGGCTCCGATGCCGCCGCACTCGTTCAACCCNGCTCGCGCACGATCTCCAGCACCGCCTCGCCGTAGCGGGCCAGCTTGCTGCCGCCGATGCCNCCCACCCGGGCCAGTTCGCTCACTGCGGCCGGGCGCANGCGGGCGATGTCGCGCAGGGTGCGGTCGTGGAAGATCACGTAGGCGGGCACGTTCTGCTCGCGCGCCGCCAGCGCGCGCCAGGCGCGCAGGGCGTCGAACAGCGGCCGGTCGCCGGCGTCCACGTGCAGGGTGCTCTCGCTGCGGCCCGGCTCGCCGCTGCCCGCCGATTTTCCGCGCGCCCTGCGCGGCGCCTCCTCGCGCAGCTGCACCCCCTGTTCGCCGCGCAGCACCGGCCGTGCCGCCGGGCCCAGGCGCAGGCCGCCATGGCCTTCGGCATCGACCTCCAGCAACCCGGCGACGACCAGTTGCCGGAACACGCTGCGCCAGGCGTTCGCGTCCAGTTCGGTGCCGATGCCGTAGGTGGACAGTTCGTGGTGGCGGAACTGGCGCACCTTGTCGGTGTCGGCGCCGCGCAGCACGTCGATCAGGTGCGCGGCACCGAAGCGCTGGCCGCTGCGATACACGCAGCTCAGTGCCTTGCGCGCGGCCTCGGTGGCGTCCCAGGTGCGCACCGGNTGCAGGCAGTTGTCGCAGTTGCCGCACACCCCGGTGCCGTTGCCCGCAGCGAGGTACTCCTCGCCGAACGCGGCCAGCAGCGCCTGCCGCCGGCAACCCGCGGATTCGCAGTAGCCCAGCAATTGGTCGAGCTTGCGTCGTTCCAGCCGCTTGCGCTCCTCGCCGGCCTCCGACTGCTCGATCATCTGCCGCAGCAGGACCACGTCGCCCAGGCCGTAGCCCATCCAGGCCTCGGCCGGCTCGCCGTCGCGTCCGGCGCGGCCGGTCTCCTGGTAGTAGCCCTCGATCGACTTGGGCAGGTCCAGGTGGGCGACGAAGCGCACGTCGGGTTTGTCGATGCCCATGCCGAAGGCGATCGTGGCGCACATCACGATGCCGTCCTCGCGCAGGAAGCGGCGCTGGTTCTCGGCCCGCACCCCGGCCGCCAGGCCGGCGTGGTAGGGCAGGGCGGCAATGCCGCGGCCGCACAGGAACTCGGCGGTTTCCTCGACCTTGCGCCGGGACAGGCAATACACGATTCCCGATTCGCCGGCGTGGCCGGCGAGGAACTCGAGCAGTTGCCGGCGCGGGTTGTCCTTGTGCGCCACCGAGTAGCGGATGTTGGGTCGGTCGAAGGAACTGACGAAGCGGGCCGCCTCCTCCAGCGCCAGGCGCTCGGCGATCTCGCGCCGGGTCGGCGGGTCGGCGGTGGCGGTGAGGGCGATGCGCGGCACCTGCGGCCAGCGCTCGTGGAGCACGGTCAGTTCGCGGTACTCGGGACGGAAGTCGTGGCCCCACTGCGACACGCAGTGCGCCTCGTCGATCGCGAACAGGGCGATCCGGCTGCGTTCCAGCAGCGAGAGGAAGCGCTGGGTCAGCAGCCGTTCNGGAGCGACGTAGAGCAGGTCCAGGGTGCCGTCGAGCAGTGCCTGCTCCACTTCGCGCGCCTCGCCCGCGTCCAGGGTGGAGTTGAGGTAGGCCGCGCGCACCCCCAGCTGACGCAGCGCCTCGACCTGATCCTGCATCAGCGCGATCAGCGGCGACACCACCAGTCCGGTGCCCGGGCGCAGCAGCGCCGGCACCTGGTAGCACAGCGACTTGCCGCCTCCGGTGGGCATCAGCACCAGCGCATCGCGGCCGNCGGCGACATGCTCGATGATGGCCTGCTGCTGGCCGCGGAAGGCGTCGTAGCCGAACACCTGGCGCAGCACCGCCAGCGCGTCCGCGGCGGGGCGGGCGTCGGCGACGCGGGGCGTGGGGTGCTGGAGCAGCGCGGTCATCGGCAAAGCATACCGGCCAGGTCAAGCCGGGGCGCCGGGGCATGGCGGCACGGGGGTCGGGAGTTCCCGCNCCCNGCCGTAGGGCGAGGCCGTGGCCCGCGCCGCCGTTCAGGCTTCGCGCGCGAACGAGAACAGCTGCTTCAGCGGATGCCGCCTGCGCTCCACCGTCGCCCGCAGCAGTTGCGCGCCCAGCGCCGAATAGGTGATGCCGTTGCCGCCGTACGCCATCGCGAACAGCACCCGCGGACCCCATTGCGGATGCGCNCCGAACCATGGCAACCCGTCGCGGGTCTCGGCGAAGGTCCCGCCCCAGGCGAAGGCCGGCCGCAGCGCCAGCCACGGGAACAGGCGCTCGACTCGCTTCGCCAGCTTGCGCGCCTTCGCCGGNACCCGCGCATCGCGCCGCGCGGGCAGGTCCANGGCGTCGTCCTCGCCGCCGGCCAGCAGGCGGCGGTCCGGGGTGGTGCGCAGGTACAGGTAGGGNCGGGCGGTTTCCCAGACCAGGCTCCCGGCCAGCGCGCCGAGCATGCCGGCGGGCAGGGGATCGCTGACGAAGGCGTAGCTGCTGCGGTTGCGCGCCACCGGCCTGTGCAGCCAGCGCTGGCTCTCGTAGCCGCAGGCCAGCACCACGTGGCCGGCGCGCACGCGGTATCCGGAGGCGGTGTGCAGCACGGCGCGGCGCGCGCCGGCGTGCAGCTCGACCACGTCCTCGTGGTCATGCACCGCCGCGCCGTTGCCGTGCAGCCGGCGCAGCAGGCGCTGGGCCATGCGGTAGGGATCGACCTGGGCGGCCTGGCGGCTCAGGAGCGCCGCAGGCGCGCGGAATCCATAGCCGGCCTCGATATCCTCCGGCGTCCACCACTCCACCTCGATCCCGTGCCGCCGGCGCGCGGCGAACTCCTCGCGCATCCCGCGCACGTCGCGCCGGCGGCTGGCGTAGTAGAGGCTGGAACAGGCGGCGAAGGAAACCCCGCCCAGGCCGGCGGCGCGCTCGCGCAGCCACTCGATCGCGCCGACGCAGGCGGTGTAGGCCAGCGCCGCGTCCGCCTCGCCGTGGCGCCGTGCCAGGTCGACCAGGTGGGTGTCGATCTCGTACTGCAGCAGCGCCGTGCTCGCCGAGGTGCTGCCCCAGCCGATGTCGCGGCGTTCCAGCACCGCCACCGCATGGCCGTGTGCGGCCAGTTCGTCGGCGATCAGGGCCCCGGTGATGCCGCCGCCGACCACGGCCACGTCGCAGTCCAGGTCGGCCTGGAGCCGGGGCAGGGGTGCGGCCAGGCCGTTGCGGATCGCCCAGAACGGATAGCCGCTTTTCAGGTCCATGGCCGCAGTCAAGCCGAGGACGGCGTAGGCGGCCGTGAAAAGGGGGGGGCGGTGCGGACGACAGGTCGGCGGATTGCCGGCCGCGCGCGTTCCGGGCATGGTCGTCGCGGCGCGCGCCGGATGCCTACACCGGCGGTACCGCGGTCTCGCGGCCGGCGTAGCGGAACGGAGGCGTGGACATGACCATCTCGGCCAGCGAGTAGGCCAGCTCGCGCTCGGCCATCACCGCGCCGTCGGCGCCGTGGGACAGCAGGTGGCGCACCTCCGCGTCGCTGTGCGCGCGTGCCAGCACCGGCAGCGCCGGATTGATCACGCGCAGCTTGGCGATCGCCTCGCCGGCTTCCAGCGGCTGCGGGATCGCCAGGATCGCGATCGCCGCCGATTCGGGATGGGCCTCGGCCAGGACCCGCTCCGAGGCGGCATTGCCGCGGATGGCGGGGATGCCTGCGGCGTGGGCGCGGTCCACGTGCAGCGAGTTGTCGTCGATCACCACCACCGGCACGCCGCGCGCCTGCAGCACCTGGCTCAGTTCGCGGCCGACCCGGCCGTAGCCGATCACGATGGCGTGGTTGCCCGGGTGCAGCCGCGGGCCGGCGGGCTGCTCCGGCTCCGGGCGCAGCGGGATGTCCTCGCGCTGCCTGGCCTCCCAGCGGTCCAGCAGCATGAAGATCATCGGATTGAGCAGGATCGAGATCAGCGCGCCGGCCAGCACCAGCGCCTGCCCGACCGGCGGCAGGATCTTCAGCGCCACGCCCAGCCCGGCGATGATGAAGGCGAACTCGCCGATCTGGGCCAGCGAGGCGGAGATCGTCAGCGCGGTCATCTTCGGGTGGCCGAAGGCGCGCACGATCACGAACGCGGCGGCCGACTTGCCGAACAGGATGATCGCGGCGGTGGCCAGCACCTGCCACGGGTGCTCGACCAGGATCGCCGGGTCCACCAGCATGCCCACCGAGACGAAGAACAGCACTGCGAACGCATCGCGCAGCGGCAGCGAGTCGTTGGCCGCCTTGTGGCTCAGTTCCGACTCGTTGAGCATCATCCCGGCGAAGAACGCGCCCAGGGCGAAGGACACCCCGAACAGCGAGGCCGCGCCGAACGCCACGCCCAGGGCGATCGCCAGCACCGACAGGGTGAACAGTTCGCGCGAGCCGGTGCCGGCGATCCGTTCCAGGATCCACGGGATCACCCGCCGCCCGACCAGCAGCATCACCGCCACGAACAGGCCCAGCTGCAGCAGGGTCCAGCCGATCCGGGCCAGCACGCGCGCGGTGGACAGGCCCTCGGCCGNAGCNTCCGGGCCGAAGATNCCGGCGATCACCGGCATCATCACCAGGGCCAGCACGCAGGCCATGTCCTCGACGATCAGCCAGCCCACCGCGATCTTGCCGCGCACGGTCTCCAGCAGGCGGCGCTCCTCCATCGCCCGCAGCAGCACCACGGTGGAGGCGGTGGCCAGGGAGAAGCCGAACACCAGCCCGTACAGGGTCGGCCAGCCCATCAGCGAGGCCACGCCCCAGCCCAGCAGGGTGGCCACCGCGATCTGCGCCAGCGCGCCGGGCACGGCGATCCACTTCACTTCCAGCAGGTCGTCCAGCGAGAAGTGCAGGCCGACGCCGAACATCAGCAGCATCACCCCGATCTCGGCCAGCTGGTTGGCGATCTCCTGGTCGGCGACGAAGCCGGGGGTGAACGGGCCCACGAGCACCCCGGCCAGCAGGTAGCCGACCAGCGGGGACAGGCGCAGCCGGTTGGCCAGCGCGCCCAGCACGAAGGCCAGGCCGAGGCCGACCGCGACGATGTCGATCAGGCTGGTGTCGTGGTGCATCGGGGTGATGGCGCAGGGAGGGGACCAGTGTCACCGACAGGGGACTATTCGGCAAACCCGGACCCCGGCGCGATGGAGCCGCGCCCGTCTGCCGCGACGGAGACGAAAAAAAGGGAACCCCGCCGGAGCGGGGTTCCCTGTCGATCGCGGCGAACGCCGCTTACCAGGCGTAGGCGACGCGCCCGTACACGTAGCGGCCGTTGAAGCCGAACGGCGAGTACAGGCTGTAGGGCATCAGGCCGAAGGTGGAGTTGGCGTAGATGTTCTGCTGCGGGTACTCGTCGAGCGCGTTGTCCGCGCCCAGGGTCACGGTCCAGTTCTCGCCCGGGCGGAAGTTGGCCGACAGGTCCAGGGTCCAGGCCGGATCGAAACGCTGGTCCTGGGCGGGGTTGGTGGCGTGCCGGGAAGTGAACCTGCCGTAGCGGGTGGCGCCGGCGTTGAAGTCCCATTGCGCCAGCTTCCAGTTGGCGTTGAGCGCGAACTTGTCGCGCGGCGCGCCTTCCTCGATGCGCCCGCGCTCGTCGCGGCCCATGCGTTCCAGGTTGGCGCCCAGTGCGGTCAGCACGTCCGGGTTCGGCGCGATCCGGGTCACGTCGGTCTTGTTGTAGTTGTAGCTGCCGGTCAGGTTCAGGCTGCTGGCCTGCAGCGGGATCGAGTACGAGCCCACCAGGTCCACGCCGCGGGTGCGGGTGTCGATGGCGTTGTTGAAGTAGCGCGCGCTGGTGACGTTGGTGATGCCCAGCGCCGCCAGCAGGTCCTGCGCGGCCTTGTTGCCGGCGATGTTGAGGTTGGACGAGAGCACGATGCGGTCGTCGATGGCGATCTGGTAGGCATCGATGGTCAGGTACAGGCGGTCGATCGGCTGCAGCACCAGGCCCAGGCTGTAGGACAGCGAGGTCTCGGCCTTCAGCGGCTCGGCCCCCAGCGCCTGCGCCGCCGCGCCCGCGGCCGGGAAGGTGCCGGTCTCGAAGGCGACGCCGTTGTTGATGTTGGTGGTCACCGCCTGGTAGTGCTGCTGGGCCAGCGCCGGTGCGCGGAAGCCGCCGGCGACGGTGCCGCGCAGTGCGACGGTGTCGGTGAACGCATAGCGTGCCGACAGCTTGCCCGAGGTCTGGCCACCGAAGTCCGAATAGTCCTCGTAGCGGCCGGCGACGCCGGCGGAGAACCTGTCGCTCAGGTCCGCTTCCAGCCCGGCATAGACCGCATCGCTGTCGCGGCTGTAGCTACCGGCGTTGCGCCGGGTGAAGCCGCCGAAGCCCTGGGCGCCGGAGCCGTAGTAGGAACTCGGCTCGCCGGCGGTCTGCGCCCAGTCCTCCATCCGGTGTTCGGCACCCAACGAGAGTGTGGCCGGGTACGCCAGGCCGATGTCCAGGGCCTTGGAGAAATCGGCGTTCAGCACCTGCTGCTTGTACGTCAGCTGGCCGACGTAGAAGCTCCGCGGGCTGGAGGCGCCCAGGGCGTAGTTGATGGTGTTCTGGGTGCGGAAGCCCAGCTGGTTCTCGCCGAAGTTGTAGCTGACGTCCCAGCGCCAGCCGCCTACGCTGGAGCCCTTCACGCCGAGTACCGCGCTGAGGTCGCGCGCATCCTGGTTGATCTCCGGCACGTAGCCGTTGGGGTACACCTGGGCCAGCAGCGCGCCCTGGCCGCTGTGGTTCTTGGAGCGGTAGAACGCGAACGAGGTGATGTCGCGGTCGCTGCCGATGAGGGTGGCATAGGCGTGGGTGCGCTCACCGATGTTGAATTCGGCGTTGATCGAGACCGCGGACTGGTCGACGTCCGGGTCGCCCAGCTTGAACGCCTTCTCGCCCACGCCGGGGAAGTTGCCGGTGTGCGGCGCGGTGCCCTGGTAGGCGCCGGAGCGGTTGGTCATGTCCTGGTGGCCGGTCTGCGCGGCCAGGTGCACGGTGCCCGCGCCCTGGCTCAGGGTGAGGCCGGCATCGCCGGAGACCTGCCATTGCTTGCCGTCGCCCTCCGAATACTGGCCACCGCCCAGGGCGATGCTGCCGCCCGAACCGGAACCCTTGAGCACGATGTTGACCACGCCGGCGATCGCGTCGGAGCCGTACTGCGCCGAGGCGCCGTCGCGCAGCACTTCCACCCGCTCGATCGCCGCCACCGGGATCGCATTGAGGTCCACGGCCGAGGAACCGCGGCCGATGGTGCCGTTCACGTTGACCAGCGCCGAGATGTGGCGGCGCTTGCCGTTGACCAGGATCAGCACCTGGTCCGGCGACAGCCCGCGCAGCTGCGCCGGGCGCACGCCGCTGGTGCCGTCGGCCATGCCGGGGCGCGGGAAGTTCAGCGAGGGCAGGGCGCGGGCCAGGGCGGTGGCCAGTTCGGTGGTGCCGGTGGCAGTCAGTGCCTCCGGGGTGATGATGTCGATCGGCGACTGCGATTCGGCCACGGTGCGGTCGGACACGTAGGTACCGGTGACGATCACCGTGTCCAGGGAAGTCGGGGTGGGGGCGCTGTCCTGGGCCCGGGCGGCGGGGGCCAGAGCGAGGGCGACGGCGAGGGCGAGCAGGTGGTGCTGGGAAGGCATGTGAAGCGACTCCTGGGGGGGCGGGTCAGAGCAGCAGGCGTGGGGCCTGTTGGATGTTGCATCGCAACACCCTGATCGGGGATTACCCCTTCCCGGGGCAATTGTCAAATTTCCGTTCTCCGGTCGATGCCGGCGAGTCAAGTATTCGTTAACAGTAGAATGGGCGTCGCAGGATGCATTGCCATCTGCTTATTCCTTCCGGTTCTAACGATCCCCCATGATTTCCCTGCGCAATTTCGCCCTGCGCCGTGGCGAACGGCTGCTGCTGTCCAACGTCGACCTGGCCCTGCACGCCGGCTACCGGGTGGGCGTGGTCGGCCGCAACGGCACCGGCAAGTCCAGCCTGTTCGCCGCGATCCAGGGCGAGCTGGAGGCCGACCAGGGCGACGTGGACCTGCCCGGCAAGGTCCGGATTGCCTCGGTGGCGCAGGAGACCCCCTCGCTGCCGGACCCGGCGCTGGACTTCGTGCTCGGCGGCGATGCGGTGCTGGCCGCGGCGGTGCGCGCGGAGGCCGACGCCAACGCACGCGAGGACTGGGAGGCGGTGGCCGCCGCCCACCAGACCCTGGCCGAGCTCAACGGCTACGACGCCGAGGCCCGCGCCGGACGCCTGCTGCACGGGCTGGGCTTCCCGGCCGAGACCCACCGTCGCGCGGTGTCCACCTTCTCCGGCGGCTGGCGGGTGCGCCTGAACCTGGCCCGCGCGCTGATGATGCCGTCCGACCTGCTGCTGCTGGACGAGCCGACCAACCACCTGGACCTGGACGCGGTGTACTGGCTGGAGCAGTGGCTGCTGAAGTACCCCGGCACCCTGCTGCTGATCTCGCACGACCGCGAGTTCCTCGACAACGTCGCCACCCACACCCTGCACCTGCACGGCGGCGGCGCGAAGCTGTACGTGGGGGGCTACACCGACTTCGAGCGCCAGCGCGCCGAGCAACTGCGCCAGCAGCAGATCGCACACGAGAAGGAGCAGGCCGAGCGCGCCCACCTGCAGAGCTTCATCGACCGCTTCAAGGCCAAGGCCTCCAAGGCGCGCCAGGCGCAGTCGCGGATGAAGCGCCTGGCCAAGCTNTCCGGCACCGAAGCGGTGCGCGCCGAGCGCGAGTTCCGGATCGAGTTCGCGCCCCCGGCGCGANTGCCGCATTCGCTGATCCGGCTGGACCACGTCGAGGCCGGCTATGGCGCCGANGCGGTGATATTGCACGCGGTCGGCTTCGGCCTGGAGGCCGGCGACCGGATCGGCCTGCTCGGGCCCAACGGCGCCGGCAAGACCACCCTGGTGCGCACCCTGGTCGGCGAACTGCNGCCGCTCGCCGGCGAGCGCAACGCCCATCCGGACCTGCGCATCGGCTACTTCGCCCAGCACACGGTCGAATCGCTGCACGAGGGCCAGTCGCCGATCGACCACTTCCGCGAGATCTCGCCGGACGCGCCGACCCAGGCGTTCCGCGACTTCCTCGGCAAGTGGAACTTCCCCGGCGACCGCGCCTTCGAGGTCGTGGACGGCTTCTCCGGCGGCGAGCGCGCGCGCCTGGCCCTGGCCCTGCTGGCCTGGCAGCAGCCCAACGTGCTGCTGCTGGACGAGCCGACCAACCACCTGGACCTGGAAATGCGCGAGGCGCTGGCCGAGGCGCTGAGCGATTTCGACGGCGCGATCGTGATGGTCAGCCACGACCGCCACCTGATCGGCCTGGTTTGCGACACGTTCTGGCGGGTGGCCGATGGCGTGGTCGAGCCGTTCGACGGCGACCTGGACGAATACGCGGCGTGGCTGCGCTCGCGCCCGGCCGCGCAGGGCACCAAGCAGCGCATGGCCGAGATCGCGCCCGCACCGGCCGCGCCGCCGCCGCGGCGGTCGCCGCGACGGCGAGGAAGCCGGCCAACCCGGTCAAGCTGGCCGCGGCCGAGAAGCAGGTGGCCGAACTGGAAGCCGAAGTCGCCGAACTGGACCGGCAACTGGCCGACCCGGCGCACCTGGCCGATGCCGCGCGCCTGTCCACGCTCGGCCGCGAACGCGAGCAGGCCGCGCGCCTGCTGGAACAGGCCGAGCAGGCCTGGCTGGAGCTGCTTTAGCCGCGCGGGGCTCCGGATCCCAGGGGGGCAGCGGCTTGCGCCGCTGCGCCCGTAGCTACCGCTACAACGAGGGCAAGCTGCTCAAGGTCGAGCGCGGCTACGGCGCCGGCAGCATCCTGCAGACGAGCCTGAGCGCCTACGACCTGGCCCTGGC
>Ga0056912_1001131_pt1 | contig 13697 bp, 10 predicted proteins | sample EBPBio232013_DNA_FD_55028 | JGI IMG/M metagenome (GOLD analysis project Ga0056912, IMG submission 55028) | Wastewater treatment Type I Accumulibacter community from EBPR Bioreactor in Madison, WI, USA - Reactor 1_5/23/2013_ DNA | ecosystem: Engineered > Bioreactor > EBPR > Anaerobic-Aerobic >... | reverse complement strand
TGCTGAGGCCGAGGAGCGCTACTACGCCACGCTGGACCAGCCAGCCATGGCCGCATAACTTAAACCAAATGGCCTCCGGCAAACCCGGAGCGGTTCATAACTGACCTGAAGGCGTGGGCGAACATCCGCCCAAGTGCAATCGAAAAGACCCGATCTGCTTCTCGAAACACCTCTACAAGGCACGCAACCTCGTCGAGCGCTTCTTCAGCAAGATCAAGCAGTTCCGTCGGATCGCCACCCGCTTCGACAAAACGGCCGAGAACTTCCTCGCCGCGGTGAAGCTCGCCTCCATCCGTATCTGGCTACGCGGTAATGAGCCTACGGCCTAAGGTGAAATTAAAGGAAGGTCAGGTCGTAGCTTATAATCAATACAGATGATCTTTGATCGCTGCAGCTATCATAGACAGGACAGACCATATTGCCAAGCCAACTAGAACGATCGAGGCTAAAACAGTAAATTTCCGAGGATGGGTAGCGCTTTCCGGCAAATTTGGTCGGGTAATAGGAATAACAAAAATCTGTTGTTTTATGAGTTCATCGCGGGCGGTCTCGTAGGAAGATAAGGTAATTTCATAGAGCTTTTCGCGGAAGCTTTGTTCTACCTTTAGTGTCTCGTATTCTACTAGCTTTGATGAAACAGACGAGTTATAATCTCGAATTCCCGTAAGTCTCTTCGATACAGATTCGATTTCGTTGTCAAGCGCTCTGCTTTCTTGTGCTTTTACAACCATAACCGGTGAGTCCGCTGACAACCTTCCTTTTAGAGTATTGATCTCAACGTCCAGTGCTGCTTTTCTAGCTTGCAATTCTGCTATCAGTTTTACAAGCTGTTCCGCATCAATAACAGGATCAATGGAGCGTTCAGAATCACGGAAAGCTTGCAAGCGCTGTCTTGTTTCAGCAAGCAACTCAGCGCTACGCTGAACATCATTTCCGACACGTTTGAGCGTGGTTTGTCGAGTTCGGACAGACACTTCATTAACAAGTGTTTCACAGAGTTGCAGGATCTTTTCACCAAGAATCTTTGCGTCCTTAGCCGAAAAACTCCTAACTTTGATGTTTATAATTCCCGATCTTGTATCAACCTCCGGAATAACGAGGCGTCTCCAATATTTTATTTGCTCTTCAACCGGCAAACCAGCCTCCAACCGTGAAAGCCAATCGATCTTTGAACCGGAGAATGCGGCTTCGATGTCAAAATGAGGTCGCAGATCTATGAGTATTGATGTCGAACTCAAATAATCCATAACCATAAACGTCTCTTGGCTCGTACCAGAAAAACCACTCATTTGAGCAGCAAAAGCAAGCAAGCCAGTGCCAGATCGCTGTTGCTGGTTTCCCTGCCGCACAGCAAAGCTAATATCCACTTCGTACTGATCGGCCGAATAGGTGAAAAGATAGATCCCACTGCCAACCGAGGGAACCAGCACACATAGGATGAACAGAACCCGCGCTACCGAAAAACGCCATCCGGCTCGATCTGTCATATGTTGCCCAGTAGTGTAAGAACGCGTCTTTGCAGCCACGATAGCGCGCTTCCAAGCCGGTAACAGAGTCCCCACAAATAAGCCACGCAACCAGGGTGCAATGCCCTCGTAGGCCATACGATCGTTCTCCTATGATCGGCGCCTAGCGAGCTCGGTAACTTCGCGCTGTCTTAGCGACCGAAATAGATATAGCGGTAAGCACCCAGGCAGTGAAGACTATGCCGAGCCAGAGCAGCAATCGCCTTGGGTAGATGGAGCTTTCTGGTAGCTGAGGTTGCACGAACACGCTCATATAAAGTTCGTTCCGAAGCGCGTCGATACGAGCATCTTCAAGCGCGGCCGCTGATGCAAGGTATTCCCGCCGTGCTGTATCCTGCTCAGCTTTCATCGCCTCGAATTCAGCTAAGACCTTTGAAAGAGCCCCCTGTCCTCCCGGCGGGGTCAGGCGTTTACGATGGCTGTCAATTTCCGATCGAATGCCCGCAATCTGAGCGTCCAAATTCCGTATGGTAGAGGACTCGGGGCTCAGTTGCCGCAATTGGGTCTCCCGGAGCGCAATCGTACGGGAGAGGGCCAGCTCAAGCTCATAGATGAGGCGGGTTTGCGCTTTGGTCTCAACATCACCATCTAGAACGCCGGAATGGTCGCGCAGAAGTCCAGCCTTTCTGGTTATCTCCGCTAGGCGCTCCTGTGCTCGCTCGAACCGAAGCTGGGAAGTTCGAAGAATTGATTGACGATTTTTCTCTGACAGCTCGTTGATCATTTTTTCTGATCTCGCCAAAATGCCGTTCGCAACTGCCACTGCATCTTCTGGGCTGAAAGCGCGGATTTTGACACCAAGAATCCCAGAGGAAACCTCCTCACTTACCGTCAATTTCCACCAGAAATATTTGGCGAAGTCCTCGATAGGCTTTGTGTGATCAAAGCGAGAAAAAAAATCTCCATGAGGGGCTGCATAACGCTCTCGCAGGGTAATTTCATTCTCCAGGTCGCGCAATATCGCCTCACTGCGGATGTACGTCGCGAGCATACCGGTTGCCTGGCGTGAAAGGCCGTCGGCTGATCCTGTAAATGCTGATAAAACGTCTGCTGTGGCATTCTTGGTCGCACGAACAGAAAATCGGGTTTCAACGACGTATTGGTCTTTAGCAACAAGAAAAAGGTAGAGCGCAGAAAAGATAGCTGGAATAACAAAAAAAGCCAACTTCAGAGCCTTTAGTGCTCCTGCGAATACTTGTTCATCCTTACGGCCTGCGAGCCCCCGCCCGCCACCAATGACAACCCGTTCGTCTCGAGCCAAAATGGATGCATCGGCAAGGGCGCGTGAAATGCGCAGAGGAAGGGGGCTCGCCTCCCGCACTAAGGCAGTCGACAAGGAGGAGCGCCCGTCATCCACATGAGACTCTGCAGCTACCACGCGTTTTTCTTGTAAGTCAGCCACTTGGCGAAGCCTCCTTCATACTCTGCTTCTATGGCAAATGATTGAGTTCAAAATATGCGCACGCGCTTCTCATATTCAGCGCAACTTCCCTCTAAAAATGCGTTCAAGCCAAAATCCAACAAGTAAATTCAACACAATTATAACGAAAATATATCTCTTATCAAGGATTCCTTCTTTGTAAGTTTCATAATATCCTGATCTGACCCATTCAACACAATGTGCCAGCGGGTTAAAATACATAAAATTGACCATTTCTTTAGGCATGTGACTTGGTAGAAAGAGGGCTCCCGATGTTATATACAAGGCCACGCAATATAATACACAAAACTGAACCCACCCATGCACCATAGATGCTATTATAGCATTGGGAATGCAAAAGCTGATTGTGAAAGCAACAGTAATTAATATTCCAGTTATAGTCTCAAATGGCGCTTTTGGAATAGCAGAGAAACCAAGTATATAAAGACCAAAAAATAAAATGATGATAATTATAAATGAATTAATCATCTCCAGAAGGGAGCGCCCGATTACTAAGTCCATAGGGCGGACAAGCGGAAACATCAAGAGGGCGCGATTATCGATAATAGACATGACGATTGATCGAACAGGGTACAGATAAATCATGAATGGTAGTATTCCAGATGCAAAAAAAACCATTCTATCTGTTCCGAGCAGTGCTCCTCTTCCAAGGAATGCATAAAAAGCTGAGAGGTAGATAAGGTGACCTAAGGGAACAAAAATAACCTTGAGGTAAGAGAATTTATTTCCAAGCATCCTTCCATGAATGTCTCTGATAATAATAGCACCAATAACATCACAGTGAGTTTTGAACGCTCTCTGGAATGCATAATATTTCTGATTCATGGTTGGAGAAGGCTCGCCATGGCGATTCAATAGGGGAGGGCGAGTACGCAAAAATTTCATTACCCTCTCCGTATTTCTCGCAGCACATCTCGAAGCTCGTTGTCTCCTTCGCCGGTGTTGATAGCTCTGTCGATGCTTTCTGCGACGTGTCTAAAAACACGCGCATCGTTGGTGAGAAGCCTGTTAACCTGCGGGTCTTCCCGCAGTGCGGCTGCCAATGGTAGAGCCTCAGGAATTGCAAAGAAAGCGAGGCTCTCGAAATTAAGATCAATTTGCATAGCGACTGTGCGGCGAAAAACTTCTGGTTGACTAAAAACGCCCACGGAATTGAATTCGGCGAGTAGTGCAAGTGCCACGGGTACATGACGAGGTTCAGCTATCTCTCCGGGAGCGCATCCCAACATGCGAGTTATGGGATCTCGGATTACGGAGAGCTCCGCTTCTGTCAAATTCTGAAACGCATGGGCGATTTGGCGCCTTGTTGCTTGCTCCAACCGCCCAGCCAATCCACCTATATTTGAGTATTGTGGGGGTAGAACAGATAACGGTGGTGCGTTAGCTGCCATCGTTACAGCACGAACGAAAAGCAGGCGATTGGCTAACTCTTCAAAAGGGTCGATAAGCAGGGCCGATAAATGGTAGTGGAAGCGACGAAAGAATTCGATGTAAGGCCCTACAGCTAACCGCCCCTCGGCAGCGACGGAATTGACAGCATTGTTGCCCAAAAGTGCAAATGCTGTTTCCAATCCTGCATTCTCAATCATAGCGTACGATAAAAGAAAGCGGTCTGCTAAGGCCGCCCTGATCGGCCGACTAAAAATTGGAAGATTATTAAAAAGGAAGAAGCGACCTTCGATAAAATTTTTAGCCTCTGACCGTCGGTATATTAGACGATTTCCTTTGCGCTCGGCAATAGTTACTTCAGAAGCTGTGCTCAGCCCAGGGACAGTCGAGTCATCAAATCGAAATCCCACTTGTCCTGTATCGTGCAGCCTTGCTTCGACCAGATCTGGCCTCCAGATAGCAGCCTCAACAGACCGAAATTCCCGCCCGTCGATCTCGACTCGAAAGGTAGGGATGTGCGAGGGGTTGTCTGGTGTCAGCCATCCCGCAATAGTGTCTCTTGTTACGTGGTCGAAATGAAAATGCATAGCTTAGCGGTTGATCTCACGATAGAATTCGATTGCCTCACTAACATCTTCGAATAAATTTAGTCTCCCATTCTCCAGTACAACACATTTATCGCAGTACTCTTTAATTGTTAGCATGTCGTGAGAAATCATGATGATATCCGTTTCGGCGCGGCGACGATCAAATTCTCGCCGGCATCGTTCTTGGAATCTCGCGTCGCCGACGGCAATAACCTCATCTATTAGAAAGCAATCAAAATTAATTGCTATAGATAAGCCAAATGCTAATCGTTGCAGCATTCCTGAGGAGTAAGTCTTAACTTGTGCGTCGATATATCCTCCAATTTCAGAAAAGCTCCTTACAAAATCTAGCACTTCTCTGCGGTCCATCCCGTAGATCCGGGCGACGAAAGATACGTTTTCTCGACCGCTCATCTCAGGGTGCAGGCTACCGGTAAATCCAAGTGGCCACGAAATTCGGCAGTGGCGCCGAATTGCCCCTGCATTTGGCATCTCTGTCCCTGCGACCATCCGCATGAGCGTCGATTTTCCTGCTCCATTAACGCCTAATATGCCATAGTTCATTCCGCGCTCGAACTGGAATGTCACATGATCCAGGATCAGTTTAGTCGCATGCGACGACTGGTAGAATTTGAGAACATCGCGAAATTCCACAATCGCGGGAACTGAAGCGCTGATGTTTGGGAATTCGGTCATATTTTCGCGCGTCATTCAGTAGAAGCTGCTTTGCTAGGGCGCGAGCGTCAAGAGCATACATTCGCGCAACGCCGATAAGGCTAATACCTCTAACCGATTTTATGAGAAAGAAAATTTGACCCACCCCGCTGAAAATCGATCAAATCTGAGATAGTCGGACAATGCACGTAAGTAAAAAGAGGGGCGGGCTCGGGGGTAATGAGCAGAGGCCGCCAGCCAAATAGAACCGCCCCCGGTTTGGCGGAGGCCATTTAGTTTAAGTTGTGGACTGGCCCCTTATGGCTCAGGCTCCAGCTCATAACCAGAAGCTGAAGGCTGCCGCGATGCAGATGGTGGCGAGGATGTTGGTGGCGTCCCGGTCGTATCGGCTGGCGACGTGTCGGAAGCTCCTCAGACGGCAGGGCATGCGCCCGATAGCGTTGCGATGCCGGTAGAGGACAGGCGAGAAGCCATTTTTCCAGATGCGGTTGGTCTTGGATGGGATGTTCGGCATCGTGCCGCACTCCTTGACCAGCCAGCTCAGGACATTGCTATCATAGCCCTTGTCCGCGAGCAGGGGGGCGTGGGCAAGAGGCGGCAATATTCGTCGGGTGGGGCAGGGCCTATCGATGCAGGTCCGGAGACAAGCCTTGCTCGTGTGGCCGAGGTGGATTGCGGTTGCTCCCGTGATCAAATCCAGTTCGAAGTTCGTTCTGGCCGCATCGAACCGACCGGAACATGAAGCCATCACGTTCTCTGGAAGAGCAGCTCATCGGATGCTGATGGAGCAGGAGGCCGGCTCGAGGAGCTACTGGCGGAACAGATGCTCGATAGGGCGATCTTGAAGGATGACGCCTCAAAATGGTGACGCCTGATGTGAAGCGTAAAGCCGTGACTCATGCCTGCGAAGCGCACGGAGTGAGCCAGCGATGGGCGTGCAAAGCTCTGAATGTTGATCGCGCAATCGTGCGCCACCCGAGCATACGCCCCGATGACGATCCTGTGCTGGTATCGGCAAACCTGTATCGAGTGGCATTACATCGCGCACGGAAAGCCGATGCAGAACGGATTCGTCGAAAGCTTCAATGGGTGCTTCCGGGGTGAGTGCTTGAATGATTGCGGAGCAATTGCGCGAAGCGTGCTTTCACGACATTCGTGGAGGTCCGCACAGCAATCCGATCATAGAAGGAGGATTACAACAATCGTCGCCCACTCGCTCTCGGCAACAAAACACCGACCGAGTGCGCTTCGCAAATCACTCTGGAAACCTGGGCCGCTGAGGCCCTAAATCAACCCAAGGACACTCCCCGTAACCGGAGGAAAACCGGGCCTAAGGTCACAGCGACCGAATTCTTTCGAAAGAACCCACCAATGCGCTCCAGAGCGCGCAAGCCAGAGGATGGCCTCCAGAGAGAGCTGGCTATCCTGCCTCGTTCAATCTGGACCTGTCACCTTGCCTTGCGGATGAAGCGCTGCCTGTTTCCAAACAGCGTCACTGACTTCCCGACGATCTATCCATGCTGACCTTGGGATTGGATCTTCTTTCCCAAGCAAAAATTCAGCTAAAGATCCAGGATCCACCGGATAGGGACTGCATGGTGGAAAGCTGTAAATTCTCGAATATTATCGTATTCGCTCCATCGCTGAATAATACATTTTGTCCTTGCTGTGTCATGTGGGATAGAACTTGTGCCGAATTCGTGTAGCCAAAGCCTGAGAACTCTAAAAAGTCAGAGGCTGTAAAATCTCTAATCACATCTGCACCAGTTTGGCTGGCGTCAAACACAAACCGATCTCGCCCACTACCTCCGGTCAGCGTATCGGCACCCATACCTCCAAAAATCAAATCGTCGCCGTTCCCACCATTTAAGTTGTCATTCCCGCCTTGTCCGAAAAGGAAGTCATTTCCGTCCAATCCCCAGACTGAGTCATCGCCAGCATTGGCCCAGATGTCATTATTTGCATTATCGGCGCTCAAATTATCGTTGTATGTCGACCCAATGATGCCTTCGATGCTCACGAGAGTGTCGCCTGCTGCATCACCAAGGTTGCTGGCCGGACTAAGAATGGAGACGGTGACGCCTGAGGTGGCAGTTTCGTAGGATGCATAGTCATAGCCGTTGCCGCCGTCGAGTTGGTCGGCGCCCGCGCCTCCATGCAGGCGATCATTGCCATCTTGGCCAAAAAGGTAGTCGTTCCCGCCCAAGCCTGACAATGTGTCATCGCCGGTGTTTGCCCAAACATCATTGTCATTATTGTTGAGCGTAATCACGTCATTGAAGGCAGATCCAACGACACCCTCGATATTGACAAACGTATCGCCTGCAGCATCGCCGGTTGAGCCGGCGGTAGTGGTAAGCGAGACCGTGATCCCCGTCCCTGAGCCCTGATAGGATGCATAATCATAGCCGTTTCCGCCATCGTGATGGTCGGCACCAGCGCCGCCATCAAGGCGGTCATTACCGTCCTGTCCGAAGAGGTGGTCGTTTCCTCCCAGCCCAGAGATTATGTCATCGCCTTGGTTCGCCCAGATATCGTTCTCGAAATTATTGCCTGTGATGATGTCGTTGAAAGTGGAGCCGAGAACGCCTTCAATCCCTACGAATGTATCGCCCGCAGCATCACCAGTATTGCTTAACGGTGTAGCCAAGGAAACAGTTATCCCTGTTCCAGACGTCTCATATGAAGCGTAATCGTGACCGTTTCCGCCATCCAAGTAGTCCGATCCTGCACCGCCATGAAGGCGATCATTATCGTCCTGCCCAAAAAGATAATCGTTTCCTCCCCAGCCGAACAGGGTATCGTCGCCGGTATTTGCCCAAATATCGTTGTCGCTATGGTTCCCGGCCAAGGTATCTCCGTAGGCCGAGCCGATCAGGCCCTCTACATTAATGAAGGTGTCGCCTGAACCGTCGCCTGCGCTACCGGAGGTGGTCAGCATCGAGACCCTTACCGCATAGGCTGCTGTTTCGTAGGAGGCGTAATCGTAACCCGAACCGCCATCAAGATAATCAGCGCCACTACCACCGTGAAGCCGGTCGTTTCCATCCTGACCGAAAAGATAGTCGTTCCCCCCAAGCCCGTTGAGGGTATCGTTACCGGCATTCGCCCATATGTCATTGCTGCCGGAATCGGCAGACAGGGTATCGTCAAAGACTGACCCAATCATTCCCTCTATACTGGCATAGGAATCGCCGGTTGCATCGCCTGTATTGGCAGCTGGTGCGCTCAGATGTGCATTCACCCCAGAATTAGCGGTTTCATAGGATACGTAGTCGTATCCACTTCCACCATCAAGGTAATCGGAGCCGATACCTCCGTGGAGGCGATCATTCCCGCCTCCGCCGCTCAGCATATTATTCGCGGCATTCCCCGTAATCGTATCGTTCCCCGAGCCACCAACGGCATTCTCGATCAGCGAGCGGATATCGCCATTATATTGAAGCGCATTGTAGAGGTTGCCGGCGGCGTAATTTCCGTTGCCAAGATTGGCGATCTGAACGCTGGAGAGCACCGAATAGGCACCCGGGCGAAGATCGACATTCAGATTTGTCGCGTAATTCGAGAAATCATAGGTATCGATCCCGTTGCCATCCCACAATGTCATGAAGATGCGGTTGCCCCCCGGCGCGCCCTGTCCCACACTGTTGATGAACATCTCGCCGGTGGTGGCGCTCCAGGAATAGGTCGTATTACCAGAATTCGTATTGAAATTCGCGCCATACATCGCTTGCAGGGCCGCGATATCGTACATCATGAAAGTCTGGGCGTAGCCAAACTCCTCATTCAGATATCCGCCGCTGGTCGAAGCCCCCATATAGCTCCGATAGGACATGATGGAATAGGCCATATGGTCGTATTGGCTGTTGAGCGCGATCCCCGCTACGCCGCCTACATCATGGCTGTGTTTCAGGCCCAGCGCATGGCCGAGTTCATGGATGGTCGTCGCCCAAGTGTAATTGCCCTTGGTTGCCGTCCGTCCTGCGAAATAGCTCGTGCCGAACCAGATATCGCCGGCGAGATTGCCATTGCCGGGAGAGGGAAAATAGCCGAGCGCGGTGGGATTATCATAATCCGATTGGGCAACGCGAACATCGGCTATCGCGCTGGTGGGGTTGACCTCCCGCGTCGCGAGGTTGGTGTACTGAGACAGAAGGGACATCGCATAGCGCGTCGCATTCTGGATCGATGCGTCGACCGGCGCGAAATTCTGGGTCGTCTCCAGATATCCTCCCTCATATTGCGAGGTGAGGGTGGGGAAGGAGAAAGTGATTTCTGCGCTCGTCCATTTCGAGCCCTGCAGCAGGGCATCGACGGAGCTGACTCCCGTCGCGCCGATATAGCCCGTTGTTCCCGGCCCATTTCCTCCCCGCCCGCTTTCCAGACCGGCGGATTCGCTCGATTGGAAACTCAGGGGGTTGAAGGAGCAGGCCTTGCACATGATCTGAAACCTTTCTGGAACAACGATAAAAGCACTAACGTAACAGGATTAACGCTGCGGAAACTGTTCTCGGAGCTGCCCCAGTGCGCGCTCTGCTTCTGCGCGATATGACGATAGAGGATGCCGTGCGATGAAGAGTTCCAGTGCTTCTGCCGTGCCCTTCGAGAGAGCGGCGGTCAATTCCTCATGTTCGGCGATGGCAGGATCGCGGGCAAATTGCGCGCCGGCGTGGCCGGAGGACTGAACCTCGATGATCGCGGGGGGAGGTACAGGCACACCGTCTGGCATCGAACCATCCTTGATTCGTATGAAAACCGAGAGGTATTTATCAGGAGTTGGACTTCTTGAGAATGCTCTGGACCGATACATCCGAGAGTTCGGCAAGGATGGTTGCCGCTGCGTCAACGACATCGTCGATCTGCTCGGGCGTATGCGTCGCGCTGAGGAAGAAGCGCAGCCGGGCGGATTTCTCAGGTACGCCGGGCGGCAGGATCGGAAACGCATTGAACCCGGCCGCCAGGAGACGCTCGGCAAGGACCAGGGTGCGCACGGTCTCCCCGACAATGACCGGGATGATCCCGTAGCCCCAGGCTTCGCCGGTATCGAGGCCCTTGGCCTTGGCGCGCTTGAGGAAACGCTGGGAATTGGCGGCGAGACGCGCGACGCGGTCCGGCTCGGCATTCATCAGTTCCAGCGCCTTGGCCGAGGCCGCGGCGACGCTGGCCGGCATCCCGACGCTGTAGACGAAGCCCGGCGCGTGGTGCTTGAGCAGATCCACCGCCACGGCATTGCCCGCGACATAACCACCGCAACCGACGAGGCTTTTCGACAAGGTGCCGAACCAGAGATCGACCCCGGCCGGATCGACATTCTGGTGTTCGAAGAGCCCCTTGCCTGTCTTGCCGAGAACGCCGAGGCCATGGGCATCGTCGATCATCAGCCAGCAGCCATGCTTCTTCTTGAGTTCGACGAGGCGGGCGAGGTCCGGCCCGTCGCCATCCATCGAGAAGAGCCCTTCGGTAACGATCATGGCGCGGCCGAAACGGCCACGCTCGGCCGTGAGGAGCGCCTCGAGCGCGTCGAGATCGTTATGAGGGAAATTGCGCCGCGCCGCGCCCGAGAGCTGGGCGCCGACCATGATGCAATTATGGATCAACGCATCATGGACGATGAGGTCCTTCGGGCCGAGAAAGGTCGCGATGGTCGAGACGCCGGCGGCATGGCCGGAATTGAAGGCGATGCAATCCTCGGTGGCGTAATTGCGGGCCAGCAACGCCTCGAGGTCGCGATGCGGCTGACGTTCCCCGGCGCTGATCCGGCTGGCAGAGACCGAGCTGCCATAGGTCGCCAGCGCCGCTTCCCCCGCGGCGCGGATTTCCGGGTGCCCGTTCAGGCCGAGATAATCGTAGGAGGCGAAATTGACCACCTCGCGATTGCCGATCATCGCAGTATCGCCGGAGCGCCCGCCATGAAGGCGATAATAGGGAACATCCAGCGCGCCGAACTTGGCGAATTCGCGCTGGAACTTGATCTGCTGGTATTGCGGCAGCGTTTCGAACCCGACATCGTAAGCCGGCACGGGCGGCGCGGCGGCGGCCTGGCGCGCGGGCGCCGCCGGCACCTTGCGCATCATGCCCAGAAGCCCGTCGAGATCGCTGCCCTTGCCGCTCATGTCTTGCGCCCCGCCTTTCCGATGGTCAGCCCCACCCCGCTGGCTCGCGCTTCTTCCACAACACCCTCTTCGCTGCCATGCATGACAGCCATAGATTTGGCCAGGTCGATATAGTCGTCGCCTTCGGCATCCTGCCCGCTGATCTTGGTATAGATGCCGGCGGCCAGATCGCCCAGCCGACGATCCGCCGAGCCGACCATCGGCATATCGGTGCCGCAAAGGCGTTCGATCGCAAGCTGGAGCTCAAGTGCCATCAGCGAATCGAGCCCCAGCTCGCCGAGCGGGCGGCTGATATCGATCTGCTCCTCGGGCATGCGCAGGATGTAGGAAATCTCGCGGCGCAGCGCGCGCGTGATGATTTCCGTCGCCTCCACCATGGTTTTCCCCTCGATGGCGGAAACGAGGTCTCCGCCATCCTCGCCCTTATCTTCGGCTCGGGCGAGGCCCAGGCCCGCGAAAGTGGGGCTGTTGATGAGGCGCAGTTTTTCAGCCGCGCCGCTGGGCGCAATATTGGTGTAGAACTGAGTGGCCTCCACCTTATGGCCGAGAACCAGCATCCGGCCGAGATGGGCGAGGGATTCCGAGGAGGAAATGCCCACCACGCCCGTTGTGCGCCGCAGGCGCCGGCCGAGCTGTTTGTCGCGCGCGATGATGCCGACATCGGAAATCGCGCCCCAGCCGATCGCGAGGGCGTTGCGCCCCTGCTTGCGAAGCTGGCGGGCAAAGCCCTCTAGCCAGGCATTGGCCGCGACATAGGCGCCTTGGCCCGGGCTTCCGATGACGGTGGTCGCCGAGGAGTAGAACACCATGAAATCGAGGGTGTGCTGCTCCGTCGCAGCGGCGAGATTGAGTGCGCCGCGAAGCTTGGTTGAAAGCACCGCGCGCAGGCGATCGGGCACGAGGCCCGAGATGATCCCGTCCTCAAGCAGGACGGCTGCGTGGACGATGCCGCGAATCGGGCCGCGCGTCTCGGCGAGGCGCTTGATCAGAGCCCGCGTGGCTTTCGCATCGTTGACATCCAAAGCCTCGACCAGAACCTCGGCGCCATACGCGCGCATTGCCGCGATGGCGGCTTCGCCCCCGTCTTCGACCCGCCCCCGCCGCGAGGCGAGAACCAGGGTGGTCGCGCCGCGCCGCGCCAACCAGAGCGCTGTCTGGAGCCCGAGGCCGCTCGTGCCGCCCACGACGAGATAGACGCCCGCGCGCAGTTCCGGCTTCAGGGCGGCGATATCCGGCATCGCCGCCTTGGGCGGGTGGATGACGATCTTGCCGACATGCTCGGAGGCCTGCATGGCATGGAAAGCCGCACCGATCTGGTGCGCGGCGTAAACGCGGTGGGGCAGGGCGGTGAAGTGTCCGGCCATCAGCCGCTGCGAAACCTCCCGCATGATCTGCTCGACCGCCGGCTTGTCATGCGCCAGCAATTCGTCGAGATCGACGCCGAAATACGAGATATTCCGCACGAAGGGCCGCAGGCCGAGATGGGTATTGTCGAGATAATCGCGCTTGCCCAGCTCGATGAAGCGCCCGAACGGTTTGACGAGTTTGAAGCTCGCCGCCATCCCAGCCCCCGCGAGCGAATTCAACACCACATCGACCCCGCCATGCGCCTCGCGGATGGCCTCGGCGAAACGCTCGTTGCGTGAATCGTAACAATGATCCGCGCCCGCCGCGCGCGCGATCGCCCGCCTTTCCTCCGAACTCGCGGTGGCGAGAACGGTTGCGCCCATGCTCTTGGCGATCTGGATCGCCGCAAGCCCGACGCCGCCGGCGCCGCCATGGATCAGAACTGTCTCGCCGGGGCGGATCTGCCCGCGATGCACCAGCGCGAACCAGGCGGTCGCGAAGGCGACCGGCACCGTCGCCGCCGCTTCGAGTGACAATCCTTCCGGCACTTTGAAGAAATGCCAGTCCGGCGCGACGAGGTGGGAGGCGAAGGTATTGGCGGCAAAGCCCATCACCCTGT
>Ga0056912_1001120_pt1 | contig 13864 bp, 14 predicted proteins | sample EBPBio232013_DNA_FD_55028 | JGI IMG/M metagenome (GOLD analysis project Ga0056912, IMG submission 55028) | Wastewater treatment Type I Accumulibacter community from EBPR Bioreactor in Madison, WI, USA - Reactor 1_5/23/2013_ DNA | ecosystem: Engineered > Bioreactor > EBPR > Anaerobic-Aerobic >... | reverse complement strand
GGCCGGCTACCTATTGCCTCTGGCGCCTCTGGCACTTGCCTTAGGAACTACTATTTGGTCTACATATATAGGTAGGTGGCAAGGTCTTGTGAGAAATCTCAGCTTGCCCATGTCAATTGCAGTCACAGCCTTATTGGGCCTAGCCATTGTTTTGACCGGCAGCCGGGGCGGCTATCTATCTATAGGGGGGACGGCCGCATTTGTACTTCTGGCTTTGTCTTTTTATTTTCTCAGTCGCAAACCAAAACTAATCTTCCCGACATTAATAGGTCTTGGCCTAATGCTTGCCGCTGCGGGTTTAGCGGTGCATTTCCTGGCCCCTAGCCTCGAGACTAGAATTCTCTCGATTTTTGCCGGTTCGGAACATTCCAGTAATGCCTACCGCATGCATGTCTGGAGGGCATCGCTAGCCATGTTCCAGGATAACTGGTGGCTGGGGGTAGGACCGGGCAATACCGCTTTTCGCCTTGCCTATGGGCTATATATGAAAAGTGGCTTCGATGCGCTCGGTACTTATTGTGTCCCCCTGGAAGTGGGGGTGGAAACCGGTCTCTTTGGTTTATTCAGTGCCGGCGCCATTATATTGATGTGTTTAAGCCGAGCCCATTTAATCTTCTATAGCGATAGTTCCTATAGATATCTGGCCCTTGGTCTTGCCGCCGCCCTCGTTGCCTTAATGATTCAAGGGCTGGTCGATACGGTTTTCTATCGCCCCCAAGTGCATTTCATTTTCTGGTTCGTGGTTGCTGCAATTTCTGCATTAAGCAGTACTGAAATAGATAAAATTAGACGCAAGAAAGATTAATCCAGACTAATTTAATCTATATTTTTCAGAAAGCGTGGAATATTAGAAGCATGTAATCCAGGGTTTTCTCGACTCTACGGGGTTTACAAGGGATCCAAGTTTAAACTGACCACCCTTGACGACGGGGGAAGATTAGAGGATGATAATTAACAGAGTTTCACTTTACTAATCGGGTTCAGTATATTTAAGCCTTCGGAGAGCCGGAGCACCAATTACAAAGCAAAGCCGGACAGTCGGCAGTGGAGGAATAAACATATGACAGTACGACGACAGAGAGGAGCAACACTAGGCTTAGCAGCTGCTTGTGTGCTCGTCGTAATAGTAATAGGCGTCGGCTTCTTCTTCCTATCCAAAATCATCGGTGGTGGCAGAGAGGTTGCTAACGCGACTGACGCCGGTGCCCTCAACGTCGCCAAACAAGCGATTAGAAGAGGCGCGGTCAATCTGACATCTGCTGCTGACCAGGAAGAGTTCGGAGCACTTTGCGAAACGCCGAACAGATTAGATCTTCTTAGCTACAACCGCATCGTCGCCAAAGCGATGATCGTAGCCAAGAACGCAGCTGATCAAAATACAGCAACTGCTCTTGCCAATGCCGGTATCATGCACAACCAGGTCAACACCCTGGGTAACACATTGAAAGCTCAAATCGCTGCTGCTTGTGCCACTCCCGGTGGTGCATTGGCCAGTGATTTCCACGCGATCTCTACCAACAGCAATACCAAAATGTGGAACGGCAGCCCAGTTCAACTGGCAAACGACATTGTTCCCGGCTATATGAAAGTCGGCAGCTCTGCCAACGTCTACTTCCACTCTGCTACCAGAGGCTCTCTCGGTAACTGGCAGCCTCCAACAAACACTGCCGGTCAAAACGCCCCTTCAGGCGACCCCTACTCTGCTGGTTATAACGCGGTAACCGTCGGCGGACACCAGTTTGCCTTCGTTCCCTTGTTCCCTGAAACCAGACCTCACCTTGTCGATAGAGGCAATTTCTCTAATGCTGCTCCGGCTGGCATAACTGCCGCTCCGGCTCTGCCCAACTCGTTCCAGACCAATTCCAGAGCCCTGGAAGGAAAGACTGGTGTGTTCGGCGGCTCGATGGCATGCGCAATCGTAGGTTGTATCGACAGGAACTTCGCCGCTCGCATCCCGAAAGGCTTTGTCAGAGTAAGCAACGGACCTAGCGCCAATACTGTAAACACTTCAGTGTTCCCTCTATCCACCGTGGTCAATGACGGCTCCAACGATATCTTCAACAACGAGCTGTTCCATGCCCCCGGTATCAACATGGACCAGAACACCAACATCTTCTCGCACCACCCGAGCGGACCGGCAGCTATGCAGGCCATCGGCGCCTATAACGCCACCCGCGGCAACTTCCCGTTTGACCCCATGGTCGGCAACGTCGGTGGCGGCGATCCTTCACTGTGGACCGGTCTGGCTGAAGATGCCTACAACAACCCTGCAGCTTATGACCTCAGGTCTACATCGGCCCAAGATCATTTCGCTACCCAGGCTGAACTTGATGCTATAACCAACAATCCCAACATCAAGAACTGCATCTACACCATGTACGATGCCGACCCGAGCACCAACCCGCATTGCTCCAACGCTAACACAGCCATGTGGATGGGCAACTACAACAGAGCCGCTGGAACTGCCTCGGACCACATTGATACCTCCGCTGGTTTCACCAACGTAGAATTCATGAAAGCCGACCTTCTAGCCCAGAGAGCTCACGGTTACAGATCTGCTACCACCAATGCTCCCAATCCTTCCGGTCTCAAACTGTGGGGAAGAAGCGGTGGCACTGTACTCCGTCCGCCAGCCAATGGCAGCGCCAAGCCCTTCCTTGGTGGCAAGATCAACTACCTGGCAGCAGGCTCACCCATGGAACTCCTGAACGAGATTGGCGGCTGTGCATCGACATCGACCATCGATAAGATCGTCGACAGAATGCGCCAAGTCAACCCCGAAGACGGCAACCTCGCTCAGCACGTCAGAGATGCACTCTCTTCCAGCACCCTGCCCCTCGGCAAATCCTTCTACATCTACGCCGATGGTTCCAGTGTGTACATGACCGAGAGCTTCACCGCCGCCTCCGGTTACGTGACCAAAGCCAAGGCTGATTCGCTCACTCCCGATGGTGCCTCCGGTGCTGGTGCCAGCACCTGCGAGACCGGCAAGTACCCGCTCAGCGGATGGACGGTCAACACTCACAAAGGTGTCGGTGGTGCATCGATTGGTGACGCAGGCTATCACGAAGTACCCTTCACCAAGTACACACCTGGCACAGGCCCCAGCGCTTCGACAGGTAACGACCAGGCTATCTGGACTCCCAGCTCCGGTTACAACAACTTCCTCGGAGAACTGAGATTCGAACAGACTGCCACCGGTGATACCTACTCCAAACCTAACTAAGAAGGAGATCTTCACTAAGCACAAGCTTAAATCCGATAGATAGAAAAGAAGCTGGGTCACAAACCTAGCTTCTTTTCTAATTCCAAAATACTGTTTTGAACTACATTAGGTTATGATCAAACTGGGTATCTTGATTAATAGAATAATTGCAGTCAATACCGGGAGGATTTACTGATGCACGGGTCTAAAGCCAGTTTGAAAGCATGGCGTCTCTCTTTTGTACTGGTGGGACTGGCAGCCGGACTGACTTTGTCAATCGAAAAGGCCAATTGCCAATATCCCAGCCAACAGCAGAATTCTTCAAGCAGAGGTCAAATTGACCCGAATAAAGTAAACAAAAAGCCGGCTTGGATGAAAACTGGTGAAGCTCTGGCGAAAGTACCGGAAGGTTTGAAAGAAAAGGTCAGTTTGCCCGATGTTCCAGAATACACAGGCAAAGCAAAATTTATCAACGGCTTGATCTATGACCATGTGGGCAAGATGGGGCCTTGTTATGTTATGAACTTCAATACTAGAGAAACAAGCAACCAAGTGATTGATTGGTACAGAAGCGTCTTTCAGATGTACGGATGGAAAATCGACTATCAAGATAAAGACTCGATCAACGCCACTAATCAGAAAAGCGGCAATATTTGCATATTGCAAGTAAGCGGGCCGGTGGCCGGTTACGATGCTAAAGGCGACAACGGCAGTTACTCCATTCGCTATCAGTACGCCAAGCCTCAATAATTGACAACCCAAAAGACACAGGGTAAACCCTATGTTCACAAGGCTTGTCAATAACTATCCTGGTAATTGAGGCCGCCGTCCTCTGAATAAGCCAGGGAAAGATTAACCACCTTACGGCGGCAACCCCATTAAGACAGTAATGTCATAAAAAACTCAAAGAGGCTGCGGATATAGCAGCCTCTTTTGTTTTGCAGCCTTTATAGCGCCTAGAACTGTCTTTAGAGAGCTTCTACCAGCCTGCAATGAGAAACAAAGAACTAGGCATTCTTAGATTATTAAGACAAGCTTATCTAGACCGGGTGGTCTACTTGTAACTGCTTAAATGGAAATAGGCTCGAGCAGAATCATTCCACTTCAAATACTTTTCAGTCGCAACTTACTAAGTGCCGCCAGTGGCGGTGCAGCTTGTCACCTCTATGAGGAGGAATTATGAAAACCATGCCGCTCAATCAGATAGATTTTCTTGACCCTGCTGATATCGCAGATAGTGCCGAGAATATGGAACTTAGTGAGAAAGTCGAAGTCGCCTTTCAGCATGGCGATGACGCACTCAGTGAATATCTCAAGAGTCTTGGCCGCTTTAATCTCTTGAGTGCAGAAGAAGAACGTCAACTGGCAAGACAGATCAAACAAGGCTCGGAGCTAGCCAGAAAACGCCTCATTCAAAGCAATCTGCGCCTTGTGGTCAACATCGCTAAACGCTTTGCTAGTAAGGGTCTACCGTTGCAAGACCTAATTCAAGAGGGCAACTTGGGACTAATCAAGGCTGTCGAAAAGTTTGATCCCGAGAAAGGCTTTCGATTCTCAACTTATGCCACCTGGTGGATTCGCCAGGCGGTGCAAAGAGCCATTCAAGATAAAGGGCAATTGATCAGAGTGCCGGTGCACATGAGTGAGCTTGCCACAAAGATAGCTCGAATCACCAGAGAATATTTGCTTTTGGAAGGTCGTAGACCGACATCTTTTGAGATAAGCAAAGAACTAAATATCGAAGAAGAAAAAGTGAAGCGGGTTTTGGCAAGCCTAAACGAACCGCTCTCTCTTGATTCGCAGACTGTCGGAGGAGTAGAAGAATTCGATTTGGCATCTTCTCTGGCTGACGAAAACACACCCGGCCCGGAAGAGAAAGCAATAATCTCACTTTGCAAGATGGACGTGAATACTGCCTTACTTAAGCTGCACCCAAGAGAAAGAGAAGTTCTAAAGCTGCGCTTTGGTATCAACTACGATAGACCACTCTCGGCCCAAGAAGCAGGAAAAATCCTGCACATCTCAGAAGAAAGGGTGAGGCAGCTTGAACACAAAGCAATCAAAAAGCTGCGCCATCTCAATGAAACGGGCAGCCTTTCGGAATTGAGAGCTTATCTAAACTAGCTTAGAATTCGGCGACGAGGCCGAAGCAAGCAATGAGAAGAATACAGACAAAGTAGAAAACAAAGAACCACGCCCATCTATAGATGACGTCAATCTCTGAGATCTTGTTTGATTTCTCGGCCATTTCCAATAACTCCCTTAGTCTGTGAGCTTACGCACATAGTTGACGAACTCTTTCGCCTCAGACAAGAATCTTTCTTTCTGTGGGCGAGAAAGCCACAAAGCAAGAATGCGTCTTCTGTCGACATTCTTCTTCAAGCCAGGTGTACGCTCACCGAGCAGTCTCTCTCTAATCATGCGATTACCTTCACGGTAATAGCAATCGCCAATCTGACAGCCGGTGACAATCACTCCAGCTGCTCCGGCTTTCAGCGCGGCTTCTATCATGAGGGGCTGAATCATTCCACTACATGGTAGTTTGACCACGTGCAGGCCTTCGACGTCTTTAACTTCGCCGCTGGCGCTGCATGCCGAATCTAGATCGGCAGCCCTTTCACAAATTAGCGTTATTACCTTCTTTTCGGACATTGCTATAACCTTTTAAAAGTTGACTAAGTTGATTGCATTACTGGGCTTCAGCGAGCGCCTTGATCTTGGCGGTCACATCGGTATCGAGCAAGTTAGGCAGGTCGATGGCGTCGAAGGCACAAGCCCCCACACAGACTCCGCAGCCGGAGCAACGATAAGCCTTGACTGTAGCCAGTTTCTTGAAGCGTGAACCGGAGGGAGCCGGTACCATTTCAATAGCCTGATAAGGACAGTCTGCGGCACACATCGAACAACCGGTGCACTTATTGAGCACCACTTCGGCAGGCTCGACCGGATGTGCAGCCTTGTAGAGACTTGGCAAAGGAATCAAGCAGAGAGCCACTGAACCACCAATAATCAAGACCCAATAGGTGGTGATGTCCACGTGGGCGAGCAGGTAATAGGGCCAGAGGAAGAACCAGTCAATCTCGAAGCTTGTCGGTTGGGTGTTGATGTCAGCCATCTTGCCGGAAGTGACCGGAACCAAGAAGACAAAGACCAAGAGCACAGCCACGAGCATATAGTTGATGGCAGGCGGAGGTGTAATTACCGGTCTGGTCATGCGCACATAGTGCAACCAGAGACCGAAAAGTAGAGAGAAGGAAAAACCAATATGAATGAAGAGGAAGTTGGAGAGTGTCAGGTTGGTTATCGCTCCACCGTTCAAGAACCAGGTCTTGAGCCCAGGTCCGATAAAGGGAATGGCTTCTAGAGCAGTCGAGGTCATACGGGTGAGGATGAGGGAGCGCTCGTCCCAAACCAGGTAATAGCCGGTCTGACCGATGAACATGACCATAAGGAAGAGTACGATACCGCTCACCCACTGAAACCAGCGGTACTGACGATAGCGGTCGGTAATCCAAACACGCAAGGCGTGCAAGACAATGGTGATTACCATGGCATCGCCGGCATAGCGGTGTATAGCTCTGACCACGGCACCATAAGGCAGAGTGTCAGTGATGTAGTCTACTGAGGTCCAGGCGTTGACCAGGTTCTCAGAGAAGTAAGCATTGTCGATTGTCGGAATGTAATAGGCAAATAGCAACAAACCAGACAGAAACAAAACCCACAAATAAAACTGCGGTAGAGCACCGTGGTAATAAAAGGGGTTGTACTTATTGGTTAGAACGGCGTTTACCGCTTTCTCTATTGCTAGAGTCAGATCGGTCATGCCCTTCGGTATCGACGAGTACATCTTGAGGATCTCCCAACTTTACTAATTACTTCTTCACCGGCAATACAGTTTTTTCTTCGCCTTCTTCTCTGCCTACAGCAGCGATACCAATGGCGGATGCGAACATGGCTAAGCCCATCAATAAGGCATAGGCATAGTCGCCATAACGGCTCTCAGCACCGGCTTTCTTGAGATGCGCTGTCCACTCCGAGGCATAGTTGGACATATGAGCATAATCAGGAAGCGGCACATTAAGGTTGATGGAAAGCCATTTCAACCACTCGGGCCAATTCTGAAAAGAGGCATCCATACCAAGCTCAGCCCAAGGCATAGCCAGGGTGATTAATACACACAGGACACCGCCGACGATGGCGAGGATGCTGTTTATTCCCTTACCCACGACTTTACTTATCTCCCTTTTCAGTGAAATGTCTATACCAACGATCAAATAGCGGAATGTTGCGAATCGGCGACCCCTTGGCTCTCTCCTCAGCATAGATAAAGAAGCCGTAGACACCAACCAGAATGATGGTCAGGGTGGTGCCACCGAAAAGGAGAGCTAGTCCCCAAGCGGTAGGAGCTTCATTAACCTGTCTGAATCCTTCGAAAAACCAGGAAAGAGCTAATGTGGCGAGAACAAAAACAGACAACTTGATAGAGAAGCGAACTTTGAATTTGGGCGCGGTGCCGGCACCGACTTTATCGGTGTTGGCATTTCTTCCTTTCAGAACCGCGCTCAAATTCATTTTCTTCTTGTTCTTTTCCTTACTATTTTCGTTATCCAGATTGCTTTCGTTCTCTGAGGTCACGACTAGCTACCAGAGGCTGGCGCCGGTTTTGGCTCGGGCTGCGGCTTGGGCGGCTCGGCTTGAGACTGCGCTTGTTTGCACTGCACCATAACGAAGGCAGCATAAACCGCAGAGACAATGCCACCAATGATCCAATACCAATCAACGTCAGGCACACTCATAGGATAGCCTTTCACTACTCCACCCTTCATTCTGTCGACGAGAGTGCAATAGTCCCAGCACCAACGGTTGTTGACCATAAAGTCGACAAGACCGTGATAGGTCGGGTGGGCACCCTTCTCTTTATCAGAGAGCATGCTTACTTTCTTGCCGTTCTCATTGATAAGGAAGGCACCGTTCTGACCCATTGGAGTTTCGAAGGTGGGAATGGCTTTGACTACGAAATCGAGAGGTGTCTTGGTTTCGACGCAAAGTTTCTTCAGCGCCTCTAGATCTTCCTTACCGGCAGGGCTGCCGATGCGGGCCATATAGCCCGGGTCGAGTAGCACATGCAGGTTCCAGTATTCTTGGTTGACAGGCTTCTCGCCAGATGGCGGGTGCATCTTACGCACCAGTGTTTCCACTTTCTCAGCCGAATCACCCATCGCTCCGCGACCAAGACTATATAGAGCAGCATGGCCAAGTGGGTCGATGAACATTTCGGTCTTAGCCATGTAGTCATAGACCCATGACCAAAAACACTGAACCAGAGCCAGACCTAACATGATGGCGCAGGCAACTGTTTGCTTAGCTTTCCATTTCAAATCTTTGTTTGTAGAGATGAGATAGAGCTGCCAAATGATGCCAATGTCGATGGTCAAGTAAAGGAAAGATCTCCAATACGGCGGGTCGGTGTGAATGTTGGCGATGTTGACGATAATCAGTACCGAGAACACTATCCAGCAAACAAAACCCATGAAGGTCATCATCAGCATGAAAGGACGCTTCATTATGTCTTTCTCGGGACCAGTGATATAGCTGTCCATGAAAGGCAAAGCAAACACTGATAGCGGAATGACAAGGGTTATGTAAGTGGCAACAACCGGCTCTAGATATTTGTACATCTGATACAAGCCAAGGAAGTACCAGTCGGACAAAATCGGCAGAGGGGTGACATCCGGATCAGACCGGGAGCCTTGAGCCGCCGGCAGAGCGATGGCAACGAAGGCGAGCATCAATAGAATGATGCTGCGTTTGATCCAGTTAAGCGGGATTCTCTTATAAGCATTCTTGTAGAAGTAGAGTTCGACAAGAATGAGCGGGATAAGAGAGAAAGCCAAGTGCAGAGAGAAGAATCGAGTGATTGTATTCTGCGTGATGGCGGCACCACCGCCGAGTAGCACTTCGGCGGTGTTCCAACCTAAGTGCAGTGATTTGTAGAGGGGCAAATAGTAATCGCCCATCACAGCAAATTGGTCCATATAGGTCGGGAAGGTAGCGAACACCTTGGTCGCCCAGAATGCCCTCTGGTTCCAGATTAGGAGGTAGCCGGTCAGACCGGAGTACATTGCTAGAAGCAGAGTAATAAGGGCGATGATGATGTTGAATTCTTTGGAAGGCTTGAAGTCCGCCATGATAAACATGCGATAGAGACGCATTGTGGCAGCGATAATCATGGCGTCTGCACCGTATTTGTGCATCCCCCTGATTAAGGCGCCCATCGGAATACCATTCTGAATATTAAGGATGGAATCAAAGGCGGCAGACTTTGTGGGCACATACCACATGATCAAAAGCAAACCGGTTGCCATGACCGTAAACCAGACTAGATAAAAGATCGGTCCCAGAGCATAAAAGGGATTCGTCTTTGCTTCTTCCTGGTGATGCTCATCGAAGATATCGATGTTCTTTATGCGTATCTTAAGCCAGTCCCCAACCGAAGTGAGGACGCCTTCAAGACTTCTGTCGTTAGTTGTACTAGGCAATTGAACCAGCCTCCAATGCGACCACCTTGTAGCTGTCCCCTTCTTTCTTCACTTCGAATTTTCTCGGAGGACGAGGAGCGGGACCGCTCACCACTTTTCCAGCCTGGGCAATGTCGTAAACGCTCAAATGGCACGGGCAGGCAAACACCGGACCATTGGGTTTGAAGTTGTAACCCTTAGCGCATTCATCCGGATCTTCGACGAAGTTGAAGATACAGCCAAGGTGAGGACAAATGCGGCTGTAGGCAACAACATCGCCATTCGGCAATTTGACGATGAAGCCGGGGATCTTGCGAACTTCCTTGCCTTCAGGGTTATATTCCAGATACTTCTGGTTAAACATGAATGGCAAGCATGTCCAATCTTTGGGGAAGTCTTTGTCGGTAAATGTAGGAATCGGGGGCTCAGCCAGGGGCTGATCTGATTCACCGAGCACATCGAGAGGTCTTCTTGTCGGCAAAAGTATGCGCAAGAAAGGCGATGCCAAAAGCCCGAATGTAAGGGCTAAGGGCAGTGCTGCCACCGTCTTCAGTAAGGCTCTTCGTTTGACGCCGTCTGTCATTTTTCTCTACCTGTATTTGTCCCTTTAGCTTTTGTTCTTCAATATTCTAGTGAGATTTTGCTTCTTCTGCCGCTTCTTTCTTAGCTGCTTCACGAGTGGCTATCTCGGTTTTGTTGCTTTCATGGAAGTGGCGAATATAACCGACCATGCGCCAGATATAAGGCTCATCAAATTTAGCCTTGTTACGTCTGTCTTCTTTGCCTAAGAAATTAGGCATGCCTTCCCACTTTATACCGTTGGCGATGTGGTCCCAGAGGGTCTCATCGTCGCGGTCATAGAAGCGAGGGAAAGATTGGAAGTTGGCAGGCAAAGGTTGCAGGGTATTGGCTTTCATAAGAGGACCGTTACCGTAGCCCTTCTTGCCGTGGCAAACAGCACAGTTTGCACCAAAGACCGGGTCTAGTTCGGCTATCTCGGCATCAGTCAAGGGAGGTGTCGAGAGCGAACGCACATAAAAGACCAAGTTCCAGATTTCGCTCGGGCGAAGCTTGTCGCGCACCACAGGGTGCTCAACTGTCTCACCAGCTTTCTTACCGAAAGTGATGAAATCATACTGCTCAACCGGCTTCTGCTTGCGAGCCCAAGCTTTGTCGGAGAAATCTATCTTGCTCTTGCCTTCCACAGGCTTGCCATCGGCACCGTGGCATGATGCGCAATTTTGCTTCTCATAGATACCTTTGCCGTCTGGAATAGAGGGGTCATCGTTTGGCCAGATTGGCTCGTGACTGCCTTCGGTGGCTTTGGTCGAAACCAAGGCGCTATCGGCTTTTACATTAACCTGACTGTCCGAGCATCCAGATAGAGCGCTGACAACCGGAAAGAGCGAAAGCGAGAGAACCAGGGTCAGTGCCCTTTTGACCGCCTGTGGCGATGTGAGTCGAGAAATCAACTTATTTTCCTTAGTAAGTGCCATCTGCCTATTAATAACCAAAGAAGGGAATCCAGGATACTGCTGCGTATATAAAGATAAGAATGAAACTGATGACCAGGAAGGGCGGCGGCGCTCCTTCTCCGATTCGATACTCGGAGACTACTTCGTAGTGCTCTTCTTCTGTGTTTTTGACTTCTTCAGCCATTTGCTTTCACCTATTCTCTTTCGTAGCTCTTAATTCGATAGCTTAGGCTTCACCCGAAGCTTGCATGGCGCGGTGTCTTTCCACCGCTTCACGAGCCTTTCTGCTCAAAAGTTCATCTTCACCGTCGTCAAGCATATCGAACTTGACCGATTCGAGGTCTTCAAACTCGCCATTACGGAAAGCCCACCATATGCCCACCATGGCAATCAGAAAGAAGACTCCGCAGATGCCGAAAGCAATATAGATTCCGGTTCCGAGGGCGGCTTGATTGAGTACGCAGTTTGGGCACATGGTTATGACTCCATTTAGTTTGAATTTCTGAATCAGACGATTAGAACTTCTATCTATTCCTTACCGTGGTGCGGTTCCCATTGCTGTCTAGTCAGTCTAGGCAGATGGATGGGCTCGGCAACGTTCAGGTCATCGAGACTATCCACGGTCTCTTCGTGCTCTTTGGGAAGAGTCTTGAGGTAAGCAACCAGATACCAGCGCTGCTCTTCAGAAAGAATTTCTTGGAAGCGGGGCATGCGGGTACCGACTACACCTTCAGAAATTCGGTAGTACCAGAACTCATCAGGATATTGTTTGTAGTAGTCGCGGGTGAGGTTCGGCGGCTTTTTCTCAAGAGTGATTGCGTTAGGACCATTGCCGCGACCTTCGAGACCGTGGCAGGCAGCGCAGTTCTGAGTATAAATACCGCGACCGGCGTTGGCGGCTGCATCAGAATTGGTATCGACACTCTTACGAGCGGCTAGACCACGACCTTGCGGAGTGGTGAGCAGATACTCGTCGGGAGCTTGCACAAAGGTAGTGACTGTACGCTTGTTACCCAAGGTCTGAATGTAAGCGACCAAGTCATTCATATCTTCTTCAGATAGATAGCTGAAGCTGGGCATGATTGAACCGGGCTTGACCACACGGGGTGCAATCAAGTGTGCTTTTTGCCATTCGGAGGGGAATCTTCCACCTTCGTTGGTGAGGTCGGGACCAGTACGGGCAGTGCCCAACTGGTGCGGAGTCTCAAACACATAGTCGCCTTCTTTAACAAGAGGACCATAGCCTCTGTCTTGGATACGAGTGAACTGTGTATGGCAATAGAAGCAACCTTCTCTTACATAGATTTTGCGACCGCGTTCAGCATCGGCGATTTTAGGGTCGATAGCCTTGTAGTCGTTTCCACGACCGCTCGCCTTAGGTTGGAAAAGTACCATCGGCATAAGCACTGTCGAGAAAATGATGATGAAGAAGGTGGTGACAATACCTATTGCACCAAGCCTGTAACCGTACATTAGACTTTGACCTCCCGAGCCGCCTTGGCTTTTCTATCAGCCAGACTGGGCTTTGTGTATAGCGTTTTGTAGACGTTGTAGGCAAAAAGTGCTTGACCCAGAACGATCATGATGCCGCTCACTGTACGCAGATACCAGTAAGGTCTGATCTGCAAGCCCCACTGGTCGACAGGCATACCCATCGCCCAACCGGCAGACTGAATCAAGCCGGCGGTAGTCAGTGAAGTCATCATCAGCAAGAAGCCCAAGAACTTGAGCCAGTAGTGAGCGCGAATCAAGCCTTCAGAGTGCCATTGCTTGCCGGTCAATCTCGGCATACTGTAATAGAAAGCCGAGGTGAGGATGAAGGAGAAAGTACCGAGCAGTGCCAAGTGAGCGTGCCCGACAACCCACTGGGTGAAGTGCAGATACCAGTTAACCCAACGAGTAGCTTGGAAGGGTCCCTGGGTGCAAGTGACCAAGTAGAACATGCAAGATGTAACGGCGAAGCGCAAGGGCATATCAGTGACCACCTGACCCCACTTACCTTTCATCGACATGAAGAAGTTGGTGAGAACGGTGAACACAGGAACGAGAAGGAAGATTGACGAAATGATGGCAATAGCCTTCAGCCACTCCGGTACCGGCGACTGAGTGATGTGGTGAGTGCCGGTAGGGGCATAGAAAAGAGCGATACCCCAGAAGCCCAACATGGAAAGACCATGACTATATAGAGGGGCTTTGGTGTATCGCGGAATCAGGTAATACATCATACCGACACCGACGGTGGTGAACCACATACCGAGAATATTGTGTCCGTAGAACCAACCGATGATGGCGTCATTAAGACCGGGTAGCGAAACGAAGGTACGTTGACCGATAACCCAGACCAGAGGGAACCAGAAGAGCGAACCGAGGAAGTACCAAAGGCTCACATAGAGCTTCTTCACTTTACGGTTGACGATGGTCATATATAGGTTGAAAGCTGTGAGCACCAGTCCCACAACAACGAGAGTATCGAGAATGGCACCGAGCTCGGCATATTCACGACCTTCTGTATTGCCGTTGAGCAAGGTACAGAAGGCACCGGTCATGACCAGGTTCCAAGCCCACATGGTGAAATTGCCCAGACGCTCGCTGTAAAGCTTGTTTTTGCAAAGCGTCGGAATCATGTGGAACATGGAGCCGACATAACCCATCGACAGCCATCCAAC
>Ga0056912_1001082_pt1 | contig 14262 bp, 11 predicted proteins | sample EBPBio232013_DNA_FD_55028 | JGI IMG/M metagenome (GOLD analysis project Ga0056912, IMG submission 55028) | Wastewater treatment Type I Accumulibacter community from EBPR Bioreactor in Madison, WI, USA - Reactor 1_5/23/2013_ DNA | ecosystem: Engineered > Bioreactor > EBPR > Anaerobic-Aerobic >... | reverse complement strand
GCCCAAAACACGCCGGTCTTGCCTAAAAAATAGGCATCTCAAAACTTGATCGCGGTTGCTCGCATCATCGGCGCGGAAATCGTGGGTTTTTAGAGGTGCCCCTTTGTCGTTGCCATACTTTGCTGACATCAAATTACCCATGCATTGATACTTTCAGCAGATCATCAACTGCAATCAGATTTATCAACGCTTCATGAGATCCATTAACAAGCGCTGCAACACTTCCGCACGGGCAGACCAGCCATGCAAATCCACAAATTTTCTTCTACTCGCATCACTCATGCCCAGCCGTCCCTGCTTCCAACACTCAAAAAGATTTTTTAGCGCAACAGAAATAGATTCACAGACATTGTCAGCGACATATGCTGAATCCACACCTATCAACACTTCTTCCGTAGGGTCTTGTGCTGAGCCGCGCAGGTGCAAAATTGATTTCCCCGTCACCAAATACTCGTAGATCTTTCCTGGAATTTGATAGCTTTGGCTATTTCCAATATTCAGCAACACATCTGCAGCAGCTTGTAGCGCCAAACATTCAAAATGATCAACCCGCCCGAGAAATCTGACGTTCGGAGCACCTTCGAACAATCCTGCGAATCGAAGATTATCACCGGCAATTGTTAATGCAATATTTTCATGCTTCAACAAACGAAGTGCCATCGCGAACTCTGCCGGGTTACGAAATGCTTCATAAAAATTACCAGTGAAAACTATATGCAGCTTGCCAGGCCACGCCCAGGCCCGCCCGGTCGCTGCACCAACTTCATCAGGTGCTCCTTGTGGAATGGTGGAAAATTTCTCAATCGAAAGCTCCGCATGCCGCTGCATCAACACTTCGCGTAGCACATCCGTAGTCAAGATCACCTTGTCAGCGCGTCGTAGCACCAGTCCTTCAAACCACTTATCCAACCAGCGCCGCCAGCGAGGCGCATAAGGTGTGCACAATGGATCGGCCATATCGACCACCCAAGGCACACCCGCGTGCTTCTGTGCCCATAACCCCAACAGCAAATCCACACCTGGCTCGTGAGAACTGATGATCACATCAAAAGAATGCTCGCTCAGCAACCGTGCAAGTCTGCGACGGGCAAATGGATACCACTCCGTACGCACATCGGGGTAAAGCAGTTGATCGAGAAAACTTCTAGCCCCTTTATACGTACGCATCAACCATGACTGCGACGTCCTCTGGACAACCACCTGCGTAGCACTATCTGACGCGCGCGCTGCCCCCGCTAGCTTTTGCGCCAACCCAATAAAAGGCCCTGGCCACACCCTGTACTCAGCTATGCCTAAATGATTAGATACAGCATATGGTGGTATCGAAGTAATATCCGGACATAGCACATGCACTGACACCCCACGCTGCGCTAATCCATTAGTCAAATAATACCAGCGCAATGCCTGTGCGGCAGTTATGGGTGGCCACTCATAGGCCAACAGCAAAACCTGCATCATCCACTCTCATATCGCAAATCTGTACGCCTGACACTAACAATACGTTGAACCATTCGGCGATAAAACGACATCTAAAATTTCAGAAACCGAAAGAAAACTTTCACAATCCAGCATACGCTGCAATATATAGACAAATTGTATCCTGCACATCACCGGTGCCGTCTAAATGACGGACTGCAAGCAGCATCATTCCGATGGAAACACCACTGACCCGCTCTCGGTCAATATACCTAGCATCGGAGATATTTTTGCAATGACTGACACACATCCTCTTTATATTTTATCTCGAAAATAAATCATTTTTAAACAAATTGCCGCTTATCGCCACATCTATTTTTCAAGTAACCATCCAATAGATTTATATATTCTTGATAACTACTTCTTCTATCAAGTTTATGCAACTCCGTCACCGACAAATTCGGGCGCACAGGAAAACTAACCACCCGATTCATCGCATTAGCAAGTCTTATTTCAAATTCCCTGTTTGATTGCATTTCCCAAATAGCGCCATTATAGGCAGCTATGTCGTACACCGGCGGAACGAGAGCTACGCCGCCATTGCCAGCAAATGCAGACGCATGCCCGACGTTGCTCGTAACAATTGGCAAATTGGCTTTCAACGCTTCCAGGAGTGTAAGTTGACAACCCTCGAAGAAGGCTCCGCTAACAAATCCATCCGCCATCGCCAGATAACTATGGATACGGGAAACAGAACCAACGTAAATGGCTTTCCCCTGCAGATTATTATTAACAATATAGTCTTCAAGTTCCTGCAGAAGATGCTTTTCGTAGACCGGTCCTATGATTAGCAGCCTGGCATTAGGGCACGTTTTTACGGTTTCGCCATATGCCTTGAGAGTGCCCAGGTGGTTTTTTTGGTGGTTGATTGCTCCAACGTCTATGAATATGAAATCATCGTCCGCGAAACCAAAGGATCTTCGAAGGCTTGAACGCATATCGATACTACTTGCACATCCGAACGCGGAGATATCTATACCATTTGTTATTACCGTGCACTTTTCTTCCGGCACACCAAGACGGGAGACGCTGTAATATTTGACTTGCTCTGAAACGGCGACAAAAGCGTTAGTCAAAGTTGTTTCACGGATGAACCTGCGACGCTCAGTTTCATTGAACCACATATATATGTTGTGCAGGACTTGAATGAAAGGAATATTCCTGCTGTGGATGTTCTCGATACCTAAGTTGCAGTAATGCCCAATGACTATCTTTGGTTTAAGGTGAGCAATGATTCTTGCGTGAATTGCCGAATCGTACTTTTGACAAAGCACGGTCAAATTTCGCCCTCTAGCCAACTCGACAGCTGGCCCCTGGTTACCCATTACTAGTAGAACCACTTGATATGACGCTTCTACGAGTGTTTTATTCAAATCAATAACGACGTTCTCGAGGCCCCCTGCTTCGAAATTTTCGACTTGAACCAGGATGTCGCACCATCCCGGAAGGCCTTCCAGCTCTGCCTGAAAAGACTCAGACGGCGCTTCCGGAAGGTAGTCTCGTATACGTAAGAGTGACGCTACCGCGCCCCACGCCCGACGAGTCAACCTACCTACCAACGTACGTGCCGGCAGTATGCGGCAAACCTTGCCCATAGCTTTCGAAAGCATAGTCCCTTTGACTGGTTATGCGGTAAAGTAGTTAAATATCGCCTGTGCACCTGTCTGCTTTACAAGTTTCAGCTTTTCATATATTTCAAAATTTTTCGCAGCCATCTGCACCCGGCTTTCCTCATCTGGCAGTGCCGACGAAAGGAAGTCGCCGATGGTAATGAAGCGCATTCCTAGTGCCTTGAAATCGCCAATATCTTCACAATCCACAATCGGGATAATGCCCATGGCCAAGTATTCGACGAGCTTGGTTGGACAAGCAACCCGGTTCACTACAATGTCTTCTCTAAGAATGAAACCGTAATGGCATTGCATGTAAATTTTCATCAACTCTGCATGCGGTTTGGCGCCAATAATGACACTACTATACAACGTTTCAGGAAGCATCGCTCTGATCGCATCAGGTTCAGGGCAGTAGAAATGATGTAGGCAGTAATCTGAAGTCTTAATAATTGCGTCGATCATCTTCGAAACCTGTTGCCATTTATGCAGACCACCGGCATAAATGACTATAGGCTTCCCATCCACCAGCGGTCTGCTTGCGATATAGGGGTCAAAGCTGGGGAACATTGGAAATTCGACAACCCTCGCCCTGAAATCGCTACGGAATTTTTGCTCAAAATAGTGGCGCATCGCATCTGTCACCATTATAACGATACCGGCCTTCTTAACTGCCAGTCGCTCCTCCTTGTCGTAGATGAGCGCACTAAAGAAATCATTATGCATGCGAAATTCTTCAGGGACCACGCCATGAATATCCACCGCCTTTCTGATGAATGGCACATGCAGTAGTTTTCCGAAACGATTATCATACATACGCAGCACGCTGTGAAAATAAATCTTCCTAGAACGCATTGCAAAAATGAGAGCAAACAACCTAGCGATGATACGCTGTCTCTTGTCGCCAGTAACCCTCAGTACTATTACGTTGGCTTCTGGACGGTCGAACCAGGTATTACGGCCAGACAACTCCTCGGTTTCGACGTAGACGCGCCAGTAATTTGAAAACAGGCGATCGATGATCTGAATCCGCTGAAAGTAACCATCGCCTTGACGTTCAGGATAGAAATAACCACCAAAGAACACTATTCCGTTGAACTGGCTGATGAATGCCAAACCCTTGCGTGTCACCGATATCAGCCTGACGAATTTATTGCCGATTGGCAGGGCACTCGGAGCGATACTGGAAGGCGGGTGCAATTCTCCGCTACTCACATCACTTTTGTTGGGAACATTGGTAATGAAGAAGTGAATCGCGAAGTTGCAGTCGACCCGGTCATGGACGCCAATAGTGATCTGTTGTAGTTGGCTGACAATTTCATCGGACTTTCGAGCATCATTTTTCCGAGTCTTCAGAATACTTTCGAGGCTTTCACTCACATCCTGCCAGCGCCTTGCGATATCGCCGTATGATTTAGCATGTTCGACCTTTTGCTTAAGCTCATCAGAGGCTGAATTAATATACACCTCCAGTGCTTTCGAAAGTTTTCCAAACTCCGATTCGAAGTAAATTATCTGATGAGCTAATTTTTTCTTATGAAGACGTAGGAAGCCCACTTGCTCCACGGAAGCTCCCCCACCCTTCAGGGAAAACTTGATATCGCTGATAAATGAGACAATCGGTCTTTCCGGGCGCCGCTTCCAGGTAACTGAGTGCTTACGCTCCAAGTAGCTCTTATTCTTCTCCGCACGAGCACTAAAATATTCGTACTGCAGCGTGCCAAAGGATGCTGATCCCCAGTGATGAATAAAAACGTCCCGGGCCAAGTAGATGCTGTAGCCCTCCTTGGTTGCACGTAGGCAATAGTCATCGTCTTCGAACCCCCCGGGAAAGAAGGCGTCATCCAACAGCCCAACTTCATCGACAACTTTCCTCGAGATTAGCACGCAGAAGAAGGTAACATCGGCCTCCACCAAGTTGCCTTTCCACGCGAAGTTCCATCGTTCAGCAAAATCTTGAATACGTAGATACGGCACCTCAGGCATATCGAAGCCTTTCGAATCGCTGAATTCCATAATATCGACGTCATAATCTATCGGTACGCATTGTTCAGCATCCGCTTTGTTGGTGACCGGACTAATAATATCTTTCTTGTAGTCAATTAATCTGTCGAGCCAGTGATCTGTCACAATCACGTCGCTATTCAACAAGCAGACATGAGTTATATTGATGTCGGCCATGAAGGCCTTAATACCAACGTTGTTGCCACCAGAAAAACCAAGGTTCTCCGGTTGCTCTATATATTTCCAACCGTCGCCAACTTCATCTATATGCAGAGACATTAACTCCCTAATTTTATTCCGCTCGCTCTCTTCAGAAGCATTATCCACTAGAATTAGATTAAATTGCGATTTATTTACAGCCCGCCTAATACTAGCTAGCGTAGCCTTGACTGCATTAAAAGCATTATAGGAGACAATAACTATTCCTGTTTTCGATGCGTTTGGCATGGCTATTTTTTAGTCGATAATTTGACGAGCACCCGTTTGAAGAGTCTACTCAGGCCACCTGCTTCCAGGCACCTAATTTGCCTAGCCAGTTCCTGCGCATGCGCATCTTGCTGAACAACTTCGCTTGCAAGTTCTTGGGTACGTCGGTTTAATCGAATAACCTCCTGAATTTGTGTCTGCAATTGGTTATCCTTTTCGGCGACAAGCGACAGAAGTGACTGTTTCGAACTCTCGATGTCATGTATTTGACGATCACGCGCAATCATCTGGCGCTCGAAGAAACCATGGCTTTCGCGATGAAAAATACCAGGTTTGTCCGGAGCGACATCTAGCATTTTTAGCATATAGGCGGCTCTGGAGGCCTTGTCCATCAGCTGAGCCATCTCCGAGAAGCCGAATGGTAGAGGTGCTTTTGGGTTGCCAACGACGTTCAACCACGAACCGGATGCAAGGCGTATAGCCTCGCTGACCGCTTTTTGCAAATAACCTTTAGCCCTTTCCGTATCGTGGCTGTTGATGGCCAAGATTGCCAGCCAATGCAACGCATCCAGGGTCTTATTGCCGAGCAAGGGGCTGTACACCATCACATCTTGTGCGATGCATGCTTCGTATAGGTCGATGGCGGTTTGCGTATCGCCTGACAACCTGGCCATTTCTGCCCTGGCAAAGAAGAGTGAAACCTGCCAGCGCAGTTGGTGCGGAGATGGTTCTTCTATTGCTGAATATCGACGGGCTCTTGCCTCCAAGTCCTGCGCATGACCCTTGTCTCCCCTAGGCTCGTTGATCTGGGTATAGATACTGCCGCAGAGCGCCGCACCATAATCAACCGAGTATTCTTCCGACTCCGAAAGAACTCGTTCCCGCATACGGCTCAGGAGTCCGCGCGAAGTGGCCCGCATTCCCATCGCCACCATGGATTTGACCAGCCAGGGGTTTGCGTAATCTCGGGCGAATGCGGAAACATGGAAATCTGCGGAAGGCGGCAGCGCCCAGCAGGTTTCCGTGTAGGGGACATCCTTACCAGCTAGAGGATCCGCCATGCCAACTAGCAATATCCACTCACTATCCTGCTGCAACGGCTGGCTAGGGGACACCTCCACCCAACTGCGCGGGGCGAAATGGCACCGCATCGCCCCGCCAGCGGTCTGCAAAAAGCCCCGCTCCAGCAGGAAATATGCTCCGCATTCCGCCAGCAATCGATCCCAGGTGTACACGTGCAAATGATGGGGATTCGGATCCTCTCCGGTTTCGTCAGCCCAATTGTTCGGTGCGCAAATCATGACGCGTCCCGATGGTTTCAACACCCGCTTGAGCGCCTGCAAGTAAGCGATGGGTTCTGGGAGATGCTCGATTGTTTCAAACGCTGTTATGAAATCGACGCTGCTGTCCTCGATCTGCGACAGCGCCTCGGCATCACCTACCAAAAATTCCAACCTGCCAGGGCGTCCGTAGTGGGCGCTGGCGTACTTAATGCCAAAATCGCTGAGATCCACACCTACGATGGATTCAGCCTGAGACGCCGTGTAAAGGATGTGACTGCCATAACCTAGGCCGCAGGCGACATCGAGAACTCGATCACCGGGGCGTACTAGCTCCGCAGCTTTGTGATAACGGATGCAATGGGCGTCGCTTCGTCTGCCGACTTCTCGCAGCATATCTGAATGCAGCAGCCGTTCCTCTGAAAGTACTGATAGGTCGTAATGCAGTAAGGCGTTTTTTGGCACTTTCTCCAAAAGAATGAGGATTTGCCAGCCATCTTGGTTTAGAGCTTCATATGGATTAGCGTAATAGTAAAGTGGATGCTTACGGAAACCCGCTTCGAAGCAGCGCGCCTCCCACCATTCACGACTCTCAACTGTCAGATGCCAATGTCCATCACGATCATTCGTTGTAGCAATTTGCAAAAAAACATATCTGGACGACACGCGATACATCTCACGTAGTGCCACCGGTACATCAGCGGGTGCTAAGTGTTCCATGCAGTCCGTCGACACCACAACGTTGAATTGTTCGTCAGGGAATGGCATTGACAAAACCGACCCTTCAAAAAACCTCCTTGGGTAACGTAAATTCGCGCGATCAACAACAACAGCTGAGACATCGACCCCAAATGCATCAACTCCTCTACCTAGCAACTCAGCAACTAAGAATCCCTCACCACAACCTATGTCAATCACAGAACCGTATCCGCAACTTTCCATAATTAAGGAAGCAATCCTACCTATATCTCCACTACTCTCACCTATTCGATCTGGCGCTTGCCAATAGCCATCATAGAGCGATTTATAATCCACTGGGCGATTTGACTCATTCATTATTACCACCTAGCCAACATACGCAAATCACATATTCCACCAAAAAAGTACTCGTCTTGCCGAATCATTGTTTGGAAAAAAGCAGCCTCGTCTTTCCAATGTAGCAAGCGCTGCGCCGTATAGTCCGGATTACCCTCATAAGAAATAGCCGCTTGAATCTCATAAAAATTTGGCCCCAACGTGCACTCGCACTCCAACCAAACAGTAAAATCTTCGCCGCTACGTATAACACGCTTCCAAAATACCTCCCCCTCTCGATGGCTATCAAGTAGCTGCTTATCTTGATTCAAGGTTCCCCATGAGTAGATCTTGATCCCTTCGCGATTTCGAATACGTACTGCCACGTTAATATGATCTGTTTCAATCCTGGAGGAACAATCAATGCCAATCCGGATCATGTCACCCGGATAAAATACTGCGCAAGGTTCATTGTTGCCATCGAATGTTTTTACAGAGATTATCTCAATGCCCCCATCCCCAAACGACATGTTATTGGTTTTCCCTAGCGCGGATTCAGGGGTGGATGAGAGTTTGGCTGTAACTACCACATTATTTTTGGGCGATGCTTGTGAAATTCCGGTTTCTTTTGATTTTTCGGAGATTAGGTTGGCAAAATACACGGACTCGTCTTCATGCAACAGCTTCCTATATGCCAAGAGCACCTGCGAGGACGTGCCTTTCATTACTTCCTCACCACCCTTAAGCAAAATCGAGCGGTTCGTCAATGTACGCACTGCTTCCTGATCATGTGAAACAAAAAGCAGGGTCACACCATCGGATATAAGCTTTTCAATACGGGAGAAGCAGCGTTTTTGAAATAGAGCATCGCCAACCGCCAAGGCCTCGTCAACGATGAGGATATCTGGGTCGATCTGCACCTGTACTGCGAAGGCCAGCCTCACCAGCATGCCACTTGAATAGGTTTTCACTGGTTGATCGAGGTATTCACCGATATCCGCAAACGCAGCTATCTTGTCGAAGCGCTGATTCACCTCCTCTCGACTCATTCCCAGCAGCATGGCGTTAAGGTAAACGTTTTCTCGTCCGGAGAAGTCTGGATTGAACCCAGAACCCAGTTCAAGGAGCGCAGCCACTCGGCCATGCGTACTCACACTGCCCACGGTTGGTGTCAGGGTGCCAGTGATCAACTGTAGGAGCGTGCTCTTGCCGCTACCGTTGCGCCCAACAATGCCGAAGGACTCGCCCTTCTTGACACTGAAAGAAATATCACGTAATGCCCAGTGTTCCTTATAGTACACGGACTGCTGCATGTTTAGAATTTTCTTTAACGGCGGCAGAATGAACTGTTTCAATCTATCACGTGGAGAAGAGTAAATCTCATAGCGTTTTCCCAGCCCATTGACTTCAATCGCATACTCGTCAGAGGACATCAGCGAATCCCTTTCGAGTTTTTTGAAACCAGGCAAATCCCGCCCACGCGACAATCATACTAGCCATCATATGAATTAACAAGCTCGACCAGGACACCCCCCCTCCGAACATCATTACACTACGAGCCTGCTCGACAATTCCTGTAATAGGATTAATGCGCATGATAAATTGATAATTTTTCGGGAGAGAAGCAAGAGGATAAAAAATTGGCGATAAAAACATAAGTGCCGTAACAATCACACCCACAAATTGGGAGGTATCACGAATATATACACTCAATGAAGACAGCACCCACGAAACACCCAGTGTAAAAAATACCAATGGCAGCAAAATTAGTGGCAGGTAGATAATTTCAATCGGTGGAAAACCAAAAAAAAATAGATAAAAACCCAACCAAACAAGCATACTAACAAGAAAGTGAAATGCAGCCGATCCCGCAATTACAAGCGGTAATATTTCAAGCGGAAAAATTATCTTTTTCACATAATTAATATTACTTACCACCAAGAATGGAGCTCGATTAATACATTCCGAGAAGAAATTAAACACCATAAGACCAACAAACAGGACAAGTGCGAACTCTACTTTTGAATCCCCTCCACCAACCCAGCGAGTCTTAAACACAAAACTAAAAACAAACGTATAGATCGTAAGCATCAAAACTGGACTGAAAAAAGACCACAGCAGTCCAAGGATTGAGCCCTTATAACGTCCAACGACATCTCGTTTAATTAATTCAAGCACAAGGGCTCTATTATTAAAGATCGATTTGAATAACATTCGAGGTGAGATATCGGAGATTGCAAGGTATTTCAATCAAACAGCTCCATATAATCCATTATAGGAATTCACGATTGATCATCTTCTTTCACTTGAAAGCGCGCCTTTCATTAATGCAAGACAGGGATGAAATCGTTTGTTTTGCGTTGTTTTAATCCCAACACATAAGACCCGTCAAAGCAAGACGCAGCGCCATATATTTGACGTCTTTCTACGACGCTTTTCAGCTATCTAAATGACGGTGTTGATTTCAGGCACAATGTTATAATGCATCCCGTGCCCACCACCAGGTAGTCGGCGAATAGAAATACGGTTCAGCAACGGACACTGTAGTGTTGCCGCAGCTGCCACCATACTTACAAGCCAAAGCGCACCCTTTGCACCTTTGACGGATTAGCCTATGTACAGAGCCCGCCAGCACACAATGAGACAGCTTGAGACAGCTTGAGACAGCTCTTTAATGATGTAAAAAACCAAGTGCATCTCTAAAAACCCTTGGAATTTGCTACGCGACTCGCGCAACCCATTGATTTGAAAGACATCGAAATTCCAGAACAGAGGTTTTTTTAGATGTGCCCTCTAGTACCAGGTGCTTTTTGAGCACCACCGTATCGACGAGGAGCCATCGAAGGCGACGTTATCCAGGCTATTTGCATACCCACGCATGTAAAGCCGGTCGTTACGAAGGATGCCAGCGCACCATTGACACAACTTTTCGGCTGTATGTCTGCCCAAAATCCGTCGCATTGCATGATGGAAAACATCACGGTAGTTACGAAGTTGCTGAGTCCGTTTCGCCCGTCTGGCGCAAGCTTTCCAGGTCTGCTTCAAACAGCGCCAGCCGCTGGTTCAGCCGGCGCACGTCGCGCTCGATGCGGGTGTTGACCATGTCCGCGTGCAGCGCCTTGACCAGCAGCACCATGCAGGCCAGCAGCAGCAACAGGGCCGGCGGATAGCGGAAGCCTGTCCAGGCCGCCAGCCGGTCGATCAGGCCGGGCCAGGCACCCAGCACGGCAGTGGCGCCCGCCACCAGCACCCAGAACAGGCCGTGCATCAGGTACAGATGGTCGCGGCGTATCAGGTACAGGATCAGCACTGCCAGGCTGATCCCCAAAAATGCAGTGGTGACCTGCATGGGAGCCATGGAGGTGGTTCCTTCGTGGTTGGGTGTGTTGGGGGTGCAATGGAAGGCGGGCGTGTGCGCGGCCTGCGGTCATTGCTGTGCGCTGGTGCCAAGGGCCACCGCGCGTTGTGCGGAGCGATTGTAAGGGAATGCCCTGATGGGGAGCCGCTATTGGCCGGGTGGTGCTCCGGGTTTCCCTGGCGATCTATACGCTCCTCATCCCCCGGGAGGCCACGCGGGGTTGCCGCCATCGGATTTGGCCGTATCGCAAAAGAGCTACAAAATATTCACAAGGAGAGTCATGCCGTGACCCATTCCACAATGCTGCACGTCCGTGTGGACGACGAAATCAAGACGCAAGCCAGCGAGGCACTGGCGGCCATGGGGTTGTCCGTGTCCGATGCGGTGCGCATCCTGCTCAAGCGTGTGGTGAACGACCAGGCGTTTCCGCTGGAGCTCAAGGTGCCCAACGCCCAGACTCGTGCGGCGATGGAAGAAGCCCGCGCGATGACGAAGGCGCGAGCCACCCGTTTTGACTCTGCCGACGCGCTGATCGATGACCTCCAAAAAGCCCGCCAGCAGTAAGCGGACAGTGCCACCCAGGGGGTGCGATTTCACCAAGGCTTTCATCAAGGACTGGGACCGCCTCTCCCGCTCGGGCCGGTACGACCTGAATCGCCTGAAGGCTGCAATGCTGCTGCTCATTGGCAACGATGCTCCGCTGGGGCCCGAGTGGCTGGATCACCCGCTCAAGGGCGACTGGGCGGATCACCGCGAGTGCCACATCGGCCGTGATTTCCTGCTGATCTACCGGCTTGATGGCAACGCAATCATTTTCGTACGTGCAGGGACGCATTCGGAATTGTTCGAGGAATAGGGTACTGGGGACTACTTGCCGGTAGCCGCGAGGTGATCGAGCCAGCGATGCATGGCTGCATCGTCCAACGCGTACTCGCCACGTGCCGATTTCCACATCAGCGCTGGCACGAAGAAACTTCAGTCCACAAAGAGCTCGCGCAACAAGGCCAGCGACTGTGCAGAAAGCACCATGCATCATTGGCTCGTCCACGGGTCCGCGGCGCTGAATCAATCGTCATCAAATGGAAGTTGCCCCTGTGGAGCACTTGGAGGCCATTTGCCGGCAGCTGCCAGGTGATCGAACCAGCGATGCATGGCTGCATCGTCCAACGCGTACTCGCCACGTGCCGACTTCCATACCAGTGCTGGCATGCGCTGGCGAAGCGCCTCCAGCGCCTTTTGCGCCTGCGTCACTGTCACTGGGCGACCGGTTTTGTCTCGGTAGAAGTGCAGGGCCTCGGCGTCGTAGGGGCGGTAGCGCGGGCCCTGTTCCAGCATGCGCCACAAAACCGCCTGTTCGGTGGGCTTGAGGCCCAGGTAGTCAGATGCCATTTGCACTTCGTCCTGGGCTTGCTGCTGCCATGCTGCCTCCAGTAGGGCGGGCTCGAAACGCCCCACCACGTCGGCCAAGGGGCTTAGCACCTGTCCCAGCGCTGCCATGAAGAATTGCGGGCGGTGGCCAAAGGCTTCGAAGGCCTGCTGCAGCAGGGCTTGATCGACGGGCTGCAATGACGGGCGCTGCGCTTCGATCAGGCCGGCGACATGGCCGATGAAGTCCGGACCCAGCGACGGCATGCGCTGGATCTGGGAGCCATAAAACGGTGCCGCCGCCGTGTTGACCAGGCGCAGCAGTTTGTCGCGGTCAGAGCCCGACATGACGAGCATGAGGTTCACCGCCCCCGGCCGATTGAGTTGGTCGCGCGCGGATTTAAGTGCCGTCATGGCGGTCTCACCGGCTTCGCTGGTCAGGGCATGCTGCGCCTCGTCGATGATCAGTGCCACGGGTTTTCCGGCGCTTTCGTGCAGCAGGCGCAGCGCTTCGCTCAAGGTCATGCCGTCCACCTTGCCAATTTTGCTGGTGTCCACCTCCAGCCCGCCGACCTTCACCTTGTCCAGTCCTGCTTTTTTTGCGGAGCGGGCCACAAGGCCCAAGTGGGGTTCCAGCGCGCGGGCGATGGCACCTGCTATCAGACCGCCCGGGTCGCGCCGCACATCGGCCCAAAGATCCACATAGACCACCACCACGCCAGCGGCCTGCAAAGCCGGACTCAGGTCTCCTTGAAGGAAGGTGGATTTGCCGGTGCGGCGCGGCGCGGCCAGAAACAGGCCGTTGTGGGCATCGCCCAGCAAGGCCTTGCCTTGAAGGGCGGCTACCAGTTCTTGCGCCAGGGCGGTGCGTTTGAAGGCGATCATGGGGACTATCCAAAATTATCTTTCAAAAGATAGTTTATCTAATTTTGGATAAATTACGATAATTTCCTGCCTTGGTGCAGCCCTGAAGAGTATGTTTGGCGCGCCAGCCTGACATCGGCATGCCGATGTAACCCATCGAACCAAGTACCTGGCGCCACAGCAGCAAAAACCCCTGCACTTTCTGGGCCCGGCCTCTTGAAACCGGGCCAATCGCCCTTATTATTAGCACTCGTTGGGGTTGAGTGCTAACAACACCCCACCTGTTCCCCAGGGCAGCCGGTTTCAGGCTGCCTTTGCCTTTCAACCTGTCTGTGAATCTCCAGGAGATGCTATGAACCTTCGTCCTCTGAACGATCGCGTGATCGTCAAGCGCCTTGAAAACGAAACCAAGACTGCCTCGGGCATCGTCATTCCCGACAACGCCGCCGAGAAGCCCGACCAGGGCGAGGTGCTGGCCGTGGGCCCGGGCAAGCATGACGAGGACGGCGACCGCATTGCCATGAGCGTGAAGGTGGGCGACCGCGTGCTGTTCGGCAAGTACAGCGGCCAGACCGTGAAGGTCGATGGCGACGAGCTGCTGGTCATGAAGGAAGACGACCTGTTTGCGGTCATCGAAAAGTGATTGCCCAACGGGCAAGCACTTTCGTCGCAGGCTGACTTGGCGCAGCCAAGTCAAGGGCCAAAGGCCCGGCCGTAGACAGAAACAGTTGGATTACTTTTGATAGCTGTCAGCGCTTGATGGGTAAGCGCTAGCAGCATTTTTCACTCATATTTGTAGGAGCCAAACATGGCAGCAAAAGACGTAGTTTTCGGCGGCGAAGCCCGCGCCCGCATGGTTGAAGGC
>Ga0056912_1001076_pt1 | contig 14412 bp, 13 predicted proteins | sample EBPBio232013_DNA_FD_55028 | JGI IMG/M metagenome (GOLD analysis project Ga0056912, IMG submission 55028) | Wastewater treatment Type I Accumulibacter community from EBPR Bioreactor in Madison, WI, USA - Reactor 1_5/23/2013_ DNA | ecosystem: Engineered > Bioreactor > EBPR > Anaerobic-Aerobic >... | reverse complement strand
GCCCCGACCGTAGGCGGCGGGCTGTTCGACCTGGCCGCCCATCGCGGCCGCTGGGTGGTGGTCAACTTCTGGGCGACCTGGTGCGCGCCGTGCCTGAAGGAGATGCCCGAGCTGTCGGCNTTGCACGCCATGCGCGAGCAGGTCGAGGTGGTCGGCCTGGCCTACGAGGACATCGCGCCGGAGGACATGCGCACCTTCCTGCAAGCGCATCCGGTCGCCTATCCGATCGTGATCGTCGATCCGATGGACCCGCCGCAGGACTTCGCCACCCCGCGCGGGTTGCCGATCACTTACCTGATCGCGCCCGATGGCAAGGTCGCGCGCCAGTTCCTGGGTCCGGTGACGGCGCATGACCTGGAGAACGCGATCCGGGCCAGTGGTGGCCAGGTCCGCTGAGCGGCGGTCCGGCCAGCCCGGCCGCCCGCCGCCGCGGGCCGGCGGGAATGGCGCTCCGGGCGGTTTGCGGCGCGCTCAATCGTCCAGTCGCTTGCGCTTCGGCGGTGCGTAGTCCGGCAGTGGCGCGACCGTGCCGTAGCGTTCGCGGTGCGGCTTGCCGCGCAANGGCGGCAGTTCCGGAATGCTCCTGGCCACGTGCACGTCCGGCAGCCGGTCGAGCAGGTCGCGGATCAGGGTCAGGCGCCCGCGGCGCTGGTCGTTGAAGTCGACCAGGGTCCATGGCGCGTACTCGGTATGGGTGGCGGCGAGCATGTCCTCGCGGGCGCGGGTGTACTCGGCATAGCGGCGCCGCGCCTCCAGGTCCACCGGCGAAAGCTTCCAGCCCTTGAGGGGATCGGCCTGGCGCTCGGCGAAGCGTTGCTCCTGTTCGGCCTGGTCCACGCACAGCCAGTACTTGAACAGCGCGATGCCGTCGTCCACCAGCATCCGCTCGAAACGTGGGGCCTGCTGCAGGAATTCCGTGTACTGGGCCTGGGTGCAATAGCCCATGACCCGTTCCACGCCGGCGCGGTTGTACCAGCTGCGGTCGAACAGCACGATCTCGCCGGCGGCCGGCAGGTGCGGGACGTAGCGCTGGAAATACCACTGCGTGGCCTCGCGCTCGGTCGGCCGCGGCAGGGCGATGGTCCGGCACTGGCGCGGGTTGAGGTGTTCGGCGATCGCCTTCGCGGTGCCGCCCTTGCCGGCGGTGTCGCGGCCCTCGACCACCACCACCAGCCGCTTGCCCTCGGCCTGCACCCACTCGGCCATGCGCACCAGTTCCAGGTGCATCGGCGCGATCAGGTCCTTGTAGATGCCCTTGCGCATGGGTGCGTGGTGCTTGGATTGCTTGCCTGGCTTGGCTGCCATGGTCGGGTGTCCGGGAAGANGGGCTTCCACCGATGTTCGCACGCCCCGCATCCGCCTGTAGAGGCGGCCAACGGTCGGATCTGCAGGCGGACGCGGGCGGGCAGGCCGGCGCCCTCCCGCGGGTGCGCATGGCATGATCGGCGCCGGACGCCCGCGTCCNGGGGGAGGCCCATGCAGACCACCGATCCGCGTACCGCTCGGGTATCGGGCGCCCCGGCGTCGCGCATCGCGCTGGCCGGACAGGAGGGGCGGCGATGACNGGCGATCCGCCGCAAGCGGTTGCGCGGGGCGGGAGCGGTCCCGTCGAGCGCGGCGAGCGCTTGCCGGTGCTGGACGTGCTCCGCGGCGTGGCGATCTTCGGCATCCTGGTCGGGAACATGGTGGTGTTCAGCGGCTATGGCTTCCTGTCGCCCGCCGAGCGCGCGGCGCTGCCCACGCCGGCCGGCGATGCGGTCGCGATGTTCCTGATCCATGTGCTGGTCGACGGCAAGTTCTATTCGCTGTTCTCGCTGCTGTTCGGATTCGGCTTCGCGGTGCAGATGCGCCGCGCGCAGGCGCAGGGCGGCGATTTCCCGCGGCTGTTCCGGCGCCGGCTGCTCGGATTGTTCCTGATCGGCCTGTTGCACGCGGTGTTCGTCTGGTCCGGCGACATCCTGATGCTCTACGCCATGCTCGGCCTGCTGTTGCTGCCGTTGCGCCAGCTGGACGACCGCACCCTGCTGCGCGCGGTGGCGGCGTGCCTGCTGCTGCCGTCCCTGGCGTATCTGGGGATGCTCGCCGCGGGCGTGGGCAATCCGTTCGCGCCGCCCGTCGATCCGGCGGCGGCCGCGGAAGGGCCGGACCTGTTCGCGCTGATGCTGGCCGGCTTCCGCGGCGACAGCTGGGCGGGCGCGTGGCGCTCGAACCTGATCCAGTTGGCCGGCCGCTGGGTCGANCTGTTCCTGTCGGTGCGCTTCCCCAAGGTGCTGGCGATGTTCCTGCTCGGCTTCTGGCTGGGGCGTCGCGGCATCGGCATCGATCCGGTGCGCGATCGGCCGCTGCTGCGACGGACCGTGGCGATCGGCCTGCTGGTGGGCATCCCGGCCAACACCGCCATGGCCTGGTTGATGGGGCGGGGCGTGTACCTGCCGGCCTCGCTGCCTGGGCTGGCGCAGGTCGCCGCCGCGACCGTCGGCATTCCGTTGTTGACGCTGGCCTACGCCGCCGCCGTGGTGCTGGCGTTCCACGCTCCGGCAAGCCGGCGGCCCATGTCCTGCTTCGCCCCGCCGGGGCGCATGGCGCTGAGCAACTACCTGATGCACAGCGTGGTCATGACCTGGGTGTTCTACGGCTGGGGCCTGGGGTGGTACGGCCGGATCGGTCCGGCACTGACGACGCCCCTGGCGCTGCTGACCTGCGTGGCGCAGATCGGNTTGAGCGNCGTCTGGCTGTCCCGGTTCCGGTTCGGTCCGGTGGAATGGCTGTGGCGCAGCTTCACCTATCGCCGCAAGGTACCGCTGCGCCGGGCCGGCGCCGACAATCGAACCTGACGGGAGCGAGGAGACGCACCATGCGCTGGAAGTTTGGAACCGCCATTGTCCTCATGCTTGCGAGCGGGTTTCCCGCCTCCGCCCGGGAAAGCGCTGCGCAGACCCTGGATGGGTTGGCGCCGGAGATCGACGCGCTGTTCGCCGGGTTCCAGGCCGATTCCCATATCCCCGGCATGGTCTACGGCGTGGTCCAGGACGGCAGGCTCGTGCACGTGAAGGGCCTCGGGGTGCAGGATCTGGATGCCCGGCGACCGGTCACGCCCGACAGCCTGTTCCGCATCGCCTCGATGACCAAGGCGTTCACCGCGCTGGCGATCCTGCAGTTGCGCGACGAGGGCAAGNTGCGCCTGGACGATCTCGCCGAACTCTACGTGCCGGAGATGAAGGGCTGGACCTATCCGACCGCCGACAGCCCGCGCATCCGCGTGCGCGACCTGCTCCACCATGTCGGCGGCCTGGTCACCGACGATCCCTGGGGCGACCGCCAGCAGGTCCTGCCGGACGAGGATTTCGCCAGGATGATCGCCGCCGGCGTGCCGTTCAGCCGGGTGCCGCAGAGCCAGCACGAATACTCCAACTTCGGCTACGCGCTGCTGGGCCGGATCGTCAGCGCGGCATCGGGCATGGCCTACCAGGATTACGTGCGCAGCCGCATCCTGGCCCCGCTGGGCATGGATTCGACCGGTTACGAGGTCGATGCCGCGCCGCGCGACCGGCTCGCCGTCGGCTATCGCTGGGAGAACGGGCGTTGGAGCGCGGAGCCGGAGATGCGCGACGGCGCATTCCGCTCGATGGGCGGGCTGGTCACCAGCGCGAACGACTACGCCAAATGGGTTGCCTTCCTGCTCTCGGCCTGGCCGCCGCGCGACGATCCCGACACCGGGCCGGTCAAGCGCGCCACGGTGCGCGAGATCGCGCAAGGCCTGAACTTCGTGTCGGTCGTCAACCGCACCGGGTCGAGCGGCGCGNGCGCGTGCAAGCAGGCCCTCGCCTACGGCATGGGCTGGCGGGTCGCACAGGATTGCGACCTCGGCCTGACCCTGGCCCATGGCGGCGGCTATCCGGGCTATGGCAGCCACGTGATGCTGATGCCCGACCTCGGCACCGGCGTCTTCGCCATGGCCAACCGCACCTACGCCGGGCCGTCGGCCCCGGCATGGGACGCCGCGGTGGCGATGGACAAGGCGGGGCTGCTCGCCGATCGCCCGGTGCCGGTGTCGGACGCGGTGGCCAAGCGTTCGCCGCGGCGCGTGCCGCCTATGCCGCCGGCGACCTCGGTCCGCTGGACGGCAAGCTGGCGATGAATTTCCTGCTCGACCGCTCGGCCGAGAACTGGGCGGCCGAATTCGCGCGGCTGAAGGCCGAGGTCGGCGAGTGTCCTTCGCTCGAACCGCTGGCGCCCACGGGNGCGCTGTCGACCCGCTTCCGCCTGGTTTGCGAGCGNGGGAGGCTCGATGGCGTCCTGCTGCTTGCGCCGACGGCGCCGGCGACCGTGCAGGCCCTGCGGCTGCGCGTGGTCCCGCCCGGGAGCGACTGACCGCNCGGTCGCTTCCCTTATTCGGAAGTCAGCCGCGCCAGTTCGTCGGCCTGGTGTTCCTGCTGCAGGCGCACCACCAACGGGTCGAGGTCGCCTTCGAGGATGTTCGGCAGGTCGTACAGGGTCAGGCCCTCGACGCGGTGGTCGGTGATGCGGCCTTGCGGAAAACTGTAGGTGCGGATGCGCTGGCTGCGGTCGCCGCTGCCGACCTGCAATCGGCGCGATTCGGCCTGCGCGGCCTGCTGCCGGCTGCGCTCGGCGTCGAGCAGTTGCGCCTTCAGCCGCTTCATCGCCTTGTCGCGGTTGGCGTGCTGGCTGCGCTCGGTCTGGCTCTCCACCACCGTGCCGGTGGGCAGGTGGGTGATCCGGATCGCCGAATCGGTCTTGTTGACGTGCTGGCCGCCGGCGCCGGAGGAACGGAAGGTGTCGACCTTCAGCTCGGCCGGGTTGATCGCGATCTCCTCGACCTCGTCGGCCTCGGGGATGATCGCCACCGTCGCCGCCGAGGTGTGGATGCGGCCCTGCGATTCGGTGGCCGGCACCCGCTGCACGCGGTGGGTGCCGGATTCGAACTTCAGCCGCGAGTACGCGCCGCGGCCGACGATCCGGGCCACGATCTCCTTGTGCCCGCCATGCTCGCCCGGATTCTCNGATTCGACCTCGACCTTCCAGCCCTGGCGCTCGGCGTAGCGCGCGTACATCCGGAACAGGTCGCCGGCGAACAGCGCGGCCTCGTCGCCGCCGGTGCCGGCGCGTACCTCCAGGAACAGGTTGCCGTCGTCGCGCGGGTCCCGGGGCACCAGCAGCAGGGCCAGTTCGCCGTCCAGCGCCTGCAGGCGTTCGCGCGTGGCGGCGATTTCCTCCTCGGCCAGGTCGGCCAGCTCGGGATCGCCGCGCATCGCCTCGGCCGCCGCCAGGTCGGCCTTGGCCCGGGCTTCGGCGGCCAGCGCCGCGGCCACCGGCTCGAGCTGGGCGAACTCGCGCGACAGATCGCGGAAGCGCGCGTTGTCGGCCATCACGCCGGGGTCGGCGAGCAGGCGTTCCAGTTCTTCGCGGCGCTCGGCCAGCGCTTCAAGCTTGCGGCGCAGGCTCGGGGTCATCGGTCGATGGTAGCGGGAGCGGGGCCTCGGCGGATGCGGCCGGGCCAGGCTCGCGGTGCGGGAACAGGCGNTCGGCCGCGCGCACCAGTTCGGTGTCGCCGCTGAGCGTGGCCTCGCGCAGCGCCGCGGTGGGCGGGTGCAGCAGGCGGTTGGTCAGGGTATGGGCGAGGAACTGCAGCACTTCCTCCGGATCGCGGCCGCCGGCCAGCTGCTGGCGGGCGCGGGCCAGGGTCTCGTCGCGGGTGCTCTCGCCCAGGGTGCGCAGGCGCTTGAGCGTTTCCTGGCGGCCACCGGCGCGCAACGCTTCCATGTAGCGGGCGACCTGCAGGTCGATGATTGCTTCGGCCGCCTCGGCCGCTTCGTGGCGGCTGCGGCGGTTGTCCTCCACCGCGCGCTCCAGGTCGTCCACGGTGTAGAGGTAGGCGTCGTTGAGCATGGCCACGCCCGGTTCGATGTCGCGCGGCACGGCCAGGTCGAACAGCAGCACGGGTTTGCGCCGGCGCGCGGCCAGCGCGGCCTCGACCTGGGCCAGGCGCAGCACCGGCTCGCGGCTGGCGGTGGCCGAGAACACCACGTCGGCCTCGNCCAGGTGGCGGTCCAGTTCCGCCAGCGGCAGGGCGTAGCCGCCATGGCGGCTGGCCAGATCCTGGGCATGGGCGAGGGTGCGGTTGGCCACCAGCAGCCGNCCNACTCCGCCCTTGACCAGGTGCCGGGCGGCCAGCTCGATGGTCTCGCCGGCGCCGATCAGCAGTACGGTCGAGTCGGGCAGGCTGGCGAAGGAGTCCTGGGCCAGGCGNACCGCGGTGGACGCGACCGATACCGGGTTGACCCCGATCCGGGTGTCGGTACGGGCGCGCTTGGCCACCGCGAAGGTCTGCTGGAACAATCGGTCCAGGCGGTTGCCCAGGGCGCCGTGCTCGCGCGCCAGCGCCCAGGCGTCCTTCACCTGGCCGAGGATCTGCGGTTCGCCCAGGACCATCGAGTCCAGTCCGGTCGCGACCCGGAACAGGTGGCGCACCGCGTCGGCGTCGTGATGCCGGTACAGGTAGGGAGCCAGGCCCTGGGCGTGCCCGTCCAGCCAACCNGCCAGGGCATCGCCGTCGGCGGCCACCGCATAGACCTCGGTACGGTTGCAGGTCGAAAGCAGCGCNGCCTCGGACACTTCCGGCAGCGANCGCAACGAGGACAGCGCCCGGCCCATCGAATCGCCGGCAAACGCCACCCGTTCGCGCAGGTCGACCGGCGCGGTCTGGTGGTTCAGGCCCAGGAGCCACAGGGTCATGTTCAGGGGCTTGCGCTAATCTGCTGGCTTGTCTCCGCACCCATTTTACGGCCCGGTGGCCGCCAATGCCCGTATCCGTGTTCCTTGCNCGAGTCAGCGGGCGCCCGCAACCCCGTTCCCGCCTGCGCCTGGCGGCCGTCCTGGGCCTGGTCCTGGCGGTCTCCGCGCCGCTGCANGCGGCCACGCCGCAGGCGGAAGACCTCCCGATCGGACCGCTGCTGGCCGGCGAATACGCACTCCAGGCCGGCCAGCTGGCCGACGCCGCGCGCTGGTACCTGGAGGCGGCCCGGGATGCCGACGGCGACGTGCTGCTGGCCGAACGCGCCACCCGCATCGCCCTGCTCGCCAACGACGACGCTCTCGCCGCGCAGGCGCTGAAGCTGTGGCGCCAGCGCGCGCCCGATTCGCTGGCGCTGGAGGCCACCACCATTTCCCTGGCCCTGCGCGAGGGCCAGTTGCGCAAGGCCCGGCGCGACCTGCAGAAGCTGCTGGCGCGGCCGGAGCCGCGCGCCTGGCGCTACGCGCTGGCCGCCCTCGCCGGCGGACGTGATCCGCAGGTGGTGGCGCGGGTGCTGGGGCAACTGGTCGATGCCGGCGCGATCCCCGGGGAGCTGGCGGCCTGGCAGGAGTTCGGCAGGCTGTCGCTGCGCCTGGATGCGCCGGAGCTGTCGGCGCGGATCGTCGACGAGATGGTCCGCCGCTTCCCCGACGAACCGCGGGTGGCGGTGCTGCGCGCCGGCCAGCTTGGCCAGGCCGGCCAGCACGACCAGGCGCGCGAACTGCTGGGCCGGATCGAGCCGCGCGCGGCCGCCGATCCGGAAATCCGCGCCATGCTCACCATCGCCTACGAGGCGCTGGGCGACTACGCCGCCGCCGCGCGGGTGGTCGCGCAGGGGCCGCAGGACATCCGCACCTGGGGCATGCGCGCCTCGCTGCTGGCCCGTGCCGGGGACACCCNGGCCCTGCAGGCGCTGTATGCCGAACTTTCCGCCGGCGACCGCGGCCGGCCCGATCCGGCCCGGCGCATGCTGCTGGGGCGGATCGCCGAATTCCTCAAGCGCCCGGCCGATGCGGTGGACTGGTACCGCGGCGTGGCCGGCGGGCCGGAGCGGCAGGAGGCGCGGATCCGGATCGCGGTGGCGCTGTACGAACTGGGCCGGAAGGCGGAAGCCTATGCCGAGGCGCATGCGCTGCAGAACGATGCCGGCAGCGACGACGATGCGCGCCGCAATGCCTATCTGCTGGAAGGCGAACTGCGCCAGCGCGACGGCGATGGCGGCGCCGAGATCGAGGCCCTGGACCGCGGCCTGGCCGCCTATCCCGACGCCCCGGCGCTGCTGTATGCGCGCGCCCTGGCGTGGGAGCGCCAGGACCGGATCGACCGCGCCGAGGCCGACCTGCGCAAGCTGCTGGTATCCGACCCGGAGAACGTGGCCGCGCTCAATGCCCTCGGCTACACCCTGGCCGACCGCACCCAGCGGTACCAGGAGGCGTTGGAACTGATCGACCGCGCCCGTACCGCCGAACCGGACAGTGCCGCGATCGTCGACAGCTACGGCTGGGTCCTGTACCGGCTGGGCCGCAACGAAGAGGCGCTGGTCGAACTGCGCCGCGCCTGGGGCCTGACGAAGGATCCGGAGATCGGCGCGCACCTGGGCGAAGTGCTGTGGGTGCTGGGCCGCCGCGACGAGGCGCAGCGATATTTCGAGGAATCGCGCAAGCTCGATCCGGACAACCGCTCGCTGAGCCGGGCGCTGCAGAAGCTGGGCCTGCCCCCGCCCGNGGCGAAGCCGCAGCCGGCGCCCGTGCAGGAGTCCGCACAGCCCCCTCAGGCCGGGACGAAGGAGCCGGCGCCGTGAACTACGCCAGGCACGCGGCCGGCTTCGCGCTGGCCTTGGTCCTGCTCGCCGGTTGCGCCGCCGTGCCGGTGCGGGAGGCGCCGGTCGCGGTCGATCCGGAGCANGCGCAGGCGAGGCAACAGGCGCGCCAGACGCAACTGGAGGCGATNCCGGATTGGTCGATGCAGGGCCGGATCGCGCTCAGCGTCGGCGATCGCGGCGGCAGCGGCCGCCTGGACTGGGAGCAGCGCGGACCGGCGTTCCGGGTCTCGCTCGCCGCTCCGGTGACCCGGCAGAGCTGGAGCCTGGCCGGCGAGCCGGACGCGGCGACCCTCGACGGCCTGGAAGGCGGCCCGCGCTCGGGCCCGGACGCCGGAGTCCTGCTGCAGGAGGCCACCGGCTGGCCGATCCCGGTCGCGGCGATGGCCTGGTGGGTCCGCGGGCTGGCCTCGCCGGGCGCCAGGATCGAGTTCGGCCCGGACGGCCGACTACGGCGCCTGGTCGCCGAAGGCTGGACCGTGGACTACCAGGAGTGGCGGCCGGCGGCCGGGTCCTGGCCGGAGATGCCGCGCCGGTTGCAGGCGGTCCGTGAGGGCGCGCGGGTGCGNCTGGTCGTGGATGGCTGGGACGCGGCGCCGTGAACGCCGGCTGGAGCGCCTGGCCGGCCCCGGCCAAGCTGAACCTGTTCCTGCGCATCGTCGGCCGTCGCGCCGATGGCTACCACGAGCTGCAGACCGTGTTCCGGATCCTGGACTGGGGCGACCGCATCCGCTTGCGNCCCCGCAGCGATGGCCAGGTCNTGCGCCATGGTGATCGCCTGCCCGGGGTGGNGGATCCGGCCGATCTGGCGGTNCGGGCGGCGATCCTCCTTAAAAATGAGACTAACGTCAGCCAAGGTGCTGACATCCACGTCGAAAAGCGTGTTCCAGCCGGCGGCGGCTTCGGCGGCGGATCGTCCGACGCGGCCACCGTGTTGTGCGCTTTGGACCGGCTCTGGGGGCTGAACCTGGGCGAGGACCGTCTCGCCGCGCTCGGCCTGCGCCTGGGCGCCGACGTGCCGGTCTTCGTCCGTGGCCGCAGCGCCTGGGCCGAGGGGGTGGGCGAAAAGCTGGTCCCGCTGGAGCTGGCGCCGGCCTGGTACGTGCTGGTCGACCCGGGCGTGCACGTGCCGACCGTCGAGCTGTTCCGGTCCCCCGATTTGACGCGCGATTCCCCGCCCGCGAAAATAGCGGGCTTCGCTGCCGGAACCGTGCTCGACAATGCGTTCGAGCCGGTCCTGCGCCGCCGCGAACCGGCCGTGGAAGCCGTGTTCGCCGAGCTGGCGCGGATCGGATCGCCGCGCCTGACCGGCACCGGCAGCGGCTGCTTCGTCGAATTCGCCCACCGGGACGCGGCGCAGGAAGCACTGGCGCGATTGCCGCGACGGATGCATGCCTGGGTCGCGGCCGGCGTTTCGGATTCACCGTTGCGGGCTGCGCTGGCGCGCCTGCGGCGGGATTGATCCACAGGGGCGTCGCCAAGAGGTCCAAGGCACCGGGTTTTGATCCCGGCATCCGCAGGTTCGAATCCTGCCGCCCCTGCCAAGAAGTGCGAGTCCCTCGCAGAAGAACCGCACATCCGTGTGCGGGAGTTCCACAAAGAGCGGAAGGCCGCGGTTGGGGTTTTCCGATGGTTTCCACCGATCCACCGCCTGGGTGACACGATGGACGAACGCAACCTGCTTGTCTTCTCCGGCAACGCCAACAAGCCGCTGGCCGAAAGCATCTGCCGCGAGCTGGGCGTGCGTCCGGGCAAGGCGATGGTATCCGCGTTCTCCGATGGCGAGGCCCAGGTCGAGATCGAGGAGAACGTGCGCCGCCAGGAGGTGTTCGTCGTGCAGTCCACCTGCGCGCCGGCGGCCGAGAACCTGATGGAACTGCTGGTGATCATCGACGCGCTCAAGCGCGCCAGTGCCGCTTCGGTCACCGCGGTGGTGCCGTACTTCGGCTACTCGCGCCAGGACCGTCGCCTGCGCTCCACCCGGGTGCCGATCACCGCCAAGGTCGCCGCCAAGATGTTCACCGCGGTGGGCACCGACCGGGTGCTGACCGTGGACCTGCACGCCGACCAGATCCAGGGCTTCTTCGACATCCCGGTGGACAACGTCTACGCCTCGCCGCTGCTGCTGGCCGACATCTGGCGCGCCTACGGCACCGAGAACCTGATCGTGGTCTCGCCGGACGTGGGCGGCGTGGTCCGCGCCCGCGCGGTGGCCAAGCGCCTGGACGACGCCGACCTGGCGATCATCGACAAGCGCCGCCCGCGCGCCAACGTGTCCACGGTGATGAACATCATCGGCGACGTGTCCGGCAAGACCTGCGTGCTGGTGGACGACATCGTCGACACCGCCGGCACCCTGTGCGCGGCCGCGGCCGCGCTCAAGGAGCAGGGCGCGCTGAAGGTGGCCGCGTACTGCACCCATGCGGTGCTGTCCGGCCCGGCGGTGGACAACATCAACGGTTCGCAGCTGGACGAGCTGGTGGTCACCGACACCATCCCGCTTTCACCGGCCGCGCGCGCCTGCAACCGCATCCGCCAGGTCGGCGTGGCCGAGTTGCTGGCCGAGACGATTCGCCGCATCGCCTTCGGCGAGTCGGTCAGCTCGCTCTACGTGGACTGAAATTTCGCCCGGGTATTCCACCCGGGTTTTTCCCGGGTTCCCCTGGTCGCGGGGGAACCCACCCAAGCCGCCGCGAGGCGGTCAATCAACCAAGGTAGTGAAGAAATGGCAACTCATGTAATCGACGTCGAACGTCGCGGTGACGAGGGCAAGGGTGCGAGCCGCCGCCTGCGTCGCGACGGCAAGATCCCGGCCATCGTCTACGGTGGCGACCTGAACCCGGTCAACATCCAGCTCGACCACGAGAAGGTATGGCTGGCCAGCCAGAACGAGTGGTTCTACTCCTCGATCCTGGACCTGAGCCTCAATGGCGACGTGCAGAAGGTCCTGCTGCGGGACATGCAGCGCCATCCGTACAAGCAGCTGATCATGCACCTGGACTTCCAGCGCGTGAACGACAACGAGATCCTGCGCGCCGCCGTGCCGCTGCATTTCGTCAACGTCGAGAAGTCGGTGGCCGGCAAGACCAGCGGCGTGGTGGTGACCCACGAGCTGACCGAAGTCACCGTGGCCTGCTTGCCGAAGGACCTGCCGGAAGCCATCGAGGTCGACCTGGCCGATCTGGCCATCGGCACCGTGCTGCATTTGTCCGACCTGAAGCTGCCGGCCGGCGTGGAAGTGCCGGAACTCAAGCTCGGCAAGGAGCACGATGTGGCGGTGGTCGTGGCCAAGCACGCCCGCGGCGAGGAAGAGTCGCCGGCGGCCGAAGGCGAAGAGAAGAAGTAAGCCGCATCCGTTCCGCCCGGCCGGTCCGGGCGGAACGCCGGCTGCATCGCCAAGATGGCTGAGCTTCGTCTCATCGTCGGGCTGGGCAATCCCGGTCCCGAACATGCGAACACCCGGCACAACGCCGGGTTTCGTTTGCTGGACGCGCTGGCGGAAAAGGCCGGCGCGCGCTTCGGGCTGGAGTCGAAGCTGTTCGGCGAGACCGCCCGCGCCGACATCGGCGGGCGCAGCGTGTGGCTGCTCAAGCCGTCCACCTGGATGAACCTGTCCGGCAAGTCGGTGGCCGCCGCGTTGCGCTACTGGAAGATCGAGCCGGAACAGGCGCTGCTGGTCCACGATGAACTCGACCTGCCGCCCGGCGCGGCGCGGCTCAAGTTCGACGGCGGCCATGGCGGCCAGAACGGCCTGCGCGACACCATCCAGCACCTGGGGCACGGCCGGTTCCACCGCCTGCGGATCGGCATCGGCCATCCCGGGCACAAGGACCGGGTCACTGGCTGGGTGCTCGGCCGCGCCGGCAAGGACGACCAGGTGCAGATCGACCGTGCCATCGACGCGGCCATCGACACGCTGCCGCTGGCGGTGGCCGGCGAGTTCAACGAGGCGATGAAGCGGCTGCATACCTCCAGACCCTAGGGCGGGGGCTGCGGGCTGGGATCCGGTGCCGGTATCCAGCCCACAATCCCTTTCCGGAGAACACGGACACCATGGGCATCAAATGCGGCATCGTCGGCCTGCCGAACGTCGGCAAGTCGACCCTGTTCAACGCGCTGACCAAGGCCGGGATCGCGGCGGCCAACTTCCCGTTCTGCACCATCGAGCCGAACGTGGGCGTGGTCCCGGTGCCGGACCCGCGGCTGGGCCAGCTGGCGGAGATCGTCAAGCCGGAGCGGGTGGTGCCCACGGCGGTCGAGTTCGTCGACATCGCCGGCCTGGTCGCCGGGGCGGCCAGTGGCGAGGGCCTGGGCAACAAGTTCCTGGCCCATATCCGCGAGGTCGACGCCATCGCCCACGTGGTCCGCTGCTTCGACCACCCGGACATCATCCATGTGGCCGGCAAGGTCGACCCGATCTCGGACATCGAGACGATCGACACCGAGCTTGCCCTGGCCGATCTGGACAGCGTGGAAAAAGCGCTGAACCGCGCCGANCGTTCGGCCAAAGCCGGCGAAAAGGATGCCATCGCGCGGAAGCCCGTGCTGCAGAAGCTGCACGCCGGACTGAGCGAGGGCCGCCCGGGCCGCGCCCTGGGTCTGGACGAGGAGGAGCGGGCCCTGGTCCGCGACCTGTTCCTGCTGACCCTCAAGCCGGTCATGTACGTGGCCAACGTGCTGGAGGATGGGTTCCACGGCAACCCGCTGCTGGAGGCCGTGGCCGCCCGCGCCGCCGCCGAGGGTGCCGAGGTGGTGCCGGTGTCGGCCGCGATCGAGGAGGAGCTGGCGCAACTGGACGACGCCGACCGCGACACCTTCCTGGCGGACCTGGGCCTGGACGAGCCGGGCCTGAACCGGGTGATCCGCGCCGCCTACCGCCTGCTGGGCCTGCAGACCTACTTCACCGCCGGGGTCAAGGAGGTGCGCGCCTGGACGGTCAAGGCCGGGGCCACCGCGCCGCAGGCCGCCGCGGTGATCCACACCGACTTCGAGAAGGGTTTCATCCGCGCCGAGACCATCGGTTTCGACGATTTCCTCCGCTACCGTGGCGAGGCCGGGGCCCGCGACGCCGGCCGGATGCGCTTGGAGGGCAAGGAGTACCGGGTCCAGGAGGGCGACGTGCTGCACTTCCGCTTCAACGTCTGAACCGGGCCGGAGAAAGCGCCGGCCGGGTGCGTTGACAGCCGTCCGCGGCATGGCCAAAATAGCGGGCTGTTTCACCCCGGTCGTCGTCGGTCGCGGTGGAAGGTTTCCGGAGGGATACCCAAGCGGCCAACGGGGGCAGACTGTAAATCTGCTGGCTTACGCCTTCGGTGGTTCGAATCCACCTCCCTCCACCAGGTTTGTGCGATCAGGTTTTTGTGCGGTACAGGAACGACGAAAGGCGGTTCCCCTTGCGGGAGTAGTTCAATGGTAGAACCTCAGCCTTCCAAGCTGATGGTGCGGGTTCGATTCCCGTCTCCCGCTCCATTGCGCCCCACGCGTCGTACCGGTCCAGCGCGGCAACAAAGGTTTCATGCTCACGTAGCTCAGTCGGTAGAGCACCTCCTTGGTAAGGAGGAGGTCGATGGTTCGATTCCATTCGTGAGCACCAAGTATGCGAGTCCCTCGCAAAAGCCCGCGCATCCATGCGCGGGGGTTCAAAGAAAAGCAGTTTCCATCACCACTTTGAGATAGGCAGCCATGGCCAAGGGTAAGTTCGAGCGCACCAAGCCCCACGTGAACGTGGGCACGATCGGTCACGTTGACCACGGCAAGACGACGCTGACGGCGGCGCTGACGA
>Ga0056912_1001032_pt1 | contig 15058 bp, 8 predicted proteins | sample EBPBio232013_DNA_FD_55028 | JGI IMG/M metagenome (GOLD analysis project Ga0056912, IMG submission 55028) | Wastewater treatment Type I Accumulibacter community from EBPR Bioreactor in Madison, WI, USA - Reactor 1_5/23/2013_ DNA | ecosystem: Engineered > Bioreactor > EBPR > Anaerobic-Aerobic >... | reverse complement strand
TCACTTGCCGGAGATGCGCACGCGCTCCTGGCCGGCGAACTGGTCGGTGCCGGAGACGACGATGCGCTGGCCGGCTTCCAGGCCGGAGACGATCTCCACGGCGTTGAGGCTGCTGGCGCCGGCCTGGATCGGGCGTCGCACCGCGGTGCTGCCGTCGACGACCCAGGCGAAGCGGCCGCCGTCCTGCTCCAGGAACGGGCCGCGCTCGACCATCAACACGTTTTCGCGCGTGTCGAGCACGATCCGCGCCGACAGCCGCTGGTTCTGGCGCAGGCCCGGCGGCTGCTTGCCTTCGTCGAAGCGCAGCCGCGCNGTGACTTCGCCGTTGACCACTTCCGGCGACACCGCCGAGACCTTGGCCGGGTACTGCTGGCCCTGGCTGGTGACCTGTGCCGGNACGCCGATCGACAGGTCGCGGGCGAAGCTCTCAGGCACCCGGATCTCGACCTCGAACTCGCTCAGGTCCACCACGCTCAGGAGCGGCGCGTTGATCGCCACGTTGGTGCCCTGGGCGATCTGCACCTGGCCGACCTGGCCGTCGAACGGTGCGCGCAGGGTCAGCGCTTGGACCTGGCGCTGCAGTTCGGCCACCACCGATTGCTGGCGATCGGCGAGCAGGCGCTTGTTGCGCGCGTCGATGCCGGCGCCCTGGCCCTGCAGGGTGAAATCCTTGCGTGCGGCCTGCAGGCCGATGTCGGCCTTGCGCTGGTTGTCCTGGGCGCGCTCCAGTTCGTTGCGCGACACCGCGCCGCCGTCATAGGCGCGCTGGTAACGCTCCAGGTCGCGCTGCGCGGCGGTGTGTTCGATCATGGCCTGGTCGACCAGTTTCTGTGCGTTGGAACGGGCCAGTTGTGCGTCCAGCGTCGCCCGGCTGGCCTCGCCTTCCAGGTTGGCCAGGGTCGACTCCTCCTGGACCAGCTTGCTGCGCAGTTCCGGGCTGTCGATCACCGCCAGCTCCTGGCCTTTCTCCACCGCGTCGCCGGCTACCACCTTCAACGTCACCGTGCCGCCGGCGATGGCGTACAGGGTGGGGCTGTTGGCGGTGATGACCCGGCCGTCGGCGGAGATGTCACGGACCAGGTCGCCGCGCTTGACCTCGGCGACGCGGATCCGCGAGGCGTCATAGGAGCGCGAGCCGCCGGNCCAGCCCATCGCCACCCAGGCCAGCAGCGCCAACGCCGCCGCGGNGCCGACGGCCGGCCATAGCCAGCGGCGCCAGGCCGGGCGGGCCTGGTCGGAGAGCTTGCGGTCCTGGGCGGAGGTATCTGGGATCATCGTGAGTGAGCGTGGCTGGCGTCGGGACAGGCAACGCAGATCGCGTGCCAACTACAGCCCATTGAATTGATTGGGAATATTCGGACGCGACAGGTGTCCGTGGCGTCCGCCGGACAGTGCCGGACACCCGGACCGCGATGGACANCGGCCGGACCGGCCGCGGCCCGGCGAGACAGGCCTGAAGCCAGGACGTGGACCGGGTCCGCTAGAATCCGGTCTTTGTTCCCCGTGGATGACGGCATGTGCGGAATCGTGGGTGCGATCGCGGATCGCGATGTGGTCCCGGTCCTGGTCGAGGGACTCAAGCGCCTGGAATACCGCGGCTACGATTCCTCCGGCATCGCGGTGGCCGACGCGGCCAGCGTGCGCCGGGTGCGCCGCACCGGGCGGGTGGCCGAGATGGAACAGGCGGCGGTGGCCGAGGGCTTCAACGGCACGCTCGGCATCGGCCACACCCGCTGGGCCACCCACGGCGGCGTCACCGAGGCCAACGCCCATCCGCACATCAGCCACGGCGACCTGGCCCTGGTCCACAACGGCATCATCGAGAACCATGAGCAGCAGCGCGAGCGCCTGATCGCGCTGGGCTATGTGTTCGAGTCGCAGACCGATACCGAGGTCATCGCCCACCTGATCCACCACCACATGGCCCAGGGCCGCGACCTGCTCGCGGCCTTGCAGGTGGCGGTGAAGGAGCTGACCGGTGCCTACGCGCTTGCCGTGCTCAGCCGTTCCGAGCCGGGTCGGCTGGTATGCGCGCGGATGGGCTGCCCGTTGCTGGTCGGCCTGGGCGAGGGCGAGACCTTCGTCGCCTCCGACGTCTCGGCGATCGTCTCCGCCACCCGCCGGGTGATCTTCCTGGAAGAGGGCGACACCGCCGAGCTGACCCGTGGCGGCGTGCGCGTGTTCGGCCACGACGACCGCGAAACCACCCGTGAGGTGCACGTCTCCGACGTGTCGCTGGCCTCGCTGGAGCTGGGCCCGTACCGCCACTTCATGCAGAAGGAGATCCACGAGCAGCCGCGCGCGATTTCCGACACCATCGAAGCGGCCATCGATGCCGGCGGCTTCGAGCCGGCGCTGTTCGGTGCCAAGGCCGCGGCGGTGCTGGGCGAGGCCAGCGGGGTGCAGATCCTGGCGTGCGGCACCAGCTACTACGCCGGCCTGACCGCGCGCTACTGGATCGAGGCCATCGCCGGCCTGCCGTGCAGCGTGGAGATCGCCAGCGAGTATCGCTACCGCGCCGCCTACGCCGATCCGAACCACCTGGTCGTCACCATCTCCCAGTCCGGCGAAACCCTGGACACGATGGAGGCGCTCAAGTACGCCAAGTCGCTGGGCCACCGCCACACCCTGTCGATCTGCAACGTGCCCGAGAGCGCGATCCCGCGCGCCAGCGAACTGGTCTGCTACACCCGTGCCGGCGCCGAGATCGGCGTGGCCTCGACCAAGGCCTTCACCACCCAGCTGGCCGCGCTGTTCCAGCTGACCGTGGTGCTGGGCAAGCTGCACGGGCGGGTGGACGCGGAGCAGGAGGCCGACTACCTCGAACAGCTGCGCCACCTGCCCGGTAGCGTGCAGCATGCGCTGAACCTGGAGCCGCAGATCCAGGCCTGGGCGGAGCGCTTCGCCGGCAAGGACGACGCGCTGTTCCTTGGCCGCGGCCTGCATTACCCGATCGCGCTGGAGGGCGCGCTCAAGCTGAAGGAAATCTCCTACATCCACGCCGAGGCCTATCCGGCCGGCGAGCTCAAGCACGGGCCGCTGGCGCTGGTGGACGAGGACATGCCGGTGGTGGTGATCGCACCCAACGACGGCCTGCTGGAGAAGGTGAAGTCGAACATGCAGGAAGTGCGCGCCCGCGGCGGCGAACTGTTCGTGTTCGCCGACCAGGACAGCCACTTCAGCGAATCCGAGGGCGTGCACGTGATCCGCACCCCGCGCCATGCCGGCGTGCTCAGCCCGGTGATCCACACCATCCCGGTGCAGTTGCTGGCCTACCACACCGCCCTGGCGCGCGGCACCGACGTGGACAAACCGCGGAACCTGGCCAAGAGCGTGACGGTGGAGTGAGTCAGTCGGCAGCGACCGGGTCGCCCGCCTTCCATCCCCGGGCCTGCAATTGGTCGAGCAGGGCATTGACCCGTTCGCGCGCGGGCATGCTGTGCACCGGCAGGGCCAGGCTGTCGCCGGGGCGGGCGGTGGCCAGGATCGTGCGCACGGCCTCGGTCTCGTCCAGGCATTCGACGATGGCGTGGTCCGCAACGCCGTGGCGTGCCAGCGTGGCGCGCAGCAACCGGGCCACCTCGCCGCTTTCGCGTCCGCGCAGGTAGCCCTCCATGTCCTTGAGCACGACGTGGTCGGGCCGGAACCTGGCGGCGGTGGCGGCGAGTTCGGCGATGGCCTCGTCGCTGCGGTCGCCGGCCTGGCCGAGCAGCAGGTGCAGGCGGCCGCCATCGTGGTGCGCTTGGCGCACCAGGTCGAGCAGTTGCGCCAGGCCGTCGGGGTTGTGCGCATAGTCCACGTAGACCTGCACGCCGCCGCCGAGGGTCCAGCGCTGCAGACGGCCGGGGTTGTCGCGGTTGTCGCGACCGAAGCGGGCGAGCACGGCGGCGATCGTCGCCGGCGCGATCCCCAGCCCGGCNGCGGCCAGGGCGGCGGCGGCGCAGTTCTGCACGTTGTGCGCGGCCAGGCCGCCGAGGGTCAGCGGCATGCCGGCGATTGCTCCCAGGTCATGCGCACGGGTTCCGTCGAACAGCCACAGGTGGCCGTCGCGCACGCCGCAGCTGCGGCGGCCCTCGGCGCGCGCCTGCAGCAGCAGCGGATGGCCGTCGTCGGTGGAGAACCACGCCAGCGGCGCGGCGAGGCCTGGGGCATGCCGGCGCAGTAGTTCGTTATCCGCGTTGAGTACCAGGATGCCGTCGACATCGATGGCGCGGGCCACGGTCAGCTTCACCTCGGCCAGGCCATCGAGGTCGTGGATGCCGTACTCGCCGAAGTGGTCGGGGCTGACGTTGGTGACCACGGCCACGTCGGCGCGTTCGACCGCCAACCCGCGGCGCAGCAGGCCGCCGCGNGCGGTCTCCAGGATCGCCGCCTGGGCCTGGCGGTTGCGCAGCAGGCTGCGCGCGCCGCCGGGACCGGAATAGTCGCCGCCTTCGATCAGGGCGCCGTCGAGGTAGAGGCCGTCGGTGCAACTGTTGGCGGTATGCCAGCCGTGGGCGATGGCGATCGCGGTGAGCAGGCGCACGGTAGTGGTCTTGCCGTTGGAGCCGGTGACCAGGGCCACCGGGATGGAATGCAGTTCCGGCCACGGCACGTCGCCGGGCACGGGCAGGGCATGGTTGTCCCAGGTGCGGCTGCCAGTGCCCAGGCCGATGGACAGTTGTGCGTCGTCCAGCAGCAGCGGCAGGCCGCGGGCGGCGGCACCTTCGCGCAGCGCGGGCAGGCGCGGCAGGCGTTCGGCCGCGGCGACCGTGCACAGCAGGCGCAGGGCCGCCGCCTCGTCGTCGAGCGGGGGATGCCCCGGCTGCAGTGCGGGTTCGCCGGTGTCCATGCCGGCCGCGGCCAGGGCCGACAGCCAGGCCCACTCGTGGACGTCGGCGGCGGCGTACAGCCTGTCGCCGGGTGCGGCGAAGGCGAGACTGGCGCCGCTGGCGTGCGCGCGCACCGCCAGCGGGCCGTCCGGCCAGCCCAGGGCGGCCCGCGCCCGGGCGATGCGCCGCCTCCAGTCCGCGATCAGCGCCGCCGGCACCGGCGCGCCGACCATCGTCTCCAGCACCGCGCCCGGCTCGGCGAAGTACAGGTTCGGGCCGGTCAGCCGGCGCAGGTCGTCGAAGGGCAGGCGTGGACCCGGGCTCAATCGCTGTCCTCGTCGTGGCGCGCGAACACCAGCCCGCGCTCCTCGCGGATCACGCCCTCCATCGCCGCGACCACCGCCTCGTCGGCGCTCGGCGCCGGCTCCAGCGACGGCAACTCGACTTTCCTGGNGTTGCGCGGCTCGGCGCCGTCGGGCGCGAACTTGGTGATCTGCTTCCACGAGCGGGCCAGGGCATCGGCGAACACCAGCAGCAGGTCGCCCGGCTGGCCCATGCGCAGCGCCGCGTCGATGGCCTGTTGCTCGTCGGGGATCTGCTGGATCGCCTCCTCGCCCACGCCTGCCGCCTGCAGCGCGCGGGCGATGATCCGCGGCACCTCGTCGCCGTCGCGGCCGCGCAGGCCATCGTCGCGCTTGACCACGTAGTGGTCGAAGCGGCCGGCGACGGCGCGGGCGATGTCCTGGATGTCCTCGTCGCGGCGGTCGCCGGGCGCGGCCACCACCACGATCCGGCGCCCGCTCACCTCCAGGCGCTGGGCCAGGTCGGCCATCATCCCCACCGCGTGCGCGTTGTGCGCGTAGTCCATCACCACCTTGAACGGATGCTCGTCGTACACGTTCATCCGGCCCGGGGCCTGGAAGAAGGTGGTGTCGAAGGTGCGCAGGCCCTGGCGGATCGCGTCGAGCTTGATCCCGAGCGAGAACGCCAGCGCCGCGGCGAACATCGCGTTCTGCACGTTGTGCAGGGCGCGGCCCTCCAGGGTGGCCGGGATCAGGTGGGTCCACATCAGCGGGATGTGGCTGCCCTTGTCGTACAGGGTGATCATGTGGCCGTTGACGCCGTTCTCCAGCGCGCAGGCGCGGCCGCCGGCGCGGATGTGCTCGCGCACCAGCGCGTGCGACGGGTTCATGGTGACGTAGCAGATCGTGCTGGCGTCGGTATAGCCGGACATCTTCAGCACGTTGGGATCGTCGGCGTTGAGCACGGCGCAGTCCCGCGCCACCTCGACCACGATCCGCTTGATCTCGGCCAGCTGCTCCAGGGTGTCGATGCCCTTGAGCCCGAGGTGGTCGGCGGCGACGTTGATCACCGCGCCCACGTCCACCTCCGGCACGCCCATGCCGGAGCGCAGCAGGCCGCCGCGCGCGGTCTCCAGCACCGCCAGGTCGATGTGCGGGTCGGACAGCACCATCCGCGCCGATACCGGGCCGGTCATGTCGCCTTCCACCGTGCGCTGGCCGTCGATGTAGACGCCGTCGGTGGTGGTCAGGCCCGGGGTGTAGCCGGCCATCTTGGCGATGTGCGCGAGCATGCGCGCGGTGGTGGTCTTGCCGTTGGTGCCGGTGATCGCGGCGATCGGCACCCGCGAGGGCGAGCCCGGCGGGAACAGCATGTCGATCACCGGCCCGGCGGCGTCGCGCGGGGTGCCTTCGCTGGGCGCCACGTGCATGCGGAAGCCGGGCGCGGCGTTGACCTCGCAGATCGCGCCGCCGATGCTCTTGTAGCTCTCGGCGATGTTGGGGCTGATGAAGTCCACNCCGCCNACGTCCAGGCCGATCGCGCGCACCGCGCGCACCGCCATGTCGCGGTTGTCGGGGTGGATGACGTCGGTGACGTCGGTGGCGGTGCCGCCGGTGGACAGGTTGGCGGTGGAGCGCAGGAACACCTTCTCGCCGGGCGGCGGCACGCTGTCGGCGGTGTAGCCGACGCGTTCCAGCATCAGGTTGGCTTCGCGGTCGAGCTCGAGTCGGGTCAGCACCTTCTCGTGGCCCACGCCGCGCCGTGGATCCTGGTTCACGATCTCGACCAGTTCGGCCACGGTGCGCTGGCCGTCGCCGACCACGTGGCCGGGCGTGCGCCGGGTCGCCGCGACCAGTGCGCCGTTGACCACCAGCAGGCGATGGTCGTCGCCGGTCTGGAAGGTCTCCACGATCACCGAGCGCGAATGCTCGCGNGCGGCGTCGAACGCGGCGCGGATCTCCTCGTCGCCGCTGATGTTGATGGTGATGCCGCGGCCATGGTTNCCGTTGTAGGGCTTGAGCACCACCGNGCCGCCGAGCCGGCTCGCGGCCTTGAGCGCCTCGGTCTGGCTGGAGACCAGGTGCTGNCGCGGCACGGGCAGGCCGAGCGAGCCGAGGATCTTGTTGGTCTCCTCCTTGTCGCTGGCCAGTTCGACCGAGATGTAGGGGGTCTTGCCGGTGATGGTGGCCTGGATGCGCTGCTGGTACTTGCCATGGCCGAACTGCACCAGCGACTGCGCGTTGAGCCGCAGCCAGGGGATGCCGCGCTCCTCGGCCGCGCGCACCAGCGAGGCGGTGGACGGCCCCAGCGCGCGGCGCTGGGCGTAGCGGATGAAGTCGTCGCGCGCCTGCTCCCAGCTCCAGTCCCCGGGCACGCTGCCTTCGGGGCGGATGGCTTCGGGCAGCAGCGAGCAGAGCAGGCGCAGGGCCAGGTCGCCGGCGGCGATGCCTTCCTCGCGCTGGGCGTATTCGTAGACCACGCTGTAGACGCCCGGACGGCCGTCGACGCTGCGGGTCTTGCCGAAGGTGACGTCCTCGCCGGCGATGTTCTGCAGTTCGATCGCGACGTGCTCGAACACGTGGCCCAGCCAGGTGCCCTCGTCCTCGCGCATGCGGCGCAGGAAGCCCCCGGGCTCGCGGTAGGAGCAACCGTGCTCGGCAAGGCCGGGCAGGGCCGCCACCAGGCCGTCGACGAAGGCCGGGCCCAGGCGCGCGGTGGGCCACTGCTCCAGTTCGCCCAGGTCCAGCAGCAGCCGGATCACCGGGAAGTGCGCATGCTGCGAGGGACCGACGTAGACGGAGCGTTCGAGGATGCGCATGGTGGGTGTTCCTTGTCCGGATCAGGTCTTGCGGGTAGCCAGGCCTCCGGCCGAGGCCCGCCGCGTGTGCAGGTTGAAGGTGGCACCGGCGACCAGTATGTGCACGCCCAGGCCGAGCATGCACACCGGGTCGTCCTCGTCGGCGTGGGCCATCGAGGAGAACTGCAGGTCGTGGGCATCGACCACGGTGACTGCGCCGCTGCCTTCGACTTCCAGGACGTCGTCCGGGGAAATGAATGCGGCGGTGTCCTCGTCCAGGCCGATGCCGATGGCGAACGGGTTGTAGGCCAGCGCGGCCGTGAGGCGACCGAGGCGGTCGCGCTGGCGGAAGTGCTGGTCGATCACGAAGCGGTTGGTCAGGCCCAGCCCGGGCGCGAGGCGCACGCTGCTNGCGCGCGGCGAGGAGCCCTCGCTGCCGAAGGCGATCATGTGCTCGCTGAGGAAGCCGGCGCCGGCGCTGGTGCCGGCCACGGTCACGCCCTGGGCATTGCGCAGGCGGATGGTGCGCGCCACGTGGGTGCCGCCGAGGATGGTGGACAGGCGCAGTTGGTTGCCGCCGGTGAAGAAGAGGCCGCTGGCCTCGGACAGCCGCGCCAGCCGGCCTTCCTCCTGGCAGTCGCGGCGGGTATCGAAGTCCAGCACCTCGACCCGCGGCGCGCCCATGGCGCGGAACAGTTCCTGGTAGTTGTTGCCCGATTCCTTCAGCCGGCTCGCGGTGGGGATGACCACGATGTCGGCCTGGTCGCCGCCGCTGAGTTCGACGAAGCGCTGCAGGATGCGCGGGTTGGTGTCCTTGTCCTCTGCGCCGCCGATCGGGATGATCCAGCCGCGGTGCTCCCCGTTGACGGGCTTGCTTGGCATCTATCGCTCCGCTGTTTCAGGTGTCTTGCGTCTCGAACGTACCACGTCGCACGATGGCGCCTTCGCGCAGGTGCGGGTGGCCGCCGGCGAACACGTCGACGATCGCGCCGGTGGCATCCAGCGCCACCAGGTCGGCATCGGCTCCGGCGGCGATCCGGCCCTTGCCGGGCAGGCGCAGCAACTCGGCGACGTTGGAAGTGAAGGCGGGCAGCGCGTCTTCCAGGGCGATGCCGCGGGCCAGCAGCTCGCGCAGGGTTCCAATCAGCGCGCCGGAATGGCCCACCTCCATGCTGCACACGCGCCCCTGTTCGTCGAAGCACGGCAGGCAGCCGCCGGCGTCGGAACTGACGGTCACCCGCTGGCGCGGGGCGCCGCTGTCGAGGTAGCGGACCAGGGCGTCGGCCGCGCTCCAGGCGTCCTCGCCCTCGGCCACCGGGAAGGCGGTGATGTCGATGCTGCAGCCGCGCCGGGCCAGTTCGATGGCCTCGTCGAACAGCGCCTTGCGCCGGTTGACGTGGGTCGGGTTGAACACCCTCGGCGGCAGCTCGCTCTGGTCCAGCGCGCGTCGCACCAGGTCCAGGCCGCGCGCGCCGTCGCCCAGGTGCAGGTGGACGATGCCGGCCTTGCCGGTCATCAGCCCGGCGACATGGGTTTCGGACGCGATCCGCAGCAGCTCGTCCAGGGTCGGCTGGCTGGAGCGGTGGTCGCTGATCGCCAGCTCGCCCACGCCCAGCAGGCAGTCGATGAAGACCAGGTCGGTGCGCACGCTGCCGGTCAGGGTCGCCGGCGGCAGGTGGTAGCCGCCGGCGTATCCCCAGGCCGACAGGCCTTCCTCGCGCAGCGCGTTGACTTGGGCCACGAGGTCGCGGGTGCCGCGGGCGACGTCGTCGGTGCCCAGCAGGCCGACCACCGTGGTGACGCCATGGCGGGTATAGCGCGAGAGCATCGGCGCCGGCACCCGGCTGGCGAAGCCGGCCTCGCCGCCGCCGCCGGTGACGTGGACGTGGCCGTCGATCAGGCCCGGCGCCAGCCGGCGGCCACCCAGGTCCACGACCTGCGCGCCGAAGCCGGCGGGCAGGTCGGGCGCCCCGGTGGTGCCGATCCACAGCACCTTGCCGCCGCCGAGCAGCAGGTCCCGGCGGCCCAGCGGCTCGGGTGCGTATACGTCCGCGTTGCGGATCAGGATCATGCTCATCGCCGGCCTCAGCCGTCCACGGTCTCGTCCGCGCTCCCCGCCAGCTCCGCCCGGCGCCGGTCGTCGAGGAAGCGCCGCAGCCGGTCCAGTTCCTGCGGCGACCAGTCGTCGACGCCGGTGGCCTCCAGCCATGCGTTCAGGTAGTGCGAGGGCGCATAGACGTGGCCGAAACCCATCGGTGCGCTCATCGACAGCGAGGTGTCCAGGCCGATCTGCAGGTTGGTCACCACCGGGTACCAGCTCATGTAGGGCGACACGTCCGGCGGGCGCGGGCCCTCCAGCAGCTCGGGCTTGCGCAAGAAGCCATGGCGGTCGAAGAAGGTGACGGCATCGCTGCCGTACTGCAGGTACACCGCGCGCAGCGGTCCCCATGGGGTGCCGGCGGGCGTGGAGGTGCCATTCTGGTTCATGAAGCGCACCAGCGAGCTGTCCTGGAACTGCGGCAGCCAGATCGGCGTGCCCGGGTTGCGGGCGCGGGTGGCGGCGGCCCACTGGCTGGCGGCGAATGGCGGGCCAGCCCAGACCGCGCCGTCGAAAGGATCTTCCAGCAACTCGAACATCTGGAACGAGCGCTCGGAGTTGAGCGCGCCCAGGCTCAGGCCATGCAGGTACAGCTTCGGGCGGTGCGCCTTCGGCAGCGTGCGCCAATGGGCGTAGATCTCGCGGAACAGCGCGCGCGCGGTCTCCTGGCCGGTCCTCGGATCGAGGAACAGGGTCAACGGGCTGGACAGGTACGAATACTGCACCGCGACGCTGGCCACGTCGCCGCGGAACAGGTATTCGACGCCCTCGATGCTGGAGGGGTCGACCCAGCCGGTGCCGGTCGGGGTGATCACGATCAGCGCCTTGCGTTCGAAGCCGCCCACGCGCTTGAGCTCCTCCAGCGCCAGTTTCGCGCGTTCCTGGGGCGTTTCGCCGGCGGGCAGGCCGGCATACACGCGCAGCGGCGACTTGGCCCCGGGACCGGCGAACTCGGCCAGTTCGGCGGCCGTGGGCCGGGAATCGACGTAGCGGCGGCCCATGCGCCCGAGCTGGTTCCAGGCCACCAGCGACTGCGCGCTGCCGGGGCTGTCCCATTCGGTCGGCGGCGGCATGTCCGGCGTGATCAGCGCGTCGCGCTGGCGGTAGGACTCGTCGAGCATCTCCAGGATCGAGCCCAGGATCACGCCGTTGACCAGGCCCACCAGCAGCAGCACGCCGGCGATGAAACCGGCCACGTGGGCGATGCGCCGCGGTATCTTGCTTACCACGAAGCCCATCACCGCCTGCACCAGCATCAGGGCCGCGCGCCCGACCAGGATCACCACCGCGGCGACCACGACCGCCCCGACCGCCACCCACAGCATCCGCGAGGGCCCGGCCGGGTCCAGGTGCATCAGTTCGCGGACCACGTTTTCCCAGTGCTGGCTGCGCCACAGGGCGATGCCGGCGATCGCGGCGCAGACGGCGTATACGAGCTTGCGCCGGCGCGGCTCGCCGGCGTCGCCGGGCAGGGGCAACTCCATGTAGCGCCAGGTCCAGTACAGCAGCACGCCCAGCCCGTACCCGACCGCCAGGCACAGGCCCGACAGCACCGCCTGGGCCACGACGATGCGCGGGGTCAGGCTGGGAGTGAGCGAGGCGGCGAAGAACAGCGCCGCCAGCACCAGCCCGGGGTTGCACAGGCGGGCGAACAGGCGCTGGCCCAGGCGCCGCGCCCATGCCTTCACGCCCTTGGCCGGGCCGGACGGGCCGGTCGTTGCCTCGTTCATCATCGATCCCCTGGGTTCCCGAGTGCGGTCTTCCGCGTGAAGGGACAGTCTAACCGGGCAGGGCGGTAGAATTGCCCCACTCCCCGTGCCGAACCTCCCATGTCCCAGCGCGCCTGGGTGGCCGCCGCCATCCGCATGATCGAGGCCGACTTCAACCGTTCGGCCGACACCCACCTGATCCGGTTGCCGCTGCCCGGCTATCCGGGCATCCACGTCTACCTCAAGGACGAATCCAGCCATCCGACCGGCAGCCTCAAGCACCGGCTGGCGCGCTCGCTGTTCCTGTACGCGCTGGCCAACGGCTGGCTGCGCGAGGGCAGCACGGTGATCGAGGCCTCCAGCGGCTCGACCGCAGTGTCGGAAGCCTATTTCGCGCGGCTGCTGGGGCTGCCCTTCATCGCGGTGATGCCGGCCTCGACCTCGCCGGAGAAAGTCGCGGCGATCGAGTTCCAGGGCGGGCGCTGCCACCTGGTTGAGAGCGCCTGCACGATCAACGCCGAATCCGCGCGCCTGGCCTGCGAAACCGGCGGCCACTTCATGGACCAGTTCACCCACGCCGAACGGGCCACCGACTGGCGCGCCAACAACAACATCGCCGAATCGATCTTCAAGCAGATGGCGCAGGAACCGCACCCGGTGCCGGAGTGGATCGTGTGCGGGCCGGGCACCGGCGGCACCAGCGCCACCCTGGGCCGCTACGTGCGCTACGGCCGCCACCACACCCGGGTGCTGTGCGCCGATCCGGAAACTTCGGTGTTCTACGACTATTACGCCGCGGCACGGAAGGGTTGCGCCGATCCTGCGCTGGAACTGCCCGGCGGCTCGCTGATCGAAGGCATCGGCCGGCCGCGGGTGGAGCCGAGCTTCATCCCGTCCTGCGTGGACGCGATGGCCAAGGTGCCCGACGCGCTGAGCCTGGCGGCGATGCGCCACGTGAGCGCGGTGCTGGGCCGGCGGGTGGGCGGTTCCACCGGAACCAACTTCGTCGGCGTGCTGCGCGCGGCGCAGGCGATGCGCGAGGCCGGCCAAGGTGGTTCGATCGTGAGCATCCTGTGCGACAGCGGCGAGCGCTACGCGCACAGCTACTATGACCCGGACTGGTACGCGCGCCACGGCATCGACGTGGCGGGCGCGGACCGTGCCATCGCCGAAGCGGTGGCCGGCGGCGCATTGGCGGGCCTGCCTGTCTGCGGCGACGTGTAGACCCGTTGCCTGCGGCCCGCCGTTGCAGGTGCCGACCGGCGTTCGGCTCTACATTCCGGTTCCCATGACGTGAACGACATGCAAGACAATCCGCTGCTCGATCTTTCCGGCCTGCCGCGCTTCGACGCAGTCCGCCCCGAACATGTCGGCCCCGCCATCGATGCCCTGCTGGCGCAGGCCGAGGCGGCGGTGAACGCCGCCTCGGTGGTTTCCCCGCCGACCTGGGACAGCTTCGCGATCCCGCTGGAGGACGCCACCGAGCGGCTGTGGCGGGCCTGGGGCCAGGTCTCGCACCTGCAGGCCGTGGTCAACACTGCGGAACTGCGCCAGGCCTACAACGACACCCTGCCGAAGGTGACCCGCTTCGGCAGCGCCCTGGGCCAGAACCTGGCCCTGTTCGCCCAGTACCGCGCGTTGGCGGACTCGCCGGAGTACGCCGGCTACGACGCGGCCCGGCGCAAGGGGGTGGACAACGCGCTGCGCGATTTCCGTCTCGGCGGTGCCGAACTGGACGCCGCGGCCAAGGTGCGTTTCTCGGCGGTGCAGGAGGAACTGGCGGCGCTGGCGGCGAAGTTCGCGCAGAACGTGCTCGACGCCACCGACGCGTTCGCGCTGCATGTGGCCGACGAATCGCGCCTGTCCGGCCTGCCGGCCGAGGTGGTGGCCGCCGCGCGTGCCGCGGCCGAAAAGGACGGCGACGCGCCCGATGGAAGCCGCGGCTGGAAGCTGACCCTGCAGATGCCGTGTTACNTGCCGGTGCAGGCCTACGCCGAGGACCGCGCGCTGCGCGAGGCGCTGTACCGCGCCAACGGCGTGCGCGCTTCCGAATCCGGTCCGGCCGAACTGGACAACAGCGGCCTGATCGACCGCATCCTGGCCCTGCGCGCCGAACTGGCCGCGCTGCTGGGATTCGCCAGNTACGCCGACTACTCGCTGGCGACCAAGATGGCGCAGTCGCCGGCCGANGTGCTGGACTTCCTGCGCGACCTGGCCGCCCGCGCGCTGCCGTTCGCGCGCCGCGACCGTGCCGAACTGGACGCCTTCGCCCGCGACGAACTGGGCCTGGACGGGCTGCAGCCCTGGGACCTGGGCTATGCCGGCGAGAAGCTCAAGCAGGCGCGCTACAGCTATTCCGGCCAGGAAGTGAAGCGCTATTTCACCGAGCCGAAGGTGCTGGCCGGCCTGTTCGGGGTGATCGAGTCCCTGTACCGGGTGACAGTGAAGCCCGACGAGGCGCCGGTCTGGCACCCGGACGTGCGCTTCTACCGGGTGGAGGATGCCGGCGGCCGGCTGCTCGGCCAGTTCTACCTGGACCTGTACGCGCGCGAGGGCAAGCGCGGCGGCGCCTGGATGGACGACTGCCGCAACCGCCGCGTCACCGCCAACGGCACCCAGACGCCATTGGTCTACCTGGAATGCAACTTCGGCAAGGGCATGGACGGCAAGCCGGCCACCTTCAGCCACGACGAGGTCACCACCCTGTTCCACGAGATGGGCCACGGGCTGCACCAGCTGTTGACCGCGGTCGGCGAGTTGCCGGTGGCGGGCATCAACGGCGTGGAGTGGGACGCGGTGGAGTTGCCCAGCCAGTTCATGGAGAACTTCTGCTGGGAGTGGGAGCGGGTACGGGCGATGACCGCGCACGTGGACACCGGCGAGCCCTTGCCGCGCGCGTTGTTCGAGAAGATGCTGGCGGCCAGGAACTTCCAGAGTGGCATGTTCACCGTGCGCCAGCTGGAGTTCGCGCTGTTCGACATGGAGCTGCACAGCCGCTTCGACCCGGATCAGGACAGCGTGATGCGGCTGCTGGAGCGGGTGCGCGACGAGGTGGCGGTGAACCGGGCGCCGGCCTGGCACCGCTTCCCGCACCAGTTCAGCCACATCTTTGCCGGCGGCTACGGAGCCGGCTACTACAGTTACAAGTGGGCCGAGGTGCTCAGCGCCGATGCCTACGCTGCGTTCGAGGAGGCGCCGGACCGCCTGGCCGAGACCGGCGCGCGTTTCCTGCGCGAGATCCTCTCCCGCGGCGGCAGCCGCAGCGCGCTGGAGAACTTCACCGCCTTCCGCGGCCGCGCGCCCAGCCTCGACGCATTGCTGCGCCATAACGGCATGGTGG
>Ga0056912_1000978_pt1 | contig 15778 bp, 13 predicted proteins | sample EBPBio232013_DNA_FD_55028 | JGI IMG/M metagenome (GOLD analysis project Ga0056912, IMG submission 55028) | Wastewater treatment Type I Accumulibacter community from EBPR Bioreactor in Madison, WI, USA - Reactor 1_5/23/2013_ DNA | ecosystem: Engineered > Bioreactor > EBPR > Anaerobic-Aerobic >... | reverse complement strand
GCCGACAGGCGTCTGCCGCCAGCCTTCTGCAACTCGCCGAGGCGCAACGCCTGCTCGCCGCAGGCGACCACGACACCGTCGCGTTCAACCCTGAGGACCATGCCCGGCCGCCCGTCGCCAGCCACCGCCTCAGCCCGCCAGACCTTGAGCGGAACGTCGTCGAGGCAGCAAGTGGAACCCGGAAAGGGGTTGAAGGCCCTCACCTGACGGGCCAGTTGCCAAGCCGGGCGGTGCCAGTCGAGACTGGCCTCCCCTTGTCGATCTTGGCCGCGTAGGTGATGCCCACTTCCGGTTGCGGGCTGGCTGGCAACGGCAGGCGCGCCAGGACATCGACGACCAAACGGGCGCCCAGCAGTGCCAGCGCCTCGTGCAGCGAGGCAGCGGTATCGGTGTCGCTGATGGGCACGCTCGCCGACAGGAGAACGGGACCACTATCGAGCCCGGCCTCCATCTGCATGATGGACACGCCCGTCTCCTGATCACCGGCAAGGATCGCCCGTTGGATCGGCGCAGCGCCACGCCAGCGCGGCAGCAGGGAAGCATGAATATTGATACAGCCGTGGGACGGCATGTCGAGTACGGCCTGCGGCAGGATGAGGCCATAGGCGGCGACGACCATCGCCTCGGCGCCCGCAGCGCGGATTCTCTGCTGCACAAGGGCATCTCTCAGTGTCGGCGGTTGAAATACCTCGAGCCCCGCCGCGTTGGCCAGTTCCTTGACCGGCGAGGCTCGCAGAGCCATCCCGCGCCCGGAGGGCCGATCCGGCTGCGTCAGCACCAGCACCACCTGGTGGCCAGCAGCCAGGATCTGCCGCAGGGCCAGCGCGGCGAACTCCGGCGTACCCGCGAAGACCAGCCTCATGCGGTGATTCGCGCCTGCTTGGCGAGCTTGTTCCTGATGCGCAACTGCTTCAACTGCGANAGATGTTCCACGAAAACGCGACCCTGCAGGTGGTCTATCTCGTGCTGCAGGCAAACAGCCAACAGGCCCGTGGCGTCGACCGTCTGCTCGGCTCCGTCCAGGTCNTGGTANCGGACAACGACGTGTTCGGCGCGCTCGACCTTGTCGTATACCCCGGGCACCGACAGGCAGCCTTCCTCGCACACCTGCAGTCCATCCTGTTGCAGAATCTCGGGGTTGATCAAGGTCAACAGCTGGTCNCTGGTTTCCGAAGCATCGACGACAATGACGCGCGCGTGCACATCCACCTGTGTCGCCGCCAAGCCGATCCCGGGAGCTTCGTACATCGTTTCGGCCATGTCACGCGCCAGACGGCGAATGCCGTCGTCAATCTTGTCGACGCGCGCGGCGACCTTTCTCAGGCGCGGGTCGGGAAAGCGGAGGATCGGTAGTAGCGACATAAAAAGCTTGATCGAAGAAATAACTGCGTGCAGAATCTAACGTAGTGTCTTGAGATACCGGCGCCCCTTGCACGACACGCTCGATGACGTCGGCAACAAGCCCGCCCAACACGGCAGACAGAAACCTGTACCGGGNGTTCCCCCCCGGGTGTGCGACCGCTCGTACGAGGATAACACGATGACCCGCATTATGTTCGCGTTCATTCTGGCCATGGCCAGTGCTGCTCTCAGCAGTGTCAGCGCCCAGGAGCTGCAGCTCGCCGCCGGCGCGCCGGAGCGCCATGTCGTGCTACCGGGCGACACCCTTTGGGCCATTTCCGGGAAATTCCTCAAGGAACCTTGGCGCTGGCCGGAAATCTGGCGGATGAATCGCGAAGAGATCAGGAACCCGCATCGCATCTTTCCGGGTGATGTCATAGTTCTCGAACGCGATGCACGGGGCGATCCGCGCCTGCGTCTGCAACGCGCNCGGCTGGTACCGCAAGTCTATTCGGAAGCCATCGAGGAAAGCATCCCGGCTATTCCTCCGAACGTCATCCGGCCCTTCCTCTCAGATCCATTGATTGTCGAAGCGAACGCCCTGGACAGCGNGGCGCGNATCATCGCCACCCAGCAGGATCGCGTATTCATTGGTAACGGTGATCTGGCCTACGTGGTCAACGCCGATCCGGACAAGGTGGCGTGGCAGATCTATCGGAGCGGCAAGCCACTCAATGATCCTGAAACCAACGAGGTTCTCGGCTACGAAGCCTATTACCTGGGCACCGCGCGACAGCTCGAACCCGGCAATCCCGCCACCTTCCAGGTTATCAGCATGAAGGAGGAGATNGGTCGTGGTGATCGCCTGCTGCCGGCCATCCGTCCGCCGCTCGTCGCCTATGTCCCACACAAGCCCGACTTTTCCGTCGACGGCCGCGTGATTTCCGTCTATGGCGGCGTCGACGCCGCCGGACGCGGGTCGATTGTCTCGATCAATCGCGGCGCCGCGGACGGCATAGAGATCGGCCATGTCCTGGCTCTCGAGCGCAATCGTACAGCGGTCGCGCGCGAGGAGAACGACCGCAAGGAAACGGTCCAGATTCCCGTGCTGCGCGTCGGCCTGCTCTTCATCTTCCGAACCTTTCAGCGCATTTCTTACGGCCTGATCGTGCAGTCCGAAGGCACTGTCGAAGTCAACGACTTCGCCCGTACTCCCTAGCCATGGATGCGGCCGAATCGTCGGCCGGCTGGCTGCGACTGACGCTGGTTCCCGGTGTTGGCGGCGAATCGCAACGCAAGCTGCTGAAGGCCTTCGGGCTGCCCGAGGCAATCTTCACAGCCGGTCGCAGCGCGCTCGGCGATGTCATCGGCGACCGGACAGCAAGGCTTCTGCTCGACACCGACAATCGTGCGGCGGTCGACCGGGCTCTCGCTTGGGCAAACGGTACCAATCAGCATCTGGTCTGCCTGGCCGACCCCGAGTATCCGCAAGCGCTGCTGCAGATACCCGACCCGCCAACGCTGTTGTACGTCCGCGGTCGCCTCTCCCTGCTCAATCAGCCTGCGCTGGCGTCGTTGGCAGCCGGAACCCCACACCACAGGGCCGTGGCAACGCCGAGCGCTTCGCCGCGGCCTTCGCCGAAGCAGGCCTCGGCGTCGTCAGCGGTCTCGCTCTCGGAATCGATGCGGCCGCTCATCGCGGCGCGCTGAACGCGACCGGCAACACGATCGCTTTCATCGGTACCGGCATCGATCGCATCTACCCCGCGGCGAACCAACAACTCGCCTTCGACATCGCCGCCCGGGGGGCCATCGCCTCGGAGTTCCCGCTGGCCACGCCACCCGCCGCAGCCAACTTCCCGCGTCGGAACCGGTTGATTTCCGGCATCTCCCGTGGCGTGCTGGTGGTCGAGGCGACGACCGAGAGTGGCTCCCTGATTACTGCTCGCCTTGCCGCCGAGCAAGGGCGAGAAGTCTTCGCCATTCCGGGATCGATTCACTCGCCGCAGTCGCGCGGCTGTCACAGGCTGATCAAGCAGGGGGCNAAGCTGGCCGAGGCGGTAGCCGATGTTATCGAGGAAATCGGCTGGGCCAGCGCTCCTGCCGNCAGNCCCGCCAGCGCCACGGCAGNCGCTGCGGAAGCTGGTAGCCTGCTGCTTGCCATGGGTTTTGATCCGTGCAGCCTCGACGAACTGACGCAGCGCAGTGGCTTGACGGCCGACGCGGTTTCGGTGATTCTCCTGCATCTGGAGCTGGATGGTCAGGTCGCCTGTTTGCCCGGCGGCCACTATCAACGGATTTCCCAAGCCTGAGAGCCCTTTCTGATGATCGACATCCTGGTTTACCTCTTCGCGAACTACCACGACTTCAGTGCTCGCCCCAAGACCCGAACCCTCAGACGAAGGTTGAGCGCCGTCGGCTTCAACGACGAGGCGATCGGCGTCGCACTTCGCTGGCTGGACGGCCTCAAGGGCGCACCGCTGCTCGACTGGCCCGACGGCCATCGGGCGATGCGCATCTACGTNCCCGAAGAACAGCGCAAACTCGGCGCCGATTGCCTCGGCTTCATCGCCTTCCTTGAAGCGAGCGGGNTGCTGAGCCCGGGCATGCGCGAACTGGTCGTCGAACGTGCGATGATGCTCGANGACGATCCNGTCCCCATTGGCAAGTTCAAGATCATCGTCCTGATGGTTCTGTGGAGCCGCGAACAGGACCTCGAGCCCCTGATTGTCGAGGAGCTTCTCGACGCCGGCGACGCCCACCCGCTGCACTAGCGGTCCTTGCGCACCATAGCCTGTTGCGCCGTGCTTGCTTGCCAAGCACGGCGGTGTGCTCTTATCATGGTTCGCGGGCCGGTGCCGTCTGACCATCCCGCAAACACCACATTCCCCACTCTCCCGGGCTGATTAAGGTTCCCATGAGCAAGAAACTGATCATCACCGAGAAACCTTCCGTCGCCGCCGACGTNGCGCGCGCGCTCGGCGGCTTTGTCCGGCACGACGACTACTATGAGGGNGACGAGTACGTCCTTTCCTCGGCNATTGGTCACCTGCTGGANCTCGCCTGTCCCGAAGAGTACGAGGTCAAACGCGGCAAGTGGTCGTTCGCACACCTGCCGGTGATTCCGCCTCACTTTGCGTTGCAGCCGATTGCGAAAACCGAGTCGCGTCTCAANCTGCTCGTCCGCCTGATCAAGCGCAAGGATGTTGCCGGCCTGATCAATGCCTGTGACGCCGGGCGCGAAGGCGAGTTGATCTTCAACTACATCAACCAGCACGCCGGGAACGCGAAGCCGGTTGAACGACTCTGGCTCCAGTCGATGACCCCCCAGGCGATCCGGGAAGGTTTCTCCCGTCTGCGCAGCGGCACCGAGATGCAGGGTCTGGGCGACGCCGCAGTCTGTCGCTCCGAATCGGACTGGCTCGTCGGCATCAACGGAACACGTGCGATGACCGCCTTCAATTCAAAGACCGGCGGCTTCCATCTGACTACCGTTGGTCGCGTGCAGACGCCAACCTTGGCATTGATGGTCGACCGCGAAGACCGCATACGCAAGTTCGTGGCTCGCGCTTACTGGGAACTCGACGGTGTTTTCGCCTGCGCCGCGGGCGACTACCGTGGGCGCTGGTTCGATGAGAACTTCAAGGGCAAGGACGATGACGANCATGCGCGTGCCGACCGGCTGTGGGATGAGAGCCGCGCGCTGGCCTTGCAGAACAAATGTGCCGACCAGGACGGCGACGTTAGTGAGGAGTCCAAGGCATCGACGCAATTGTCGCCGCTGTTGTTCGACCTGACCAGTCTGCAACGCGAAGCGAACGGCCGTTTCGGCTTCTCTGCGAAGGCGACCCTNGGACTTGCCCAGGCACTGTACGAAAAGCACAAGATCCTGACCTATCCGCGTACTGACTCGCGCGCGCTTCCCGAGGACTATCGCCAGACGGTGCTCAGCACCTTNTCGATGCTGACCGGCGAGGGTGTCGGAAAAGGCCACGACGAGCANACGCTGGCTCGCTACGCGCCTTTCGCCGGCAGGATACTCGCCAGCAACTGGGTCGTGCCCAACAAGCGCATCTTCAACAACGCCAAGGTCTCCGACCACTTCGCGATCATCCCGACGCTACAAGCGCCAAAGCACCTCTCGGAACCGGAAATGAAGCTCTACGACATGGTCGTCAAGCGCTTCCTCGCCGTCTTCCATCCGGCAGCGGAGTACCTGATCACCACGCGCATCACGCGCGTCGCCGGCGAACCTTTCAAGACCGAGGGCAAGGTGCTGGTTAACCCGGGTTGGCTGGCNGTGTACGGGCGTGAAGGGCAAGAGGGCGAGGAGGGCAATCTGGTTGCGGTGCAAGCGGGCGAACGGGTGCATGCCAGCGAGATGCTGCTCAGCGCACATCAGACGCGGCCACCGGCTCGCTACTCCGAGGCCAGTTTGCTGACGGCCATGGAGGGNGCCGGCAAGGCCATGGACGATGAGGAGCTACGGGCGGCCATGGCGGGGCGCGGTCTGGGCACCCCTGCCACACGCGCCCAGATCATTGAGAACCTGCTCGCTGAGCAGTACCTGCAGCGGGAGGGTCGCGAGTTGCAACCGACGGCCAAGGCTTTCTCCCTGATGACGCTGCTCAACGGACTGGGGATTCCAGAGCTGACCGCCCCCGAACTGACCGGCGAATGGGANTGGAAGCTCGCGCGCATGGAACGAGGCGAGCTGGCACGAACAGCGTTCATGAAGGAAATCGCAGCCATGACGCAAAGAATCGTGGACCGTGCGAAAAGCTACGATAGCGACACCATTCCCGGCGACTTCGGCGAGCTATCGACGCCTTGCCCCAAGTGCGGCGCCTTGATCAAGGAAACCTACAAGAAATTCCAGTGCCNGGCCTGTGACTTCTCCCTCTGGAAGATAGTCGCCGGCCGCCAGTTCGAGGCCANCGAGATCGAAGAGCTGTTGACCCGTCGCCGAATCGGCCCACTCAGTGGTTTCCGCAACAAGATGGGCCGTCCCTTCAACGCCATCATCCAACTCAACGCCGACAACTCCCCGGAATTCGACTTCGGGCAAGGTAGCGCCGGCGCCGATGGTCCTGCCGAAGAGGTCGACTTCTCGCAGAGCGAAACGCTGGGCCCTTGCCCAAAATGCGGGGCCTCGGTCTTCGAGCACGGGATGGCCTATGTCTGCGAGCGATCACAAGGCAGCGCCAAGANCTGCGACTTCCGTTCAGGCAAGGTGATTCTGCAACAAACCGTGGAAGCCGAGCAAATGCAGAAGCTTCTCAGCAGCGGTCGGACTGACCTCCTCAGAAACTTTGTGTCCGCCCGCACACGTCGCAAGTTCTCGGCCTACCTCGTACGCGGTGCCGATGGCAAGGTCGGCTTCGAGTTCGAGAAACGCGAGCCCAGAACCCCGGCAAAAAAAAGCCGGGCCACGCCGACCAGCGAGCCAAGCGACGCCGCGACGCCGACCAGTGGTACGACCACCCGGAGCCGCAAGAAAGCCTCGTCGAGCTGACGCCGGTTGTCGGATCGTTGCCGCCTGTTCCACGTGGAACAGATTCCCCGCNATTGCTTCGACAAAAACTACTCTCGCCCAGTTACGCCGCCAACACGCCCGGGGGCGGCGCATCAAGAATCGCCGCCCGCAACACGTCGATCGCCTCGGGCCGCGGGAAGGTCGCCCGCCAGGCGATCACCACCTGGCGCACCGGCGCTGGCGGACTGAAGCGCCGAGACTGCAACAGCGAGTCGTCCTGCGGCCACGAAGCCGCTGCCGANGCGGGCACTACCGAGATGCCGGCACCGCTGGCCACCATGTAGCGAACCGTCTCCAGTGANCTTCCTTCCAGAGCGCCCTCGGTACCTCCGGGCGCCGACAACTGCGGGCAGGCCTGTACCACCTGATCCCGGAAGCAGTTCCCATTGCCCAGCAGGAGAAGATTGTGGGCCGCCATCTGTTCGACATCGATCAGGCTCTGTTGCGCCAACGGATGCCCGCTCGGCATGACCACGCAGAACGGTTCCTCATAGACCACGCGCGAGACGATGCCCGGCTCGCCGAAAGGCAGCGCCACCACGATCACGTCCAGGTCGCCACGCCGCAACTGAGCTGCCAGACTGACTGTGAAGTTCTCCTGGAGGAACAGCGGCATCCTCGGTGCGCGCGCGTGCAGGGCCGGAATCAGCTGCGGCAACAGGTACGGCGCTATGGTGTAGATGACACCCAGGCGCAGCGGGCCCTGTAGCGGATCCTTGCCCTGCACCACGATCTCCTTGAGCCTGTCCGCTTCCTCGAGCACCCGCTCCGCTTGCCCCGCGATCTGCTCGCCGATCATCGTCAGGCGCACGTCAGCCGACGACCGTTCAAAGAGGACGACACCGTACCTCTGCTCGACCTTCTTGAGCGCAACCGACAACGTCGGCTGGCTGACGTGGCACCTCTCGGCCGCCCGACCGAAATGCCTTTCCCTCGCCAGGGTCACGATGTAGCGCAGTTCAGTCAGCGTCACGACTGCCCATCCCGAATTCAAAACCCTGCATCCGCGCCGGCGATCGGTGGCAGCACCGTCGATCAACACTCACTCCGCTCACCAGCAACCCTCCCTCGAAACAAACCCTTTACCTACCCCGGCAGCGAGCGCGGCGCCAGCAGTGCCAGATCCGCNGCTTCCAGCCATGTCCATCGGCCGGCGGCAAGCGTCGCCGGGAGCGCCAGGCCACCGATCGCCACCCGATGTAGCGCCTCGACCCGGTTACCGGCAGCCGCCACCATTCTCTTGACGAGATGGTACTTGCCCAGCGTCACCGTCAACCGCAGACTTCGCTCGCCCTGGCGATCACAGGCCGCCGCCATGATTGCCTGCGATTCATCGTGCAGCACCACCCCGCTCAGAAGCGCTGCTACNTGCNCATCGTCCACCGCATGCCGGGTGCTCACCTCATAGACTTTCGGCACCATNCGCCGCGGTGAAGTGCAGGCGTGNATGAATGCACCATCGTCGGTCAGAAGCAGCAGACCGGTCGTATCCGCGTCCAGCCGGCCAACCGCTTGGACACCACGCCGAACGAGAGGGATCGGCAACAGCGAAAACACGCTCGGATAGTGGATCGGCCGCCGCGAGCACTCATGGCCCGCGGGCTTGTTCAGTGCCAGATAGACGAATCGCCGGTAAGCCCACGGCTGCCCATCCACNGCAAAGCTCAGACCCTCGGGCTCGAACTGCGCCAGCGGATCGTTGCACACCCGTCCCTCAACGCTGACGCGCCCCGTGCACACCAGCCCCCGGCACTCGGCGCGACTGCCAAAGCCCTGCGATCTGAGCAAACGTTCAAGTTCCATCAACTTGCACCACCACTGCAGGGGAACTACCCAAGGAAAGTCGACCGGCATGGGCCGCCCGCCTGGCTTCGCCGGTCCCGCGAGGACCGCACTGGAAAGCGCCTATTGTTCTCCTTTGTCGGAGCGCCCACAATAGCTACTCTTACCACCCACCTCAAGGAGACGGGATCCATGCTGGTCAAATTCACTTCGAGCACGTCCGGACAGATCATGATGTTCGCCCCCGTCGCCCGTCAACTCCTCGAAATTGTCGGCAAGGACTGCAATGCGCGTGGCGTGATCACCACCGAGCAGTTACCCGACGCGATCCATCGACTACGTGAAGCCAGCGCCGACGCCAAGAATCCCGACCACGCAGAGGCTGTTTCCCCTGATGAGAACGAGGACGCGAAGGAGAGCGTCCACGTCGGCCTCGGCCAGCGGGCCTACCCCTTGATCGAGCTNCTCGAGTGGACGCGCAAGGAGGACGGATACGTCCTCTGGGAGGCTTCCGGCGACTTCTGAGTTGGCAAGAACTCAGCCGACCGCCACTTCGGCCAGCCAATGGCTGAANGTCATCAGCATCCTTACGCTTCTCTGCCTGTCGGCGGCTACGCCGAGAGCCGCTGAAGTGGCGCTTGATGTCGGCCACACCCTCAGCCAGCCCGGTGCCACCAGCGCCCGCGGCCGCCCTGAGTTCNCTTTCAACGCCGCGCTCGCCCGACNNTTGGCCGCGGAGCTGCAGGCACGAGGCCTTGCCGTCAGGCCGATCAATTTCGATGGTGCCATCGACAGTCTGGTTACCCGGCCCCTACAGGCGGCAGGCGCCGATTTCTTCCTGTCGATCCATCATGATTCGGTCCACGCCGACCTGCTCCAGGAGTGGCGATGGCAGGGGAAAGTGCAGACTTACACCGACCAGTACGCCGGATTCGCCCTGTTCGTGTCACACGACAACCCTGATCTCCACACCAGCCTGAGCTGCGCGTCGGCGATCGGCGCGCGCCTGCGACGCACCGGCTTCCTTGCCGCAACCCATCACGCCGAACCTCTCGCCGGCAAGCCTCGCCAGCCTGCCGACGCAGCCAACGCCGTCTACTACTACGACAATCTCGTGGTGCTCTACCGCACGACCCTGCCTGCGGTGCTGTTTGAAGCCGGCGTGATCAAGCACCGCGCCGAAGAGTTGGCCCTTCTGGACCCTCAGCGCCAGACACGCATGGCCGATGCTATCGCCACCGGCATCGCCGCCTGCCTGTACCCATGCGCGACCGCTCGCCGCGATTCGCCTGCNNCCGGCGGCGCGTCGGCTTCACAGTGCAATGACCATCGGTGACCCGCTGCCGTCGTTGAACACAGCCTTGTAGCCGAACTGCTCCTGGCGTTCCTGCCACACGCGGTTGTGCTCGCTCAGGTAGTTGAAGTAGAGCGTCGGCGACGGGTGCGAGGATCTGCCGATGACTCGCCCAACCGCCTCCTCGTCAGGATGACCGAACTGCTGACCATTGGTGCTGAACAGGAAGCGCGGGCTTTCGATCAGTGACATCANTTCGTCGGTGGTGTTGGCCTTGCTACCATGATGCGCCACCTTGACAGCATCGACGCGCAGACGCGCTAGCCCACGCGCTTGCAGGAGGCGCTTCACCGACGCACATATCGCGTCCGGGTGCGCATCGGCAAGAAACAGGCAGCTTCGGGACTTGCCGCCCGGCANCTCATTCCCGGAAGCCGCCATCCCAGCGTTGCCGGCGTACTCCGCCAGGAAGGCGATGCTCGATCCATTGGCGGCCGCGTCGTCCGGCCGTGACTGTTTCTCGATCAGANTATCGAGTTGCGCCGAGCTTCCAAGCAGCCCCTTGCCCGGAAGGTACTTCTTCTGCTGNCCCAGCAAGGCCCAGGCCGCCTCGAGGTCGCCCGGATCGANGGCATCGCCGAGATCCTTGCGCCACGCCTCCCGCATCCGCTCGAGCTTGGCAAGCGTCGGTGACAGCAGCGTCAACTTCAAGCCTCCCGGCAGCACATGCTCGGGTAAGGCACCAGCGTCGCCTACGACCACAGCCTGACCCTTGAAGGCCCCATTCCAACAACCCTCGTCGAGTCGCNTGGCAAGCAGCGCACTGAAGAACTCGCCCTGCCTGCCCCCCAACAGTCCGTGTGCCTGCTCGAGGTGGCGCCAGCCATTGAACCACACGTCCTTGACGACGAACGGCCAGGGACGCGGGTTGGCAAAAAGCTTGATCAGACCCTCGATGTGGTCGGTATCGACGTGCGACAGAACNATCAGTTCGAAACGCCGGTCGCCCTTCGGCAAACGCTCGATCCGTCCACGCAGCGCCTCGTACGCACCAACCGGCCCGCTGTCGATCAAGATCCGGCGCGTCCGCCGGACGTCGCCGTACTCGACCAGCAGGCAGTCACCGTGCAGCGCCGCCAGCATCTCGATACGCATGAATTCACCCGCCATTCGAGCACTCCTCGTCTGTTCTACAGCCGCCAGTCGGCATCGCCGAAAGCTACCACGCACAACGCCATCGGCACGCTCTCCCGCATCGCTTCGCGCTTCGCGTCGCGGATGATCTCGCCCAACCGTTGTTCGCCGCCGGCACCCAGCAGTCGCGCGACGATCTTCTCGCCGACGATGACCGCATGCCGGCCAAAGACNGTCGCTATCGTCGATACCACCGCGGCCGCTCCGGCCTGACGGAAATAGCGCACGTGGCTGGCGTAGTCCTCAGCCGTGCTGGACGTGTCGCACCCGAGCAGAAAAACCAGCGGTGCAGGCGCTCCGGGCGCGCGCACGTACTCGGCAGGCAGACGCAGCGTGGACAGGAAACTGCCACCGATTTCAAGCCGCACATCCTGCTTTCGGCCTTCGTTGTGGGGAAAAGCCAGCAACAGCCCCGGGCCACCGGCAACCTGCTGTTTCCACTCAGCCCAGTCCTCGGCCACCCCCACCTCACCACCCAATGCTCCTTTCATCGTCTCGAGCAGCGCCTGCACTTCCTCGGCGCTCACTTCCCGGCTGTAACCGAGCAGCGCGCCGGTGCGCACATCAAGACGGTTGCGCTGGGCTGTCGGCTCCGCCTGAATCACCAGTTCGGCGCCATCGGGCTTGCCGAGAACAGCGCTGTAGAAGTGTCGTTCGATCACCTTCTTCAAGCCCCAGAAGCCCATCGGGCAAACGTGACGCGCCGGTGNGCNCGCGCCCTCGCAGTTCGCCGGGCAGCGACCATCCNGGAGAGCTTGCAGATGCTGCCGGCAAACCTGCGCGTCGGCATCCGGTGGCGGCAGGTCGTAGAAGAACTCGATCGGCACGAGCGCATCACTGCGCGTACTGACCACCTGGATATGGGTGACCGCATCGCTGCCGACATCCAGCCCACCCGCCGTCAACTGTTGCAATTGGTCGAGGTACAGTTTCGAATAGACATCGGCGCCGATCCTCGCCAACTGGACGAGAAGGGCAGGGTTATCTCCCTGGTCGAGGCCTTCCTCGTGATCGGCAACCTTGCTCGCCACCGCCGAGATCAGGTCGTTGATGCTGCGCACAGGTTCTTCGATCGACGAAAGGTCCGTGGCCCAGGCGCGCTGTCCGGCGACTCCGGTCAATCGCGGCTGCTCTGCCGCCGTATGATTGAAAACGAGAGCCATGTCGAAACGACGCCTCGCCCCAAGATCGGACCAGTCCTGGCGAAGCCTGCTCTCATCTTCGAGACGGATGCCTCCGCGCAGCCCGGCCAACAGCTCCGCCCGCTCAACCACCCGTGTGCATAGCATAACGGTCTGCAGAACCCGCCCCCGGTGCAACACCGTCAGGCGCGCGGCAAAGTCCCCTGGCGCGCGCGGGGTGAATACAAACTGCGCCTCGCTGCTGTCACCGTCACGCGGCAACAGGATTTCACCGAGCAACGGGGTCGCAAACTGCTGCGGTTCGTGCAGAACCAACTGCAGGCGATGCGTAGACCGATCCCGTTCCAGCTTGTCCTCCGGAAAAGCGCTGGGTGCCGCGCTGACGCCAGCCTTGCGGGGACCAATCAGTACCCGCACTCGCACCGGTTCGCCAACTACATAACCGCGTCGCTCGGCGACAAAGCGGTCTCTGATCCGGCGAAAGCTCTTCTGCTGAACGTAGCGGGAGTTCGGTATCTGCGCCTCGGCAGCTCGCAGTTGGGCGGCAAGGTCTGACAAAGAGCCAGCACCGACCGGCACGCCGCGTACCGTCCCCAGTTCCCCTCCACCCGAGCGGCCACCGCGGGCCCTTGGCGCGAACTCCTTCTCGGCCACGCCGAGCTGCTGCGCCGATTCTGCCGCAAGGTCGAGCCTCATCTCAGGCGGCAGGCAACGCAATCGATGCGACAGCGCGTCCAGCGATCGCTCCGGCCTGGCCAGAGCGAGAAGATCCTGATTCAGCAGAGGCAACACTTTGCCCCCGAAGGCCGAGCACAAAGCAAGGTCGATCGGCTGGTTAGCCGCCAAGCCGGCAGCAAACTTACCGACACACGCAACCAACTCCCTGACTTCGCTTACCGCGCCGACGACCGCAACGCCTNCCGCGGCTAGCCTGGATACGAGACTGCGCAACAGCGGCGCCGCTTCCGCGGGTGAATCCTGAGCAANACCGCAGACGATCACCACGCAGCAGCGCAAGCGAATGTCTCTGGTCAACACCCGCGCCAGCGCCTGACCAAGGCTCGCCCCGACAACCAGTACTTCCACCTCGGCATCGGAGCGCTCCACCGTCACGAAGCGGTATGGCGACCCGGCCGGCAGACCACCGCCCAGCGCCACCGCCAGCTCTGGCGCCAGAGGGTCGTCGACCAGTGACGCGACAGTGAAGGGCCAACGCCAATTGGTTCGACCGTCAGCAGCAAACATGTCCGCAACGAAGACGCTCGCCAGGCCAGCCCCCGGCGACGCCAGCGCTTGCGCGAAGGACAGCGTTCGCCCCGGCTGTCGCTTGCCATCATGCACTGCCAGACGCGGCCCGCCTGCCAGGCCGGGCCTTCGCCACTTCGCCACCTGAGCGAGGTAGTCGCCCCAAGCCATCAGCAGAACCGGGGCCGGCGGCCACTTCGCCAGCCCACCGCCTCGCCCCATGCGTCGCGGTGGCGCCCGCCAGTTGAGCAGACCATCTCCCGCTGCATCAAGCGCTACAAATCGTGAGCTCAGATCTCGAGTAGCCGCCACCAGGCTCGGCGTTTCACCCTCTCGTGCCCGTGCATCAACCGCTGACGCCAGCTCCCTCGCCCTACCGGAGGCAGCGAGGACACCAAGGGCGGCAAGAGCGACCACAAACTCCTCGTCGTCAAGTTCGCAACTCCACTCCGCGAGATCCTGCCGGTCCATGTTCCCCTCCCTATCCATGGCTCGCTACAGCTAGCCCAGTAGCAGCGGACCGCCCAGCCCTCAGAGCTTGTGATAGACCTCCGCACCCGCCTTGACGAACTCGACCGCCTTCACCTCCATCCCTCTGGTCAGCGCTTCACTCGCCGTAAGCCCTTGCGCCACGGCGAAGTCCCGCACTTCCTGGGTGATCTTCATCGAGCAGAAATGCGGCCCGCACATCGAGCAGAAATGCGCCACCTTTGCCGAATCCTTGGGCAAGGTTTCGTCATGAAACTCGCGTGCNTTTTCGGGATCGAGGCCCAGGTTGAATTGGTCCTCCCAGCGAAACTCGAAACGCGCTTTCGACAAAGCATTGTCGCGAATCTGCGCACCCGAGTGACCTTTTGCCAGATCTGCCGCATGCGCCGCCAGCTTGTANGTNATGATCCCCTCTTTCACGTCGTCCTTGTCCGGCAGACCAAGGTGCTCCTTCGGTGTCACGTAGCAGAGCATCGCTGTGCCGAACCACCCGATCATCGCAGCGCCGATACCACTGGTGATGTGGTCGTAGCCGGGAGCAATATCGGTCGTCAGCGGCCCCAGGGTGTAGAACGGTGCCTCTCTGCACGAATCGAGCTGCANATCCATGTTCTCCTTGATCATGTGCATCGGCACGTGGCCCGGTCCCTCGATCATCACTTGAACGTCATGCCGCCAGGCGACCTCGGTCAGCTCGCCGAGCGTCTTCAACTCGCCAAGCTGGGCTTCGTCGTTGGCATCGTAGATGGAGCCGGGGCGCAAGCCGTCGCCGAGGCTGAAAGCAACGTCGTAAGCCTTCATGATCTCGCAGATCTCCTCGAAGTGCGTGTACAGGAAGCTTTCCTTGTGGTGGGCCAGGCACCACTTGGCCATGATCGAACCACCGCGCGAAACGATGCCCGTCAGACGTTTGGCCGTCAGTGGCACGTAACGCAGCAGCACGCCGGCGTGAATCGTGAAGTAGTCGACGCCTTGCTCAGCCTGCTCGATCAAGGTGTCGCGGAAAATCTCCCACGTCAGGTCTTCGGCCTTCCCGTCAACCTTCTCAAGCGCCTGATAGATGGGCACGGTCCCTATCGGCACCGGGCTGTTGCGAATGATCCACTCGCGCGTCTCATGGATGTTCTTGCCCGTTGACAGGTCCATGACCGTGTCGCCACCCCAGCGGATCGCCCAGGTCATCTTCTCGACTTCCTCCTGAATGCTCGAACCGAGGGCCGAATTCCCGATGTTGGCGTTGATCTTGGTCAGGAAGTTGCGGCCGATGATCATCGGCTCGCTTTCCGGATGGTTGATGTTGCACGGAATGATCGCCCGGCCGCGCGCAACTTCAGAACGAACGAAGTCCGGGACGACTTCCTCCGGGAGGCTGGCCCCGAAACTCTGCCCGCGATGCTGACGACAGAGAATCTCCGCCAGGCGCGCACCCTGCGGGCCGGAGGCGCGCAGCTGCTCGACATAGGTGCGCCGGTTGTTGTTCTCGCGAATGGCGACATACTCCATCTCGGGCGTGATGATGCCACGCCGGGCGTAGTGCATCTGGCTGACGTTGGCACCCGCCCTGGCCCGTTGTGGTCTCCGCTGCAGTCCGGGGAAGCGCATTTCATCGAGAGCGCGATCGGCCGCGCGGACGCGTCCAAAATCGGAACTCAGATCGGCGAGCGGCTCGCTGTCGCCTCGTTCGGCGATCCACCGCGCGCGCAGCGCCGGCAGCCCCTGCCGGATGTCAATCTTCGCCAGCGGATCCGAATACGG
>Ga0056912_1000963_pt1 | contig 15965 bp, 15 predicted proteins | sample EBPBio232013_DNA_FD_55028 | JGI IMG/M metagenome (GOLD analysis project Ga0056912, IMG submission 55028) | Wastewater treatment Type I Accumulibacter community from EBPR Bioreactor in Madison, WI, USA - Reactor 1_5/23/2013_ DNA | ecosystem: Engineered > Bioreactor > EBPR > Anaerobic-Aerobic >... | reverse complement strand
CGGCCGCGGGCTTGGGTTGCGGCGCGGCATGGGCGAGAATCGGCCTTCCCCTCGTCGCCGGAACGCCAATGCCCCGCAAGATCGAAGCCCGCCAGTCCGACATCCATGGCAACGGCGTGTTCGCCCTGGTCGCCATCCGCAAGGGTGAGCGCATCGTCGAATACAAGGGCAAGCGGCGCACCCATGCCGAAGTGGACGCGGACGACGAGGGCGACGTGGAGTCCGGGCACACCTTCCTGTTCACGCTCAACGACGACTATGTCATCGATGCCAACCACAAGGGCAACAAGGCGCGCTGGATCAACCACAGCTGCGATCCCAACTGCGAGGCGGTGCTCGACGAACACGACGGGAAGAACCGCAAGAAGGACCGGGTGTTCATCGAGGCGATCCGCAGGATCGCACCGGGCGAGGAACTGACCTACAACTACGGCATCGTNCTGGCCGAGCGGCACACGGCGCGACTGAAGAAGATCTGGGCCTGCCGCTGCGGCTCGTCCAAGTGCACCGGGACGATGCTGCAGCCCAAGGACTGATCCGGCCGCGCGCGGCATCCGCCCACGCGGCCGGCTGCCGGTCAGCGCAGGGCGCCGCCGATGTCGCGATTGAACGTCACCACCAGCCGCCCGTTCTCCACCGCGGCCGATTCGACCTGCACGCCGCCCAGCGCGGAGGCCAGTTCCGGTTCGATCCGGTACACCGGCTGGTTGGCCGCATAGCTGGACAGCCAGGCGTTGAGCAGGTCGCGGCTGCCGGGACTCAGGTCCTCGCCGGTGCCGGTCTGCCTGAAGCGGTCGATCCGCGGCTGGTCGAGGAAGAACGCGCCCTGGCCCGCGTCGAAGCGCAGCCCGCTGCTGAGGGTGAGCGTGCCCAGCGGCACGGCATCGCCACCGGCGGTGGCCACGCCCAGATCCATGGACAGGAGCACGCGGTTGCCCGGCGGGATCGCCAGCCGCGGTTTGTCGACCGTCACCTCGACCAGCCCGCCGAGCGCGCCCTGCCGGTGCGGAAAGCGGCCGTCGAGGAACCCCTGCGCATCGGCCGCGTCGATCGACAGCCGTCGGCCACTGATTTCCGGGGCGGCGATCACGGCAGCGGCGGCGAATGCCGTACCGGCCACAAGCACGAGCAGGGACAGCAGGCGGACATGGGTTTGCATCGGAATCCTCCCGGTAAGTCCGGCCATGGTGCCAGCATCGCGGCCGCCGTGCTCTCCCGGACGACCGCGACGGGCCATCCGCAAAAAGAAACGGGGCGGCATCGCTGCCGCCCCGCGAGAAACCCGGGAAGTCGCGCGGATCAGGCCGCGGCGTCCTTCAGCTTCTTCAGCGGACGCACCTTCACCTTCACCGAGGCGGGCTTGGCGGCGAACCACTGCTCTTCCTTGGTGAACGGGTTGATGCCCTTGCGCTTGGCCTTGGCCGGCACCTTGACCGCGGTGACCTTGAACAGGCCCGGCAGGGTGAAGCTGCCAGCACCCTTCTTGCTGATCGCGCCGGATACGGCGCCTTCCAGCGCGGCAAGCACGGCCTTGACGTCCTTGGCGGCCACAGCGCTGGCTTCAGCCAGGTGCTTGACCAGGGCGGACTTGCCCAGCACTTCCTTCAGCGGCTTGGCGGCAGCCGGAGCGGCGGCCTTCTTCGGGGCGGCCTTCTTCGCCGCTTTCGGCGCAGCCTTCTTGGCGGCCGGCTTCTTGGTGGTCTTCGCCATAACTTTCCTGTTCCGTTCGAATGGATGGTTTATTTGGGGCACCGACGGTGTCGGCAACGCGAATGTAGGGCATGCGCGGGCCTTCGCCAAGGGGGAAACGGCAGAAAACCGCGGAAATTTCGCTGGCCGCCGCCGTATTCGCCCGCCTGGAACGTCCCCGTTGCCTGCCGGCGCGGCGNACCGGGCCGCAAGGCGGGCGCCGTCGCCCGCCTCGGAGTCGCTACAGCGGCANGAAGCGGATCGCCTGTCCGCCGCCGGCAGCCAACACCAGCGGCAGGGTGTCGGTGCTGCGAACCTCGCGGGTTTCCCGCACGAAATCGAACGGCGCGGTCTGCCAGTGCGCGTGTTCGCCGTCGCGGTAGATCTCGGCGCGATAGCGGCGGCCGGGCTCCAGGAACGACAGCGGCAGCCGCAACCGCCGCGCGGCCTCGTCGGTGACCGCGCCCAGGAACCATTCCTCGCCGCCACGGGCCTTGCGTGCGAACACCACGTAGTCGCCGACCTCGCCATCCAGCACCCGGCTCTGGTCCCAGTCCACCGCCACGTCGCGGATGAACTGGAACGCGTCCGGGTGCTCGGCATAGTGCTCGGGCAGGTCGGCCNCCATCTGGATCGGGCTGTAGATCACCACATACAGCGCCAGCTGCTTGGCCAGGGTGCTTTCGATCTGCTGCCCGCCGCGGCCCTTGAGGCTGACGATCCCGGGGGTGAAGTCCATCGGTCCGGCCAGCATCCGGGTGAACACCAGGTTGGCCTCGTGCTCGGGTGGATTGGGCGGCTGGCCCCAGGCGTTGAACTCCATGCCGCGCGCGCCCTCGCGCGAGATCCAGTTCGGATACGTGCGGCGCAGGCCGGTGTCCTTGATCGGCTCGTGCGCGTTGACCGCGATGTGGCGNTTGGCGGCTTCCTCGACCACGCGCTGGTGGTGGCGGCTCATCCACTGGCCCTCGTGCCACTCGCGCACCACCGGGCCGCCTTCGCGATCCTGGCGCTGGATGTCGCCGGCATCGCAGACATAGCCGGTCTTGACCACGTCCACCCCGTTGCGCGCGTACAGGTCCAGTGCCGCCGGCAACTGCCGCTCGTAGTGGCTGACCGCACAGGCGGTCTCGTGGTGGCCGATCAGGTGCACGCCCTGGGTCGCGCCGTAGGCGGCCAGCGCTTCGAGGTCGAAATCGGGGACCGGACGGGTGAAGTCGAAGCGCCAGCCGTTGCCGAACCAGTCGCCGTCCCAGCCCGGATTCCAGCCTTCCACCAGCACGCCGCGNAAGCCGTTGGCGGCGGCGAAATCGATGTAGCGCTTGGTGTTCGCGGTGGTGGCGCCATGGCGCGGGCCGGTGGACCAGGTCTCCGTGTCCAGGTGCAGCGACCACCACACGCCCACGTACTTGGCTGGCCGGAACCAGCTCACGTCGCCGAGCCGATTGGGCTCGTTGAGGTTGAGGATCAGGTTCGACTCGGCCAGGTCGCCGGCGCGGTCGCCGATCTGGACCGTGCGCCAGGGCGTGGCGAACGGGGTGGTGCGCACCACCGCGGTGCCGTGGTCGTCGCCGGGGGTGAGCGCGGCGCGCAGCACGCCACCGTCGCCCTGGGCCAGGTTCATGCCGGCATAGTCCACCAGCGCGGCCTCGTGGATCGACAGGTGCAGGCCGCGGTCGGTACGCAGGGTGATCGGGGTCTGGGCCACCGCGACCTGGGACAGCGGGGTGCGCGAATACAGGTATTCCTCGCGGTTCCATTCGAACGCCGGGATCCACCAGGCGGTGGCCGGCCCGGCCACCTTGAACTCGGTCAGCTCCTGCCGGATCCGGACTTCGTCCATCGCTGCCTGGCGGGGGAACTCGTAGCGGAAGCCGATGCCGTCGTCGTAGACGCGGAACACCACGTCGAAGCGGCGGCCCACGCTGCGGCNGCCGGCGGGCCGCTCGGCGAAGCCGGCCCGCAGTTCGTTGTAGTGGTTGCGGACGAAGCGGCGCTCGCCCCAGGGCTGCTCCCAGGTCTCATCGAAGCTGGAGGCGGACTGGCCGGCCAGTTCCAGGTTGCGCTCCAGGCGCCCGTCGCCGAGCAGGAAGCCCAGCCGCGAAGGCGCGATCACCGCCTCGCCGCGGCGCTCGACCCGGTAGGCCAGGCGGCCTTCGTGCTGCGATTCCAGGACCACGGTCAGCACGCCGCCGGGCGAGGACGCCCGCGCGAGTTCCTTCGCCGCCGCGGGCGCGGCAGCGATCAGCAGCGCGAACAGCGCCGGGAGCAGATGCCGGCGGCGAGGCGCGGGGCGGACGGGACGCGGATGGGTCATGGCGATGCTCTCATTCCAGGACGTAGACGATGGCGGTGCGTGGCGGCACCCTGAAGCGGCCGCGGCGGGAATCGAACCGGGCCTGCTCCCGCGGCCGGGTGTCGGCCGCGCCCGGTGCCCGGTGCANCGGGTGCAGCACGTAGCCCTTGTTGCGCTCGCCCGGCAGATCCAGCACCTCCGTGCGCGGGGAGGCGTTGAGCAGGTACAGCACCTCGCGGAAGCCTGCGCCGGGATGGCCGGTGCCGTCCAGGTGGCCGGCGATCACCCGCGGGTTCTGCCCGGGACCGGTATTGGGGAAGGTCAGGCGGGCCAGCACGTCCTCCGCGGTGTCCAGCCGGAACAAGGTGGAACTGGCGCGGATCCGCAGCAGGTCGCGCAGTGCGTCGCGGGCGAAAGCGATGTCCGCCGGTGCCGGACGGATCGACGGATCGGCCAGGCGCGNGCCGATCCACGGCCAGTTGTCCCGGTTGTCGCCGGCCGGCGGCAGGCCGGTGCCGAAGAAATTGTCGCGGTAGCTCCAGTCCAGGCGGTTGAACCAGTCGCCGGAGTCGTAGCTGTTGCGATCCATCGACTTGGAGCGCAGCGTGTCGATCCCGGCATGGAAATAGGCCACGCCCTGGCTGAAGGCCACGGCGGCCATGCCCAGCACCTGCACCCGCGCCCGGTCGCGGGCCGACGTGGCGCGCGGCAGGCGGAACGCATTGAGGTCGTACAGGGTCTCGTTGTCGTGGTTCTCGACGTAGTTGACCACCTCGCCCGGCGCGCTGGCGTAGCCGGCGGGCTGGCCGGCGTAGTCGATCTCGTGCAGTGGCGTGCGGCTGCCGTCGGCGGTTTCCAGCACGTAGTCGCGCAGGGTGCCGGCCAGGCCGACGCGGACCAGGTCGGCGGTGCGCGGCAATGCCTCGCGCCCCGCCGCCGGATCGGCCAACTCGTTGGGCGCGAATCCCAGTCCGTTGAGCCAGCCCTGGCGTCGGACCTTGTCCGCCCCGGTGTCGCCGGCGCTGCCGCCGCGCAACGCATCGCGGGCGCGGTCGCTGAAGGTGCCGATCCCGCTGCCGCCCAGTGCCAGCTGCGAGGCCTGGACGAAGCGCCGGCCGTCGGCCACTTCGCCGAAATTCCAGCCCTCGCCGACCAGTTCCACCCGGCGTCCGGCGGCGGCGTCCACCCGCCGTTGCAGCGCCTCCATCGCCGCGCGCGGCTGGTGGCCCATCAGGTCGAAGCGGAACGAGTCGATCCGGTAGTGGCGTACCCAGAGCTCGACCGAATCGATCATCAGCCGCGCCATCATCGCGTGCTCGGTGGCGGTGTTCGCGCAGCAGGTGCTGNGCTCCACCTTCCCGTCCGCGTCCAGGCGCTGGTAGTAGCCGGGCACGATCCGGTCCAGCACCGAGNGCTCGTCCTGGCCNGAGGCGTGGGTGTGGTTGTAGACCACGTCCATGCCCACCCGCAGGCCCAGCGCATGCAGCGCCATCACCATCGCCCGGAACTCGCGGATGCGCGCGGCGCCGTCGGCCGCGTCGCTGGCGTAGCTGCCCTCGGGCACGTTGAAGTGGAACGGGTCGTAGCCCCAGTTGAAGCAGTCCCGCGCGGCATGNGCCATCACCGCGGCCTGCTGCAGCGGGCTGTCGGGTGCGGCGTCGGGAACTTCGGGAACGACGCAGCCGGATTCGGGGACGCTGGCGAAGTCGAACACCGGCAGCAGGTGCACATCGGTCAGCCCGGCCCGGGCCAGGGCCCGCAGGTGGGCCATGCCCGCGCCGCCAGCGTCGGTGAAGGCCAGGTACTTGCCGCGGTGCGCGGCGGCCACCGTCGGGTCGCCGGACGAGAAGTCGCGCACGTGCAGTTCGTAGATNGACATGTCGGTCTGCGCGCGCAGCGGTGCAGGGCGCGGCGCCGCATCCCAGCCCTCGGGCTTCAGCGCCGGATCGTCCAGGTCGGCGATGTAGCTGCGCTTCGAGTCGACGCCCAGCCCCACCGAATACGGGTCGGTGACCCGGTTGCGGACCAGGCCGGTGCCGGGTGCGTGCACGTCGACCAGATAATCGTAATAACGCCCCCCAGGTCGCCCGGAAGCGACGCCGACCACAGACCGGTGGCCGGGTCCGGGCGCAGCGGCGCGATCGCCCGGGCGTGGCCATGGTCGTCGTCGTAGAGGCAGACATGGACCGCCTGCGCGGTGGGCGCCCAGACGCCGAAGCGGGTGCCGGCAGCGGAGGGCCGCACGCCCAGTCCCGGCGCTTCGGCCGCGGCGGCGTACAGGTCGTCCAGGGCACCGGCGTGCTGCAGGGCGGTGGCTTCCAGCACGCGCCCCCCGGCATCCTCGCGCACCAGCAGCAGCGACTGCCGCAGCAGCTCGCGCAGGCGGCGGTCGTCGAGTTCGAGGCTCAGCGTCGCGCCGGCCGCGACATGGGCGAAGCGCTTGCGCAATGCGGGGGCGAGGGGCGCGGCGGGCTGCAATGCCACGGCGCCGTCGGCGCCCTGCACCGGGCTGCCGGCACGGGCGCGGATGCCGCCGCGTGCGGCGTGGTAGAGGACATGGCGCTGCGTGGCATCGCTGCCGGGCCAGCGGATCGTGCGCCGGTCCAGCCACAACGCCCGGGCTTCGGTCGTTGGCCCGGGATCGGCGGCCAGCACGGTCTGGAAACTACCGTCGCAGGCATCCGCCGACAGCGCGGCGGACTGCGCGGCACTTGCCCAGGCTGTGACCAGCAGCAGTCCGGCGAGCCATGGCCGTACTGCACGGACGAGGACGCAGTGGTTGGCATGGCGTGCGGCGACGGCGCCGCGCATCCGGTCCCGCATCGCGCCCTCCCAGGCCGAGTCGTCCGCATCGTTTCCCCACTATTGCGGAGCGCAAGCGGTGCCGCCACTGCCAACGGCATGAATACGTATGTACCGGAACCGCGGCGGGCGGGGCGCACGCGTGGTTCGCCGCGCCGCCGGCGCCTCACCCGGCCATGCTGGAGCCGCGCAGCGCCAGGCGTACCGGCAGGGTCCGGCTCTCCACCTTCTCGCCCTGGATCAGCCGGATCAGGCTGTCCACCAGCACTTCGCCGGCCTGCTTGGTGTCCTGCTGCACGGTGGACAGCGCCGGCTGCACCAGGCCGGCCATGGCGATGTCGTCGAAGCCGGCCACCGCCACGTCCACCGGCATCCGCAGGCCGCGCTCGCGCAGTGCCTTCATCGCACCCAACGCGATCAGGTCGCTGGCGCCGAACACCGCGTCGAAGTGCGCGCCCGCCGCGAGCAGCCCGGCGGCGGCTTCGTAGCCGGCCTGCTCGGTGGTGATCGCGTCGGCCTGCAGCGCCGGGTCCGGTTCCAGTCCGGCCGCATGCAACGCCTCGGCATGGCCGCGATAGCGCTCGAAGAATTCCGGATAGTGGTCCGAGGCGTGGCCGAGGAAGGCGATCCGCCGCCGTCCCCGGGCCAGCAGGTGCGCGGTCATGTCGTGCCCGCCCTGGAAGTTGTCGCAGCCGATCGACACGCCCGGTTCGCCGGGCAGGGCCGCGCCCCAGCGCACGAAATGGGTGCGCTGGGCGACCAGTTGCTGCAGCTTGGACTCCGATTCCAGGTAGTCGCCGTAGCCGAGCAGGATCAGGCCGTCGGCCTTGTGGCTGTCCTCGAAGTCGGCGTGCCAGTCGGCCGACAGCTGCTGGAAGGACACCAGCAGGTCAAAGCCGCGCAGCGCGCAGGCACGGGTGATCGAGCCGAGCATCGAGTGGAAGAACGGATTGATCAGCGAGTCGTCCGGGGTCGGATCCTCGAAGAACAGCAGGGCCAGGGTGCCGGACTGCTGGCAACGCAGGTTGGACGCGTTCTTGTCGACCTTGTAGTTCAGTTCGCGGGCGATGGTCAGGATCTTCTGCCGGGTCTCCTCGTTGACCGAGGGGCTGCCGCGCAGGGCGCGCGACACCGTCGGCTGGGAGACCCCGGCCAGGTGGGCGATGTCGAGCGAAGTGGCCTTGCCCTTGATGGTCATGCGGCCCCCCTCCGGGCCGGATGGCGTCCTGCTCCCGGCATCATGCCACGGCCCGCCGCCGGGTTTGCGCCACCGCCCCGCTGGGCTAGAATCGGGTCATCGCCGCCGGCACCGGGCCGGCGCGCCAGTAGACAGGATGGCCCGCGGCAACGCCGGCCCAGCGTGCGACATGAGCACTACCCGCGCCCACCGCTGAACGCCGCCGAGGCCCCCGCGACACCGCAGGCGCCCTCGTGGTGCTTTTTTTATGCCCGTCCATGGGCAGAGCCCGGCCATCCATGGCCGGACACCCCAATGCATAGCGCCGGCTTTGGCCGGCCGCCTTGAAACCTGAAGCCTTGCCCATGATCACGATCACCCTTCCCGATGGTTCCCGCCGCGAATTCGACGCTCCCGTTTCGGTCCTGCAGGTCGCCCAGTCGATCGGCGCCGGGCTGGCCAAGGCCACCGTGGCCGGCCAGGTCGACGGCCGCCTGGTCGACGCCTGCGACCTCATCGACCACGACGCCAGCCTGCGCATCATCACCCCCAGGGACGAGGAGGGCGTGGAGATCATCCGCCACTCCTGCGCGCACCTGGTCGGCCACGCGGTCAAGCAGCTGTACCCGGACGCGAAGATGGTGATCGGCCCGGTGATCGCCGAGGGGTTCTACTACGACATCTGGAACGAGCGTCCGTTCACCCCGGACGACCTGGCCGCGATCGAGCAGCGCATGCACGAACTGGTCGCGCAGGACTACGACGTGGTCAAGAAGATGACCCCGCGCGCCGAGGTGATCGAGGTGTTCAAGGCCCGCGGCGAGGACTACAAGCTGCGCCTGGTCGAGGACATGGACCCGTCGATCGGAGCGATGGGCCTGTACCATCACCAGGAATACGTGGACATGTGCCGCGGCCCGCACGTGCCCAACACGCGCTTCCTCAAGGCGTTCAAGCTGACCCGCATCTCCGGCGCCTACTGGCGCGGGGACGCGAAGAACGAGCAGTTGCAGCGCATCTACGGCACCGCCTGGGCCGACGACAAGCAACTCAAGGCCTACATCCAGCGCATCGAAGAGGCCGAGAAGCGCGACCATCGCCGGATCGGCAAGCAGCAGAACCTGTTCCACCTGCAGGAAGAGGCCCCGGGCCTGGTGTTCTGGCACCCGAAGGGCTGGTCGGTATGGCAGGTGGTCGAGCAGTACATGCGCAAGGTGTACCGCGACACCGGCTACGGCGAGGTGCGCTGCCCGCAGATCCTGGACGTGTCGCTGTGGCAGAAGTCCGGCCATTGGGACAACTACCAGGACAACATGTTCTTCACCGAGTCGGAGAAGCGCACCTACGCGCTCAAGCCGATGAACTGCCCGGGCCACATCCAGGTGTTCAACCAAGGCCTGCACAGCTACCGCGACCTGCCGATCCGCTACGGCGAGTTCGGCGCCTGCCACCGCAACGAGCCGTCCGGCGCGCTGCACGGCATCCTGCGCGTGCGCGGCTTCACCCAGGACGACGGCCACGTATTCTGCACCGAGGCGCAGGTCGAGGCCGAGGTCCGCGCCTTCCACGGGCAGGCGCTGAAGGTCTACGCCGACTTCGGCTTCGAGGACATCCAGATCAAGATCGCGCTGCGCCCGGACGCCCGCCTGGGCGACGACGCCACCTGGGACAAGGCCGAAGACGCCCTGCGCTCGGCCCTGCGCGCCTCCGGGGTGGAGTGGCAGGAACTGCCGGGCGAGGGCGCCTTCTACGGCCCCAAGATCGAGTACCACCTCAAGGACGCCATCGGCCGCACTTGGCAGCTGGGCACCATGCAGGTCGATTTCATGATGCCCGGCCGGCTGGGCGCCGAGTACGTGGACGAGAACAGCCAGCGCCGGCACCCGGTGATGCTGCACCGGGCCATCGTCGGCTCCATGGAGCGGTTCATCGGGATCCTGATCGAGCACCATGCCGGGGCCTTCCCGGCCTGGCTGGCCCCGGTCCAGGCGGTGGTCATGAACATCACCGACGCCCAGGCCGACCATGTAGCCGAGGTTGAAAAAACCCTTTCAAATCAAGGATTCAGGGTCGAGGCCGATTTGCGCAACGAGAAGATCGGCTTTAAGATCCGCGAGCACACGCTGCAGCGGGTGCCGTACCTGCTGGTGGTCGGGGACCGCGAGAAGGAGAACGGTACCGTGGCGGTGCGCACGCGTTCCGGGGAAGATTTGGGCACAATGTCGGTGTCCGCGTTCGCCGAGATGCTGCGTTCGCAGCGGATGTAGCCAACAATGGCGCCGCCGGCCCCGTGCCGGTGCGCCGCCCTACCACCCCCGGAGACTGCAATATCAGCACCCCCGAGAAGCAAAACCGAAAGAACCTGGAGATCCGCGTCCCGCGCGTGCGCGTGATCGGGTCCGATGGCGAGATGGTCGGCGTCCTGTCGCGCGACGAAGCCTTGCGCATGGCCGAGGACGAGGGTCTGGACCTGGTCGAGATCCAGCCCAATGCCGATCCGCCGGTCTGCAAGGTCATGGACTTCGGCAAGTTCAAGTTCGAACTGCAGAAGAAGGCCAACGAGGCCAAGAAGAAGACCAAGCAGGTCGAGATCAAGGAAGTGAAGTTCCGTCCGGTCACGGACGAGGGCGACTACCAGATCAAGCTGCGCAAGATGCGCGAGTTCCTGGTCGACGGCGACAAGATCAAGGTCAACATCCGTTTCCGTGGCCGCGAGATGAGCCACCAGGAACTGGGCCGGCAGATGGCCGCGCGGATCGAGACCGACCTGGGCGAGGACATCGTCATCGAGTCGCGCCCGCGCCTGGAAGGCCGGCAGATGGTGATGATGATCGCGCCGAAGAAGAAGTAAGCAGTGGGCCGCGCGATCGGCCATCTGCAGCAAAGGGCGCCGGAGGGCGCCCTTTGGCTTTCTGGAGTCCCGGGAGGGGCGGTCGCCCGCACGCCGGCGCGATCCCTCATGTCCTCATGCCACCGCGGCACGCCGCCGGGGCCGGGGCTTCCCGCACCTGGAACCTGCTGATTTGCAACGGAATCCGGTGCCTGCCATAATGCGCGGCTCCGGTTCGCCGGGGGTTGCCATAGCGGCAACAGGACCCGCCTTTTTTCCCCATTGGAATCAAAGGCTTACCGACCGGTGTGGGCAGGATGGAAAGTGCGGTTCCGGCCGCCGCCCGCGCCAGTGACAGATTTCTCAAGGACTCAGCAATGCCCAAGATCAAGACCAACCGGGCGGCGGCCAAGCGTTTCCGCAAGACCGCNTCCGGCAAGTACAAGGCCGGCCACGCCAACCGTAGCCACATCCTCACCAAGAAGGCGACCAAGCGGAAGCGCAACCTGCGGCAGACGAACATCGTTCGTGCCGAGGACGCGGGCCGTCTGAACCGCATGCTGCCCTATCTCTGAGGAGGACTGAGCAATGGCACGAGTCAAGCGTGGCGTCCAGGCGCGCCGCCGTCACAAGAAGATCCTGAACCTCGCCAAGGGCTACTACAACGCCCGCCGCAAGGTCTTCCGCGCCGCCAAGCAGGCGGTCATCAAGGCGCAGCAGTACGCCTACATCGGCCGCAAGCAGAANAAGCGCAACTTCCGCTCGCTGTGGATCACCCGCATCAACGCGGCCGCCCGCAGCAACGGCATGAGCTACAGCCGCTTCATGAACGGCCTGCTCAAGGCCGGCATCACCCTCGACCGCAAGGTGCTGGCGGACATCGCCGTGCACGACGCGGCCGGGTTTACGGCGCTGGCCGAGAAGGCCAAGGGCGCCCTGGCGGCCTGAGCGCCGTCTCTCCACCGTAAACGAGGTACCGGGCGGCTCGCCGCCCGAAACGTGGGGAAGGGCGCGAGTCCTTCCCCATTGTTTTTTCCAGTATTCCCAGCTTTTCCAAGGGCCGGAAGAAGCCATGAGCGACATCGAATCCCTGTCGGCGCGCGCGCTCGCCGACATCGCGGCAGCGCAGGATCCCGAGGCGCTGGACGCGCTGCGCGTGGCCCTGCTCGGCAAGCAGGGCAGCATCACCGCCCAGCTCAAGCAGCTGGGGGCGCTGGCGCCCGAGCAGCGCAAGGCGGTGGGCGAGGCGATCAACCGCGCCCGCGACGCGGTGGGCGCGGCGCTGGCCGCGCGCAAGGCGCTGCTGGACGAGGTCGCGCTCGACGCGCGCCTGGCCGGCGAGTCGATCGACGTCACCCTGCCGGGCCGGGAGGCGCAGCGCGGCGGCATCCATCCGGTTTCGCGCACCCTGGAACGGATCGCCGAAATCTTCGGCCGACTGGGCTACGAGCTGGCCGACGGCCCGGAGATCGAGGACGACTGGCACAACTTCGAGGCGCTCAACTTCCCGCCGCACCACCCGGCGCGGGCGATGCACGACACGTTCTATTTCCCGCCCGACGCCAGTGGCGTGGCCCGACTNCTGCGCACGCACACCTCCGGCGTGCAGGTGCGCTACATGGACGATCATGCGCCGCCGCTGCGGATGATCGCCGCCGGCAAGGTCTACCGCAGCGACTCGGACCAGACCCATTCGCCGATGTTCCACCAGGTCGAGGGCCTGCTGGTGGACGAGCATTCCACCTTCGCCGACCTCAAGGGCACCCTGGCCGAGTTCGTGCGCGCGTTCTTCGAGCGCGACTTCCAGATGCGCTTCCGACCCAGCTACTTCCCGTTCGTGGAACCGGGCGCCGAGGTGGACATCGCTTGGCAGCAGCCTGACGGCAGCGTGCGCTGGCTGGAGGTGCTGGGCTGCGGCATGGTCCACCCGAACGTGCTGCGCAACTGCGGCATCGACCCGGAGCGCTACACCGGCTTCGCCTTCGGCCTGGGCGTGGAGCGCTTCGCGATGCTGCGCTACGGCGTCAACGACCTGCGTGCGTTCTTCGACAACGACGTGCGCTTCCTGAGGCAGTTCGCATGAAATTCTCCGAGAACTGGCTGCGCGGTCACGTGCCGACCTCCGCCAACCGCGACGAACTGGCCGCGACCCTGACCGCCATCGGCCTGGAGGTCGAGGAGGTCACCGCGCTGGGCGACGGCCTGGCCGGAGTGGTGGTGGCGCGGATCGTCGAGGCGGTGAAGCANCCGGAGGCCGACCGCCTGCAGGTATGCCAGGTGGATGCCGGTACCGGCGCGTTGCTGCAGATCGTGTGCGGCGCGCCGAATGCGCGCCCCGGACTGCTCGCCCCGCTGGCCACCGTCGGTTCGAACGTGGGCGGCATCGCGATCAAGGCGGCCAGGCTGCGCGGCGTGGAGTCCCACGGCATGCTCTGCTCGGCGAAGGAACTGGGCGTGGACGCCGATGCATCCGGCCTGCTGGAGCTTCCCGACGANGCGCCGATCGGCACGCCCATCGGCGAGTACCTGGGCCTGCCCGATGCCAGCATCGAGATCAAGCTGACCCCCAACCGCGCCGACTGNTTCAGCGTGCGNGGCATCGCCTACGACGTGGCCGCCGCGCTTTCCAGCGAGGTGGCGCCGCTGGACGTGGCCGCGATCCCGGCCGCCAGCGCCCGCGGACTGGAAGTCGAGCTGCACGCCGGCGCCGATGCACCGCGCTATTGCGGCCGCGTGATCGAGGGCGTGGATGCGGCCGCGCGCACCCCGGTGTGGATGGCCGAGCGCCTGCGCCGCGCCGGTGTGCGCCCGGTGTCGCTGCTGGTGGACATCACCCANTACGTGATGCTGGAACTGGGCCAGCCGATGCACGCCTTCGACCTGGACACGCTGAAGGGCCCGATCGGCGTGCGCCCGGCGCGCGCTGGCGAGCGCCTGACCCTGCTGGACGGCCGCGAAGTCGNGCTGGACGACTACTTCCTGGCTATTACCGATGCCGACCGTCCGGTTGCGCTGGCCGGAGTCATGGGCGGCATGGACACTCGCGTCACCGACGCCACCCGCAACGTGTTCCTGGAAGCGGCGCATTTCGCCCCGGCCGCGATCATGGGTCGCGGTCGTCGCCTGGGCCTGCACACCGACGCCGGTCACCGCTTCGAGCGCGGCGTGGATCCGGAGTTGCCGCGCACTGCGATCGAACTGGCGACCCGGCTGGTGCTGGAATTGGGCGGCGGCACGCCGGGCCCGGTGACCGAGGCGGTGCTGGAGCCGCACCTGCCGCAGCCGTCCNCCATTGCCTTGCGCCGGGCGCGCATCGCGCGCGTGCTGGGCATCGCCATCGACGATGCCGAGGTCGCGCGCATCCTGCGCGCGCTGGGCATGCAGGTGTCGGCCACGGCCGAGGGTTGGCANGTATTGCCGCCCAGCCGCCGCTTCGACATCGCCATCGAGGAAGACCTGATCGAGGAACTGGCGCGGATCCATGGCTACGACCGGATCCCGGCCACCGTCCCCGGTGGCCCGGCGCGGATCGCCGCGGGCAGCGAGACGCGCGTGGCCGAGGCCGACCTGCGCCGGCAACTGGTGGCCCGCGACTACCTGGAGGCGGTCTGCTTCGCCTTCGTCGACGCCGAATTGCTGGAACAATGGGGCGCCGCCGCCGATACCGTGCCGCTGGCCAACCCGCTCAGCGCCGAGCTGGCGGTGATGCGTCCGCGGCTGCTGCCGGGCCTGGTCTCGGCGCTGGCGCGCAACGCNGCGCGCCAGGCCGGGCGCGTGCGCCTGTTCGAGCTGGGCCGCGTGTTCGCCGCCGCCGACCCGGCGCAGCGTGCGCCGGGCGGCCCGATGCCGGCACCGGCGGAGACCCGCCGGATCGCCGCGGTGGCCTGCGGCGATGCCGTGGCCGAGCAGTGGGGCGCGCCTGCGCGCAAGCTCGATTTCCACGACCTCAAGGGCGACCTGGAATCACTGGCCGCCACGGCCGGCGCGATCCTGGAGTTCCGTCCTTCGGTCGAACCGTTCGGCCATCCCGGCCGCAGCGCCGACGTGTACCGCACCGACCTGGAAGGCGACGCCGCGTGCCTGGGCTGGATCGGCCAGTTGCACCCGCGCCTGTGCAAGGCGCTGGATCTGGACCTGGACGTGGTCGGCTTCGAACTGGATNTGGAGCCGTTGGAGCGGCGCGCGNTGCCGCGCGCGGCCGAGCTGTCGCGGTTCCCGGCGGTGCGCCGCGACCTGGCCTTCGTGGTCGCCGAGCGGGTGCCGTGGTCGGCCCTGGCCGGCAGCGTGCGTGCGGCGGCCGGTCCGGTGCTGCGCGACTTGCTGCTGTTCGATCGCTACCAGGGCCCGGGCATTGAATCCGGATGCAAGAGTCTGGCTATGGGCTTGATTTTGCAGGACAACACGCGCACTCTCACCGACGAAGACGCGGATGCGGTGGTGGAACGGGTGGTGGCCGGACTGGGCCGCGACCATGGCGCCAGGATCCGCGGCTGATCCAGGGGAAGAATCGCAATGGCATTGACCAAGGCCGAGATGGCCGAACGCCTGTTCGACGAAGTGGGCCTGAACAAGCGCGAGGCGAAGGAGTTCGTCGACGCGTTNTTCGACGTGCTGCGCGAGGCGCTGCAGTCCGGCCGNCAGGTGAAGCTGTCGGGCTTCGGCAACTTCGACCTGCGCCGCAAGAACCAGCGTCCGGGGCGCAACCCGAAGACCGGCGAGGAGATCCCGATCTCCGCCCGCACCGTGGTCACCTTCCGCCCCGGGCAGAAGCTGAAGGAGCGCGTGGAAGCCTACACGGGGGCCGAGCCGAATGCTTGATCCCGGCAGCAACCGCGAACTCCCGCCGATCCCGGCCAAGCGCTACTTCACCATCGGCGAAGTCAGCGAGCTGTGCGACGTCAAGCCGCACGTGCTGCGCTACTGGGAGACCGAATTCCCGAGCCTGAGCCCGGCCAAGCGCCGCGGCAACCGCCGCTACTACCAGCGCCATGACGTGCTGATGGTCCGCCAGATCCGCGGCCTGCTCTACGAGCAGGGCTACACCATCGGCGGCGCCCGCCTGNGGCTGGAAGGCGAGGGCGCGAAGCAGGAGTCGGCGCTGAGCAGCCAGATCGTGCGCCAGGTGCGCATGGAGCTGGAGGAAGTGCTGCAACTGCTGCGGCGCTGAACGG
>Ga0056912_1000939_pt1 | contig 16246 bp, 14 predicted proteins | sample EBPBio232013_DNA_FD_55028 | JGI IMG/M metagenome (GOLD analysis project Ga0056912, IMG submission 55028) | Wastewater treatment Type I Accumulibacter community from EBPR Bioreactor in Madison, WI, USA - Reactor 1_5/23/2013_ DNA | ecosystem: Engineered > Bioreactor > EBPR > Anaerobic-Aerobic >... | reverse complement strand
CGTTGATTGTTACTTTTTGCGTTTATTAATATTTATTCACTAATTCATTGGAGTAGCGATGAAAAGCGTAGTTGCAAAAATCGAAAACCCGTTATCTGATCTTATCTCAGACGAAATTTACGAACTCCTTTCAACACACAGCTTGATTGACGAGAAATCTGTTCGTGATTACCAGATCAGAAAGAAATTTAAACAACTTAGAGCTGGTAAAGTTTCTGCCGGTGATGCTATCGATACCATCCGTGAGGAATATCCTTACCTGCAGTTCGATACTATCCGTAAAATAGTTTATCAGATCAGCAAATAAGCTGTAATTAAATAGTTTGCATAATTACCCCAACTTGCATATATTTCCGGGGCAATTAGAATTATTTATCTAACGGATTTGTTCACCAGTTCTTCCCCTGACTGGTGAACCAGTTAAGTTGCCCGGCGATCCCCCTTGCCGGGCTTTTTATAATTTAGGATTCAATCATGGCAAAAAAAATTCAAGGAAAATCTTCTTCAAGCAGATCTTCTTCAAGGCAGGTCCCTTTATGGAAAAGCCCTTCCCCCTTTAACATCTATTTCGATACCGTCAACTATCTCCTTCTCGCATCAGGTATCGTGGCTCTTATTATAGGTTTTGTCCTCCTTTCACAAAAACCTTGGGATAATCCTGCTTCTCTCGTCTCTGCTCCCCTTATCCTCGTGGCAGCTTATGTTCTTATTCTTCCCGTTGCCATTCTTTTTCGCAAAAAGGGGAAAGCAGGGAACGAAGTTAAAGAGTAGCCCTTAGATGTTCCTCGCAAAGGTTCATGGAAATGTAGTCTCTTCAGTTAAAAATAAGGAACTGACGGGTCAAAAACTCCTCCTCGTCCGTAAAATCGACCTCGAGGGGAACTTCATGGACAACAAAGACATCATCGCCATCGATTATGTTTCTGCCGGTCCCGGTGATATCGTGATGGTCACTCAGGAAGGCGATGCTGTCCAGCAAATTATTAACAATAAAAAATCCCCCGTCCACACGATAATCGTTGGTGTTGTCGATAAAATCTCCGTAACAGTTTGACACAACAATGAAATCAATCCCGATTGAAGAATTCATTGCTCTTCGAAGGTTGCTCAACTGCAAACAAATCGGGATAGTCACAGTGAAGGCGATGCTCGATATCTATGGTACCGGCATTAAAACAATTGAAACCCCCGCCAAAGATGTAGCCAAACAAGTCAAACTCTCGGAATCCGCTTACAAAGGTTTTCTGGAAGGAGTAAAAAACGGCGACTTCGATTCCATTTACAAAAAAGATTACGATTATGTCACTTCATTCGGCTGGATAGCAGCTTACGGCTCAGAGTCGTATCCGCAGCAGCTTGTTAATATTTACGATTCTCCAATTCTTATATATGTAATCGGCGAAATTCTTGAGCAGGATAAAAAATCCCTCGGTATTGTCGGAACAAGAACCCCAACCCCTTACGGAACGAAAACCGCATCTGACATTTCAAAAGGAATTGTGAAGGAAGGTTTTACTGTAATCAGCGGACTTGCACGGGGAATCGATACCACTTCCCATAAATCCGCCCTCTCGGCTGGTGGAAGAACAATCGCCGTTCTCGGAAGCGGATTCAAAAACATCTATCCCGCAGAAAACAAAAAGCTTGCCAAAGAAATCGCCTCCTCAGGAGCAGTAATAACCGAATATGCCCCCGATACAAAACCTGATGCGATCAACTTCCCCGCGAGAAACCGTATTATCAGCGGTTTTTCACTTGGTACACTCGTTGTCGAAGCAGCCGAAAAAGGAGGAGCTCTGCATACTGCCGCATTCGCCATCGACCAGGGAAAAGCCGTCTTTGCAATCCCGGGCAATATCAACTCTGCAAAGTCAGGGGGTACAAACCGCCTGATCCAAAGGGGTGAAGCAAAACTCGTCATCGATACCAACGACATCCTCGATGAATTAAACATAAAACCCCTCAACACCACAGTAACCCCGAAGAATGAACCTCTGTTGGAAGAGCTTTCAATGTTTGAGGAGAAGCTCTACAGCTCAATTGAATATCAACCTCTCCACATCGATGAAATTGCATCGCTCACAGGCTTGAATGTTTCAGAATGCCTGATCAATCTGCTGCAACTCGAATTCAAGGGATTGATCAGGCAGTTACCCGGCAAAAATTTTGTCAGAATATGAAGAACAAATATGATTGAGCTCGATAATATTTATAAAAATTTCGGTGACAATCAGGTCTTAAGAGGAGTTAGCCTGAAAATCAACAAGGGAGAAGCTCTTGCCATAATCGGCAGATCAGGGTGTGGTAAATCAGTACTCCTCAAACACATTATCGGACTGCTGAAACCCGACTCCGGTACCGTAACAGTGGAAGGATACGATGTTAATAAAATCAAAGAGAAAGAACTTTACGAGCTTCGCAAAAAGTTTGGCTTCCTTTTCCAGAGTGCTGCCCTTTTTGATTCAATGACTGTTGGAGAAAATGTCTCACTCCCCCTCATCGAAGGAAATAGAAAATATACAAAGGCGCAGGTTGACGACCTTGTTGCGGAAAAACTCGAACTCGTCGGCTTGCCCGGAATAGAAGCACAAAAACCTGCCGAACTTTCCGGTGGTATGCGAAAAAGAGTGGGACTCGCCCGTGCCCTCATCACCAATCCTGAATACATCCTTTACGATGAACCGACAACCGGACTCGACCCCATAATGAGTGAATCAATCGACAATCTCATCAAAGATCTCAGCGTAAAATTAAATGTAACCTCCATCGTCGTCACCCACGACATGATCAGCGTAAGAATTGTCGCTGAGCGCGTCGCAATGGCACACGAAGGCAAAATCTACTTTACAGGCACTCCCGCCGAACTCCTCGCCTCCGAGGATGCAACAATCACCGACTTTATCGCCAGAACCCTTTAGACAGAACTTCAGAACCTCAGTACTTAAGTGTTTCCGGATACCGAGTTTCCGGATACCGAGTTTCCGAGGTTCTGAGGTTCCGGAGTGCTGAAGTTCCGAGGTTCCGGAGTACCGAGTTTCCGGAGTTCTGAGGTTCTCTCACAAAAGATTTATTTTTCTTTTTGCGTTTCTCGTTTCTATCCCGTATATTACCAAACTGTTTTTCAATTTTTATGAGCAAGAGCCAGGAGTCTATAGATATGTCAAGAACATGCCAGGTTACCGGAATAAAACCAAAGTACGGCAGCAGCATTTCGCACGCTCACAATCACACCAAAAGAAGATTCCTTCCAAATCTCCAGAAAAAGAGAATTTGGGTTCAGGAACTTAACAGGTTTGTTACAGTGAAGCTCACCGCTAAAGCAATCAAAACCATTGCAAAAAATGGCACTGCTGTTATCGCGCAGCTTGTCAGAGAGAAAAAAATCGCTGTAAGATAATTTCTCTTCCAAGAGTTTTAAAAGGCTGAATCTCAAGGTTCAGCCTTTTTTGTTTGTTTTACTGCTTCACGGATTTAAATCTAAAAAATGGCATAAATAATAAATGCTGTTATCATATATTTATTGCATTTTAATCTTACCGATTTTCCATTATATTATACATCGTAAAACAAATTAATCTTAAGAAATTTTAATTTGACCTTTTATAAAATAAAGCTTACCTTTTTAGACTGAATATTTTTATTTTTTCGAGATAAAATGAAGAGTATCGTACATACAAAGTGGTATCAAATCCTGCTGTTTTTCCTCATGGCTTATGTTATTGTTGCAGGAATTACATTTCCGATAGTTGCAAAACCCTCGGCATGGTATGAATTCCCGTTCATTATGGGTCTTGGTGAAAATGCCAAGATAATATTCTTCCATGTACCGAGCTCGTGGCTGTCGGTGGTTGCATTTTTGATGGCAACCATTTACAGTATAAAATATCTTCGCAAGAAGAATATTGAAGACGATATGAAAGCCTACACTTCGATCCAGATAGGAATGGTTTTTGTAATTCTCGCCACGATAACAGGATCCGTCTGGGCAAAGTTTGCATGGGGTTCGTTTTGGCACTGGGATCCCCGTGAGACCAGTATTTTCGCACTCCTCCTCATCTATGGAGCCCTGTTTGCCCTTCGCTCTGCAATCGACAATGAAGAAAAGCGGGCTACACTTTCAGCAGTTTACAATCTGATTGTGTTCGTTACCGTTCCTTTTTTCATTTTCATAATGCCGAGAATAATGGCAGGCCTTCACCCCGGAAGTGCTGACGATGACAACGCCGGTCCTGTAATCAACTTCAAAATGAATCAGAACATGCAAGTGGTTTTCTACATTTCACTCACAGCTTTCAGCATGCTTTATGCCTGGATGTGGGGAGTCGGTTCCAGAAGCATGATTTTACTCGACAAGATTAAAAAACAGAAACTTTACTAAGGATTTTTTGATATGGAATTTCTTGAAAAAAATGCAATTTATATCGTACTGATTATAGTAATGCTTACATGGGGAGGGATTTTCTCCTACCTGTATGCATTGGACAAAAGATTAAAAGAACTTAAAAAAGAAGTCGAGGAGAAATAATATGTCAGACCAGACATTTATGCAAAAAAACGGCAGGTTCGTCATCGGTGGAGCAATCATCGTGGTGTTCCTCGCATTTATGGGCTACTTCTTCACCCAGAGCAGTATCGGGTACGAAGAAAGCCTCGCAAAAGTTAAGGAATCAGGTAAAATGATCCGTGCCACGGGTGCCTGGGTGAAAGAGAAAAATTATGTCTATAAAGACAAGATTTTCACTTTCTACATGAAAGACGCTCAGGGCAATGAAATGAAGGTGCTCTATCGCGGTGCAATCCCCAACAATTTTGAATCCGCCACCAGCGTTGTGGTAACCGGAAAATATGTTGGTGATGTTTTTGAAGCGAAAGACATCCTTACCAAATGTCCTTCAAAATATCAGGAAGGTGCCCCGGAAGGTGCCACTCACCCTGACGGTGTGAAGAAAAAAGATTCCTGATAATTAAATTTTGATGAACCCTGTGAAAGGAGACCCGCTATGGCAGGAAGTATAGTACTTACTCTCGCCCTGGTATTCTCTCTCTTCTCGATGACCATGTTCTACTTTGGTTACAGAAGAGGAGAACAAGTGACATTCCTGAAATATGCCCGTTTGGGATATCATGCTATGTCAATGATGGTAATTGTTGCCTCAACTTTACTGTTATATATCATTCTTACCCACCAAAACCAATACAATTATGTTTTCAACTACAGCAACGACGACCTTCCTCTCGGCTTGCTCCTCTCCACTTTTTGGGCGGGACAGGAAGGCAGTTTCATGCTTTGGATTTTGATGACTGTTCTCATTGGTATCGGACTGCAATCTTACACTGAAAAAAGAGGTGACCTCGAGCCCCGTGTGATGATGGTTTATACACTTGCCACATCATTCCTCCTCATGATGGTCTCCCCTCTGATGAAAAATCCATTTGCCCTCATCTGGCAGGGTGACAATCCGTTTGTTGAATTAAAATACTTCGATATGAACCTGCTACAGGCGCAGGCGATGGGATTCGTTCAGAATTTCCTTTTTGGAAATGAAGGCGGAAGCCCTACACATATTAAAGTCGATAAAGATTTTATTGCGAATCTCACAGGCGCAGGTTATCAGCTTTCTGATGTGCTGATTCACGGAAAAGGTCTGAATCCTCTCCTCCAGAACTTCTGGATGCAGATTCATCCCCCGATTCTTTTTGCTGGATTCTCTGCAACCACAGTTCCTTTTGCTTTTGCAATCTCGGCTCTGATAAAAAATGATTACAAGGACTGGGTGAAACAGTCTCTTCCCTGGATTCTTGGATGTGCAGGCATACTCGGTCTCGGCATTATGCTCGGTGGCTACTGGGCTTATGGTGTCCTCGGATGGGGTGGTTACTGGGCATGGGATCCGGTTGAAAACTCAAGTCTTGTGCCATGGATTGTCAGCGTAGCCGCAATTCACACAATGCTTGTTCAGATCAGAACCCAAAAGAAAGACCCGAACAGTGGAAGATACCTTATTACAAATATTCTTCTCTCTATTCTGACTTTTGTTCTGGTTGTTTACAGTACATTCCTTACAAGAAGCGGAATTCTCGGTGACTCCTCCGTTCACTCCTTTGCTGAACCGGGAAAAGCTGTTTATATTTTTCTCGTAATTTTTGTAGTGTTCTTCACAGGTCTCGGTTTCAGCATGGTGCTTTTCAGATTGAAATCACTTCTCAGGATATCGAAAACAGGCGAAGAATCAACACTCTCAAGAGAACTTGCTCTTTTCATGGCAGCTTTCTCTCTCGGAATGTCAGCCATTATAGTCTTTGTCGGAACTTCGGCACCAATCTTTGGAGTGAAGGTAGAAATTGATTTTTACAACACGATGCATGTGCCGCTTGGAATAATTCTTCTGGTAATTAACGGATTGAGCATCATCCTGAAGTGGAAAACCACCGATAAAGGAATGCTCCAGAAAGACCTGTTAAGAACCGGAGCAATCACCGCTGTCATCAGTGCCGCTGCCATTTTCATCGGCGGGGTTGACAAGGTTATGATGATTATTCTTCTTGTTGCCGCTGTATTCTCTCTCGTGGTAAATGCCGAAGTGATGTTTAGAGTAATCAAAGGGAACCAGAGCAAACTCGGTGCCTATGTTGCTCATATCGGTCTGGCTCTCTTTGTTCTCGGAGTTATCGGTTCCTCTGCTTTCAGTTCTGAAATGGAAATTGACCTCGAAAAAGGAAAAACAGCGAATGTCCTCGGATACGATGTTACTTTTGCAGGTCTCGAACCATTCCAGGAAAACGGACATACCAAATATCATTGCAGACTCGATGTGAAATCGGGCTCGGCAACTACAGTTGTAAGACCTGTTATGTACATCGCCGATTTCAATCAGTCCCTGATGAAGGAACCTGATATGAAATACGGTCTTCTCTCCGATTTCTATGTTGCTCCTGTCGGCTTCGATGACGGATCACAGGATGCAGGCGCTGAAGGAATCACCATTTCCGAAGGGAAAGAGATATCCACCTCTGGCGTGAAAATCAAATATAAGGAGTTCATTAAACCCGATATGTCAGCCATGTCAACCGATGCTGATTTTAGTATGGGCGTCAGGGCAATCGTATCGAAAGACGGGAAAACCCTGGAAAAAGACCTCCTTTACTCCAGAATTGCCGGCAAAATGCAGGCTGACCCTGTGATAATCGAGGAGTTCGGTGTGACCCTGACCCTGAAAACTGTAAATCCCGGCGACAGGACAGCAACCGTGATCGTGGTTGACAAAAATGGTAATGCCGCAAAGAAAACTCCAAAAGAAGTTCTTACCATCCACGCATCCATCAAACCAATGATCAATCTGGTTTGGGCTGGTGTACTGGTTGTGGTTTTCGGTTTTGTCATATCAACAGTCAGAAGATTAAGAGAAGCTCAACACTGATCTTTTTTTCTTGAAATAATTATTAAAGGCTGCCTCAAAAGGGTAGCCTTTTTTGTTTTCTGCAATAAAATTTGTAAGTTCCATCAACAAACCACTTTTTTTGTTGCGGGAAGCAAAATGAAAAAATATGTTTTTACCTGGCTGGTATTTTTAACCCTCTGCCTTGACGCACAACTCACACCTCTGCAGAGGTTTCAGGATATCGATGCCATTCGGGCAATCGTCGTCTCAAACAACAGAATTCTGGCTGCTACAGGTCAGAACATACTCCTTACCAGCACTGACTCCGGTGTGACATGGGATGAAATAAGCAACCCTCTCCTTACGGGGATAAACAAACTGACCGTTGCCGGCAATTCGCTGATATTTGGCTGCGGCGAAAACGGTAAAGTTATCCGCTCAACAGACAACGGCCTTTCGTGGTTCCAACTTGCCACCGGCACTTCCGCCAACCTCCTCTCGATTACGACACTCAATTCAACTACCATTCTCGCGTGCGGTACGGGAGGAACAGTGATCAGGTCAACGGACAATGGCGTGACTTGGAATGTTACGACCCACGGCATCAATAATCTGAACGACATAAGTTTCTCAAACCAGATGAAAGGGTGGGTGGCAGGAGATAATGCCAAACTGCTCGGAACAACCGACGGCGGTAATTCCTGGTCTGCATTACAAGTCGCCACATCCGGATTCGATATGGCTGTGCTCGCTCTCCATTCCGATACCATGGTCACTGTTTTTGGGAGGAACGGTATGGTGCTTGCCTCCACGAATGGCGGTCTCGATTGGAAAAATGAAGTGCAGGCATATTATATGTCCGGAGATACCGTTATCGCCGCCTGGCACAAGAGCAGGGATTCGGTTCTCTTCGCTGATGATGGCGGTTCGATTGTTCTCTGCGTCATACAGCCCGATACCATTTTCTGTAAAAAATACGGCGGCCAAACACCTCCACCCCGAAAATATCTTGCCGCTTTTAAGACCATGGACGACTGGTTCTATGTCACCGGGGTTGGTCCCTCAATTGCGAGAGCATACAATAAAAGCGCTGGATGGGAACAACTGCTGTTGACAACAAAAGGGATCGAGCTGTGGAATATGCGGTTTGCTGATGCCAATGTCGGCATCGCCTGTGGTAAAATACCGGATGTATCATTCTGGACCAGGGGGTTCGTATTCACTACCACTGATGGTGGACAAAGATGGAAGCAATCTGCTGATGTCCGTCCGTTGTTGAATGTTCATCCCATCTCGCCGCAGAGGTTAACAATGATCGACTTTGCTCTCTGGTTCAGCGGGGACAGCGGAAAAACCTGGCAAAGGCAATATTCCGCAGGAACCTATCTCAGTGATGTTATTTTTCTGGACTCCAATAATGTATATCTGATCAATTATGTTGAATTCCCCGGACCTTACGACATAAAATCCCGGCTTTACCGGTCCACTAACGGAGGCACTTCCTGGACACTGATCAGGCAAACCAGCGAATACTGGTACAATGAGATTCTTGTGGGAAGCGGGGGTCTTGTATGGATCAGGGACAGAACCCGTTCACTGGTTATGGTGAGTAAAGATCATGGGTACAATATTCACGCCTATCATAACCTCTATGGAGGTAATGTCGTTGGGGGCCTTGCCTTTGAACGGGGATACATAGCCTTCAGCTCGGGCTCAATCTCTTTCACTACTGATGCCGGTATAAGCTGGACAACAACCTACAGTTCTCCCTGGTCCATTCTAAATGGCGGATCAAAAAGCATTGACGGGAAATCGATCGTCGTCGGGAACGACGGGAAGATTATCGCAACGACAGATTCGGGAGAGACCTGGCAGCAATTGAACAGCGGCATGACTGACCATCTGACTTCGGTTGCACTTCTCCCCGATCTCTCCTATGTGGTCGGAACAGTCTCCGGAAAATTTTACAAAGGTGATCCCCCCGGTATTTTCACCGGTATTGAAGATGAAAATTTCGAAGTGCCCGTTGCTTTCACTCTCGGAAACTACCCGAATCCCTTCAACGGTTCAACTGTCATACATTTTACACTACCCGAAGATTTCAACTGCCGGCTGGAGGTTTTCTCGTCCCTTGGTTCTCTCATCTTTTCGAACGACATCAAAGGCAGCAAGGGAGAGAACAGATTCAATTTTGATGCATCCGGGCTTGACTCGGGTGTTTATTTCTACCGTGTCAAGGCGGAAGGCAAATTCCTCACCGGTAAGATGATTCTTTTGAAGTAGAGCGAAGTCATCATACTGAATTTTATAATTCCAGTAGAAAGTGTTAAATTTGGAAATCTGAAACACTTGAATATTAGCAGGTCTATATGAAATACATACTCTTTATAATTGCTGCCCTCGCAACTTTTCTGAGCATCGAAATGAGTGCTCAACCCGTACAGGCAGAGAGGACAGAAGTAATTGTCCCAAACGCCTTGAGCTTCTATAATGGAAAAGGTGCGGGTGAAATACACTTCAGCGATTCATTGAATGGCATATCCTTCATTGCCCAAACACCGTTCTACGGACTCACCACAGATGGCGGAGGAACCTGGAAAGATGGAAAAACTTCAGTGCAACTCGATCAAATAATGAAGATGTACTCTATAGGAAGGGATTCAATAGTTGCCATTCGCGACAGCCAGTTTGTCTATCACAGTTACAACGGTGGCGAATCATGGTCTCTGGCAGCCACACTATGGGCGGGTGAAAAGTTCAACAACGGCCTCTTTTTCAATCACCGGTATGCTGTAAATTTCACTTCGAATAATGAACTGCTGATATCCTCAGACCTCGGTATCTCATGGCTTCAGGTTCCCTGGCAGTACAGGGATGTAAAGCCAACCTTGTTTTACAATAACGGGTATCTTTTCGTAACCGAAGATCCCCAGTACCCGCTTCCTGCAGCCATTTTATTCTCAACCAATAACGGAATCTCATGGAACAGGACAGAACTTCCGTCAACCATCTTTGATTATACCTTTATCGCAAAAGGGGAGGCAGGTTTCATCATCGGCACTTACAATGGTGTCGTATACCATGTTTCTCCGGGTGGTGAAATACTCAAAAGGCTCACTTCTCCCGGAAATGCTCAAGCCTACGGATATTCTTTTGTAAGTGATTCAGAAATCTGGTGTCTGGATAACGACATAAACTACTACACCGCCGGAATTGCCCGCTATTCAGTTACCGATTCAACTGCCACCTATCTTCCCCTCAATTTTCGACACAGATTTATGAATCAATTTACGGTAACAACATGGGATAAATTCGTTTTGGGTTCGAATTACTCACCGTTCCATCCCGCTGTAATGGTTATCCACAGAGAGGGGCTTCACGATCTGAAAGTTGAACAATACAAACTGCCGGGGAATGTTTTCGCCTCATGCCTCTATTTTATCAACGATTCGAAGGGATTTGCCGCCACTTCCAAAAATGCCATATTGAAAACCACCGACGGAGGCGATTCCTGGATTGAAACATCTGTCCCCGTACTGATGGCTACCATTACAAGTTTTGCACGAAAAAGCGATTCGGAAATTATTGCGATTTGTGAAGGAGGCGATATTTTGGAATCCAATGACGAGGGTAACTCATGGCAAACAATAAGCTCTGCCTTCAGAGGTTCAATAAAACGGGCTGCATTTGCGGGAAGAGATACAATCTTTTTCTGCACCGAAGATTCCCTCTATATGACGACTCCTTCATGGCAGCAGATTACTCCTGTTTACACCGGACTCTCGGGAGGAACCTTTCAGAACCTCAATTTCTATGACAGTTATAATGGCTCTGCCACTTACCCGACAAGTAATACTACAAGCGACGCGCTTATAACAACCGACAGAGGTGCCACCTGGCAGAAACAATCATTTCCCGGAAGAATCTTTACCCTCGACCCCGGTACTCTGGGGCTCCTGCATAATTCCTCGGACGGAGTTACGGCATGGTATGAAGAGTCGGCGTGGCGATATATAGGTATAACGAGTGCGCCGACACTGGTGGATCAATCTCAGGGCGGATTCATCGCTCTGACGGGTAATCAGAATCATCTTATATTCAACCGGGGAAGCAAAATAAATTGGAAGGATATTTATCTCGGACCCAATATTGAGAAAAAACAGATTGTAGCTGCGGGAGAAAATAACATCTTTCTGCTGAGTGAAAACGGGAAATACTGGAAATTTTCACGCTCAACTGATTCACCTCCGCCTACAACGATACTAAGAAACTACCCGGTTGACGGCTCTCCCTATGAATTCCATAACCTTTTGTTCAGATGGGAGGAACCATGGACGGTCGCCCCTGTAACGGAGTATCATTTTCAACTTGCTCTCGGTGACACTTCAAATATCGTTGAAAACATCACCGGGTTCGATTCCACATCATGCAGAGTGACTCTTACCGCCGATTCATCTCTCTATTTCTGGAGAGTAAGAGCGGCAAATAAATATGGCTGGGGCAGTTTCAACCCATGGTACAGTTTCAAATCTTCAACCATTGCTCTCGAGGCAGTTGCCTACCAGACTCCCCTGGTTGCCGATCTTACCGCATCCATTATCCTTCCCGATGGAAGATTGATGGTGGGTAACAGCAGGGGTGAAATCGCACGAACCGACCAGCTCCCTATAAACTGGACAACGGTTACCTCGGGCACAACATTCCCCATTCTCCGATTTTATCATGACCCGGGTAATGGGAATGTGTTCTACCTGACAAACGGCAACTTTATTGCCTACTCGACAAACAGAGGTTATTCCTGGATACGAAAAGAAGCCCCGTTTGGCAGTACCATGATCACTTCACTGGCTCCACTTCAACCAAACAAGTTGTTCGGTACCGGTTATTATGGCAGCATCTTCCAGGCAGGTTCTGGCCCGGCATCATGGACGAGAATATGGTTCGCTCCAAGTTATGGAAACCTCTTGAGTGCTTCAACGATGGGAAGCGATAAAATTGCAGCAGTCGGTGAATACGGTAATGTAACCCTGTCAGATGACGGAGGACAGACATTCCGATACATTGGAATGTCACAACAGGAAGTTTTCAAAAAGGTGAGCTTTGCCCGTGACGGCACCATCGTGATTCTCAACAAAAACGGAGAAAGAAGAACATCCACCGACATGGGCTATACCTGGAAACACGAATATTTTGAGATTCGTACTCCTATCCGGGATATGGTAACAAGAAATGGCGTAAGTGTCGTCGTCGATTCACTCGGTGGTATATACACATCTTTATCCCCAACTGATCCATGGAGATACAGTAAACTGCCAGAAGGCTCCAGACCTATGGGGGTGGAAATTTCCGGACAAACCATACTCATCTCCGCCAGGTACAATAAATTGTTCCTTGTCCCGCTGAACTCGGGTAATCCCACCGGAATTGAAGTTGGTTCCACAGTTACTCATTTCACTTTGTCACAGAATTACCCGAATCCTTTCAACGCTTCCACTGTGATCGGGTTTACCATCGCCTCTCCGGGTTCTTATGTGCTTGAGGTTTTTAATACAATGGGTGAAAAGGTAGCAACACTTCACGAGGGATGGTTCGAAAAAGGGACTTACCGCGAGCATTTTAACTCCGGTGAACTCGCAAGTGGTATCTATCTTTATCGATTGCGGGGAAATGGGGTCGTTCTAACCAGTAAAATGTTAATTCTGAAATAGGGGGACGCAATGAAATATTTTTTTATTTTTCTGATTTTACTTTTCACGACCAACCGCTCGCAGCTTCAGAATGTTTTTAAATTTAATGAAGTTGAATCATTTATTGTTGTCGATTTTTTCGATGCTTCCACAGGTTTTGTAGTTGGAAGCAACGGGGAACTGTACAAATCAACCGACAGCGGGAAGACTCTACAAAACATTCCTGTTCCGGGTAACAGAGGAATCACCAACCTTGGTATTTCAAGAAATGGCACCGTTTTTGTATGTGGCTATCAGGGTATGGTGGCATACTCGATAGACAGGGGTCTGACCTGGATCGACCTCTCGCTCACAGATTATCCGGGGCAAAAACTCTCATTTATACAGTCTCTTTCCCCTTCAACTCTTGTTATCACTGGTGAAAACGGCTTTTTCGCCAAAAGTGAGGATATGGGCTCCTCCTGGAATGTGCTCCGGTTGGGTATCGACAATCTCGAGAAAGTTGTCTTTTCCGACTATAACAGAGGCTTTGCACTCAAGGAGCACGGCGGAGTGCTTTCAACTACAGACGGGGGTCTTACCTGGACCAACTATTTTCTCCCCTATTCCGGTTCCCCGATTAAAGCTGCATTTGTCCTTGGACAGAATCGTCTCTTTATTTCAAAAGACTTTACGATTATCTTCTCAAATAATGGTGGACTTACTTATACCTCCAGAAAATTAATTCTTGACAATTCCTTCGCCGGAGCAATGGAAGTGGAACCGGGTAGAATATTTGGCTGTCTCGAACGAAATCGTGACTTTTTGATCCAGTATGCTGGTTCTGCTTACATACTCGATGAGTATAACATCAGTGGTAACAGAAATTATACAGGCATGTGGCTCAAGGGTTCCAGGATGTATCTTATTTCAAAGGGACCTGACCTGATCTATGGCGATCCGGGGTACTCAAATTGGAAAAGTACAATAGTCTCTTTTGCCGACCGCCCACCCCATACAATTATGATTAACAGTGAAACAGACTGGACTGTCAGCGGAAATGCTCCCGGAGAGAAAAGAGGAAGAATCGCAAGAACCACTAATTCCGGTAATTCATGGTTCTATGTCTATGACGATAAGTGGGTTGGTTCCTGCTATTTTCCGGGCAATAATACAGGTTACAGAGTGCGGGAGAAAGCTATCGATTATTCCTCTGACAACGGCAATACCTGGTCTTCAATGTTGTCGTTGAACTCTGGAATTATTATTTCAGAGCAGTCATTCTCCCGGAATGATGGTTATTTCATATCAACCGACACGCTGGAAAAGCCCAGACAGAATGCATTCAGCAAATTATACAAGCGTACCGGTGGATCTGTAAACACTCAAATCAATCTGACCGGTGGCAGGCTGACCCATCTTAACTTTATTTCTCAACAAAATGGTTGGGTTTTGCGCGACAGTATGCAATTTTATGTAACCACGAACGGAGGAACCAACTGGATTCTGCAACCTCAGGTCACACCGTTGATATCCTCCTATACACGGTTCGGCAGTAATTCAGGTGTCCTCGTCACAAGGTCCGGCTATATAATGAAATCAACCGACAATGCCGCCTCATGGCAAACCGTTTTTGTTGACACAACTCTTCGTTTCAACACCATTTCCTCGATCGGTGCAAATATCATCGCGGCAGGAGATTCGGGTTGCCTATTTGTTTCTGCTGATTCGGGTAACACCTGGCAAAAAAAGGAAACAGGGAATAAATTCCATTTTACGGTTGTTAAATTTATTAATTCCGGACAATTTTTGATATCCACCAGGTCCGGTGGTTTGTATCGTGGCGATACAGGCGGTTCCCTTGTTTCGACAGACGACGAAAAATCAATCTTTGAGATACCTTCTGCTTTCACACTCGGCAACTACCCGAACCCATTTAATGGCTCAACTGTAATACATTTTACACTACCAGAAGATTTCAACTGCCGGCTGGAGGTTTTCTCGTCACTCGGATCACTCATCTTTTCGAACGACATCAAAGGCAGCAAGGGTGAGAACAGATTCAATTTCGATGCAGCCGGGCTTGACTCGGGTGTTTATTTCTACCGTGTCACAGCCGGCGGGAAAGTTCTTACCGGGAAGATGGTACTTTTAAAATAATGCAATCACAAAAAGGCTAAGTATGAATCTCAGATTAATCTTTAAATTATCCGGTTCAGCCATTAAGACAAAACCGGGAAAGTTACCGGGGGACAGTCATTTCTTACGCTCCCTCTTATGCCTGATTCTTCTGCCTGTTTTGGTCCACACTCAAAAGTTCAAGGTGGAACAAACGGAGGTGTATATTAATGAGAGCTGGGTCTCCACTCCCTTCGAAATGATCTCCGACATGAGTTTCATCGACAGTTTGAGGGGATTTATGATTTCAGGTTCATACGGCATCCCCCTGGCATTAACAACCGACGGAGGACGAACATGGACAACCAAAAACGAACTCTCAGGGCAGGATCGGGATGGAGACCTTATAATGTTTTCCTCCGACACACTTCTCTATATCTCTGTCAATAAAAAGATAATCTACACTTACAATGGTGCACAAAGCTGGAGTATCATTGACGATGCCAGAGGAATTACAGGTGATATTGCCTCTGTTGTGTTTTATGACCGTCTAAGGGGAGTTTCCACAACCACTGATGGAGCAACCCGTCTTACGGTTGATGGTGGCTCCAATTGGACGGTTCTTCCCAATGATTCGGCTGGATTAAACAGCAGGTTAAAAGTTTACGGCAATTATACCATCGGTTACGGAAGCGGATCGGGATTCATCCTCTCTCCCGACAAAGGAGCCACCTGGAGAAAAATCCTGTTTAGTGACTCAATCAGCACCCCCAATTTTATGAAAATAATGAACGGGAAAGTGTATATAAGCACGGCTGCAAACAGATGGTATATAACCGGTCTCGATGGTCAAATTTTGCAGCAGGAATACCTCGGGACTGGTCCCGATGTAAAAAGATTCGCGTTTCCTTCAGACAATGAGATATGGGCTGCTGACAGGACACAGGGTGTCAAAATCTCGGTACCCGGTTCGGGAATTTGGGTTTATTCAGGCTTTCCTGAACAGCGAAATGTTTCTGGCGTCTATGAATCATTTAATGGACTGGTTCTTGTAGGGATCTATGATGTTGATCAGGGGTGCGC
>Ga0056912_1000930_pt1 | contig 16339 bp, 16 predicted proteins | sample EBPBio232013_DNA_FD_55028 | JGI IMG/M metagenome (GOLD analysis project Ga0056912, IMG submission 55028) | Wastewater treatment Type I Accumulibacter community from EBPR Bioreactor in Madison, WI, USA - Reactor 1_5/23/2013_ DNA | ecosystem: Engineered > Bioreactor > EBPR > Anaerobic-Aerobic >... | reverse complement strand
AGCCCATCGATGGATTGAGGGCTCGAATGCCGAGACGCTCTAGTTTTGTCACTAACTTCCTTGTGATGGAATTTACTTCCTCCCCTTGGTGGTGAAACTCCAGATTGGCAATGGAACGGGCAGAACTCCTAATTGGTTCTTGATTCATCCTGACGACAATGCTTATAAAAGATTTGGCAGCAGGGAAAATTTTTTCTAGTTCGTACTTCTCGTCGGCAATAGAGGGTCGATCAATTTCTACGAAGCCTACGTCGTCGGCACCTAAGTTCAAAGCGAATTGCTTGAGAGCATCGTAGTCTAGCGTCCCATCCTCAGAGACAATCTCTTTTAGTTCAGTTGGCTGCATTTCTGTGTCACTACGCAGCGACCCGCCGACTTCTTTCATCGCCCGGTCCTCCATCTATGTTTATATGTCCTGTTTACTCGTTCGGAACCGAGCGGTCCATAATAACAAGATAGCAGTTCGGAACCGTTTGGTCAATAATTATTGATTTAAGCTAGGAGGGCGGACGAGAAGTACCCTCTAAGAGCCTAAGCAAAAGTGAAAAGCGCCTGCTCAAGAAAAGGCTTACAAAGAAGTAGTTAAGTTCGGCAATAATTGCCTATGACTAAGCTGAAAGCAAAGCCAAGATTTGCTCAGCCGCTTCATCAAGATCAGAACCATCCACCCTCAATAAAGGCTCATCGACGAAATGGCGGCTATATAGAGGATCGTAGTAGGTCTCCAAGATCAACTCCACCGACTCTCTAAGCTTACCTTGACTAATCTGGTCGCTAATCTTTAGGCGCAGTTCTTTGCTTAGCCCTTTAACATAGCCGAGTAATTCAATGGCTTTAAGCAGTAATTCATCGGTAGAATCAGGCAATTTCTCAAAAGCGCCTCCGCCCTCTAAATAATCATGCAAAATGCGCTCGGCTCGAACTCTCAAATTGCTCTCGACAATAATGCGCTTGGCACTGTTTTGAATGGCAAGATATAAAAAATCCGGCACTCGCAAACGCCCAATCTTGCGCGATTCTGCTTCGATAAAGTAAAAACCGTTAGCGGCAAGTTTGTCTTTCATCTGCTTGATGGCAAAGAAAAGCTCAGCCTCGAAATTTTTCTGGCTGGGTTGAGCCGCCAACCCTAAAGCACCAAATATAGAGCCACGGTGATTGGCCAACTTTTCTAAATCTATTACAGCCTGACCACGCTCAGAAAGACGCCCTAAAAGTTCGGTCTTGCCGCTGCCGGTCAAGCCGTCGATGACGACCGCCTGATAATTAAAAGTTCCGGCTTCGAACTCGGCGACAATATGACGACGGAAAGCCTTGTAGCCCCCGGTCAAACGCCAGCAGTCAATGCCGACAATACTTAAACAACTGGCAACAGCCTCAGAGCGCAGACCGCCCCGCCAACAGTGCACTACCAGTGGTGCACCACTGCGCCTCAGGGCTGCTATCTGTTCCACCAAGTCTGAAATTTTGGGCGAGATAATCTTGAGCGCTTTTCTTCTTGCCACCATCTCGCCTTCTTGGGCATAAATGGTACCAATTTCTGCCCTTTCGGCATCGGTGAACAAGGGCACATTGTGCGAGCCTGGAATATTCTCGGCTAGATACTCGCAAGGGGAGCGCACATCGATCAGGCAAACACGACTGAGAGATGCCACATCTTCAGCACTGATCTCGCGCCAAGTCATGACTTAACTCTTGCTTCTCTTAAAGGTGATGGCGCCTGTTTCTTGTTGATTACTTAAGCCACCGGTGCGCATAACCACAACTTGCACCAGTGGTTCAATCTTATCGGACTCTTTCAGATAGGCAGAGAGCTCTCGTTCCACCAAAGTCTTGACACCGTCCACACTGCCCCTCTCATTTGCCGAAGCAGCTTTGATAAATGACTCCACCTGTTTGCGCAAAAGCGAAATAAAGTCTTCTGCCGAAATATCGCGCGGCAAGATTATGCCACGCAAGGTTATATCAGGACCAGCCAGCACTGCTCCTTTTTCTGAAACAGTGAGCACCACCGAAACAAGACCATCATCAGCCAGCTTACGTCTGTCAGAGACGATCTCTTCAGAAATTTTCCAATCGCGGTTGAAATCCACTAAGACAATACCGGCTGTAACAGCACCGGCTTTAGCCCCTTCTTCTTTCTTCATTTCCAAGACATCGCCATTGGCCATGATAAAGATATTTTCGCTCTTTACCCCGCATTCATGCGCTAATTCGCCATGCTTGACCAGCATGCGATACTCACCATGAACCGGCATAAAGTAACGGGGCTTGCAGAGATTGATCATGAGTTTCTGCTCTTCCCGACAAGCATGACCGCTGACATGCACGCCGGCGTCTCTGCCATAAACGACCTTGGCACCGCGCTGACAGAGGGCATTGATTGTATTGGCCACCGATCTTTCATTGCCCGGAATGGGAGTTGCGGAAATAACCACAGTGTCACCACTAATGATGCGCACCAGACGATGTTCATCGTTGGCTATACGGGTAAGGGCAGACATGGGCTCACCCTGACTGCCGGTGGTGAGAATGATAGTTTCATTGAGGGGCATCTGTCGCAAACTTTCAATTGGTACGAGCAGATCATCGGGATAAGACATATAGCCCAGTTCTCTGGCTATTCTGGCAAAGGTCAGCATCGAGCGACCAAGCACACCCACTTTGCGATTATAATCCATAGCCAGCTGCAAGACTTGCTTCATGCGGTTGACATTGCTGGCAAAAGTAGTGACGATGATGCGACCTTGGGCCCCGGCAAAAACTTCGTTTAACTTGGAATAAACTGTTCTTTCGCTGGGTGTGAAGCCTTCTCTTTCGGTATTGGTGCTATCGGAGAGCAAGAGCATTATGCCTTCAGGGCTATCGGCATAGGCAGTGAGACGGGCAATATCAAATTGTTCGCCGTCAACCGGAGTAAAGTCAAACTTAAAGTCCCCGGTATGGACAACGGTACCCACCGGCGTCTTGATCACCAAACTGTATGAGTCGGCAATAGAATGGGTGCAGCGAATGAACTCCACTTCGAATACACCAAAACGTACAGTCTGCCTAGGGCTGACCTGACGCAGTTCGGTGCGTCCCTCCAAGCCAACTTCCGAGAGTTTTCCAGCCAAAAGACCAAGAGCCAAAGAAGGTCCATAAATAACCGGCACGCTCACTTCCGAGAGCATAAAGGGAATGCCGCCAATATGATCTTCGTGCCCATGGGTGATGGCTATTCCTCTTATCTTGTCTTGATTGCGCTTCAAGAAAGTGAGATCAGGCAGAACCACATCTACGCCGAGCATCTCCTCGGTGGGGAAAGCCATCCCGGCATCAACCATAAATAGATCTTGCCCATAGGCAAAAACAGTATTGTTCTTGCCAATCTCTCCCAGTCCGCCTAAGGCGATGATGCGCAAGACTCCATCATCGGGCAAGGTGTCACCAATCAAGGTGCCGGCTAGAGTTTTGAGAGGCTCTACTTTCTTTCTAGTTGATCCCAATTGCTGTTCCTTATTTACTTGAGTTTTTGAATCGAGAATTAGCTTCTTAGACGAGCAGATCCATAGAAGCTTTCTGTGCCGCCGACAGAGGCACCAAAGGCAGCCGCAAGCTATCGTTAATTAGGCCTTGGCGCCCAAGCAAATACTTAACACATGTCGGATTGGGGGCGATAAAGAGCCCCTTAAAGAGAGGCATCAGCTTATAGTGCAAGGCCCGGGCTTGATCCAAGTTGCCGGCAAAGAAACTTTCCATCATTTCAGAAATTTGAGGACCGGCTAGATGGGAAGCCACTGAAATTACACCGCAAGCTCCGACACTGAGAAATGGCAAGGTCATATTATCATCGCCTGAATAAATACGAAAATGTTCCGGTGCTCGGTCGGCGATGTCGGAGGCTTGATCGACATTGCCGGTTGAGTCTTTGAGGGCGGCTATGTTCTTATGATTCTGCGCCAGTTCTACGATTGTATCGACGGCAATATTGATTCCGGTGCGACCGGGGATGTTATAGACAATAATGGGTAAAGAACCGGCTGAGGCAATCGCGCCAAAATGAGCCAGCAAGCCAGCTTGACTGGGCTTATTATAATATGGTGCCACCACCAACGCACCATCGGCGCCCAGTGCTTCGGCTTCTTGGGTAGCCTTGATGCTTTTAGCAGTGATATTAGAGCCGGTGCCCATAATCACCTTGACTCGCCCCTTAACAAGAGCGATGGTGCGCTTCAATAGCTCTTTCTTTTCATCATCAGTCAAGGTCGGACTTTCGCCGGTGGTACCGGCAACCACTAGGGCCGTGCTGCCTGTCTTGATCAGATGCTCAACCAAGGTCTCTAATTGGTCATAATCTATAGCAGAGCCATCGGCCTTAAATGGGGTGACCATGGCTGTGATCAATCTGCCGAAGAGCGGCTCGGTCTTAATCAAGGTAATCTCCTTTAACTTAGAGTATTGTTTCCAGTCCGATTTGAAGTTCAGTGAGCTTAGGAGCAGCTTTGACCGCCATCACCATGCCCTTGTTGAAGCAACTTGTGTTGAAGCTGTCGTGCTTGACCGAAAGTAATTCACCGTCGCTGCCGAAGAAAACTTCCTGATGCGAAATGAGGCCCGGCAGCCTCAAGCTATGCACCCGCAATCCTGAAGCATGGGCAGCGCCGCGGGCCCCCGCCATCAGTTCTCTTTCTTCCACATCTCTTTGGTTGAATTTCTTAGCGCCATCGCTTGCCGCCATTTTATTAAGCGTGTGCATGGCTGTGCCCGATGGAGCATCCAGTTTTTTGGTATGGTGCAGTTCCACCACTTCCGAGTTTTCGAAATAGCGTGCCGCTTGCTTGGCGAACTCCATCATCAAGACCGCCCCTAATGAGAAATTGGGCACAATCAAACCGCCTACACCCTTGGTCTTTGCTTTCTGAGCCAGCCTTTTCACTGCCTCTTCCCCTAGACCCGACGAACCGATAACCGGATGGATGCCTCTCTCTATGCATTCCTGCGCCAGTTCAAGTGAGGCTTCTGCAATCATAAAATCGAGGACCACATCGGGCGAAGCCTTGAGCACACTGCTGAACGAATCGGCTATGGAAAGATCAGCCAGGCTCTTATGTTCGGGTGCTAATTCGCTGACTAATTCTCTTAGAGGCTTGCCCACATAATGGGCGCCCTTGCGGCCAAAGGCCCCGACCACATCGATACCCGGATCATTAGCCATGGCGGCAAGAGCCGCCCGACCCATTCTGCCGTTGACTCCGGCAATGACCACCTTCACTCTAGTCATAAATAAGTCCTATTTATTTGCGCTCTTACTAGATTAGTCGGCAATTTTTCTACCGGTGGAACCAAAGCCGCCTTCGCCGCGTTCACTGCTTTCAGCCAACACTTCCACTTCTTCTATTTCCACTCTTGGTACAGGCAAAATGAGGAGTTGGGCAATTTTCTCACCCGGCTCAAAAGTATAAGCCTGGGAGCCGTGGTTAATGATGAGCACCTGGACTTCACCGCGATAGTCACTATCAATGGTGCCAACACAGTTGGTCAGCGAAATGCCGGCTTTGTCAGCCAAGCCAGAACGAGGACGAACTTGTCCTTCATAACCTTCCGGTATTTCAAGTTGAATGCCGCAGGGAATGCGACGTCTATCGCCAGCCGGCAGAGTAATAGGCTCGGCGATGGCAGCAGTCAGATCGAGCCCAGCAGAGCCATTTGTCGCATACTTTGGCAGACTATGACAATGCGGCAGTCTTTTCACTTTCAGCTTCACTGTTTCTCTCTCTAAAAGTTTCATTGATGCGTGCTCTCCTTTTTCTTACCTTCAAACTTAACTCTGCCCCTGTGTCCTTTACCCGCCTGCGAATCTTTGGCACCGCGGAACAAAGATTTCAGCTTGTTCTGCGGACCGACAGCCACCAGCGAATAATCATCAACAAAGATCAATCGAGCCAGATCGATAATCTGGGCGTTGTCCACTTTTTCCACCCGAGCGAGATTTTCACCTATATCGCTCAAGCGTCCAAAATACATAAGATCTGAAGCATTAGCAGTGGAGCGCGCCGCCATCGACTCTTTCTCGGTCAAGATCTCGGTTCTCAGTTGGGCCTTGGCTCTTGCTATTTCTCTATCGGTCAGTCCATTTTTCTTGATATTCTCCAACTCTTCAAATATCAAAGACATGACCGCCTCGGCATTGCCGCATGAAACCGAAGCCCCAAAACTATAGAGACCAAAATCTCTATAAGAATGCTGAATCGAGCCGATACTATAAGCCAAACCGCGTTTCTCACGTACTTCTTTGAAGAGACGGGAAGAATTGGAAGTGGCAAGACAAAGGTCTAGAATCTGCAGAGCCTCTTGCCTCTCATCAAGACTAGAAATAGCTGGAAAAGCCAGTGCGACTTGGGCCTGCTCGGTGTCCCAATCGACCAATTCCTCAACAGCAAAATAAGCCGGCGCCTGGGGACGACTTAGCGCTGCGGCGCCAGCCGCCACAGGAAAAGCCTGGCTGAGAGCCTGCGAAACCGAATCAATTAGACGCTCTTCGTCAAAGCTGCCGGCCACCGATACAATCATTCGCTCTGGTCTAAAGTAAGTTTGGAAATGATCACGCAGAGACTGCAAAGTCAAAGCCTTCACTTCTTCGGCGCCGCCTGTGATCGGTCTGGCTTGGGGAGAGCCTTTCCACATACCGGCATAAAGCAGATCTTGGGCAACATCAACCGGGTCATCGGCATACATGTCTATTTCATCTAAAATGACCTTACGTTCCAGTTCGAAATCGACAGCATCAAAACGAGGCGCCAAAGCCATATCGAGCATTATGTCTGATACCACCGGTAATGCATCGCCGAGGGCATAGCCATATAGTTTGACTGTGTCGCGAGAAGTGGAGGCACTGACCATACCGCCCACGTCTTCGATTTCTTCCATGAGACTCTCGGCATCGCGCTTGCCTGTGCCCTTAAAGAGCATATGCTCGATAAAATGGGTGACGCCGTTATTGAGCGCCTCTTCATAGGCTGAACCAACCTCGACCCAGAGGTCGATAGCAGCAGAATAGACTGAATCGACCTTTTCGGTAACGATTCTCGCCCCATTTGGAAGACTGGTTACAGGCACCGTGCTTAACTGAGGTTGGGAAGTATTTTGAGCCTTTAGAGCTAGTGTATTCTAGCACTCTCACCAAGCGAAATGCCCCGGACAAGCTTAAATGCCCCCAATACTGAAAAGCCGCCCGGCCTTTAGCCGCAGCGACTTTCAGCTACTGTCTGGATGCCTTTGCGGGGCACAGTATTTCATTGCGCTCGTTCCAGCTCCTCACGCAATGCGGGCTGTTTGCTTTCGTTTCCGATTTGGCGCCTTTCTGGCGTTTCCACAATGCCCCTCAGCTTTCGCGGTCACTTCGCTTAACCACTCACCGTTAGTATTTCCACTCTAGTCCTCCAGACCGGGCCTGCCTAGATTTGAGATATCTAAGTTTAAGCAACGATTCACACCTGCAAGAGACTGAATGGCACAGCCATTGCGCCATTTGGGGACGAACTCCATACGCGTACTTAACAGCATTGTTCAGTTGCCCTAGCGGTCATTTAACAGTGGGCACACAATCTAACAAAACCTGAATATTTGCCTTTAGCTTATTTGCTTTTGCGAAAGACAATGAGAAAGTTGCTCTTGCCGTCTTGAGAACCTGTCACACCATAGGCAGAAGCAAATGCAGTCAAATCTGAGCGCATGACCGGATGGACCGCATCAGGCTTTTGCACCAGTGTTTTAATATTGCCGCTGCCCGGCAAAACAGACTCAACAAAGGCGGCATGGGCGTACACAGAGGGGCTAAGCCCGCTCTTATTGACCACAAGCACAACATCGCCGGCTTCAAAACGTCCCTTAACCAGCTGTTTGTAGCCGTGGGCGTTCAGATAGTTTGCATCTATCTCTTCATGGCGACCGTCACCGGGCGGCAGACGCCCCTCGATGCAGGCTTTGACATAATATTTGCAGTTATAGCTGTCGACAGGCTTGGCAGCCAAAAGTTTATGAACCGGCGGTCCTTCTTTATCTAATGACACTTTAGCCCAGCCGGGGCCTTTCAAGACATCTTGGTCATGGGCTCTCAAAACATCGCCCAAAGGTCGAAGAGCGTCATCAAGCGCCGTCAGAGCCTTTTTGGCGGCGTCTCTGCCCTGCTGCCAGATATCGGGGCTGCCAAGCCCCTCGGCGCTACTGTGCCCCGATTCAGACTTGGCTTCGGCTCTTCTTAGTTCATCTTCTTTTGGCATGTCTCTAGTTTAATAAGTCTATGCAACTTTGTAACCAGGTTAGAGATAAGACCCCATCTTTTATAATTCGCATCTATAATAACTTGCAGCAGTGCCGACGTAGCTCAGCTGGTAGAGCAACGGTTTCGTAAACCGTAGGTCACGGGTTCAAATCCCGTTGTCGGCTAATTTTTCGGGAATTAAGAAATTTGCCGGTACCACGATAGTACCTCGTCAGAGAGAAATCTCTGTGAGTAGAGGGAAACGGTGGTGAATGTTTCTTTGCAACTATTGGGCATTGGTTTCTAAAAAATATCCAGAGAAGAAACACCTTCCACTTCGCGAAATGTGCTTCTTCTCTGGATGCAATATTGCAGCTGATACTATGGGCGAGGGCAAACATGGGCAACCGGATTGTGATCAGTTCATCCCTCCAATCTAATTCCGAAATGACGGTGTTTCAGGGACATGATAATATTGATATGTCGGGAGGTGCATAAATGACTCAGTCAAAACCAGAAAAGGTTTCGCTGGACGAAGTTGTTCACCTCGTCAAACAGCTGCCTGCGGAGCAACAGGAGCTGCTACGGCTTAGGCTAAATGAAGATGCTGAAAAGCTCCCTACGATTCCTCCAAACCGGCTTATGGTTCAAAGGATTGATATTGACCAACTTGCAATTGAACAGGGCGTTCCAGAAAGTTGTACCATTGAAAGCTTGAAATTTGATTCTTGGCCAGAAGACGAGGATATTGAGGAATTACTTACTGCCCTCCACCAGTGGCGCAAAGAAAGCAGAGCTTCGTAAATGTCTGAGCGAGTCGTGGTTGACACTGACGTGATCTCGATTGTATTAAAGGGAGACACCAGAGCAGCCAGCTATGCAGCATTACTTGATGGCAAACAGCCTGTTGTTTCATTTATGACCATAGCAGAGCTCAAAAAATGGGCCCTAAAGAGAAAGTGGGGCGCTAAGCGCATGGCCTGGTTTAGTCAGCATCTTCGGCAAATGATTGTGTATTCGGTGGATTTAGAACTCTGTGAGCGGTGGGCGGAGGTTGTAGTTAAGGCTGAATCATTGGGACGCGCTATCTCGGCTCAAGATGCCTGGATTGCAGCGACTGCCCTGCAAGAAAAATTGCCACTTGTCACCAACAATGCAAAAGATTTTGACTTTCTTAGCGATCTCACCATCCTTACATCAAAATGAACCTCAGCTGGCTTGTCATCGCATGCAAGTGAGGTGAACTTCATGGAATCAAATAACTGAACAAGAACTGTGACGCTCTTTGATAATGCATATTTTGAGGTGTCCATGCTCATTCTTTACACTATGCGCAAGATCACCTAAGGCTCATCTGGAATAGGACCTAGCTTCTCTCTCCAACCAAATTTAGCTATATCAAGGAACTGTCTTGTAGCTTCCCTTTGCTCTTCAGTCCTTTCTATTGAACCCACTAATCACTTCGATACTATGTCCATGTCATGTATTTCTCATATATTACCCTTGCGGGCTTGGCTTCATATTCTTCAGATGATATGCGAAATCTATGGTTGACCATCTCCAAGTGGTGTCTTCGGCACAGAACACTGAGAGGCATATGGAACTTCTCGCAACCTTCAGACTTGCATTTCTCCGGACCTATTTCTGGCTCCCAATTCTGAATTATTGAGTCACTGGCGTTTCTCAATTGCTCAGAACTAGGCTGAGCTTCCTCAATGTGAGCTTTGCCATATGGCTCCTTATCACCGTGAAGCCAGTAGAGTGTTCCTTCACCACCACCGAATGCCAACACGTCTGAGAGGAACTCCGTGAAGCTGAGTGCTATGACTTCACAGTTGTCCGGATCTTCATGCCAGAGATCCAATATTGGATAAATTCCACCTTCAGAAGGATTAAGGTCAATCACGATCCAGTCTCCGCTGCCTCCATGAGTTGCGAAGGCAAACCAGGAGTCTGGCAAAAACAATTCAACGGAATTACAGTTTTCACCATATATTGACGCTGTAGCTGGCACAATATCTTGAATTGGAACAATAACAAACCCGTCCTCAAAAAGGTCAGCAGAATTGATATGCGAATAGAATTCTTTCAAATCCTCTGGCAACTTAAAGCCATACTTCTGCTCAAATGCTAGAGCGGTGGCCATCCAATTTGAGTCCTGTGCCGTAAAACTATGGTCTGATTTTACTTTTTCGATAAGTTCATTTAGTAATTGCTTTCCTGTCATTTCGGCTCCAATCCGGTGACCCCACCCATTTTCTTGTACCACGTCAAGCGGACCGTTTCTGTTCTCGAAATTGCTGAGCGAATTCCGACGGTGCAATTCTTCCCAGCGACCCATGCGATCTTATCGTGTTGTAGTCGTGCCTCCATTCCTCAGTGATTGTGCGCGCTTCAGGGCTTGCCATAGCGCTAGGCGAGACGGTCCAAGACTCTCACAACACGCTCTCCAGGCAAACTGAAATCCACCTCTATCGCCAGGCACTCGTGCGTAAATTCGTCGATGACGTTCAGCGTTCTGAATCTTCTGCCGCTGAATAAGCTGTCGCTAACGAAATCTAGCGACCATCTTTGACACGGATATGTGGCTGGTTCAAGCGGTTTGCGAAGTCGGCGTTCTCTCTTGCGGCATCGCTACATGAAGTCCTTCTTGTTTGTATATTCGGTAAACGCGCTTTTGGATTGCCGCTGACATGCGCAGACCGTCACGTTGCAACAGCCAGCTTATTCGCTCGTAGCCAAATCGTTTTCGAGCATGCACAATCTCCTTTATCTGTTCACGCAGTTCAGATTTATCCTTCTTGGAGCTTCTGTGTCGATGAGTGCCCCGGGGCAAGCTCATGGAATGCAGGCTTTGCGCTCACTAACTCCCACCTCTTCAAACGCCGCCACAACGGTTCTTTTCTGAGAGGTGGTCAATACTTTTTTGAGAGTGCATTCTTGTAGCCGTCGATAAGAATTGCCTGTTCGCCGAGCAGCTTTTTCATCTGCATGTTCTCTTCTTCTAGCTGCCTGAGGCGCTTGACGTCAGTAGATTGCATACCTCCGAATTTAGCTCTCCAGTTATACAGAACGTTGTTGGAGATTCCGTGTTTGCGGCAAAGCTCGGCGTTGGTCGAGCCTGTTTCCGACTCCCTAAGTATGGCTACAATCTGCTCATCCGTGAATCTGCTCTTTTTTCATGCTTCTGATGCGCTCTTTCCACAGCATCGTCAAAATTGTTCCTTAAGGCTCCGAGTTCTGCCCGCAGCCGAGCTGCTGATGTTGTTATGCCCGGCAGATATCACAGAGTTCCGCAAACTGCTTGCTGGATTCAGTTTCCAGAAAGATTGTCGAATTCTGTTCGCTCATAGAAATATTTGAATATCCTCCGGGGTGGCTCTGTTTTCGCTGACATCCGGGGCTCTTTCTCATTTCGCTTTTGCTACTTTCCTAACAAAATCGGGATGAATTTCTTCTTTCACACCATTACCAAAATCGACATAAAAACAAGTGCCAACAGAGTCGTAACACCAGATACGTTCAATTCTGCCGACGCCAAATTCTGGATACTCAACCAGATCTCCTACGGCTAAGATGGTGCCGTCTTGTCGCTTTATTGGGTCTTCTATGATAGTCGGTAAAGTAATTTCCATTTCAACTCGCGCCACTTTTGAGTTTTGTTCTTCTGTCATGACCAGCTCCTTTAGGGCTTCTCGGGAAGTTTTAGGTAAAGCCTTGGAGGCACGGAGCCATCCGGCAGTTTCAGGAAATTACGAACCCATACTCGCTCTTGCTGGGCTGAGGGAGTGGCTTTTAGCGTTTTCAAACAAATCGAAGCGAAAGGTTCAGCTTTATCACCCAGCGCAATATCAACCCTGGAAGAGCCTAGTTTACCCCATGAGGCTTGCTGTGGTCATTGAATTTCTCAGATGCTATGACCTTCTCACTGGGCCTAACGTCCTTGAGCCCCTTGTCGCCTTTCATAAATAGGACGTTTTCGGGCTCCTGCTTCGGGATCGGCATTTCAAAGCCGTTAGTTGTTAGCCCCTTAGGCTGAAAAGCATCACCCAGAAACTTGCTTATTGCCTGCCTTGCCTTCTCACTTCCTAGTGCGGTCAGGTCTCTGGCATACTTGGCTAAGTCCTCCAGGGCTTCTATCAGCTTGCCCGATTTAGCCAGCCTGTCAGCCGCTCCAATTACGGACCCTACGTCCATTTCCGCTACTAACTCGCGGGCTTTCTCCGTGCGCTTCTCTAGCGGCATGGCTTGCCAACGCTCATTAGCTAGCGTCGTTAACGTCTGCAAGTCTCTCAGCGGTCGGCTGTAGGCTCCGCTCTGTGCCACTTCCTGGCTGTATCCGGCTAGCACCTGCGAGACTTTCACCCCGGTCATGATCGCCGCTGATAGGTGGTCTGCCAGCTTCTGCGCCGCTTCCGGTATCTTCTCCGGTCCTTCCGGTAGCTGCTTCGCCCATGTATGCAGGTTCTGTACCGGCTCGGCTGCCGGGTTGCGCTTCACCTCTTGAGCCAACAGGGTGCCTGTGTCCATCTGGTCAAGGGCTTCTTGTGGCTTCTCTGCTTGCCCCTTTAGTCTGTATACCGCTTCGGCATCTTTCAAGACCTTGGCTATCTGCGCGTCTTTGTACGGCGCCGGTAACTTCTCCGCTTTGTCCATATCTTCTACGAACTTGCGAGCCCAGATGTCTGGCTGCTTTGCTTTTTCTCTCAGATACTCGTCCGTTATTTCTGGTTGAGGCTTCGCTTCCTTTTGCCGCTCGGCTACTACCTTCTGCTTGCCGCCTTCGTCCAGGGCGAATATCTGTATGCTTTCTAACCGGTCGCCGCCTGCGCTCCCGTTGTGCTTGTTCGGGTTTAGGTCTTGTGCCGCTTTCACGTCAGAGCCCTCGGCTGCTCTTCCTGCCTGGGCATCGGCTGTGCGTATAGCCGTACTTTCTCGGCTTCCTGCTAGCCTCAGGTCGCCCTTCTCTTCGCTTTCTCTGTTGGACACCAGGGCGGCCCTCTCTGAAGATACCTGCTGTATTCCCATTATTGCCGCTCTGGAAACCACTTACGCCCCCAGCCCGTTCTTCACTGCGGCCGTGAATTGGTCTATTACCTGGTTCGCCTGGTTCCTGTTGAAACTCGATACAACATCCCATTGGAATGTAATCATCGTCTTGTTTTCGTGGCCCGGATAGAACCCGGTTGTAAGTACATTTGCACTCTCAGTCAACGGCACAATTTGCCAATCTCCATTTTTGGTGCGTGGAATTTTCCAGGTGCCCATGTTCAGATCAAGTTCGGACCTTATGTTCCAGTTATATGCTGCGCGCATCAGGATCAGGATATGCTTGGGAACCGGAGAAATGACACAAGCGCAGTCAGTGCAAGGACTCGAGGGGGATTTTATCGCTTTCCACAAGATCCCGGAAACCCAGTATCTACATATGCCCACGGTTTCGTAAACCGTAGGTCACGGGTTCAAATCCCGTTGTCGGCTAAATTTTCAAACTGACTAATTAAAGATCAGACAGGCCTGCGGTATGTCTGTAACGCCGAGCATAAAAACAAGCACCTGGTAGATGACCTGGGGTACCACCAGCACAAAGGCAGCGGCGTTCAAAACGAAAAAATTGCGGCGCATCTCTTTTGCCACAGAAGAATTGAGCAGGGCCAGGACAACCACGAACAAAACAGTGACTATAGCAGCCAGTTCGATGTTCTCGCGGTGGTCATAGTGATAGATGAAAAGCTCTTTGCCGCAGTGGCGCACCTGGGCGAAGAAATCGCCATCAGCCGCCCCATTAATCGCCTTATTAGGGGCTGGCGTTAGCTCGACGACACTCATTGATGAGGCTGAATCTTTGTCCATGGGTGTTCTCTCGAGAGCTAGATTTTGTAGGTGAGCTAGTAAGTCAGTCAATAATGGGCTAGACAAGCAGCGTTGTCAAGTGAAATTGTCGCCAAGCTTACTTTAGAGACTCTCCTGCAGAGTCTCTTAGGCTAGAGCCTGAACCGCCTGCCACCAAAGACGCCTAATTTCAGAAGCCCCCAGATAACCGGGCTCTATCGGATGAGGGCGCCAATACCAGAAAGAACCATCGCTAGACGACATACCATGCCCTAAAAAATGTTTGTAGATATTGCAGAATGAGATAGATAAGCCGCCTTCTTTTGTTCCGGCAGATTTCTGGGCAGAGTTTTGGGCAAATTTCTCAATCAGATAGTTGAGATAGACCAGAAGCTCCACCGGCAACTGGCCATCAAAAAGATTGCTCTCGGTAAATCTTCCGGTACCATCGGTAGGGTCATAAATAGAATTGATAATCAAATGACTCTGGGGCAAGATTGTCTCAATGGCTCTGACAATTTGCACCAATCTATCAAATATACTCTCCACTTCAGAAACAGGCACACTGCCGTAAACAGCCTTCAGTCGCAAGCAAGCGAGCAGGTCATTGCCGCCGATCGTCAGGGTGACAAAACAGCGTTTTCCGGCAAACTGCCGCAAAGCATCAAGCTCTTGCAGTAAATCACTGGTGGTGGCACCGTCAAAGGCCAGATTGGCAAAAGACAATCTCTTATTGAGGGTGGAGAGATCTTTGCCCGTAAATTCGGGAAAGAGAAAGTCATCATTGACCAGCAAAAGGGAAGCAGCACCGAGATTGTCGTTATGACAGCCATCGATGTTTTTGGCATCGGTAGCCGGATAAAGATCGATAGACATGGAATCGCCCAAGGCAATGTAATAGTCGAATTCGAACTTCTCTGCAGTGTTTTGAGTCTCCATCAAGACTCCTGGAACAATAAATTGAGAGCCTCGCACATGGTGGGATGACTGAGAACCACATTAGCAAGCTGGTCATAGGTCATGCCGGAAAGCATCGCCACCTGTACAGTAGAAGCAATCTCACCGCCATTAAGACATAGAGCGGCAAAGCCCAAAATTTTAGAGTCTTTTTTGTCGACAATGGCTTTGAGCAAACCCCTGGTTTCACCCTCGGTGGCAGCGCGCGGAATCTTAGCAGCCGGAAGTTTGAAGACCTTGAAGTCGAGCCCTAGCTTGCTTGCCTCCGCTTCGGTCAAGCCCACCCGCCCTAATTCTGGCTCAACAAACAAGGTATAGGGTATCAAGCGCCCTTTCGTGCTGCGCTTGGGCTCAAGTCCGCGGTAATGCTGCATCAAATTATCGCGGGCAATACGATAATCATCCCAGGAGGCATGGGTAAAGAAGGGACCGCCTTTGCAATCACCCAAGGCATAGACGCCCGGCGCACTAGTTTCAAGCTTCTCATCGACTTTGATAAAGCCGCGTCCATCTACTTCCACGCCAATACTGTCCAAATTGAGCCCCTCATTGACGGCAGCCCTGCCGGTGGCGGTCAAAATCTGATCACAGACAATAATCTGACTTTCTCTTTCTCCGCCCTTTTCAATTGTCAGCTCTAAAATCTTCTTGCCATGGTCACCGGCGGTAATGGCATCTACCTTCACCCCATAAAGAATGTCGATGCCTTCGCCGTTCAAGATAAGTTCAACTTCCTTGGCGATATCTCGGTCTTCGCGAGACAAAAACTCATTGCCTCTCTCTAGAATCGTGACATGGCTGCCCAAGCGGGCGAAAATTTGGGCAAACTCTAAAGATATATAGCCACCACCGATAATGACAAGACTCTCGGGCAAGGCTTCCAGTTCCATTATCGAGGTCGAATCGAGTATTGCAAGATTCTCTGAGCCTGGGCTCAAAGGCAGATCTGGTTTAAGAGGCTTGGTGCCGGTATTGATAAAGATAAAAGGGGCGCTTACGGTGCGATTCTCCACTTCGATGAGCTTGGCGCCGTCTCTGCTTTCGATAAAGCGACCATAACCCTTGATAAAAGTGAGATTCTCGGTGCCTGTAAAGAGAGCCATATGAGTATCAATCATCTTGCTGACCACGGCTCTCTTGCGAGCCAGTACTTCTTTCAGACTATCGCCCGCCTTGCTGAAACCGTTTCGCCGCGCATCATATTGCAGACGGGTGGAGGCCACCATGGTCTTGGTCGGTATACAAGCAACGTTTATACAAGAGCCGCCGATCATCTTGCTCTCTATAAGGCAGACCTGCTTGCCCGCCTTG
>Ga0056912_1000889_pt1 | contig 17138 bp, 8 predicted proteins | sample EBPBio232013_DNA_FD_55028 | JGI IMG/M metagenome (GOLD analysis project Ga0056912, IMG submission 55028) | Wastewater treatment Type I Accumulibacter community from EBPR Bioreactor in Madison, WI, USA - Reactor 1_5/23/2013_ DNA | ecosystem: Engineered > Bioreactor > EBPR > Anaerobic-Aerobic >... | reverse complement strand
GTGATGACTGGATTCGAAGAGGGGATGATATACGTGAATCCACGCTCACGGCCAGTGTTACCACCGTCTGGGTTCACCAGGACCACCGGTACGGCCAGCTCATCCACGCCATAATCACGGGTGAGGTTTTTAATGGACTTCGGCATTTTCACTTTAATCCATGTACCGTCCAGTGCGACATAGGTGTCGTTTTGAGGCACTTCTACCGAGTCGATGAACACACGGACATTATCCTCAAAGTCGCTACCGGAGATGGTCACATAAAAACCACCATCCACTGAGCCCTTATTAGGCTGGATATCGGTGATGATCGGGTTCGAGCTGGCTTGATCGATATAGAAAAAGCCATTATTGCCTGTTTTACTAGCCGACTTCGTATCGGGATTCACCACGGTGAGGTCTTTATACCCTCTGCCAGTGGTAAGATAAGGCACTGTAAAGATAATTTGGTTCTTCGAAAGGACCTTCGAAAGGTTTCCTTCGATTCTACCTGTTGAGGAATTAACTGTATAAGGTGTGATCATGTCCAGCTGTGTGCCGTCGAGCTCGATGCCTGTGCTGTTTACCACGACAGGTCTCGTGAACCCTAAAGAATCCTCAGCCACGAGCTGGTCCACATCCTCATAACGGATGGTATAGGTTTTATCGCGACCGTTGGTTAAAATCGGTTGTCCTGCAAAGTTATAAGAAAGCGTAAAACGCTCGCCATCGATGGTCTTCATGGTGATGGAGTCTGCGTAATCCGCTAAGAATGCCTGCTTTTCACCCTCTTCATTTAGGCCAATCCGCACGAGCCTATTATTCATGGTCGCCACGAATGTCGGACCGCCTGTGATGGCGATGGTCGTCGCACCAGTTGCCCCGCTATAGCCGATGTTGACCGCCCCGATCAGTGCCCCGTCACGCCCGTAAGCACTATAACTACCGCCACTATAGCGGATGGCGTACGTCTGGGTTGCCGTTTCGATGGCAGGGTTATTAAGCGCATCGTTAGTGAGTGTCACCACGTTACCGGTGGCTTGCTCGACGATGGTGGTATTCGGTGCAAACTTGGAAAGGGTCGCTTTACCTGCTACTAAGCTGATTAAGGCTTCTTCATCAGGCGCTGTGTAGAGGTTAAAAATGATGCCACCAGAGGTATCTCTGCTGTAGGAGTTCACTTCTTTTCCGTCCATGAGCATACGCGTACCGATAAGTCTAAAGGCGTCGATGCCGCGCTCTGTTACCGCTGTAGGATCTGGCTTAAGGAAGTTATCGCCATTCACCACGACGATGGTTTCAAAGGTACCCAGTGGTGGGGTGAAGCTATTGAAAATCGGATCCTTATTAAAGGTCTTCACATAGGTGAAATCCGCCACGGCGAGTCCACCTGATGGATTGAGTATTTGAATTTGCGTCGTTCCCTCGCGTCCTTTCGGTGCTTTAAACTTCACGAGAATTTTATTTCCAGTGGTGTCGAGCTCTCTGGTAAACGTCGTAATTTCTTCACCATCGAGGAATAATCTTAAACCGTTTTGAAGGTTTGAGCCTGTGATGGTGATGTTTTCGCCACCTTCCACCGTGACGATATTCGGTTTAACACTTTCGATGACAGGGATATCTGAGGTTTTTACAAACTCGATAAAGTCGGACTTGATGGCGGATTTACCATACTCATCCGATTTACGGGTCGGGTTGGTAATTTGGATATGCTTAATACCACCATCTCTAATGAGGGCGATGTTAGGCACACGCACGAGGATCTTCGTACCGATTTGATTATTCGTGGTACCATCCACGACTTTACCATTTTTATCAAGTACCGTCATTTCTAAAGTGACAGGACGGCCATCTGGATAGGTTAACACTTGCTCAGTGGCGTCGTCTTCATTAAGCTTATATTTGATGATGCCGCGAACAGTGATGCCGCCTCCGGTAGCCTCTTCATTAGGGAAGAAGCCTAACTGATAGCGGTTATTAAAGGTATTATTATCATTCTTCTTGATGAGTACGGTAGGTTTTCTGGTGATGACGTTTCCGTCGTCATCGACGAAGCGGTCTACTAAAAATTTATCACCCGTAATGGCGATGAGTGTTTCATTTTTAAATTTCGAATAAGCAGATGCTGTGTCCTCTATTTGAATCACAGGAGGAAGCACTGTTCCGATTTCAGGTGTGAACGTGCTTGGTTCAAACTCGAACCCATCAGGCTTCGTGATGATTTGGTTAAAGATGAACTGCTTACCTGCGTTTGCACCACCGACGATGGTTAAAATCGTCTGCATTTCCACGATGACGTCTTTTTTCGGGTCGGTTTCCGCGTCATTTACAGAGTCGGTGATGACCATGATCTGGTCAGTAGGGGCTTTTACGATTTGGAAATTGCCACCGGAATCCCTTAAAAATTTCACCTTTTTACCGATTTGCATGTTGATGCGGCGGGTTATGGTGACATTTTCTCCTTTATAAATACCATCGGCGTAATTAAGAACGAGGATTTCGTCATTTGACTCGCCTGCAGCAGGCACTTTAAAGGCACCTGTGGTTGAAAGGTCAGGGATATTTAAGGTGAGCACGTAGTTGGCTTTTATTTCGACGTTACCGCCCGTGTCGGGTCCTTTTTCAGGATAGATGCTAACGATTGTCGGTTTATAGTCAGCTTGAATGACTGTAAATTCATCATAGTTCCCCGCCGAGTTTCGCACCACGTGCTCAGCCACGACCTGATTATTTTGGACATCGGTGATGACGACATAGTAGTTGCGCAGGGCAAAATCCTTATGATTAGGTACACGCACGGTCAAGACGTCCTCTGCCCCATTGACATTAAGACCGAGAGAGATGAACTGTGCTTTATTCACGTCGGTGAATTTATCGGAACCATCCAGTGACTTCAAAAAGTAGACCTGATAGTTTCGGGTATCAGAGAAGTTATTTCCTCTAAAATACACCTCATCGCCTAAAATGCCTTTCGTCGTGTCGCCCTTAGTACCGGTATTCGGGTACATGCGCACATCACCGAGACCGAGGTTCTCGATTATTCTGAACGCGTTTTGATAGGTGTATTCAATTTCGATGTTCGGGTCTGCCGAAACGGTTTTTCTTAGAACGATATTTTGATAGCCGAGCGGGCCAGGATTTTGTGGGTTATTTAATGTGAGTGAATTAGAAAGAGCGGAGGTTCCCAGTGATGCGGTGGAAAGGCCTGAGCCATAGGTGCCTGTAATTCCAGGTGTATTAATGAGGTTAAGGTTATTACCGGTAAACGTGATGCTGTCCATGGTATCCTTATTCACGGTGAGCTTATTTGAGCCTTGAAGGTTCGGCACCGTACCTGTATTAAGGTTGACGATGCGGCCACCGATTTGGACACGACCAGTAAACGCCTGTGTTTCAACGGCGTTAAAGTTGATTTTTATAAAGGTTGCGCTGTTGATGGCGCGGGTTCCCATGGCATCGAAGCCGACGCCGACGCGTTCAAATCGCACTTCTACGTCTTTAAGATTATTGCCTAGAATCTCTACGTAGCCGTTGCTGATTTGAAACACATTATGGGTTATGGCGTATTTGATGTCTGTTACGACGACATCCTGGCCCCCGGCAGTGCCTACCACTAAAGAATAAGAAGCGATACTGCCCATGGGGAGTACGCTGAATATCGTAATAATGGCCAGTAGCACAGCCAATTTTCTCTTAAATCCATCCCATATTTTTTTCCTCATGCCACACCTCTCACCACTCTAATATAGTTGTATTATATCAATAAAATGAAGTTTCTCGAATTACGACACCATTACGTCCTGATTAAATCGCCTTTACAGCATAACGACTAATGGACAGAATGATAGACCTCAAAATGAGTATCGGTTACCTGGGCATTATTCTTTATCGAAAGGTGGCAATTTGTCTTTATTTTGTAATATTGTCATCTAAAATAAAATATTATGTAACCCGCTGTATAGGCCTTTTATTTTCAGAATATTTTGGGTATAATAATTGAAACATATTGTAAGGGGTAGATCATGGCGACCTTCAAAATCATCAAAGCAAATGAATCAGAGTCTACTTTAGAGATGAAAAACAAAAATTCAAAAATCGAAAAAAAATATCATGATGATATTTTACAGACCTCTGTGATGCATTTGTCGGTTGATCGTATCCTCTACATAGATCCCGTCCCCTCCGCTGAGGCTTATAAATCGTACTATGTCGTAAAGGGCTCCTGCTTCGTGTTTGATGATGGAAGCATCTTAAGAGAGGGCGATATGCTGATTTTTAGAGGCGTAGGAGAGGTTAAAACGCTTAAGACCTTAGAGGATACCGTCCTTTTAGTACATGCGACAAATTATGACGTCTACCGCACGCTTGAAAAGAATCAGGATACCGTAGATAAGCTTCTTAAAGAGATTCAAACCAAGGACCACTATACAGGCGAGCATAGCTTACGCGTTTATGAGCTGGTAAAGCGTCTCGCGGTTCGACTCGGTTATAAGGACAAGGCACTGAACAACATCACGAAAGCAGCCTATTACCATGATTTAGGTAAAATCCATGTGCCTGATGAAATCCTCAACAAAGCTTCGCGACTGAATGACGATGAGTTTGAAGAGATTAAAAACCACGTTCACTATGCAAAAGACACCGTCCTCGAGTACTTTAACGAGGATGTATTAAACATCATTCTTCAGCACCATGAAAGAGTTAATGGGTCCGGTTATCCACTTGGTCTTAAGGGTGATGAAATAAGGCGTGAAGCGCGAATCCTGGCAGTCTGCGATAGCTTCGACGCCATGATCACGAATCGTGTCTATAAAACGGGAAAGTCCATGGAAGTGGCGCTACTAGAGCTGAAAGAGCTCTCAGGCGTTCAGTACGATAGCGAAATCGTCAGTGCCTTTATCGCCATGATGTTAGAATAACCCTTCTTAAGCATAAAAAAAAGACTTTAATTCATACGAATCGAAAGTCTCCAACTAAAAGTTAAGAAGGGGGGAATTTCACGAGTGGGTTAATTTGGGGGATGCCCACTCGGAATTCATTATTGGGGTTTTGATGCAATTCGGTAAATATTTTGGGGGGTTTACCTTGTTAACGACCTGTGTGTCGCTTAACATGTCTTTATTATAAAAGCGAGTTGTGTATTAGTTATGACCCCTTTGTGAATATTCTGTTAAGGGTAAAAGAGAATTTTTTTTATATCGGTTTAATTATGGAATGATTAAAACCGATGATTAATGGTATAATTAAAAAAGCGTCGAATTTTTCACACATAAAACCGAAACACGCTGAAATCGTGACAAAGGAGCCAAAGATGATGCCATCAGTAGCCTCACAGCATAGTCCAAAGTTCATCATCCATACATTAGGTCGCTTTGATGTTATCAAGGATGGCCACTCTTTAGTCATGTCTTCTTCAGGGTCTAAGAAAATCTGGGAACTTTATAAGTTCATGCTCACCCACAGGGATCGTGCATTTACACCAGAGACGCTCATGGATCAATTATGGGTTTCAGAATCCTATAGTGATCCGAGAAGCACATTAAGGAGACAAATGCACCGCCTTAGACAGTCATTAGTGGAAGATGACACCGCTGAACACGATAGAAGTTTACTGTTCACAAACGGGTATTATAAATGGAACGACCATCTCCAAGTGGAAGTGGATGTGGACCGTTTCGAGCAGCTGATCAAGCTTGGGGAGTCGACTAAGGCTAATACCCCTCAAAAGGCTTTAGATTATTATTTAGAAGCGCTTTCCTATTACTATGGGGATTATCTACCGGACTGCTTTGACCAGCACTGGGTATTTTCAGTAAGGAACCATTACCGCCGTCTTTATCTAAAAACGGTGGTGGCGACCATCGGATTGATGAAAACCTATGCGATGCATGATGAAATTATTCATCTCTGTCAAAAGGCCATCCAAATCGATATCTATGAAGAATCCTTCCATCTTAGCTTGATGGAGGCTTTACTCCATAAGAATGAGCAAAAGCAAGCGCTTGAACACTATGAGTACATCACTGGGTTCTACTACCACGAGATGGGACTTAAGCCATCGGCTGATATGAAAGCCCTCTATAAACGGCTACTGCAAACCAACGATCCAATCAAGACAGAGAGTAACCTTTATGAAGCACTCGAATCCAACATGAGCTGGGAGAACGCATTCTTCTGCGAACCATCCGTTTTTAAATCTATCTATGAGCTGGAGCGTCGTAGGAGTCTACGCTCAGGTGCCAGCTTTAGCGTAGGTGTCATCAACATTCCATATATTAAAGGGCATTCTCAGTCGCAGCACGACCTCCGTGTTAACCATCTTAAGCTTCATCTGATGGAAAAACTGAGAAAAGGCGACACTTTTTCACTCTGGAACGATTCACAGTTCGTCGTTTTACTCCCAGGTGTTGATCATGATCTCATGGAGAAAATTCTGCACCGCATTTTAGACAACTATCCAAATAACGATACCATCGTCATCAATCAGATCAAGCATCTGACCGCGGATTTACATCAATCTATCAGTAATTAATCAAACTGTCTTAATTAGGCAGTTTTTTTCATGTCACACGGATGTCACGCAGATGTTCTCCAGTTGTCACAATAAATGATTATAATTTAACTATATTATTTTCATATAATTGAGGGGTTCTTAATAATTTGCGTTTTGGAGGATACTTATGAGTAAAAAAATGAAAAAGCTTATGGCATTATTGCTGACTGCGATTTTGGTCATCAGTAGTACGCCGATCAACACCTTTGCAGATTTAGCAACTTTTTCGATCAATGTTGATCAGATTACGAAGACAACAGCGCATGTTAGTCCAGCTGCATCAACTCCTGGTTCAACCATCGCTTATCAAATTTCACCTGAAGGTTCGATTAACCCTGTTACTGGCGAAATTACGGGATTACAGCCTGGCACTTCTTACACAGTGAGTGCAACTGAAACCATAACAGGTACCGTAACGAATACTTATGCAATCAATGTTGAATACTTTCTCTTCATTCCATTTTATTATTATACTGTCAACTCATCAAAGCACTATATTAATCCCTTAGATTCTTCACTAAGCATTAATTGGAACTGGTTTACGCCTGTCTCTATCAACATCACCTCACCAACCACTACATCGAATGTCGCAGCCCCAGTTACCTTCTCCACTTTACCACAATACACGCTTACCGTCTCTGTTGGTAACGGTGGTATTCTAGTGGATTCAAATAATCAAATCTATCAACCTGGTAGCACGACCATCAACTTCGAGAAGGACCAAGTGTTTTCATATAAAACCTATGCAAATGCAGGGTTTAACGGTGGCTTGAGTGGATCCTATACACATCTTGGCACTGGAAATGAAACGGTAACTGTTAGCTTTACATCAGAAGATCCCGTTTATGATTTACCGTTTTATAATCACGGTGGTTACTTCTCTGGACTTAACAGTTCTGGTAGCAGTATAAGCAGTCATATTCCATGGAACGATGTCCTTTCTGCAAGCATGACAGCGGATGCAGATCTTGATGCATATGCTTTAAATTCACTCGCAACGATTGCACTTGATGTTACTGTAAATGATGGTGACAGTGATGGACCAGCACTTGTCGAAGTGGTATTCTATCAAGAAGGTAGCAGTTCTCTGTATTATGAATCGGTAACGTCTGAAACGCTCGTCAACTTTGAATATCAAATCCCTAATACTGAAGATGGCCTTCTATTAGATGGATTCACTTATTTAGAGACGACCAATAGCATGAAAGTCTATCAGAAAATACTGAACTATGATTTATGTGACCTTTATGCGACTACTGGTGCAGCAGCAATTATCGCTACCGCTGAAGCGCCAGTCATCGTTCACATACCTGTTCAAAAAACAGCACCTGTGGTTACTTCTACTTTCACAGATGGCATCACCATCCCAGAAGGTGGTACACACAGTTATAAACTTACCATCAACGATGCAGATGAAGTACATTTTGCACAAATGTTCGTCTACTATAATTCCGAAGCACAACATTACGAGATTGCAAAGGTGTCTTCTTTTGGCAACACTGCGTCGTACGACATATCTTTAACGCCACCTTCTAATCGATTTGCACCTGGCTCACACACGATTACATTCTATGCGATAGACGCAGATGGATTGAAGAGCGAAGAGGTCACTTTTGAGTTTATTGTTCCTGAACCACGAACAGAAGAACCTACTGAAAACACCAATCCACCAGCAACTGAGCCAGTTGTTCAAGGACCTCAAGGAACGGTTACCGTATCGTATGTCGATCAAGAGGGTAATGCATTAGCACCTGCGTTCTCGTTCACAGGTACCATCGGAACAAACTATGCGACTTCAGCTAGAAACTTTGAAGGTTTCACTTTAGTTGAAACACCTGCAAATGCAACCGGTTCTTTTACCGATGCAGGTATAAGCATCTCCTATGTCTATTCTAATGACACCCTCGTCGTTGAAGAAGAAGCAGTTGCACTCGGCGATGCAAATGAAGAAGTTACAACTGAGACCACTTCTACGCCTTCTGAAGAATCATCAGAAGTTGTGCTTGATGAAGCCACTCCACTCGGTGATGCTTTACCAAAAACGGGCCAAGTATCACCTGAACTATTCTATGGTATCGGTGGATTGATTTCAGCTGCTGGTGTATATCTGAAGCGTAAAAAATAACCCGGTTAGTTCATAAGCCGCGTTTCTAAGGAAACGCGGCTTCTTTCGTTTTTTCGAAGCTTAAGGTATAATGGTAGTATAGTAATTCTTAGGAGATGGTATGGAACGGCTGAAAAAAGTATTGGCACCAGAGACGATAAAACAGATTATCCGATATCTGATCACTGGCTTCACGGCCTTCGGCATCGAATATGCCCTTTATGTCATGCTCCTCAAATGGGCAGGTCTGCATTATATTCTGGCTAGTGTCATCGTTTATGCGCTGGTCTTTTGGTTTTCGTTTCTCGTCAACCGCATCTGGTCGTTCAAGTCAAAAGGGAACATCAAACGTCAATTTATACAGTACGGTGCACTATTCGCATTTAATCTAGTGGTCTCCAACATCTTCTTAATGAAGCTTTTCACGGATGTCTTCGGCATCAGCGAACTTATCTCTCCGTTTCTTAAGATGGCCTGCGTGGTCTGCTGGAACTTCCTGATCTACAAATATATCATATATAAAGAGTGAGGTCTTTATGGAAGCGCTTTTAAAAGGAAAATCATTAGTACTGGTCATTCCAGTTTATAACGAGGAAAAAGCACTACGTGCCAACTTCCACGAAATCAAACGATTATTAGCAGAAGATGGCATCCACCCGTGTTTCCATTTCGTGGACGACGGTTCAAGAGATGGCACCTGGCAGGTGGTGTCCGCGCTGTCCAGCGAGTACGAAGGCGTTACGGGCATAAAATTCGCACGTAACTTCGGTAAGGAAATCGCGCTTAGGGCGGGTGTCGAATCCGTCGATGCTGATTTATACCTTACCATGGACTCAGATCTCCAGCATCCACCTCGGTACATAAAGGACATGCTGGAAGTCATGGCACGTGAGGGCTGTGATATCGTGGATGGTGTGAAGGCCTCCAGAGGTCATGAGTCATTTAAACACCGCTTCGTGGCAAAGAGCTTCTATAAAGTTCTAAAGTCCATTACTGGCCTGGAAATGGATAACTCCTCCGACTTCAAGCTCATGAACCGTCAGGTCATCGATGCACTGAGGGAGTTCCACGAGCGCAACCTGTTCTTTAGGGGAATCGTCAGCTGGGTTGGCTTTAAAACGGTGAAATTTCCTTTTGAAGTGGACGATCGCACACTTGGAGAGACGCATTTTTCAGTGGGTAGGCTGTTTTTACTGGCCATGAGCGCCATTTTATCTTATACGAGCAAGCCTTTGTACCTCACTATCTTCAGTGGCATTTTATTTTTACTTTTCGCACTTATCATGGGCATACAAACGCTTTATAATTTCTTTTTCGGTCACGCCATCTCCGGTTTCTCAACTGTGATTCTACTGATTCTGATTACCGGATCCATGATCATGCTTTCGCTGGGGATCATCGGCGTCTACATCGCACGGATTTATGAAGAAATAAAAAGACGCCCGAGATACATCATCGAGCGCCGTGTATAACTAAAAATCAAAAAAAGAAGCACGGGATTTTCGTATCCGGTGCTTTTTATTCATTTAATGGCTATTGATGTTCTGCAGGCTTCTGTTTTGCCAGTTTTACCTGTTTTTTCGCATTCAGTCGTATCGCCACAGTCCCCCCTATGGAAACAAGTGAGATGAGGAGTCCCACGACGAACCCTTCTGGTACATAGGTCATGGTGATTTCATGGGTTCCAGCGGGCACATCGAACATCATCAGTGCCTTTTTCAGTGGATTCACTTCAACCTTCGCCCCATCGACTTTCACTGTCCAGCCTGGATCATAGGGAATCGATGTATACATGACGCCATCCTGAGCTGCTGTTACCGTCCCTTCAATCTTCGTGGATTTAAATGTGGTGATATCCCAAGGCTCATCTGCGAGTACGCCATGGATGCCTTCATAAACGTCTTCATTAAACGTTACTACCTGAAGGTTATAATAGCCTTCCTTTGCGGCATGGGTTTCAAACTCGAGCTTGATTTCGGTGCCTGCTTCAAGTACACCTAAATCGATGATCAATCCCCGTCTGGTTTCATATTCGATGGTTTCCTCTAAAACCGTCACCTTCGTTTTATAGGAACGGTTTGCAAACATATAAAGGTACATTTGCTTCGTTTCTGGTGCAAAGAACTTCAGTGTGGCGTTACCCACCTTGCTGCTGTCATTATTTCGATAGCTGTAACGGATATTATCAAACGATTTCTCCGTCATGTTATCGTAAACCGCTTCGCTGATGGGCACGTCGTCATAAAGGTTCGCCGGAAGTCCCGTAGCGGCGAGGACGAAATCCTCCTGTACATCAAACGGGCTTCGGTGGCTGTTGTTCCAATTATAAACCATGGTATCCACCACAAATCCCAGCGGTAAAGGATACTTATTTTCATACAGGGTCACTTTTTCCGTTTCCAAAACCTTTTGGTAACCCGCATTTTCGTCTGTACCCTGACCTTCTCGACCGATGAGGTACTTCACATTATATAGGCTGTTGATCAGTGGTGTGGAAGCCACAAACTGATAGCGATTGGATTCAGGGGAGGCAGAAAGGCCGATAGCGCGGTTATATCTAGAGACATCGGCATTTGCAGTGGAAGAGAAGAACGAGACGCCACGGTAACCATATAAGGCGGGGTCGTTTGTACTATACCACTTCACCATTTCGACACGGTAATCGCCTGGATCCTTTTCGTAAATTTGCTCAAGTGCTTCATCCACCTGCTCATCTAAGAACGGATAGCTGGTTCTGCCTGAGCTCCCAGTGGTCGCCGTGCCGAGGATTCCCGACAGCAGGATTTCCGCAAGGAACATCACACAAAGGGCGATGGTAAAGGCACGTGGTCTAATGACTGCGTAACGGTGCGCCATGAACAAGATCGTATATAGACCGAGTGCGACTAATGTGACATAAAATACCGTCTCTTTAAGGTCGAATTGCTCCCCGATAATCAAATAGACTAAGAGGCCGAAGCTGATGGCCCAAAAATGTTTTTTCGGTGTTTCCTCGTAATGCTGGAAGGCTTGATAAGCCCAGGTGAGGACGAGGAAGCTGAAAATGAAAGCAAATCGGTAAGGCACTTCGTTCGGGAAGTGGAAGGCATGCCAGATAAAGTTAAGATAGTTGATGTTAAAGCTCATAATGAAAAACACGATCAGTGCAAAGCTAAACACCTTCTCCTTCACTCTGATACCACTGGAAACGAAATAGACGATCAGGAAATAAAGCCCGATAAAGCTGCTATAGATATTAGGAAGTCCCGCTTTAACAGTCGGCTGCGTGCCTGGCAGCATATTATTTAAGATTTCCAGGACGGAGTAATAAGCCTTAAACTCCGTAGGGAAGTTTATCGCTGTTGCATGTGAAAGCTGGAGTCCCTTATAGGTAGGAATCAGCACCACAGCGGCGATACCCACTGCCAGCAGTGACGTCCCTGCGACGATTAGCGTTTTTCTCACCAGTTTCCCGATGTCGAAGCCTGATTGCTTCGTAAAATAAAGCACGAAGAAATAAAATAAGATAAACTCACAGATGAAGTACCCTACATAAAAATTACTGATCAGCGCGATGGCCAGTGTCACGATGTAAAGGATGACCCCCTCACCATCTATTAACCGGTGTAGTCCTAGGATGATTAGCGGCAGTAGTGCCATGGCATCCAGCCACATGATATTCCAGTAGTACCCCATAGCGAAACCGCAAAAGGCATATAAAAGACCAAAGGCGGTGATGGTGTAGTCTTCACGTTTAAAGAGATGCTTGATGTAAATAGCGAAAAAGGCACCTGCCAGCGCGATTTTAATCGCAGTGGCCAGCATCATAAACTCGCGTAAATACTCTCTCGGGAACAGAACTGAGAAGATATAAAGTGGGCTGAAGGCGTAGTACGCCATGATGAGGAAAAAATTCGTCCCCATGCCGATGTTTTCCGAATAAAATATGGATTCGAAATTTTGAAGCTTATGATGTAACTCCTGTAAAAATGGATAATACTGATGCCAGCTATCGATAACCATAATTTGCTGTTCGCCGAACGGAAAAAGCTCGATGACGGCAAACCCGATCATCATGACCACGAAGGCGATGGCAAAAGTAGCCAGGATGTATTTGTGTGTTTTTATAAATGTCTTGATATGACCCATGGAATCCCCCTAACTGAATGGCGCAATTCTTATTTTCATATATATATCCTATTATACATCATACAATCTAGGAAATTGAATAATAACTTGATATGCCTATAGAATTGATAATGATAATCGTTCGACCGTTTTTTTCTAAACACCTTTTTTAACTGTCACGCGTGACAATTGTTTTAACCGTTTCAATACATAACGAAATGGTAAAAGTATTATGTAAACATTTGTTAACTATTTTGACACCAGTTTTTAACATCACAAGGTCGGGTTGGGATGGGTTTTCATTAAATCAATTGCAGAGGGGGTGCTAAGTCTCGATTAAGGAAATGGGGCTTCACAATAGAAATATCTATTAAAGAAGGATGCTTTGATGCAGGCTTCTCAGCTGGGCACTTGAAACCTGCGGAGCGAATAGTGCAACCGACCTTTCTTTATCACTTAAAGAGAGGAGAATTTTATGAGGTATTCAAAATTAATTTTTGTATTAATGCTGACACTGATCTTAGTGTTCGGTAGTAGCATAAGCGCATTTGCAACGATTCTTCCACCCGTGGATAAAGACCTGCTTATGCTAGATGTAGAACCAAACGGCAGTGGAACAATTACAGGAACGTCTGAGGGATGGTATAACGACGGTACAGAAATCTCTATTACCGCAGTTCCAAATACGGGCTATGCATTCAAATATTGGGATGTTGAGATCGATGGACCAGGTAATGATTATACGTCGACTAACATTAATCTGATATTTAACATTACTAAAAATACCAAATGTACAGCTTATTTTGAAAAAACATACCACTTAAATGTATCTGTATATTCTAGCTCTGATGGTATGGGAACCGTCAGTGGTACTGGTGATTATAAAAAAGACGACATGGTTCCTGTCCAAGCTTATCCAAATGATGGATACCGTTTTGTAAAATGGATTGTCAAAGTGTATGACAGACATCCTAATGAAGAAGATTTAACCCCTTCTCAACCATCAAGCTTTGACTACAAAATGCCTGACAAAAATGTCGATTTGTTTGCCGTTTTCGCAGAAAATCCGGATTTAACGATTTTAGTTGATCCTAGCGAACCAGCAATCGGCGAAGTTACTGGTGCAATAACCGGAAAAGTACTCCCTGGAACTTCAATTACTTTAACTGGTAACCCAACCGTTCGCGGTGCATACTTCAATGGCTTCACTTTTAACCCTGAAATTACACCTACTGGTACGCCTCCTGATTCTGTGACTTTCGTTATGCCAGATGGCGATATAGAGGTTACTGCTCATTTTGGAATGTATGACCCCAAAGGCGTAAGACTTGTTCCTTCTCCTGCAGACAAAGGAAATCCAGCACTTGATGAAAATGCATTAACTGGACCTCCTGACTTTGATGGTTATTATTACTATGGCGAAACGTATAATGTAATTCCAAATCCTATTGAAAACTGGCGTTTTGTCGGTTACAATTGGAAATGTGTTTCAGGTCCTGAACCAGAAGTTGCAAAAGTAATGGTAGCACTTGAATCATCACCTTATATGTCAGTCGATCCTGACTACGATTTTTCTATCCATGGATGCAACACTGAAATCACTGTCTACTATGAAGAAGATCCTTATATCATGGCCACTGTTAAATATCAAAATCAAAGTGGCGGAACTATCAGACCAGATGACAGTGTAAAAATTTATTTAAATGACCCATACAGCATTACACAACCAAACATTTCTGGTTATGTAAATCCAGGTTCAGTAGCATCTGGTGTCGTTACAGATGTTGAAACTGAACTGGTCATCATTTTCAAATACGACGTACCACAAGTCATCACTAATACGGTCACTGAAACAGTCGTCGTCACTCAAACCGTTACAGTACCTGCAACTACTGAAGCCACCACTGAAGCTGTGATTCTAGAAGAAGAAACACCACTTGGCGCAGCCATGATCGGTTTCAACTTCGACGAAATCTTAGAGCCAGTTCCTGTAGTTGAAGAAGCACCTGAAGAGTTATTACCAGTTGAGGAAACGCCACTTGGCGATGCGTTACCACAAACTGGACAGATTCCAGCAGACCTCTTCTATGGCATCGGCGGATTAGTATCTGCTATGGGTGTCTACCTCAAACGTAGAAAATAGGCCAGAAAATGGGCAAAAGCAAACTGAACGTTAGCAAACTGAACTGAAAACACCAACCCACCTAAAAAGCCCCCCTAATCTTTCGCCACTAGGCAAGATTCAGGGGGGCTTTAATAATGCAAATTTGGTTATATAGGATTAACTTACTTCTTAGCGACCAATGCTTGGACGATAAACGAAGCCACGTCTTCAGCGTAGGTACCTGTACCGAAGCCTGCATCGTAACCAAGCTCTTTAGCGAGCTCGTACGAGATTCTCGGGCCGCCGGCACAGACGATCATTTTGTCTCTGATGCCTTCAGACTCTAAGAGTTCGATGAGCTGCGTCATGTTAGGGATGTGAACATCCTTTTGCGTGACGATTTGTGAAACGATGATGGCATCCGCATTCAGTTCGATGGCTTTTGCCACGAGCTCCTCGTTTGGCACTTGAGCACCGAGGTTATGCGCTTTAATACCATGATAGCGCTCAAGGCCGTAATGACCATCGTAGCCCTTCATGTTCATGATCGCATCGATACCGACTGTATGGGCATCTGTTCCTGTACAAGCACCGACGATCACCACATCTCTACCGATATGCTCCTCGATATACGCTTCTACCGCATACTTGTCCATAACATCTGAATCCACTTTTGGAACTTCGATTTGAGTGAAGTCCACTGTATGCGCACATTTACCGTACATGATGAAGAAGGTGTAACCGACGCCGAGGTCCTGTGCAGATACCACGGCTGGTTCTTCAATACCCATTTTTAGTAAAAGCTGCTTTGCCGCTTCTTTACTCTCTTCACAGAGAGGAATAGGCAGTGTAAACGAAAACTGCATCATACCATCGTTCATGGTATCGCCATATGGCTTAATTTTCGTTAAATCTAAACCGTTCGTTACGCTCATACTATTTACCTCCCAACATCATCGGAACAAATGGGTTGAAGTAACGGCTACCTTTTTGTGTAACGCCGTCGAGGCCTTTTCCGCCGTCCATTTTACGTGTAACAGACGCGAATTTGCCTTGCTCGATGGTGGACATGATGCCGATTTCTTCGATTTCTTCTAACAGGTCAGCCGCTTCCTTAAGCACGCTTTGCGCACGCTTTTGGATGATGCCGTCCTTTTTAAACTCCACCTCGTCTCCGAAATGACGCATGTTGTTAAAGATATATTTCGCATTTTCGATGGAAAGTGCACGGTCTTGTAAAAGGGGTGTATGGATCGCTTCTGTCGGCATGCCTAAAAGCTGTAAGCCTTGGTTCGTCATGATGGAAACCACGTTGAAAAGGGCATCCTGAATATGGCCTTTAAAAATGTTTCCTGTCATGTACTTGGTTGGTGGCATATACTTAAGTGGCGCTTTAGGGAAGATTTCTCTCGCCATTTGCGCTTGTGAAAGCTCTAAGAGGAAGCCATCTTCTGTGTCTGGGTTCATCTCGAATGCGTGACCTAAGCCCATTTGCTCCTCAGGAAGTCCAGCGAGTAAAGCGTATTGCTCGTTGATGAACTGTGATGCTAACACCGTGTGTGCCTCTTCGATGGCGTCTGAAGTGGTGAGGTAGTTATCCTCGCCAGTGTTGATGATAATGCCCGCGAAGCCATTGATAATACGCGAAAAATACTGGTCAACCAGTGTACGCTGCATATTAATGTCTCGGAAAAGGATGCCGTAAAGCGCGTCGTTCAGCATGACATCTAAGCGCTCAATCGCTCCCATAGCAGCGATTTCAGGCATACAAAGTCCCGAACAGTAGTTACAAAGTCTGATATAACGGCCAACCTCTGCACCCACTTCATCAAGCGCTTTTCGCATGATGCGGAAGTTTTCCTGTGTGGCATACGTACCGCCGAAGCCTTCAGTCGTCGCACCATATGGCACGTAGTCCAGTAAGCTCTGTGCAGTGGTTCTGATGACGGCGATGATGTCAGCGCCTTGACGTGCTGCCGCTTGTGCTTGAAGCACGTCCTCGTAGATGTTACCTGTCGCTACGATAACATAAAGGTATGGCTTAGGACCTTCGCCAAGTGTGCTTAAAAATTCATCTCTTTGTGCGCGGTTTGACTTGATGCGCGCTACCGTGTTTGCCGCTACTTCTTCGATGGCTTTCACGATTTTCGCTTCGTCCTGTACAGGGACGGTCACGAGGTCGATTTCACCCTTTGCAATGCCTTCTGCGATCTCTTGTGACGTTTTTCCTAACGCTACCATGGCATTGCCTAACCAGAACGCCGCACCTTCTGATAAGCCGCCACCTTTTT